>LNFM01000458.1_pt1 | contig 100923 bp, 99 predicted proteins | sample 596031 | NCBI WGS metagenome assembly LNFM01 (sample SAMN04254537, study PRJNA301005) | activated carbon metagenome | isolation source: dual media filters at the Ann Arbor, Michigan drinking water treatment plant | place: USA: Ann Arbor
GCAAGGAAGTGGCGCAGGAGATCATTCCCGATCTCGCGTTCAACCCGGCGTTCCTCAAGAAGGTCGACGAACTCGAACTGTCGGTGCGTTCGGCAAACTGCCTGAAGAACGACAACATCGTCTACATCGGCGACCTCGTGCAGAAGTCGGAAGCGGAAATGCTCCGCACCCCGAACTTCGGCCGCAAGTCGCTGAACGAGATCAAGGAAGTGTTGGCCCAGATGGGTCTGCATCTCGGCATGGAAGTGCCGGGCTGGCCGCCGGAGAACATCGACGAACTGGCGAAGCGCTTCGAGGATCACTACTGAGTTTTCGTCATTCCGGACGTCGCGAAGCGGCGATCGCAGGTGCGCAATTGCGCACCGGGGAATCTCGAGATTCCGGGTTCGCGCTTGGGCGCGCCCCGGAAAGACTTGGGCGAACGCAGGCAGCCCACCTGAGCTACAAGTCCGACGAACCGTCGCGACGAATGGAATTGAAGGAATACAAAAATGCGTCACGGCAAGGTTCATCGCAAGCTCAACCGCACCGCCGAGCATCGCCGCGCTATGTTTGCAAACATGTGCGCCGCGCTGATCAAGCACGAGCAGATCGTCACCACGCTGCCGAAGGCCAAGGAGCTTCGCCCGATCGTGGAGAAGCTGGTCACGCTCGGCAAGAAGGGCGGGCTGGCCATGCGCCGCCAAGCGATCTCCGAGATGCGCGACAAGGATCAGGTCAGGAAGCTGTTCGACACGCTGGCGCCCCGTTACAAGGACCGCCAGGGCGGCTACACCCGTATTATCAAGGCCGGCTTCCGCTACGGCGACAACGCGCCGATGGCCGTGATCGAGTTCGTCGACCGCGACGTCGACGCCAAGGGCAAGGACTCCGGTCCCGAGCAGGAAAAGGCCGCCGAAGCGGCGTAAGTCTTTCCCGTAATTGAAATTGAAAAGGCGGCGCCTCAAGCGCCGCTTTTTTGTTTGGTATTATTGGGGTAGGCACGCTGCACTTTGCCCACCCTGCAACATGTCGCGATTACCAGCGACGATAGTGGGCGCGGTAGTAGCGCGGGCCGCCGTAGTAACGTGCGCCGCTATAGTACCGCGGACCGCCGTAATAGGTATAGGCCGGGCGGACTACGCGACGATAGCGAACCACGGGGGCTCCGTAATAGCCGCCGCCGCCATAGTACGCCGGCGCGTAACCGCCACCGTAATACGCGGGCGCGTATCCGCCGCCGTAATAGCCGGACCCGTAACCGTCATAGTAGCCGTAACCCGGACTGTAGGCGTATGCGTTCGACGCAATTCCGCCGATCACCGCGCCCGCGATGAGTCCGCCGGCCACCGCCGGAAAGAACCCGCCGCCACCCCAGCCGCCGCCGCGCCAGTGCGCTTCCGCGGGCGACGGCGCCGCCACCGCTGTGAGGCCCACAACGGCCGCAGCAGCCAGAACCAAAGGTGCTTTCCTCATGGAGTACTCCTTTCCGTAAGACAGATGCCCACTTTACATTCGAGCGAAGTTTCATTTTCGCAAAAACGTATGCTCGCTAAACACTTTCGGGTGAGTTTCGTTGCTCGGGTTGCATCTGCAGCACTGCTTTGCCGCCAGATTTAATTTTCATGAACAGCCGTTCAGGTGCCGGGAAGCAACGCTTCCGCGACGCAACAAGCTACCATCCCTCCAGCACGATCTTGCCGCGCGACTTGCCGCTCTCCAGCAGCGCATGCGCGCGCTTCAGATTGGCCGCGTTGATCGTTCCAAAGGTCTGGTCGAGCGTGGTGCGCAGCACGCCCTTGTCGATCAGGTCGGCGACGTCGTTCAGCAGGTTGTGTTGGGCGATCATGTCAGGAGTCTGGAACGAGGAGCGTGTGAACATCGATTCCCAATGCACTGAAATGGCCTTGCCCTTGAACGCGCTCATGGTGAATTCCGGGGGATCGTCGATCAGGCCGAACTTGCCCTGCGGCGCCATCAAGTCCGCGATCGCCTTGTAGTGCTGGTCGGTGAAGGTGAGGCTCGCAACCAGCGCCACCGGCGGCAGTTTCAGTTTCTCGATCTGCGCCTTCATCGGTTGGGAGTGATCGATCACGGCGTGGGCGCCGAGGTCGAGGCACCATTTCTGCGACTCCGGCCGCGTCGCGGTCGCCACCACCGTCAGCCCGGTGAGGCGGCGCGCGAGCTGGATCAGGATCGAGCCGACGCCACCGGCGCCGCCGGTAATCAAAAGCGTGCGCGGATCGACGCTCTTGCCCGGCACTGCGCCGAGCCGGTCGAACAGCAACTCCCAGGCGGTGATCGATGTCAGCGGCAGCGCCGCGGCTTGGGCGAATGACAGCGACTTCGGCTTGTTGCCGACGATGCGCTCGTCGACCAGGTGAAATTCAGCGTTGGTGCCCTGGCGCAGGATCGAGCCGGCGTAAAACACCTCGTCGCCCGGCTTGAACAGCGTGACATCGGGACCGACGGCGTCGACGATGCCGGCCGCGTCGTAGCCCAGGATTTTGGTTTCGCCCTCAGGCGGGGCGGCGCGCTTGCGGACCTTGTAGTCGACGGGGTTGGCCGAGATCGCCCGCACGGCGACCCTGATGTCGCGGCCTTTCGGTTCCGGCTTGGCGGTCTCGAAATCGATCAGCGAATCCGCGTCCTCGATGGGAAGCGATTTTTTGTAGCCGACGGCCTTCATGCCCTTACCCTCCTGCCTTCTGTGAATGGTTGGCAGCCTAACTGTCGCGCTGGCATCAATTTGGCAAGTACTGTAAATTGGGGGAACTAGTCCCCATTTGGATACTATTGGAAAGTGGCGCATGAAACGGCGGAATTTTGCCCATCGTCCCGGCTGCGCGGTCGAAGCGACGCTCGACCTGATCGACGGCAAGTGGAAAGGGGTGATCCTGTTTCATCTGCAAGCCGGCACCCAGCGGTTTGGGGAGTTGCGGCGGCGGATGCCAGGGATTACCCAGCGCATGCTGACCAAGCAGCTTCGCGCGCTCGAGGACGACCGGCTCGTGATTCGCAAGGTCTATGCCGAGGTGCCGCCGCGGGTCGAATACACGCTGTCCGACGTCGGCGAGAGCCTGCGTCCGGTGATCGACACGCTGCGGGCGTGGGGCGAGAGCCATCGGGAACGGCTTTCCTGTGCGCTTGCGCCTGAAAGCGTCGAGGAGCCTGAGCGCGCCGCGTAGCCTGCAGTATGTGCACCGCGTTATCTTCTTTCGCTATCGCGCCGCATCCATATGTGTGGCGACAAGTTCCGGGATTTTCGCATGAATTTGATCCGCTCCCTGGCCCTCGTACTGGCTTCCGCCGTCGTTGCAACACCGGCACTGGCGCAGGACCGCCGCGTGCCATCTTCCGGCGCTGAGCTCCGGCTGTCCTATGCGCCGATCGTGCAGCGCGCGCAGCCCGCGGTGGTGAACGTCTACGCCGGCAAGACCGTGCAAGTGCGCAATCCGCTGCTGGACGATCCGATTTTTCGCCGCTTCTTCGGCGTGCCCGGCCAGCAGCCCGAACAGATGCAGCGTTCGCTCGGATCCGGCGTGATGGTCGATGCTTCCGGGCTTGTCGTCACCAACAACCATGTCATCGAGGGCGCCGACCAGGTCAAGATTTCGCTCGCCGACAAGCGCGAGTTCGAGGCCGAGATCGTGCTCAAGGACAGCCGCACCGATCTGGCCGTGCTGCGCATCAAGGATACGAAAGAGAAGTTCGCAACGCTCGACTTCGCCAATTCGGATGAGTTGCTGGTCGGCGACGTGGTGCTCGCGATCGGCAATCCCTTCGGCGTCGGCCAGACCGTCACCCACGGTATCGTCTCGGCGCTGGCCCGCACCAAGGTCGGGATCACCGACTACCAGTTCTTCATCCAGACCGATGCGGCGATCAATCCCGGCAATTCCGGCGGTGCGCTGGTCGACATGACCGGCAAGCTTGCCGGCATCAACACTGCGATCTTCTCGCGCTCGGGTGGATCGCAAGGCATCGGCTTTGCCATTCCCGCCAACATGGTGCGCGTCGTGGTGGCCTCCGCCAAGAGTGGCGGCAAGGCCGTCAAGCGGCCCTGGCTGGGGGCAAAACTGCAGGCGGTGACGCCTGAAATCGCCGAGACGCTGGGGCTGAAAATTCCGAACGGCGCATTGGTCGCCAATGTCGCGCCAAACAGCCCGGCGGCGCGCGCAGGGTTGAAACCGTCCGACCTGATCGTGGCGATCGAAGGCCAAACGATCGACGATCCCAATGCATTCGACTACCGGTTCGCGACCCGCCAGCTTGGCGGCAGCGCGCAGATCGACGTCCAACGAGCCGGCAGGACCGTCAAGCTGACGGTCGCGCTGGAGACCGCGCCCGATACCAACCGCGAGGAAATCGTCCTCACCGGGCGCTCGCCGTTCCAGGGCGCCAAGGTCGCCAATATTTCGCCGGCGGTCGCCGACGAACTGCATCTGGATTCCCAGACCGAGGGCGTCGTGGTGATCCAACTCGACGACGGCAGCACGGCGGCCAGCGTCGGCTTCCAGAAGGGCGACATCATCCTTGCGGTCAACAACCAGAAGATCGGCAAGACCAGCGATCTCGACAAGGCCTCGAAAGTATCGTCCAGGCTCTGGCGCATCGTCGTGGTTCGCGGCGGCCAGCAGATCAACGTGACGCTGGGCGGATGAGCCCGAAGCAACCCCGGGAAGCTGCCAACCTCTTTGCTGCGGCGGGGATGGAGCATGACGCGCCGCATCCGCTGCCTGACAGGCTGCGCCCGCGCTCGCTCGCCGATGTCGTAGGCCAGGACCATATCCTCGGTCCCGATGGCGCGCTGACGCGGATGCTGGAAACGCGCACGCTGGGCTCGCTGGTGTTCTGGGGACCGCCCGGCACCGGCAAGACCACGGTGGCTCGCTTGTTGGCCGACGCCACCGAACTGCATTTCGAGCAGATTTCCGCGGTGTTTTCCGGCGTCGCAGACCTCAAGAAGGTGTTCGATGCGGCGCGCGCCCGGCGCGAGATGGGCAAGGGGACGCTGCTGTTCGTCGACGAGGTGCATCGTTTCAACCGCGCCCAGCAGGATTCGTTTCTGCCCGTGATGGAGGACGGCACCGTGGTGCTGGTCGGCGCCACTACGGAAAACCCGTCGTTCGAACTCAACGCCGCGCTGCTGTCGCGGGCGCGGGTGCTCGTGTTTCATTCGCTCGATCCTGCCGCGATCGAAAAGCTCTACGCGCATGCCGAAAAGGTCGAGGGCAGAAAACTGCCGCTCGATGCGGAAGCGCGCGCCGTGCTGGTGCGGATGGCCGATGGCGACGGCCGCGCCGCGCTGACGCTGGCCGAAGAAGTTTGGCGCGCTGCGCGCAAGGACGAGATATTCGACGCCGCACAACTGCAGGAAATCCTGCAGCGCCGCGCGCCGATCTACGACAAATCCGCCGACGGTCATTACAACCTGATCTCGGCGCTGCATAAATCGGTGCGCGGCTCCGATCCGGACGCGGCGCTGTATTATCTCGCGCGGATGCTGGATGCCGGCGAGGATCCGCTCTTCCTGGCGCGGCGGGTGGTACGGATGGCGGTCGAGGACATCGGCCTTGCCGATCCGCAGGCGCTGGCGATCTGCAACGCCGCCAAGGACGCGTTCGACTTTTTGGGGTCTCCCGAAGGCGAACTGGCGATCGCGCAGGCCGTGATCTATCTCGCCACTGCGCCGAAATCGAACGCCGCCTACAAGGCGTTCGGCGCGGCGATGCGCACGGCAAAGGAGGGCGGATCGCTGCTGCCGCCGAAGCATATCCTGAACTCGCCGACCAAACTGATGAAGTCGGAAGGCTATGGCTCCGGCTACGAATACGACCACGACGCGCCGGATGCGTTCTCCGGACAGGATTATTTCCCGGAAGCGCTGGGCCGGCAGACCTTTTACGACCCACCCGATCGCGGTTTTGAGCGCGAGATCCGCAGGCGGCTCGATTACTGGGCCAAGCTGCGCAAGGAACGAGAGCGAGGCCACCGCGAATGAACCGTTTCGAAAATGATCTGAGAGCGATGATCTGCGCCGTCGCGCTGACGCTGGCGTTCACGCTTTCCGCCGCCGCGGAAGCGGTCGAGGTTGCGCCGGGCGTGCAGGTGACGAAGCGGACCTATAAAGCCCCAGTCAACGAGCAGCCGTTCTTCGGCTTTGCACCGAGGAATTCGGAGCAGCAGGCCGCCGACGCGAACTTCGTCAACGCCATCATCCAGGCCGCCGGGACACGTGAAAAGGCCTATGAGGAAACCACCAAGCGCGGCTGGCGGGCGATCAATTCGGGGAGGATGGGAGAGGCAGCGCAGCGGTTCAATCAGGCGTTTCTTCTTTCACCCGAGCAGAGCGGTATCTATCAGGGTTTTGCGGCCGTGACGCTGGCGCGCTTCAAGGATCTCGACGCCACGGAAGAACTGTTCAAGCTTGCGCTGAAACAGCCGCATCCGATGAAGGCGCTCAACGCGGATTACGGCCGCTTCCTCCTGATCGCCAAGCGGCCGAAAGACGCGCAGTCGGTGCTGGAGCAGGCGGTCAAGGACGCACCTGACTTCGCCGATGCCTGGACCAACCTCGCCTGGGCGCGTTTCCAGAACGGCGACCAGGCGGCCGCCTGCGCTGCGGCTGAGGAGGCTTCCAAGCAGCGTCCGTCCGCCACTTCCGCGGGCGATCTGACCGCGGTGAGAGACCGCGCGCAGTGTAAATAGCGGCCGCTATTTCCGTGTTTTCCCGGCGCAGCGCGAGCGGGACGCCAATGGACACCCCGCTCTGAAACCTCAGTTCGCCCTTGCGGGCGAGACCTCGCGCATCCAGCCAAGTATGGCTTCGAGCCTGGCGACCACATCTCTGGTCTCCAGCACCTGTTGCATCTTCTCGATTCCGACTTCCATGAGCTGGACGACGACATCGGCGAGCGCGCCCGGCTCGCGCGCGTAGCGGTACAACGATTGCGGCGGCGCCGAATTGGTAAAGCCCTGGTACGCCTCGAAGATTTCGCGCGTGCGCATGAAGGCGTCCGCGTCCAAGGCACGTGTTTCCTCGATCGTCGCGACTTCGGCCGCCAGGAAGTCGCCATCGATCGGTCGCACGATAGCGGCTCGTTCGGAGCAGGAAACCTTCACGCGAAGATTTCCTTGTGGCGTTTCCACGCGGTGTATGATGTCGGCGATCACGCCGACTGAATGCAGTGCGTCGAAGTCCGGATCATCGTCGTCTGGCCGCTTCTGGGTGACCACCAGAAGCCGTCCGTCGCTGCTGGCAGCGCTCTCGATCGCTCGACGCGTCTTCTCGCGCCCGACAAAGATCGGCGAAATCAGTTGCGGAAAGAACACGACGTCTCGCATCGGCGCGATAGGAATGACGGCGTTCGCGCCGGGTGATCGGGCGGCCGATTTTCCGGGCTGAACTGCAATTGGCCGGCTCGAGTGAATGGCGGCCGATAACACGTTCCAGTCGTGAAAGCCCAATGTCCTGGCGACCAGTTCCAGGCTTTCGCTGTGGCTGACGGAGATCGATTTGGTTTTCAGCGCATCGCGCAGCGTCTGCGCCATGGCCTTGGCATCGCGGAAATCGCGCATGAGATAACCTCTGCTTCAGGCGAACGAGAATTGGTCAGATGCTTGCGTTACTGACTCGTTCGCCGGGGCAAAGGAGGCCGGGAGCGGCTCGATACATTCGCCAAGCCCAAGGGCGCAAGCAGCAGGTTGTATCTACCCGGCAAAAATATGAACCCCGCCGATGATGCTGTCAACGTGTGCCGTTTGGTCGTCATGCCGTTGCCAGCGGCTATTCCCGCGTCTTCGAAGCTCAGAATCTCGTCGGTCAGATGACGTCTCTCTGGTGTTTCATCGAATATATCAGCGACATGTGACCGTGCCGCGCTGGCTGTTTCCTTGTATTAATGCCTTGCGTATATGTGTCAGAAATGGCACATTCCGGCAGTCAAATGATTGACCGCTCGAAAAAGCTTCCCGCCCGATTCTATGTCAGTTCGACGGGGCGAAATCCTGTCCGGGAATGGATTCTTGAATTAGCTTCCGGAGACCGCCGCACGGTCGGGAAGGATATCCAGAAGGTAGAATTTGGCTGGCCAATCGGGCGTCCACATTGTGCTCCACTTGGGCATGGTCTGTGGGAAGTGCGGAGCGATCTCGATAGCAACCGGATTGCGCGGGTGGTCTTCTGCATGAGTGATGGTCACATGATCCTCTTGCACGGCTTCATCAAGAAGACGCAGAAGACGCCGCAGCAAGACATCGAGCTCGCGCTGAAGCGCAAACGAGAGGTGAATTGATGGTGAGGAAAAAGAAAGCACGCGTAAGCGAAGAAACGTTTGACGAATTCCTTGCCGAACAGGGAATGCTCGGAACGTGCGAAGAACGAGCCATCAAGGAGATTATTGCCGAGCAACTGGCGGAAGCGATGAAAGCACAGGGCATTACCAAGAGCGCGATGGCGGAACGCATGAAGACGAGTCGGCGCCAGCTGGATCGGCTGCTCGATCCTGCCACGCCTTCGGTGACGCTGGAGACATTGCGCCGCGCCGCGAACGCCGTCGGGCGTACCTTGCGCGTCGAGTTGACATGACAGCCGCCCCATTTGCCTGTTCTGAGGAAGTCAAAATCTCGTCGGTCAGCCGCGTCTCTCCAGTGTCAATCGAAATGGAAGCGCTCAAGGGAAAATCGGCATGAGCCGTCGAGTCAAGAAACCTCTCCGCCCAGCAGGTGATCGCCCGAAGGGCGCTCGTCCCTATCGTGGTTCGCAAGCCGAGCGTTCTTCGGCGCATCGTTCCGGAAAGCCGCCGTCACGGTTTCCGGCCGCGCCACCGCGTGCGGCGAAGCCTTTTGTGGCCGAGCCTGAGAAGGTCGTGCCCGAGCCGCCGCCGCTGCCCACCAAAGTTCAGACCGTCGTGGTGACAGCGGACGAGAACAACATGCGGGTCGACCGCTTTCTCGAGGCGCGTTTCCCTGGCCTGTCGTTCTCCCATATCCAGCGCATCGTCCGTAAGGGCGAGCTGCGCGTCAACGGCAAGCGCGCCGACAGCAAGGACCGGCTGGAGGAAGGCCAGAGCGTGCGCATTCCCCCGCTCAAGCTCGATACGCCGAAGGGCGCAGGACCGCTTTCCGAGGCCGCCGCCAAGACGCTGCAGGCGCTCAAGGACATGATCCTGTTCGAGGATGCCGACGTCATGGTGCTGAACAAGCCCGCGGGCCTCGCCGTGCAGGGCGGCTCCGGGATTACACGAAATGTCGACGACATGCTGGAAGTGATGCGCGATGCCAAGGGCCAGAAGCCGCGGCTGGTGCACCGGCTGGATCGGGAAACCTCGGGCTGCCTGCTGATTGCAAAAACCCGCTTTGCCGCGACCGCCTTGACCGGCTCGTTCCGCCACCGCTCGGCGCGAAAAATTTACTGGGCGCTGGTGGCCGGCGTGCCGAAGCCGAAGCAGGGCCGCATCTCGACCTATCTCGCCAAGGAAGAGAGCGAGGAAGACAGCATCATGCGGGTGGCGAAGCATGGCGACGAGGGCGCCAGCCACGCGGTCACTTACTATGCCGTGGTCGAGACCTCCGCCCAGAAGCTCGCCTGGGTGTCGCTGAAGCCGGTGACCGGCCGCACCCATCAATTGCGCGCGCACATGGCCCATATCGATCACGCCATCGTCGGCGATCCCAAATACTTCAACAAGGAGAACTGGGAGCTGCCGGGCGGCCTCCAGAACCGCCTGCATCTTCTGGCCCGTCGCATCGTGATCCCGCATCCGCGCGGTGGCTACATCGACGCGACCGCGCCGCTGCCGCCGCACATGCTGCAGTCCTGGAATTTGCTTGGGCTCGAGCACGACCGGTTCGATCCGATCGAGAACGCACCGGAGGAGTAGCCTCCGCGCGGACCGCGCAAGAACTATCAAACCGCCAGCGCGCGTGTCTGGTATGGCTTGGCCGGTTCGTCTGATTGGACGGGCAGGGGTACAGACACCGAGGCTCCCCGCATGGCTAAAAATCTGCTTCGCGCCGCGCTCGCGCTCTTCCTGTTCGCGGGGACTGCCTGCACCAGCGCGACTGCGCAGACGCTCGTTCTCGTCGGCGGCAGCGTCTACGTGTCGCCCGATGCCGCGCCGCTTTCCGACGCGGTCGTTGTCACGATCAACGGCGTCATCGCCGCGATCGGCAGCCGCAGCGACATGAAAATTCCCGCCGACGCGCGCACCATCGATTGCACCGGCAAGACCGTGGTCGCCGGCTTCTGGAACAGCCACGTCCATTTTACGCAACGAGCCTGGAATAACGCCGGCGCGGCACCTGCCGCTGGGCTCGTCGAGCACATGCGGACGATGCTGACAAAATGGGGTTTCACCAGCGTATGGGACCTTGGCTCCGATCCGCGCAACATCATGCCGTTGCGCCGGCGCGTCGACTCCGGCGAGGTGCCGGGCCCTTCGATCCATCTGGCCGGCAGCATCTTCCCCAAGGGCGGCCACCCGATTTATCTGCCGCCCGAGATGCAACTGCCCGAAGCTGCTACGCCGGATGAAGCCACGCAATTGGCGAAACGATATGCGGGCTTTGGTCTCGACGGCGTAAAGCTGTTCACCGGCTCCTTCAAGGGCGAGAACAACCCTGTGGTGAACATGGACCCGGCCATCGCCAAGGCGGCGGTCGATGTGGCGCATGAAGCGGGCAAGCCGGTATTCGCCCATCCGCAAAACATGGCGGGCGTGGACGCGGTGATCGCGGCTGGCGTTGACGCCATGGCGCACACGGTGGCCGGCGGACCGGTCTACTCGGCGGAGCAACTCGCGCGCTTCAGGCAGCAGGGCATTGCGCTTATTCCGACGCTGTCGCTGTTTTCGAAACTCCCCGTCGGACCCGACATCGCGGCGCGCCTGGTCACCAACACCGTCAATCAGCTCAAGGCATTCTCCGACAATGGCGGTCCGGTGCTATTCGGCACCGACGTCGGCTTCACCACGATCTACGACACGACCCTCGAATTTGAGCTGATGCGCCGCGCGCTGTCGGAACGCCAGATCCTGGCTTCGCTGACCACCAATCCAGCGCGGTTCTTCAAGGCCGCGAAGAAGGGCAGGGTCGAGCAGGGCTTTGACGCCGACCTCGTGGTGCTCGACGGCGATCCCGTCACCGACGTCCGCAACCTCGCCAGGGTCGCCTGGACGATCCGCGCCGGTAAGGTGATCTATCAAAATCCCTGAGCGGAGCTTGCACAAAGCCGGGTTCCAAGCGGTGCGCCGAGGCCCGCCAGCGCAACCAAGTTCGCAGGATATCGCCGCAACCGGCTCATCAGCTTTATTTGCGTCCGCCATTATCGTATTGTCAGGGCTGGATTATCACCGACTGCCGGAAGCCAAATGCGCGAACTATTCGACGAAGTCGCCGGACACTCTCCGCTCGATCCGGAGGAGTCGGTGCGTCGAGCCTCGCGCGTCCCGCGGCGCAAGCGGTTCTACAAGGAGGCTGGCGTCGCGGAGGCCGATGGCGGCTTTGCCGTCACGCTCGACGGTCGCGCCATCAAGACGCCTTCCGGCCGCCAAGTCGTTGCCCCCAGGCGCGGGATCGCGGAGGCGATCGCTGCGGAATGGCGCGCGCAGGGCGAGACCATCGATCCCCTGACCATGCCGCTGACGCGCTTTGCCAACAGCGTCGCTGAAGTCGCCGATCGCGTCGATGCCGTGGCCGACGATGTCGCAAAATATCTCGGTACGGATTTGCTGTTCTATCGCGCCGGTCATCCCGAGGCGCTGGTCGCGCGCGAGGCCGCGCATTGGGATCCGGTGCTGGCCTGGGCCGCCAGCGACCTCGGCGCCCATTTCATCCTGTCCGAGGGAATCGTGCATGCCGCCCAGCCGGAGCAGGCAATCCAGGCTGCGCGCAGCAAATTCCCGGCCGATGCCTGGTCGGTGGCGGCGCTGCATGTGGTGACCACGCTGACCGGCTCGGCGCTGCTGGCGCTGGCGCTGCGGGAGGGCGTGCGCGATGCCGATCAAGTCTGGGCCGCCGCCCATGTCGACGAGGACTGGAACGGCGAGAAATGGGGCGTGGACGAGGAGGTCGCCGCCCGGCGCGCTGCCCGGCTGGTCGATTTCACGGCCGCGGTGACCATCCTGGACTCGCTGAAAGTCTGAGGACGGCATTCCAGGTCAAGACGAAAGCGGTGAGCGCCAGTGCGGAATAAAGGACCCACGCTTGCGGCTCTCCCATCGTCCAAAGGGTGGTTCCGCTCAAGACGCACCAGAGAACGGGGACCGGCAGGAGCCACGGCAAGGGCCTGCCGCGGGCGAGGAGCAGGAGGCCGAGCGTCGCGACCGCCGTCGGATCCGGCGCGATGCCAAAGACCTCCGACGAGGTCCAACCGCGTCCCTGCAATGGCGCGAGCAACGGGAAGGCGATTGCAAAGACAAGCATGAAATATCCGATGCCGCCGGCAAGCCCGCGCCGGTCGAAGGCGAGGGTGTTGAGCAAGGGCCCGCAGACCAGGAACAGCACGCCTTCAAGCGCAAAGGCCGGCACGACGTAGACGGCGGCCCAGTTGATCTCAACATAGCGGTTCCACAGGAAGGACCATCCGACGAAGATCCAGAGAGCCGCAAGGAGGAGTGCCAGCCACCGCGCGGAGCTTTTCGGCCATCGAGCGACGAGCAGGAGGACGATCGCGCCTGCGGCGAGCGCGAGCACTTGCAGAGGCCAGAGCGCCGCATTGTGCAGTTCGAACATGCGCCAGTAGACGCGCGGCGAAAACAGCAGGAAATCCTCCGGCCGGTAGGTCCACCACTCCGACATCAAAGCGCTTGCACGTAGGCCGAGATGCGCTTCCCCATGGCGGGGTCGGGCAAGGGTCCGCCGGCAGCCGCGAGGTTTTCGCGCACGTGGTCGACGCGGGTGGTCGCCGGAATCGCGACGGTAACGGCAGGATGAGCGAGGATGAATTTGAGGATGAGTTGCGCCCAACTCGACACCCCGAGTTCGGCCGCCCATTCGGGCAACGGCTTACCCTTGAGCCGGTCTGTCAGCGCGCCCTGACGGAACGGCCGGTTGACGATCACGGCGATGCCGCGTTCCGCGGCCAGCGGCAGCAGCCGCGCCTCCGCCTCGCGGTCGACGACGTTGTAGGAGAACTGCACGAAATCGATCGGCTCGTTCCGCATGATCTGTTCGAGAAGATCGTGGCGGCGCCCTTCGGAGGTGGTGATTCCGACGTAGCGCACCGCACCGGCCGCTTTCATCGCGAAAAGCGTCTTCAGATGCTCCTTCCACGCGAGGAGATTGTGAACCTGCACGAGGTCGAACTTCTGCACACCCCAGAAGCGCCGCGATTGCTCGATCTGGCCGGGGCCTGCCGCAGCCGAGGACGTCCAAACCTTTTCAGCCGAGAACAGCGTGGAGGGCCGCCCGAGCTTTTGAAGGCCGTAGCCAATCATCGGCTGCGACGAGCCATACATGGGAGAGGAATCGATCATGCGGCCACCCGCTGCGAAGAAGGCCGTCATGACAGCAGCGCATTCGTCTCTTAGGGCCGCGTCGCTGCCAACGTTGAAGGTGATCCAGGTCCCCAGCCCGACGATCGGTATGGCTTCGCCGGTCGAGGGGATTGGACGGCGGGTGGGCGCACCTTCCTGGGCGCGCAGAGAGATAGGCAAGAGCGCCGCAGTGGCTGTCGCCAGCGAGGCCCGTACGAACGTTCGGCGTGTCGTCCGCATCCGATGCTCCATCGTCGTGGCAGTGAACCTTCCCGTGCAAAGGTCAGGTGCTGCCGGCCGCGTTGGCGATGAGTTCGAGGGAGCGCAGCCGCGCTGCGTGATCGTAGACATCTGACACGATCATGAGCTCGTCGGCGGCTGTTTCCTTGATGAGTGCATCGATGCCCGAACGAACCGTATCGGGCGAGCCGACGATGGAGCGAGCGAGCATGCTCATCGCCTGCGCCTTTTCCGCAGGCGACCAGTAGCTTTCAATGTCGTCGATCGGCCGTTGGCTAAGACCGCGCGCGCCGCGGAAGATGTTCGTAAAGGACATCTGCTGTGTCGTCGCGAGCCGGCGCGCCTCGTCATCGCTGCTGGCGGCGATGATGTTGACGCCTACCATCGCGTAGGGACGGTCAAGCTGCTCGGACGGTTTGAAGCGGCTGCGGTAGATCTGCAGCGCCGGGATCAGCAGCTCGGGTGCGAAATGCGAGGCGAAGGCATAGGGAAGCCCGAGTTCAGCCGCCAGCATCGCGCCAAAATTACTCGATCCAAGAATCCACAACGGCACTTCCGTACCTGCCGCCGGCACGGCCCGGATGCGCTGATTGGGACCGGCCGGAGCCAGGAAGGCCTGCACCTCGAGGACGTCCTGCGGGAAGTTTTCGGCGGCTTCAGGCGTACGGCGCAAAGCGCGCAGCGTGAGCTGGTCGGTCCCGGGTGCGCGGCCCAGGCCGAGGTCGATGCGGCCCGGGAACAGTCGGGCCAGCGTCCCGAACTGCTCGGCGATGACATAAGGCGCATGGTTGGGGAGCATGATGCCGCCCGCGCCGACCCGGATGGTTTTTGTTCCCGCTGCGATATGGCCGATCACAACCGATGTCGCGGCGCTCGCGATGCCCGGCATGTTGTGATGCTCCGCCACCCAGATGCGGCGATAGCCCCAGGCCTCGGCATGAACAGCAACATCGCGGGCGTTGTAGAGCGCGCCGCGCGCATCGGTGTCTTCGGTGACGCGGACCAGATCGAGGATAGACAGTGTCGCCATGGGAGCTCCCGAACGAAGCCATATGCGTGAACGACGCCACCGGAGATACCGGGCCGCGGCCGAGCTTGTCCGAAACGGTGGGCTTCATCCGATTCTAGTGCCCCATATGGGTACTTTCCCTGTGGGGTCAATCTGCTTGACCCGGCAACCGGGACCGCGCCTGTTATGGCGCAGGGGCGGCGAGATTGGGCGCGGCTTCCTGAAAGCTCCGGGCTCTGATTTCTTGGAACGACACCAGACGGCGCTGCGCCTCGTCCCATAGCACAAGCCGTACACAGCGAAAGCTCTGCAGAAGCGTTATGTGACCGACGTCGCGCAGTTCAGGATAGTCGCGCAGCACGCGCGGCAGCCGGTAATACGGAACACGACTTGAGAGGTGATGCACGTGGTGAATACCGATGTTGGCTGTGAACCAGCGCAGCAGTGCCGGCAGTTCGTAATGCGAGCTGCCGTGGAGGGCAGCTTGATGCAGGTTCCAGCTCTCGTCGCGGTCCCACGTCGTATGCTCGAATTGATGTTGCACGTAGAACAGCCATACGCCGGCCGTTGCGGCGAGCAGCGTAGTCGGAAGGTGCACGAGCAGGAACGCCTTGATCCCGATGAACCATGTGAGCGCAACTACAATGACGGCAATCGCGAGATTGGTTGCCATCGCACTGGCCCAGGGCTTCCAGCCCTCGCGCATGAGGCCGACCGGCAGCCGCTGTTGCAAAAGAAACAGATAGGCTGGTCCGACGCCGAACATGATCAGCGGATGGCGGTAAAGACGGTATTTCAGACGACCCCACCAGGAAAGGGCCTGGTATTCACGCACTGTCAGCGTATCGAGATCGCCGGTACCGCGGCGATCGAGGTTGCCGGTGGTAGCATGATGAGTCGCATGCGAGCGACGCCAACAGTCGTAGGGCGTGAGCGTGAGCACGCCGATGACGCGGCCGACCCAGTCGTTCGCCAGACGGCCGGCAAAGAAAGTGCCATGACCGCAGTCGTGCTGGATCATGAACAGGCGTACGAGAAAGCCTGCAGCCGGAACCGCGATAAGCAATGAAGCCCAGGCATGGCCGAGGGAGAACGTGAACCACGCCGCGGTCCACAACATGATGAGCGGCAAAGCCGTGATCGCCAGCTCGGCAATGCTGCGCATCCGATTCGGGGTGCTGTAGTTGGCCAAAATGCGCGTCCAGCGCCGAGCGGTCAGGACGTCATCTCCGACATTGGAAGGTTGAATTGAGCCAAAGCCTTCTTGCCTGCCAGGCCACTGCACAGCTTTCTTATGCACAGAGATATCCCCTTTGACGATGCACTTAAGATAGAGGCACCGAGGGATCGGCACCTTCATCGGTTGATCGATTTTGGAGAAGGCTCTGAAACGTGCGTGCCTGTCGGTAACAAGGCAAAGCGGCCCAGTCGTTCGGCCAAGTGTCGATGACCAGCATATGACCACGAATTGGGGTGGCGTCAAGGACTGCAACTCGGCGTTACCGTTGTCCCTTTGGCCGAGGAGCGAACCTGTCGGGCGCGACCGCTGCATGGAGCCGCCATGCGGGAAATGCGCGACGCCGGGCTGCTGCACCGCGCAACGAAATCGAAGCCCCTTCAGGGAGAAACGGATGACCGCCAACCGTCTCGTCAGGACACGTCAATCGTCAGTAGAGCCGCGTCCGGTAGCCTTCCTCCATGGTCTTCTCCGCCACCTCGACCGACACGGCCGCGGTCTGCTCCGCGATGATGCGGCCCAGCGTCGGGAAGCTGTGGCGCTCGACCTGCGCATCGGGATTCCACAGCTTCGCGCGTATCAGCGCCTTGCCGCAATGGAAGTAGCATTCGTCGACATGCACCTTGAGGCCGATCGTCGGCACGATGTTCTGCACGGCGAGCGGCGTCAGCAGCGCCGGGTCCTGGGTGATCTCCGCGCGGCCGTTGACGCGCAGCGTCTCGTTGATGCCGGGCACCATGAAGATCAGGCCGACGCCGGGCGAGGCCAGGATGTTGCCGAACGTATCGACCCGGTTGTTGCCGCGCCGGTCAGGAATCAGCAGCGACGTGTCGTCGAGCACGGCGACGAAGCCCGGCCCGTCGCCGCGCGGGCTGGCATCGGCATTGCCCTTGCCATCGCTCGACGCAAGCACCAGGAACGGGGAGAGCGCAATGAAGTCGCGACAGAACTTGTCGAGATGGTACAGCACCTTCTTCTCGGCGAGCGGATTTAGCTGCCCGAAATGCGCACGCAAATCGTCCGGCGTCCGGACCAGGGGCTTGTCGCCCGCACCGTTGCCTTCCATGGCAGATCTCCTCCCTGTGTCGTTTGTGTTTTACGTTTCCTCGACGCCGCACCAGCCGGCGATGAACAGGGCCAGCGTCTTGGTGACCTTCTTCACGGACTCGATGTCGACCCGCTCATTGAAGCCGTGGGCACCTTCCATCGTCGCGCCGAAGCAGAACGCGGGAACGTCGTAATCGAGCCCGTAGAACCGCGTGTCGGTGAGACCGGTGAAACTGGCTTCCTCCAGCTGGCCGCCGAATATCTCCTCATACGCCGCCGCGAGCACCGCCTCGCTGTCCTGCGCGCCGGTCACCTCATAGCCCGGCGACAGGAAGCCGGACCAGACGACCTCGGGCGGGTTGTCGGCGAGGAACGGATGGGTCCTGGCGGCCTTCTCGACGCAGGCTGTGATCTCGGCCTGGCAGTCGGGAATCTTCCAGCCCGGCAGGATGCCGATGCGGCAATCGACGTCGCACCACGCCGGAACGCTGGAAGCCCAGTCGCCGCCCTTGATGATGCCGGGGTTGAAATTGAGCGGATGCTTGAGCTTGCCGAAGAAGCGATGGGACTTGGCGCGCTCGTTCCACTCGGCCTCCAGCCCTTCGAGGGCCTGGACCAGGTGAAAGGCGGCCTTGATCGCATTCGAGCCGGTGCCGGCGCGCGAGACGTGGACCGGCATTCCCTTGACCTTGAGGCGGAACCAGATCACCCCGACCTGGGCGCGCATCAGCTTGCCGTCGGTAGGCTCCGGGATCAGGCAGGCGTCGGCACGGTAGCCGCGCTGCAGGGTGGAGAGCGCGCCGACCCCGGTGCTTTCCTCCTCGATCACCGATTGCAGATGGATGCGGCCCTTCGGCGCCAGCCCCGCCGCCTTCAGCGCATCGAGCGCGTAAAGTGCGGCGATGGTGCCGGACTTCATGTCGCCGGCGCCGCGGCCATAGAGCCAGCCGTCCTCGACGGTGGGTTTGAATGGCGGATGTTTCCACATGTCGAGCGGGCCGGCGGGCACGACGTCGCAATGGCCCTGGAGGATGAGCGATCGCCCGGTCTCTTCCGCGGGCCGATAGGTCCCGACCACGGTGCGGGCGCGCGAGAAATCGGTCTCGACCGGACCGTAGCCGGGCAGGTCCTTGAGGTCGTCCTGGTTGATGATCCAGTCGTCGACTTCGTAGCCGCGCTCGCGCAGCAGCCGCGCCATCATGTCCTGACACGGCGCTTCCTGGCTGCGGGTGCTCGGAATCGCCGAGAAGGCGATCGTTGTCGCCAACTGTGCCTCGAAGGCGGCATCGACCGCGGCTTCGATGCGCTCGCGGGCGCCGGCGGGAAGGGGCATGATGTTGCTTTGCGACACGGATCAGTCCTTGGAGAGTTCAGTAAGCGGAAATGCGATCGGCGGTGCGTCCCGAGACTATGCCCAGCGTTCGCGTCATGCCAGCGCCTCGCGCTGGCGCGCAAAGCTCGGCTGCTCGAAGAAGCGACGCCCGGGGATGGCATCGAGCAGGTCGCGCGTATAGGCCTCGCGCGGATTGGTGAACACGGCGGCCGTCGGGCCTTCCTCGACGATGCGGCCGTGCTGCAGCACGATCACCCGGTCAGCGATTTCGGCGGCGATGCGAAGGTCATGCGTGATGAAGATCATCGCGAGCCGCATCTCGCGGCGCAACTCGGCGAGCAGAGCCAGCACCTGCGCCTGGACCGACACGTCGAGCGCGGAGACGGCTTCGTCGGCGATCAGCACCTTCGGCCGCAGCGCGAGCGCGCGCGCGATACAGATGCGCTGGCGCTGGCCGCCCGAGAACTCATGCGGATAGCGATCCGCGGCCGAGGGCGTCAGCCCGACGCGTGCCAGCAATTGCCGCGCCTGCGCCATCGCCTCGGTGCGCGAGGTGCCATAGGCCATCGGGCCGCGTGCCACGGCGTCGCCGACTTTCTGGCGCGGATCGAGGCTGGAGAAGGGGTCCTGGAAGATAATCTGGAGCCCGCGGCGCGCCTGGCGCAGCGCCTCGCCGTGCAGCAGCCGCAGGTCCTCGTTGCCGAGCCGGATCGCGCCGGAATCCGGCTCCGTCAGGCGCATGATCATGCGGCCGAGGGTCGACTTGCCGGAGCCGGACTCGCCGACCACCGCCAGCGTTTCACCCTCATGCAGCGTCAGCGAGATGCCGTCGGCCGCGAGCACCTCCCGGGGCGGCTGAAACCAGCCGCGTTTGACCCGGAAGGTCTTGCGGAGGCCCACGACTTCGAGCAGCGGCGCGGCCTGCGCCGCGGTCTCGCGGTGCTTGACGTGCGCCTTCGGAACCGCGTCGATCAGCTCGCGCGTGTAGGCCTCGCGCGGGTGGCGCAACACTTCCTCGACGGTGCCGTGCTCGACCACCTTGCCGTGGCGCAGCACGACGACGCGGTCGGCGACGTCGGCGACGACGCCGAAATCATGCGTGATCAGCAGCACGCCCATGCCGCGGTCACGCCTGAGATCGTCGATCAGGCGGAGGATCTGGCGCTGGGTGGTGACGTCGAGCGCCGTCGTCGGCTCGTCCGCGATCAGTAGCTCAGGCTGGTTCGACATCGCCATCGCTATCATGACGCGCTGGCGCTGGCCGCCGGAGAGTTCGAACGGATAGCTGTTGGCAAGCTGATGCGGGTTAGGTAGGCCGACCTGGGTCAGCAGCTCCTGCACCCTGGCCTTGATATCGGCGGTCGACGGCGCCGGGCGCTGGTGCGTGAGGATCGTCTCCTCGATCTGTTCGCCGACGCGCTTGAGCGGATTGAGCGACGACAGCGGCTCCTGGAAGATCATGGCCGCCCGGCCACCGCGCAGACGGCGCAGCGCGCGGCTGTCGAGTCTCGCCGTATCCTGTCCTGCGACCTTCACGGCCCCCGACACGATGTCGACGCCCTTCGGCAGCAGCGATAGGATCGCGTGCGCGATCATCGACTTGCCGGAGCCGGATTCGCCGACCAGGCACACCACCTCGTTGCGCCTGATCGCGAACGAGACCTGTTCGACCGCGAACGGCCGGTCACCGCCCTCGGGCAGCGCGATCGAAAGGTTCTCGACCGAGAGCACGGATGCCCGGTCCTGCGCGCCTGTATCCATCATGCTCGCCGCCTCGAAACGCGCGGGTTGAGCACGTCAGACAGTCCCTCGCCGAACAGGTTGATTGCGAGCACCGTGAACAGGATCGCGAGCCCGGGAAACACGCTCATCCACCAGGCCTGCCGGATCACGGTGCGCCCGGCGCCGATCATGAACCCCCACGACATCAGGTTCGGATCGCCGAGCCCCATGAAGGACAGCGCGCTCTCCAGCAGGATCGCGGTCGCAACCGTCAGCGAGACGACGACCAGGATCGGCGAGATCGCGTTCGGCAGGATGTGACCGAGCACGATGCGGGCCGTGCTCTCGCCCTGGCACAAGGCCGCCTCGACGAACTCGCGGCCGCGCAGTCGCAGGAACTCGGCGCGCGTCAGCCGCGCCAGTGGCGGCCAGCTCACCGCGCCGATGGTGAGGATGATGGTGAGCAGCGACGGGCTGAAGGTCGCAACCAGCAGGATCGCGAGGATGAAGGCCGGCACCGTCTGGAACAGCTCCGTCACCCGCATCAGCACGAGATCGACCTTGCCGCCGAAATAGCCCGAGATGGCGCCGATCACGACGCCGATCGTCATGGCGGCCATCGCGGATGCGATGCCGATCAGCAGCGAGACCCGCGCGCCGTGCGCCACGCCAGCCGCGACGTCGCGGCCGAGCGTATCGCCGCCGAGCCACATGCCGTCCTCACCGGGCGGCGCAAAGGGCGTGCCGTTCATCTCCCACGGCGAGACCGGGAAGACCCAGGGCGCTGTGATCGCGACGATCAATACGATGACGAGGAGGACGAGCCCCGCCATTCCGCTCGGGTGCCGCAGGAAGGCTCTGAGCGCGTCCATCAGGCGGCTTCCGTCGTCATTCGCGGATCGATCAGGCGGTAGATCAGGTCGGTCACGAGGTTAAGCGCAATCACGATAATGGACAGGATCAGGAAGATGCCGAGCAGCACCGGATAGTCGCGCTGCAGCACGGCCTCGAAGGTGAGCCGGCCAAGGCCGGGCCAGGCGAACACGGTTTCGATCACGACCGCGCCGCCGACGAGCGCGCCCGCCTGCATGCCGGCCACCGTCACGACCGGCACCAGCGCGTTGCGCAGCATGTGGCCGACGACGATGCGCCCCGGCGCAAGGCCCTTGGCCCGCGCCGTCTTGATGAAATCCTGGTGCGATACCTCGATGATCGAGGAGCGCATCAGGCGAGCGTAGATCGCCAGATAGATCGCGGCGAGCGACATCACAGGCATGATCATGTGCCTGCCGATGTCGAGGACGCGTTCGATCGTCGTCATCTTCACGTTGATGGTCTCGTAGCCGAACGGCGGCAGCCAGCCGAGCGTCACCGAGAACACGAGGACGAGCATCAGCCCGAGCCAGAACACCGGCGTGGCGTAAAGCAAGAGCGAGAGCACCGTGAATAGCGTATCGACGATGCTGCCTGCGGCGAGGCCCGCGAGCGCGCCGAGCGTCGTGCCGATCAGCAGCGCGAGGCAGAACGCGGTCAGCGTCAACAACAGCGTCGCTGGCAGCCGCTCGAGAATGAGGTCGAGCACCGGCCGGCGCTGGCGGTAGGAATAGCCGAGGTCCAGCGTGAGCACGCGCCCGAGATGGCTGGCGAGCTGCACCAGATACGGCTTGTCGAGCCCGTATTCCTTGCGCAGATCGTCGAGGATCTTCGGGTCAGCGCCGCCCGACTGCCCCGCCATTACCATGGCGGGATCGCCTGGAGCAGCGCGGACCAGCACGAAGTTGAAGGTGGCGATGACAAGGATCACGGCGACGAGCCGCGCCACCCATGTGACGATCAAGAGCGCGATCCGCGCGGCGCTCCTCGTTCCGGTCACGATTTGTAGACCGAACCGAAGGTTTCATGGGAGCCGATCCCTGATGTCACGATGTTCTTGAACGCCTTGTCGTAGATGATGGGATATTCGAGTTCCAGCGTCCAGGCGACCGGTACGTCCTCGACGAGGATCTCCTGGACCTTGGAATAGAGTTCCTGCCGCTTGGACTCGTCGAGGGCGACGGCGGCCTCTTCGAACAGCCTGTCCACTTCGGGGTTGGAATAGCCTTGCGTGTTCGAGAACAGGATGCCCTTCTTGATGTTCGACGAAATGTAGGTGCGGGCGACGCCGAGCGCGGGATCGCCAAGCTGATAGAGCAGGTTCTGGGTCATCTCGTAGTCCCAGTTGCCGACCTTCTCGGCCCAGCCCGCCATGTCGGTGCCGACCAGGACGAGATCGATGCCGGCCTTGGAAAAACTCTGGCGGAAGAATTCGCCGGCGCGCTGATAGACCTCGCCATAGGGCGGCACCAGATATTTGAGCTCGACCCGCTTGCCGTTGGCGCCGGGCTTCAGGCCCATCTCGTCGAGCAGCTTGGTGGCCTTTTCGACCGAGAACTCGTAGCGCTTCACCTTGCCGTCGTAGAAGCGGGTCTTCGACGAGATCGGGCCGGTCGCGATCTTGGCGTTGCCGAAATAGATGCGCTTGTTCATCGCTTCGCGGTCGATCAGGTGCATGATCGCTTGCCGGAAGCGCTTGTCGTTCATGGGAGCTACGCGGTTGTTCATCTCGAGCCACTGATGCGGCGCGAAATACTCATAGCCCTTGGTCGTGAATTCGAGATTCTTCTGCGACTTGAAGCGCTGCACGTCGAAGAACTCGATGTCGGACCATTGCACGAGCTGCACGGTGCCCTGCTCGAGCGCCAGAGCGCGCGAGGCGCCGTCCGGGATAATACGGTAGATGATCTCGTCCAGATAAGGCTCGTCCTTGCGGTAATAGCCGTCGTGCCGCACGAGATGGACGTGCGAACCGCGCACCCATTCCTTCAGCTTGAACGGACCGGTACCGATCGCCTTGTCGTTCATCGGGTTCTTGCGGAACTCGGTGTTCTCGTAAATGTGCTTGGGCACGATCGGGGCCGAGGTGCAATCGAAGCAGCCGAGGAACGGCGCGAAAGGCTGCTTCAGCTTGAAGACGACGGTCAGCGGATCGGGCGCCTCGGCCGATGCGACGCGTGCGAAATTCTGCCGGGCGCGGGGATGGGTTTCCGTCAGCACCTTCATGCAGCTGAACACAACGTCCTCCGACGTCATCGGCTTGCCGTCGTGGAAGGTAATCCCGGGGAACAGCTTGAACGTATAGGTCAGGCCGTCGGGCGAGATCTCCCAGGATTGCGCCATGCCCGGCATCGGCTTCAGGTCGGCGCCGTATTTCAGGAGGCTCTCGTAAATCTTTCCGCCCAGCGTCAGCGTCGGCTGCTGCTGATTGAACGCCGTCACCAGGATCGGCGGTTCGGGCTGGATGATGGTGTTGAGCGTGCCACCTTTGGTCTGCCCGGCTGCCCTGGTGATGCCGAGCGGGATAGCCGCACCCGCAGCCAGCATCGCAGCAGTGAATTCGCGCCTGTTCATGGACCAATCCCCTTAGGTTCCGGATAAGCGCATCGTGACCGAGCCGCGGGTTCCGTGCTACAGGGATGGGGACAGCGACCATCGCGATCGGGCCATCTGGCCCGGAAGATGCATGAGGCCATGAGGAGAACGGGCACCTCAACTCAAGAGTTCAAATGAATATCAACGTAAGAGTAGACACGGCAGCCACCGGTAACACCAGTTTTGAGCGCGTATGCCACAAGCGGCGCGGGGCGCAGGCTGCGGCGACCTATGCCGGCCACCTGCAGACGCAGAAGCGGCCGGTCGTGGCGATGGCGGCGACATACACCTCCGAAAGCATGAGCACGCGGCACGCGCACCGGCGCGGCCAGTTCATCCTGCAGACGGCCGGCGTCACCTCGATGATGACGGAACGCGGCAACTTCGTCATTCCGCCCGGCCATGGCCTGTGGATTCCCGCCGGCGTTGTGCATCAATCGCGCGCCTGGGCCGATGTCGAGATCCAGACCATCTACGTGGAGCCGGATCAGATACCGCACTATCCGCCGGCCTGCCGCCTGATTCGGGCATCACAGCTGCTCGAGGCGCTGATGGACGAAGCGGTCCGGATGCCGGTGGATTACGACGAGGAGGGGCGCGACGGGCGACTGGTCGAACTCCTGTTAGGCGAGATCGGCCGCATGCCCGAGGTATTGCTTCACGTGCCGATCCCGCAGGATCCGCGGCTCGCCCGGATTTGCGAAGCTGTCATCGCCGACACCAGCTCCGACCGTACCCTCGACGATTGGGCGCATCGCAGCGGCATCAGCCGGCGCACCCTGACGCGGATGTTCCGCCGTGAAACCGGTCAGAGTTTTTCGGCGTGGCGCCAGCGCGTCCGGCTGCTGGAAGCACTCGCCCGCCTCGGCGCCGGCGAGTCCGTCACCAACGTCGCGCTCGATGTCGGCTACGACAGCCCGAGCGCTTTCACCGCAATGTTCAGGCGTGAACTAGGCGTTGCGCCGCGCCGATACCTGCGTTGGGCCGACACCGAGGTCGTGCTGCGGTAGGTAGACGGTAAGCGATCTCCTTTGATGGCACTGGCTTTCGCGCGGCGGCTTCGCGTGATAGGCGACGGTTGCTGCCGCAACGGCAGCGGCCATCAGGGAGATCCGCTAGTTCATGTCACAATGGCGAGACCGAACCACCAGCACGTTTGATTGCGAGAAAACCCCGGTGTCCGCAACGCGCGGTATGGCCGTGACCAATCATCCGCTGGCTTCCGCTGCCGCACTGGAAATCATGGCGCAGGGCGGCAACGCCGTCGACGCCACGGTCGCCGCGCTATTCACGCTGACCGTCGTCGAACCGATGATGGTCGGCATCTTCGGTGGCGGCGCGGCGGTGATCCGGCTGGCCGATGGCCGTGAACTGGTGATCGACGGTCTCGCCACCGCGCCTGCAATGACGCGTCCGGACAGCTATACGCCGATCTCGGATCAATGGCCGGACTACATGGAGACCGAAGGCCGCGCCAATCGCGTCGGCCCCAAGGCCATCGCAGTCCCCGGCAATCTGATGGCGTGGTGCGAGATCGCGCAGCGCTTCGGCAAGCTCGATCTGCCGACGCTGATGGAGCCGGCCATTCGCCATGCGGCGCGGGGCTTTGCCGTGACGCCCTATCTGGCCACCTGCATCGCAGAGACCGCTGCCGATCTGGCGCTTGATCCGGCGATCTCGGCGATATTCCTGCCCGACGGCAAGCCGCTCCGGGCGGGCAGCCGGCTCGTTCAATCCGATTATGCCGAAACGCTGCGGACGATCGCGCGACAGGGTCCTGGCGCGATGTATGGCGGCGAACTTGGCCGCGCGATCGCGGCTAAGCTCGAGCAGGCCGGGTCGTTCATCCGGCTGGAGGATCTGGCCAACTACCGGACCATCGAGCGCGAGCCGGTGCGCGGCAGTTATCGCGGCGTCGAAATCATCGGCCCGCCACCACCGTGTTCAGGTGGCGTGCATACCATTCAAATTCTCAACATCCTGGAGGCCTTCGATATCACGGCTTCCGGATTCGGCACGCCGCAGACGCTGCATCTGGTGCTCGAGGCGTTGAAGATTGCCGCCGCCGACCGCCGCGCAGCAACCGCGGATCCGGCATTCGTCGATGTCCCGATCGCACGGCTGATCTCCAAGGACTATGCCAAGCAGCGCCGCGCCGAAATCGATCCGCAGCGCGCGGGTGCCTACACGTCGAAAGTGCTGTCGAACGAATCTGCCAACACGACCCATCTCACGGTCGCCGACGGCGATGGCAACATCGTCACGTCGACGCAGACCATCAACAGCCTGTTCGGGGCGCGTCTGGTGATTCCGGGCACCGGTATCATTCCCAACAACTACATGTTCCTGTTCGATCCGCATCCGGGCCTGGCGCTGTCGCTGATGCCGGGCAAGCGCATCACCAGCGGCATCTCGGCGCTGATCGGCAAGAAGGACGGCAAGCCGATGTTCGCACTTGGACTGCCGGGCGCGCACCGGATTCCGTCCTGCGTGCTGCAGGCGGTGCTCAACATTGTCGATCACGGCATGAGCGTGCAGGAGGTGGTCGAGGCGCCGCGCGTTTTCAGTTGGGGGCTGGAGGCCGAAGTCGAGCGCGGATTTCCGGAGAGCGTGCATCGCGAGCTTACTGCACGCGGACACGACGTCGTCCCGGTCGATCATGTCGGCGGTGGCATGTGCGCCATCACCTTTGCGCCCGATGGCACCATGACGGGTGCGGGTTGCTGGCGTGCCGATGGCGTGCCGGCGGGGATGGGCGGCGGGCTGGCGCGCGCCAACACCTCGTTCTGGCCGGATCCGCGCCGGCCCAAATCGAAATAGATGTGTCGAAGTAGAAATGCCGAAGTAAAAAAAGCCCGGCCGATGCGGCCGGGCTTTGTTCTTGCGCCTGATGGCGGCGGTTACTTCGCGATGCGCAGCTTGGCCAGCGACTGACCGATCGAGTTGAACACCGACAAGGTCTGGTTGGCTTGCTTGACCTCGAAGAACTTGTCGGCGCCGCTGGCGCAGTACTTCAGCACGGACGAGGTCGGATCACCGCCCGTATTGACGTGAATGGTGTAGATCGTGACGCCGGCCTGCTTGGCGTTGTCGCAAAGGATCTTCTGCCGGGCGTCGATCTGCGAAGTGTTGCTGGTGAAGCGGTTCTGCGTATTCATGCCGTCCGACAGCAGGATGATCGCCTCTTTATAGGTATAGTTCGACGTATCCTTGGCAGGTGCGTTGAACGGTGCGCCCGTCCCGAGCGTCAGCCAGCCCCATGCCAGACCGATGCCCTGGTTGGTATTGCCGGTGGGCTGCAAGGTACCGATCATGGTCTTGAGCGCACCCCAGTCGTAGCTCAGCGGCATGATCGGCGGCATATACGGGTCGTTGCCCGTCTTGCAGTACTTTTCCGAGCCGGAGACGTATTCCTCGGCAACGACCATCGTCGGCGCATTGGACGAAGTCGGCGGCGTGTTCTTGGTGTCGTAGTCCTGCGTGCGGTCGGTGACGCAGCCGGTCCATTTGCTGGTGTCGTGCGTCCAGGTCTTGTTGTTGCTCTGGCAGGAACTCTTGGTCGTGTAGTTGGAGTTGCTGCACGTCCCCATGGTGTTGTTGGCGGCTTTCCAGACGCTCCAGTCGATCCAGGTCTCGTTGTAATAGCTCGAACCGAGGTTGACGTCCTTGGCGAAGGGAACGACGGAGATGTAGATGTCGCCCGGATTCTTGGCGAGCGGGCTCAACTGATCGATCAGGCTCTTGGCTGCCGTCTGCATTGCCGCCATCTTGCCGTCGTCCCTCATCGATCCCGTGACGTCGAGCGACATCGCGACCCGCATGCGGACGTTGCCCCAGGCCGAAGTGGCATTGACGTTGAAGTTGATGTCGTTGATGCCGACCAGCCTCATGAAGCTGGTGTCGATCTTGCCGTTGCCGGCGATCTCGATTTTCGAGCCGTTGCCGGACGCGGCCGTATAGGTCGCGGTTACCCCGACCGACTTCGCATCGGCGTTGGCATAGAGAGCCTTGAAATAGTCCTGGGCCTTCTGCGTGATCTGCGAGGTATTGATGGTGCCGTCCTGCAAATCCTTGGCCAGCATCAGGGACGTCGAGTCCATGGCTGCCTGCATCGAGGATCGGGCCGTGTTGGCGCGGGTATAATCGACCGCTGCGCCGACGAAGGTGATGATGGGCACCACGGCGATTCCAAAGAGGATTGCGATATTGCCCTGGTCTGATCGACCGAAGCTCCCGAGAAGGGCTTGGAGGCGGACCACCGCTGGTTGGCTTTTCATGGCGCTATCCCGATGAGTGAAACTGCGTTCAAGCTAGCTCGGGGGCCATGAAATCCTCGTAAAACGATACTCGGCATACGAACGAGACCGGCAACGGACGGTTAACCAATCCCGTGAGCCTGTCCTGATAGTCGATGGTTGTGCAGCAGCGCAGAGTTCCGGTTCGCGCATCGAAATACGCGTAAACCGTTGGCCACTACGGCGTTTTGCCGCAGAGCCGGCCCTTTGGCGGAACGTTTGGTGCGTTGCGAACTCTCGAACAATCGCTGCACCGCGTTCGTGGCTAACGACCGTTCAGCGCAACATTTAGCAATCAAAACAAATGAAGCAATTTGCCGCCTCGGTTAACAGGCGATGACTGCGCGAGTGCGAAAACTCGCCCCGATCCCGATGGATGTGACGGCAGTCAGTAGCCACCCGGCCCGGGGCCGCGGAAGCCACGCTCAAGCGCGTGCCTACAGCGCCTTGGTCCGCCTCAGCAGCCACCATGTCAGCGCGCCCGCAGCGACCACCAGCAGAAGCGCGTACCATGTGCCGCCCGAGCCGTCCTGGAACGGCATGTCCTTGGTGTTCATGCCGAAGAAGCCGGTGACCAGCGTCGAGGGCAGCATGCACGCGGTCAGGACCGACAGCGTGAACAGGCGGCGGTTGGTGATTGCCGTCATGCGGCCGGCGATCTCGTCCTGCAGAAGCCGCGCGCGCTCATAGAGTGCACTGAACTCGTAGTCGAGCGCGTCGAACTTCTGCGCCAGTTTCCGCATCGCCGACAGCAGGGTTTCGGATCCGACGTCCTCGCGCGTCTCCATGCGATGAAACAGCGCCCGGATCTGCGACAGCTGCCGCCGCGTGCGGATCGCCTGCAGGCGCACGCGGCCGAGCCGCAATCGCTCATCGTCGATCTCGTCGTGCAGCACATGATTCTCGACGATGTCGAGCTCGTCGCCGAGGCCCGCCGAAAAGCGTCCGATGACATCGGCGAACTGATCGACGATCGCATCGAACAGCGACACCGGGGTGCGGAACTTGCGCCCGCCGTCGAGCGCGCGCCGTGTCAGCTCGATCGCGCGCAGCGGCTTGCGCCGGGCGGTGATCATCAGCTTCGATGAGATCGCAAAGTGCACCCGAACCAGATCGTCGCCTTCCTGCATGAACTCCTGATGCAGGTCGGGCAGGACGCCTGCGATCTCTTCGCCGAAGATATCGAGGCGGATATGCTCGTCGGCATCGAGCAGGGTTTCGCGCGCGATATCGGACAGCGGCGCACTCCTGGCGAGCCAGTCGTGGCAGCGGCGGTTGGAAAGATTGATATGCAGCCACAGCCAGCCGCGCGGATCGGCGAGTTCCGCATCCGGGTTGGCGACGTCGAGCTTCGTCGCGGAGCCGTCGTCGGCGAAGCGATAGGCGGAGATGATGCCGATGTCGGCGAGGGATTGGTCCATCGGCTAACCCGTTGCTGTTGAGAAGCAGGCCATGCGGCAACGCGGTGACAAGCTGATGACAACTACACCCCATCGAAGCTTCGGAAACAAGCCCGGTTCTTAACGAGAGGTTTACGCCGCCGGGGTAGCCTGCCGCCCTGGCCGAGATCTTGAGAAATGGCGATCTCCATCAATAACGTCGCTCCCGTACTTGCCGTCCAGGAAGTTGGCGGCATTGCGCCCGAACTCGTGCTGAAGCCGGGAAGCGTGGTCAACGCGCAGGTCCTGAAAATCCTCGCCGCCGACCTGGTGCGGATTGCGATCGCCGGCCTTTCGATCGATGTCGCCTCGGAAGTGCCGCTGCTGCCGGGCCAGAACCTGCAACTCGCGGTCACGCAGAGCAAAGACGGCATTCGCCTGGCCATGGTCGGGCAGGGCGGCGACGCCGCCGGAGCCGCGGCTGACGCCGTCACGCTTTCGCCAGATGCGCTGGCCGATGCCGTCATCGACCGTCCGACCATCGTCTCCCCGAAGAGTGCATTGACCCCGGTCGAGCGCGCCGCGGTGTCGGTCGCAGCCCAGGCTGCGGCCACCGAGCAGGAAAGCCTGGCGCCGCTGTTTGCCAATCTCGGCGCCGCCGTTTCCGCCAGCAACCTGCCGCCGAAATTGCAGGCGGCGATTGCCCAGGTGCTGGCGCAGCAGACCAGCCTCGACCAGAACCTCGACGGAAGCGACATCAAGACGGCGTTCCAGAAGTCGGGTATTTTCCTCGAGGCGTCGCTGGCATCGGGTTCGGTGCCTGCAAGCGGCGTTCCCGATCTCAAGGCCGCGCTGATTGTTCTGCGCCAGACGCTGCAGTCGGCGCTAGGCTCCAACGCCGCGCCTCAAGCCACGGCAGCATCACTCCCGCTCGCAACGGCACCCAGCCTCGCGCCGTCCGCGGAGTTCGATGTTCAGGAAATCATGCTGCCGCAGGCGCGGCTGCCAGCCGTCCCCGACGCCGCGCTCCCCGGCAACGCCGCGCGCAGCGCGCTTGCGGCAGCGCTGAATGCCGGACCGTCGGCCGGCGCCACGCTGAACCTGCTGCAGGAGGCGCTGCAGGCGCTCGGCAGTCCGCTGCGGCCGGCTATGCTCCCGAAAGACGTTCGCGGCGGCGATGTGACCGTCCACACCAACACGCCGCCGCCGCCATTCCGCGGCGCGCTTCCCACTGCCCAGCCGATCGCCGCGCCGACGATCGCTCCGGACGCGCCGCTTGCGACCACCGCACATCATCTGCTCGATGACACCGACGCCGCCATCGCGCGACAGACGTTGCTGCAGGTGGCCTCTCTGCCGGACCGCGTCGACGTATCAGCGCCGAAAATCGATGCGAGCGCGCCGCGCTGGAATTTCGAGATTCCGTTCGTGACGCCGCAGGGCACGGCGATGGCGCAGTTCGAGATCTCCCGCGACGGCGGCGCCGAGCAGGTCGATGCGGTCAAGCGGGTGTGGCGGGCGCGATTCTCGATCGATGTCGAGCCGACCGGCCCGGTTCACGCGCAGGTGTCGCTGACTGGCGACAAGACCTCGGTGCGGATGTGGGCCGAACGGCCCGAGACGGCCGCGCAGCTTCGCGCCGGCGCGTCGCAACTGAGCCAGGCGCTCAGCCGCGCCGAACTCAACCCCGGCGAAATCCTGATCCGCGACGGCGCGCCGCCGCAAGCCGCCCCCGCGCGCGCCGGTCACTTTCTGGATCGCGCGCTATGAGCGTCGGTGCCAAATCGAGGCTCGCGGTCGCGCTGCATTATGACAAGACCGGTGCGCCCCGGGTCGTCGCCAAGGGCAAGGGCACGATCGGCGACAAGATCATCGAAGTCGCCAAGGCCCACGACATTCCGATCGAGGAGAACGAGGTGCTGGCGGGCGCCCTGTCCCACGTCGAAATCGGCGACGAGATCCCGACCGAACTCTACAAGGCCGTCGCCGAAGTGCTGGTCTTCGTGCTGCGGCTGTCGGGGCGGATTCGCTGATTTCAGGGTTTCGCCAGCGAAACTCCCAGACAAGACCCGCCATCCGAAGATCCCACTTGTCATAGTTTTTCCACGATGCCATCAGCATCGTCGTAAATCTCCTCAACCAGTTCGGATACCTACCGCCGTGATCAATCGCCGCCATGCGCTCGGCCTGCTGGCCGCCAGTACTTTGTTGCCCGCGCGCAGCCTTGCCAACGTCTCCTACCAGCGTAGCGAGTTTCGCGATGATCTGGCCCGGCGGTTCTTCGCGCTAGGCACGGTCGGCACCTTCGTCGGCTACAAGGTCGATGATTACCTGATCATTGCCAGCGACAAGGTGCGCTCGGGCGAGGGCAAGTTGCCGGCCTCGACGTTCAAGATTCCGAACTCGGTCATCGCGCTGGAGACCGGCGTGGTCGAAGACCCCGACAAGGACGTCTTCAAGTGGGACGGGGTGACGCGCAGCATCGAGTCCTGGAACAAAGATCATACGTTGCGCTCGGCCATCGCGGTGTCCGCCGTGCCGGTCTACCAGGAGATCGCGCGGCGGATCGGCGCGGAGCGGATGCAGAAGTATGTCGACCTGATGGACTACGGCAACCGCGACATCGGCGGCGGTATCGACCAGTTCTGGCTCACGGGAAACCTGCGCATCGATCCCATTCAGCAGATCGACTTCCTCGACCGGCTGCGCCGCGGCGTTCTGCCGGTGTCCAAGCGCAGCCAGGAGCTGGCGCGCGACATCCTCACCGTGACGAAAGTCGGCGACGCCACGCTGCGCACCAAGAGCGGGCTGTTGGGCGCGGAGCAGGGCAAACCATCACTGGGCTGGATGGTCGGCTGGGCCGAGAAGGGCAGCCAGCAGACCGTGTTCGCCATGAACATGGACTGCAAAACCCCGGAGCACATTGCCGCGCGCATGACGGTGACGCAGCAATGCCTGACGGATATCGTCGCGATCTAATTTGCGGCTAGCGCCGGCTCAGGAGGTCGCGGGCGGCTTCCCGATCCGCCCCAGATGGGTGAAGCCAAAGCCTGCAGCGTATTTCAGGCCGTAGCCGAGCGCGCGGTCGAAGCCGATATGGGCCAGCCAGATCATGGCGATCGAGAGCACGAGCGGCGAGGCGGTGGCGAAGCCGCCGGTCATCATCGCCATCGGCGCGAGATAGCTGTGGGCTGCGTTGTAGACCAGGGCGCCGAAACGCGGGCCGGACAGGTAGGCCGCGAAGCTGAGATCGGGCACGAAAAACAGCAGGGCGTAAACCCACCACGATCCGTCCCAGACGTAGTAGAGCAGCGTCATCCCGATAAAGAGCGCTAATCCTTCGAGCCGCAGCAGCGTTCGCACACCCCCTGTAACGGCGCCGGGCGTCTCGGCGCTAACGATATCGGTCATTCCGGTCCCCTCGATCAGGAGGCTGATATGGGGCCTGCCGGGCGCCGGTACCAGATGCCGGAAGGGGTGTTTCCGGTTCGGAAAAGGCCGTGTTAGAAGGCCCTGAAATCGACTTAAAGGCGGGCGGAAGCAGATGAAAGATATCTTGGACACCCTCGAAGAACGGCGCGCCGGCGCCAAGCTCGGCGGCGGCGAAAAGCGCATCGAGGCGCAGCACGCTCGCGGAAAATTGACCGCGCGGGAGCGCATCGAACTGTTGCTCGACAAGGGCTCGTTCGAGGAATTCGACATGTTCGTCGAGCATCGCTCCACCGAATTCGGCATGGAAAAGACCAAGGTGCCCGGCGACGGCGTCGTCACCGGCTGGGGCACCGTCAACGGCCGCAAGACCTTTGTGTTCGCCAAGGATTTTACCGTGTTCGGCGGCTCGCTGTCGGAGACCCACGCGCTGAAAATCACAAAGCTGCAGGACATGGCGATGAAGGCGAGGGCGCCGATCATCGGCCTCTATGACGCCGGCGGCGCGCGCATCCAGGAGGGCGTCGCGGCGCTCGCGGGCTATTCCTATGTGTTCCGCCGCAACGTCATCGCCTCCGGCGTGATCCCGCAGATCTCCGTCATCATGGGCCCGTGCGCCGGCGGCGATGTCTATTCGCCGGCGATGACCGACTTCATCTTCATGGTGAAGAACACCAGCTACATGTTCGTCACCGGCCCCGACGTGGTGAAGACCGTCACCAACGAGGTGGTCACGGCGGAAGAACTCGGCGGCGCCTCGGTGCACGCGACGCGCTCCTCGATTGCCGACGGCGCATTCGACAACGACGTCGAGACGCTGCTGCAGATGCGCCGGCTGATCGACTTCCTGCCGTCCAATAACACCGACGGCGTGCCGGAATGGCCGAGCTTTGACGACATCGAGCGGGTGGACATGTCGCTCGATACGCTCATCCCCGACAATCCGAACAAGCCCTACGACATGAAGGAATTGATCGGCAAGGTCGTGGACGAGGGCGACTTCTTCGAAATCTCGGAAACCTTTGCGAGGAACATCATCACCGGTTTCGGCCGCATCGCCGGCCGCACGGTGGGCTTTGTCGCCAACCAGCCGATGGTGCTGGCCGGCGTGCTCGACTCAGATGCGTCACGCAAGGCCGCACGCTTTGTCCGCTTCTGCGACGCCTTCAACATCCCGATCGTCACCTTCGTCGACGTCCCGGGCTTCCTGCCGGGCACCGCCCAAGAGTATGGCGGCCTGATCAAGCACGGCGCCAAACTGTTGTTCGCCTATTCCCAATGCACGGTGCCGCTGGTGACCGTCATCACCCGCAAGGCCTATGGCGGCGCATTCGACGTGATGGCGTCCAAGGAAATCGGTGCCGACATGAACTACGCCTGGCCGACCGCGCAGATCGCCGTGATGGGCGCCAAGGGTGCGGTGGAAATCATCTTCCGCTCAGACATCGGCGACGCCGAAAAGATCGCCGCGCGAACCAAGGAATACGAAGACCGTTTCCTGTCCCCCTTCATCGCCGCCGAGCGCGGCTACATCGACGACGTCATCATGCCGCACTCGACACGGAAGCGGATCGCGCGAGCGCTGGCGATGTTGAAGGACAAGAAGGTCGAAATGCCGGCGAAGAAGCACGACAATTTGCCGCTATAGACGGTGCGTAGGGTGGGTTAGGCGAAGCCGTAGCCCACCGGCCGAGCCATCCACGCATCGAGACTTTGGTGGGTACGCTTCGCTAACCCACCCTACAGGCTAACCTGACCCATATGCTGTTGGCCTCACGCAGCCGACCGCTTGGTCGGGCAGCGCGATCCGATATTCAATCGTCGCAATAGATCCGAAAATCGGCCTTGCGATCCACATGACCTGGCATTGGCCGTTTTCCGCTTGCCGGGCAGTTGTGCGTGGCTGTCTCTGGATTTTCTGGTTGGCCGGGCGTCAGCTCCCCGCAGCTTGCTGCCCGCTTTGGAGTCTTGCCGCGGTTGGGCGGCAATGGTCGAAGTCGTTGCTGTAGCGAGCAGCAAGGGCGCGGCCGGCGGCCCGGCTTCGCGTGTTGCCGGTGATGCGCTGGATTCGACGTACCAGCGAGCAAGCGCGTCTGATCTGATGCTTGACCTTGGCGGCGCGTCATCGAGCATGGCAACTGGAACCTCCGGCTCGGCCGGTTTTGCGTCTGCTGCGACGACGGGGCGTGGCGTCTCGATGACGGCGGGTCGTGGCGTCTCCGTCAGGACGGGCTGGGGTGGCTGCACCAGGGTTGCCGACGCTGTCGTCCCGGCCGCGGCCGATGGACCGTATGAGTCCGCCGTGATCGAGAGGGTGACGCCGGTCGCAAACAGCAACGCCAATGCCAGCCACATGATGGTTTGCTTCATTGTCGCTTTCCCGAGGCCCATCAAAGAAAAAATCCGCCGTATCCCCCGAGTGCGGGAGCGACGGCACCAGCAGCTTCAAAATCAATTCGGGCTGGTTAGAGGCCAACTGATGGCGCTGGAGGGTCGACCTCGGGGCAAGCGTCTTGCGGTTGAGACCGGCTTCGCGCGGCATGGTGGCACGGCGAACATCTCGATACGCTCGGCATGTAGGGTGGTTGGCCGAAGGCGTAACCCACCGGCCGAACCAACCGCGCGTCGAGACCTTGGTGGGTTACGCTGCGCTAACCCACCCTACGAAGCTAACCGGGCAACAGCGGAACGAAATCGTATTCGCCGACGCCTTGCAGAATAAGGAAAGTGAGCGACGTCGCGCCGCCGTTGGTCACCAGATGCGGTCGCGTCGGCCTGACGACATAGACTTCGCCGGGCTTCAGATTCACTTCCTCTTTCGGGTTCTGCAGGAACAGCCGCATCTGGCCTTCAAGGACGTAGAACGTATCGGAGATATTGGTGTGGGTGTGCCACGGCACTTTCTGCTTGGCGGAGAGCTGCAACTCCGCAATTCGAAAGCCGGGGCGCTCGGCGTGGTAGGCACGACGCTCGACTTCATAAAGGTGGCTGGCGTCCTTGAGTGGCTGCGGCTGGCTCATGACGGCTCCCTTCGGATGATCCGCCCCATCGCGTGGTGATGCGGCGCCATGATAGCCCGCCATTCATCAAACAAACAGAGGAGGTCAACCGCCGCTCACTCCATCTCGCTCCGCTTTTGCTGCTCGCCTTCACGCAGTCTTTGCGCGATCGCGGTTCGACGTGGAATCAGCGCGGCTTCGTCCGCGAACCGCTGCGCGAGGTCATTGTGATAGTCCTGCACGACGTCGAGCACGGCTTCCCTGGCGAGCCTGCGATGGTATTCGGCCAGATACCGGTGCAGTTCTGCAAGTTCTTCGTTGGTCATGGGCGTGTCGGCCATAATGCCGGAATATACCGCAACCTATTGATCCCGCGCCAGCTTTCAGCGGCCAAAATGCCGCCAGGCTTTACCGGCCCGGCTGTTTCGGGGCGGGCTGTCGAGGTGCCATCCCGGAAAGCTATCAGGGATTTATGACGCCTTCCGGACCGCAGGCCCTGCGGCAGGCAGCCCCGCGGCAGCCTCGAGGCGGATCGCTGCCGGCAGCGTTAACCATTCGTTAACCATGCCGGGCCTAGCCTTCCGTCACTACCCGGTCATCTTCAGCCGATTCCCGCCCGGTCGTTCTAGGAGAACAGCCGATGCCTGTTGAGTATCTCACCTATGCTGCCCTCGGCGACCGCCTCAATATTTCGCCCGCCGCGGCCCGCTCGCTTGCCCGCCGTCTCCTGCTGCCGCGCTCGCTTTCGGACGATGGCAAGGCCCTGGTGAGCATCGATCTCGCCGAAGTCAGGCATACGCCCCATCCGCCAAGCCATCGCCAGGCGGGAAACATCGCCCTGTTGGCGGCACAAATAGAGGCATTGCAGGCGGAGAACGCGCGGCTCGAAGCCAGCGCAGCCGGCCACCGCGCCGATTACGAGCGCGAGCGCGAGCGTGCCGATCGGCTGATCGGCGAGTTGCTGCATGCGGCTGCCGAGACCACGGCGGCCAAGGCGGCGATGGCCCGGCTCGAAGGCGAATTGGCCGCGCTGCGGGCCGGTACCCGAACGGTGGCCCCGACTGACAGCCAGGGCCCTCGCCGGCTGGGTAGTCTGGCCGCGACTCTGGTAGAAGCAGACCGAAAGGCTGCCGCCCGTGGGTAACAATCCCTGTTCCCACCTTCCGCAGCCTGGTGCAGCAACCGTGGGACAAGGATCACTGGCATGACCGATATCCGCGAACTGACGGCGCGCATTATCGTGTTCGGGGTCGGCGGCGCCGGCGGCAATGCCGTCAACAACATGATCGAGGCCGGGCTGGAGGGCGTCGACTTCATCGTCGCCAATACCGACGCCCAGGCGCTCATCAGTTCAAGGGCCAGGCGCGTCATCCAGTTGGGCACCCAGGTGACCGGAGGCCTTGGCGCCGGTGCGCAGCCTGAAGTAGGGCGTGCGGCAGCGGAAGAGGCCATCGACACGATCCGCGATCATCTGGCCGGCGCGCACATGGTGTTCATCACCGCCGGCATGGGTGGCGGCACCGGCACCGGCGCTGCGCCCGTCATCGCCAGGGCTGCGCGCGAGCTTGGCATTCTCACCATCGGTGTCGTCACAAAACCGTTCCAGTTCGAGGGCCAGCGCCGCATGCGCTATGCGGAGGCCGGCATCGCCGAACTGCTGAAGATGGTCGACACCCTGCTGATCATCCCGAACCAGAACCTGTTCCGGGTGGCCAGCGAGAAGACCTCGTTCGCCGATGCCTTCGCCATGGCCGATCAGGTGCTGTACTCGGGCGTGGCCTGCATCAGCGACCTCATCGTCAAGGAAGGCCTGATCAATCTCGATTTCGCCGACGTGCTCTCGGTCATGCGCGAGAAGGGCAAGGCGATGATGGGCAGGGGCGAGGCATCCGGCGAGAAGCGCGTGCTCAACGCCGCTATTGCTGCGATTTCCAATCCCCTGATCGAGGATCCCTCGATCAAGCGCGCCAGCGGTCTCATCATCTCCATCACCGGCGGCAACGACCTGACGCTGTTCGAGGTCGACGAAGCCGCGACCCGCATTCGCGACGAGGCCGACAAGGACGCCAACATCATCGTGGGCGCGACCTTCGATCCAAGCCTCCAGGGTGTCGTCCGGGTCTCGGTGGTGGCGACCGGCATCGACAATCTCGGCACGGCGCGCCAGCCGCAGCAGGCCGACGGCATGCTCACCGATCTTGCCGGCAGGCTGAGCAACGACCGCCGTCGCACGGCCGACCGGATCGAGCGTGCGGCCCCGCCGCCGCAATTCGAGAGCGCGCCGCTTCGCCCCGCAGCGCGCGTTCCCGCCCCGCAGCGCCTCGATTCCTATGGCCGCGCCGCTCCTGCACGCAACCCGGTGGAGGAGAAGGTGATCGAAATCCCGTCCTTCCTCGGCCGCAAGGCAAACTGAGCAGAACCTGCGGCGCCTCTCAGCGCCGCGCCATGGGCCTCACTTCATCCCGGTGCAACTCGCATAGAACGTCGTCGTCGCCGGCCAGTCCGAGAACATGCCGCGGATGCCGACCTGCTTTGCCAGCACGTCGAGCACCGTGAGTGTGTCGCCGTCACGGTCGATCGCTGACTTGACCGAGCGGTGATAGAAGCCGCCGCCCTTGTGCAGCGGGCCGTCGCGCTCCAGCGACCAGCCGATCAGGTCGAGGCCGGCGGCTTTGGCGGCCTCGGCGTATTCGGAGGGGACGATTTCCTTGCGCTCGTTAAGCGCCAGCATGGTCCAGATCGGTGGCGCCAGGATTCTCACGCCTTGCGCCTTCAACTCCGCCATCGAGGGCTTCCAGGTTTCGGGCTTGCCGGGATCAAGACCCTGCTTCTCGTAGCGGTCCTCGAGATAGACGGCTTGTGCGCCGAACGCGGGCTCGGTCCTGATCCAGAACAGGACGTCGGCGAGATTGAAACTCTGGGCGAATACCTGCTCGGGCGGAATGCCGGCCTTCTTGTAGGCGTCCAGCATCTGGGCGGCGTATTTCTCCTGGGTGTAGTCGCCGTCGAACGGCATCGGCACCTCGGGCGCCTTCAGTTCCGGCGTGAACTTCGCGCCCATGCTTTTGATCAGCGCGATGCTCTCGTCATGCGTCATCAGCGTGCCGGCGTTGGCGTAAAGGTCAGTGCGCCAGCGCGGCGTGCCGTTCTGGTATTCCTCCGGTGTCTTCGCATCGGAATTGAAGCCGTCCATCTTCGCGGCGAGCGTCCTGAATTCCGCCAGCGTGATGTCGGAGGTGCAGCATTTTGCCGACGCCTTCTTGCCGGTGGCGGGGTCGGCCGGGCTGAACGCCTGTGTGCACTTGGCCGCCAGCGCCGGCACCGACAGGATGTTGGTCGTGGTGTGCAGGTCGCATTGCGAATGCCGGCAGACCAGTTCGCGGTCCTTTGTGAACGTCACGTCGCATTCGATGATGCCCGCGCCCATGCGGGCGGCCGCGATGTAGGATTCGCGGGTGTGCTCGGGAAATTCCAGCGCCGCGCCGCGGTGGCCGATGGAAAAATCGGTCTTGCGGAAGGGGCCGGTGCACTGGGCAAGCTGCGTCTTCAGCGGCCCGTCTTTCATCTTGTCGACCAGGTAAAACGGCCGCGGCCCGATCTGCGGCTCGCGGGGCAAAGCAACATCCTGCGCCGCGGCGGGCAGCATCGTGGCGAGGGACAGGAGCGCGGTCAGCACGGAGCGATGGCGGGCAGGCATGGGTGGTTCCTCGGATGACGCGTTGCGCGAGGCCTTGATATCACGGAGCATGTGACAGTTGCGTGTTGAATATTGTGCTGGTCGTGTAGGGTGGGCAAAGCGCAGCGTGCCGACCATCCATCAAAGAAAATTCGAGGGAGAATGAAATGTCCGCAGCCTTTTTCGTCGTTCGCGCCACCGTATCAGATCCGGGCAAACGCCAGGCGTTCGACGCCTGGTATTCGCGCGAGCATCTGCCGGACGCCGTGAAATCGTTCGGCGCCGTGAAGGCGTGGCGCTATTGGAGCCTCACCGAGCCATCGCTGCATCACGCGATGTATCAGTTTCCCGATCAGGCGGCGCTCGATCGCGCCATGGAGGGGCCGCACCTGAAGCGCCTGATCGACGACTTCAACCGCGACTGGCCCGACGTGACGCGCACGCGCGAGTCGCTGGTGCTGGCGGAGGAACTTGTCGCGTAGCCATAGCGTTTTTCGAGCGAAGTGGATGCCGGTTCGCGTTAAGAAAACGCGTCAAAACAAGAATCTCGCACGGACAAATCGCAGCCACAAAGCTGAACGCGCAGTTCAGCGGCCATTCATCTGACGGCATCGACACTCTCTTCCTCGCGTCAGCCAAAACGAGGAGGAGATGTCATGGAACGCCGGGACTTTCTGAAACTCGCGCTAGGGTTTGTTGCCGGCGGCGCAGCGCTCGCTGCCAGCGCGGAGGCGACGCCGCTGATGACCGCTCCGGTCGCCGATGGCGACAAGCTTCCCGCCGGTCCGGATGCCCAGCCTGCCGTGACTTCAGGCGATGAAGTCGATCGCCTGACGCCCGAATACGTGCGCTGGGGCCGTCGTCATCGGGGCTGGCGCCGCAGGTACTGGCGCCGCCGCAGGTACAGGTATTTGGGCTGGCGTCGTCGCCACTGGCGCGGTCGTCGCCGTCGCTATTGGCGTCGCCGCTACTGGTGATAAAGGCGCCAGGTCGAGGACAGGGGCTGCCCGAGCATCCCCTGCCTTTGTTTCATCATTCGATCTTTGGCATCGCTCCAATCCGGCAATCAAGATCTGGCAAAAAAAAGCCCCGCATCGCGCGGGGCTTTTATCTAAATTCCAGAATTACCAGCCGCGGCAGCGTCCATTACGCCACACGGTGCCGTAGGGGCACACACGCGGGCCGGGCCGCACCACGACGACGGAGGGAGCCGGGCGTACCACGACGACCGGGGCAGGGCGAACCACGACGGCCCTGCGCATGGGCTGGCAGCCGCCATAGGGTCCGCGATACCAGCCGGGGCCGCATCCGCCCGCGGCGTGCGCGGCGCTGAAGCTGGCAAGCGTGCCCGCGACCAAAACTGCTGCTGCGAAAAGGCTTTTCATATTTTCTCCCGTTGATGGCCGTCAGGTGGCACGGATGGAACCTAGGCACGCAGACCTGAATGGAACATGAATATGCCCGGTATCGTGAAATGCGTGCCTCGCTTGGTATGCGCTGGCGGCCTGAAAGTTCAAGACGTCGGAATTAATCCGGGCCGTTGCCGAACAGCGCCGCGAAGCGCTTCTCGCCGGTGCGGCTGAAATTGACGACGCGGCTGCCGGGCGCGGCATCGCGCGCGGCCCAGTTCAGTTCGGTGAAGCGGTTCATCACGGCAGCCCCCAGCGTGCCGGCAAGGTGATGGCGCCGTTCGCTCCAGTCGAGGCAGGCCTTGCAGACAGGCCTTCGCGGGTGAGCCAGCGCATCGGCATCGATCTGCAGCGCGCTTGCCATGAAGCGCTTGCCTTCGCCGGTGAGTTCGATCGTCTGCTTGCTTTGCCGGACCAGCCGCTGCGACTTCATGCTGTCGAGCATCTGCACGCCGAGATCGCCGGCAAGGTGGTCGTAGCAGATCCGCGCGCGGCGCAGCGCCGGCTCCTTCGGCCCCGTCCGCACCCGCGTGTGACCGGCGCGCTCGGCCAGGCCCGCCAGTCCCTCCAGCACGCCGGCGACATCGGGACCGGTGAGGCGGTAGTAGCGATGGCGGCCCTGCTTTTCCGGTTCGATCAGCCCGCCGGCCTCGAGCTTGGCGAGATGCGAGCTCGCAGTCTGCGGCGTGATCCCGGCCTGCTGCGCCAACTCGCTCGCGGTCAGCGCGCGGCCGGTCATCAGCGCGGTCAGCATGTTCGCGCGCGCGGGATCTCCCACCAGCGAAGCGACCACGGCGATGTCAGGGCCTGCTTTCATAGTTCGATGGTAGCCGAAGCATTGTGGTAGGGCAAGCGGGTATTAATGATCGAAGCAACAGGCTCGTCATTGCGAGGAGCGCAGCGACGAAGCAATCCATGTCTCAGCTTGCGGCGCGATGGATTGCTTCGCTGCGCTCGCAATGACGGGGGACCTTCGGAGTTAACGCAATGACCATCACCGTCTTCATCCGCTACCAGCTCGATCCGTTCAAGCGTGCGATGTTCGAGGAATATTCCAAGAACTGGCTCACCATCATCCCGAAATGCGGCGGCGACCTGATCGGCTACTGGATGCCGCACGAGGGCACCAACAACATCGCCTTCGCGCTGATTTCGTTCGACAGCCTCGCGGCCTATGAAAGCTACCGGGCGCGGTTGCGCGCAGACAAGGAAGGCAAGGCCAATTTTGAATTTGTCGAGCAGAACCAGTTCATCCTGACTGAAGAGCGGACGTTCCTGCGCAAGGTCGTGGCGTGAAGCGCTGGCAGAAGGGGCGCTGCGCCACTATGTTCGCGGCGCAAACAAACAAGGAAGGAAGCGACCATGCTGACAACTGCTGACAAGCGCGCCGCATTCAGGAAATTGCACGAGAGCGGATGCTTCATCATCCCCAATCCGTTCGATGTCGGCAGCGCAAAAGCCTTGCAGCATCTCGGCTTCAAGGCGTTGGCGTCGACCAGCGCCGGCTTTGCATGGACCATCGGCAAGCCCGATAACCGCATCACCGTCGATGACGTCTGCACGCATCTCGCCGCGATCTGCGCGGCGGTCGATATCCCCGTCAATGCCGATTTTGAGGACGGCTTTGCGCACGAACCGGACAAGGTCGGCGCCAATGTCGCGCGCGCCGTCAAGACCGGCGTGGCCGGCCTTTCGATCGAGGACTTTACCGGCGACAGCGCAAAGCCGCTGTTCGACCGTGCGCTCGCAGTCGATCGGATCAAGGCGGCGCGCCAGGCGATCGATTCGGACAATAGCGGCGTCCTGCTCACCGGCCGCTGCGAAGCGTTCCTGCGAGGGCAGAAGGATATGAAACTCGTGATCGACCGGCTCACCGCCTACGCCGAAGCGGGTGCCGATTGCCTCTATGCGCCGGGCATCGCGACCGCAGAGGATATTTCCACCGTGGTGAAAGCGGTGCATCCACGGCCGGTCAATCTCCTGGTCGGCGCGGCGGGGCCGTCGCTGAAGGACGCAGGCGCTCTCGGCGTCCGCCGCATCAGCGTCGGCGGCGCGCTGGCGCGGATGGCGTGGACCGGCTTCATGAAGGCATCGAAGGAAATGGCGGAGCAGGGGACGTTTGGCGAATTCGCCAACGGCTATCCCGGCGGCGAACTCAACAAGATGTTCGGCTAGCTGGCGTGGGCACAAAATAGCAGCGGGCCAACCAGGCCCGCTGCGCGTGATGTTCAGATCAACTGTTACTGCTTGGCGCGATCAACCTCGGAGCCGGTCGGGTTCTGTGCAGGCGCCGTCGGGCGGTTGGTCGCCGCGCCCGTGGTCGTTCCAGGCTCGTTGTTGCTGCGCGGCGTCACGTCACGCATGCCGGGAGGCGCTGCCGGATTGGCCGGCGACGTCTGCTGCGCGGTCTGGCTTGGCGGCGTGGTGCCGGCGTTGTTCACACTGGTATTGTTCAGGCCATAGAACACGGCACCCAGAACGACGGCGATGGCGAGCGCGAACACCGCGACTTTCGCGCCGCTGGCGCGGCCTTCGGCGAGTTCGGGATCGGCCTGCAACTCGTTGTCGAGACTGTTGATGCGCGCCTGATGCCGCATTTCCTCTTCGCTCAGGCCCGGGCGAGTGGGATCGTTCGGATTGGGTTGGTATGCCATGAAGTGTTCCTCCTGTAGCGCCCCAGATTAAGTGCGTAGACAATGGCTGGCGCGCGCGGATGTTCCGCGCCAAAGTTGCAGGGCGTTCATGATGGAACCGGTGATTCCCGGTTCCCGACGATATCTGCAATGCGAGGATGCGATGTGGAGCCTGCCGCCGAGCGATACCGTGCTGCACCTGCTCACCTATGTGGCGCTGGCGTCGAATGCGATGACGGCCGCGCTCGCCGCAGGCAGGCGCAGCATGGATTGGGCCGGCGTCTGCATGCTCGGCTGCATAACCGCGCTCGGCGGCGGCACCATCCGCGACGTGCTGCTCGGGCACTATCCGCTGGTCTGGGTACAGAACCCGTCCTATCTCGGGCTCACCGCGGTGGCTGCGTTTTTGACCATCCTGATCGCGCGGCACGTGCACCGGCTCAACGTCGCGTTTCTGGTGCTCGATGCGATCGGGCTCGTGGTGTTCACCATCGCCGGCTGCGATGTCGCCTGGCAGATGAATGCGTCGCTGCCGATCGTGATCGTGGCGGGCATGATCACCGGCTGCGCCGGCGGCGTGCTGCGCGATATCCTCTGCAACGACGTGCCGCTGCTGTTTCGCGCCGAACTCTACGCCAGCGTCTCCGTGGTGACGGGGCTGTTCTATGCCACCGCCTTCGGGCTCAAGCTCAATGACGAACTCTGGACCGCGCTGACCTTCGTGCTCGGCCTGACGCTGCGGCTGTTGGCAATCCGCTACAAATGGGAAATGCCGAAATTCGTGTTCAGCGGCGATCAGCGCTGAGACTTAACGGGCGACTGCAGGCAGATCCTTCAGGTAGACCGCGATGGCGCGGGCATCCGCATCGCTGGTCTTCGGCGGCGAGTTGACCGCGACTTTCGACATCAGTTCGTCGGCATGGCTCTTTCCGTTGCGGCCGTTCTGCAGATACGTGGCGATGTCTTCCACGCTCCAGGATTTCACTCCGCTGTTCGGGGCCGCATCGAGCCGCGGCGCCAACACGCCCTGCACGAGGTTGCCGCCGAGGGCTTCGTCACGCCTGTCGGCGCCGAACATGTTCTTCGGCGTATGGCAGGCGCCGCAATGGCCGGCGCCCTCGACCAGATAGCGGCCTCTGTTCCATTCCGCGCTCTTCTGCTGGTCCGGCATGATGATGCCCGGCTTGAAGTACAGCCAGTTCCAGCCGCGCATCACGACGCGATAGTTCAGCGGCCAGCGCAACTCGGGTGCGCGCGGTGCATTTTGGACCGGCGTGAGCGTCGCCAGGTAGGCACGGATGGCGAGAATGTCCTGACGCGTCAGCCTGGTGAAATTCGGGTAGGGGAACGCCGGGTAGTAGCGCGAGCCGTCGGGCGCGGTGCCGAACCGTAGCGCGCGGTAGAAATCGTCGTCGCTCCACGCGCCAAGGCCGGTATCGCGGTCCGGCGTCAGGTTGAGCGAGTAGACGCCGCCGAACGGCGTGTCGATCCGCTTTCCCCCCGCGAACGGCTTTGCGGGATCGGCGGTGTGACAGCTTGCGCAGCCGCCGGCCTCCGTCAGCGCCTTGCCGCGCGCGATGTCCTCCGCCGTCGGCTCCTCCTTGAGCTGGGCATGTGCGCTGCCGATGGCGAACGCAGTGCACAAAAGCAAGCCGGCGAGAATCGTCCGCATGTTGTCCCTGCACCCATTGGCCACTTCGGGCGTTATAGCGTGAAGCGGCGCGCGTGGCGACGTCATGCCATTTCGCCGCGGGGCGGGCCGACGACACAAACCGAAAAGGGGTGGCGCCATTCCCGGTACGAAGTTGCGATCTTTGAAAGCTTGGCTCCATTGCCGAGATTTGTGGTGCGCGGCGCGGAAAATCCGACATAGACTGGTTCTAACAAGTTCAGATGCCTAGATAAAAGGCGTCGCCTTGATCAAGGCTCAAGAGGCAACGAGGGCTAAATGGGAATCAACCAGGGTCCAATCAGTCTCGATCAGAAATACACGCAAGGGTCCGGCCACATCTTCCTGACCGGGATCCAGGCGCTGGTCCGCCTGCCGATGGCGCAGATCCGCCGCGACCGCGCCGCGGGGCTGAACACCGCGGGCTTCATTTCCGGCTACCGCGGATCGCCGCTCGGCGGCTACGACCAGCAGCTGTTCGCCGCCCGCAAGCACCTCGACGAATACAACATCAAGTTTCAGCCCGGCGTGAATGAAGACCTTGCGGCGACCGCAGTCTGGGGCTCTCAGCAGCTCAGCCTGTCGCCCGGCGCCAACTATGATGGCGTGGTCGGCATCTGGTACGGCAAGGGCCCCGGCGTCGACCGCTGCGGCGACGTGTTCCGCCACGCCAACACCGCGGGCTCGGCGAAAAACGGCGGCGTCCTCTGCCTCGCCGGCGACGACCACGGCGCCAAATCCTCCACCGTTCCGCATCAGTCGGACCATGCCTTCATCTCGGCGCTGATGCCTTATCTCTACCCCTCCAGCATTCACGAGATGATCGAGATGGGCCTTCTGGGTATCGCGATGTCGCGCTACTCTGGCTGCTGGGTCGGCATGAAGGTGATCACCGAGACGGTGGAGACCACCGCCGAGATCGACCTGTCAGACGAGATGACGCCCTTCGTCATCCCGACCGATTTCGAGATGCCGCCGGGCGGACTCAATCTGCGCTGGCCCGACGACCGCTACGCGCAGGACCTGCGGCTGCAGGACTACAAAGGCTACGCCGCGATCGCCTTTGCGCGCGCCAACAAGATCAACCGCATCACGATGGATTCGCCGAATGCCCGCTACGGCATCATGGCGTCCGGCAAGAGCTACGAGGACATCCGCCAGGCGCTGCGCGAGCTCGGGATCACCGAGGAGGTCGCCGCCAAGATCGGACTTCGTCTCTACAAGATCGGCATGCCCTGGCCGCTGGAGCCGGAAGGCGTCCGGCAGTTCGCCGTTGGGCTCGAGGAAATCTTCATCGTCGAAGAGCGCCGGGAGATCGTCGAGAATCAGGTCAAGCAGGAGCTGTTCAACTGGCGCGACGACGTCCGCCCGCGCATCGTCGGCAAGATGGACGATCACGACAAACGCTTCCTCACGTTTGCCGCCGAACTCAGCGTCGCCTCGCTCGCCAGTTCGCTGACCGAGCGCCTGCTTCGACTTAATCTCAATCCCGAAGTCGCCGCGATGCTGCGCGCCAAGGCCGACTGGTTCAACGGCCGGCAGGCGACCCAGATGCAAGCGGTCGCGCCCGTCACCCGCACGCCGTATTTCTGCTCGGGCTGCCCGCACAACACCTCGACCAAGGTGCCGGAAGGCAGCCGCGCCTTTGCCGGCATCGGCTGTCACTTCATGGCGCTGTGGATGGACCGCTCGACCGAGACCTACACCCATATGGGAGGCGAGGGCGTGCCGTGGGTCGGTGTGGCGCCATTCACGAAGGAAGAGCACGTGTTCGCCAATCTCGGCGACGGCACCTACTTCCATTCCGGCAGCCTCGCGATCCGCCAGGCGGTCGCGTCAGGCGCCAACATCACCTACAAGATCCTCTATAACGATGCGACCGCGATGACCGGCGGCCAGCATGTCGACGGCGAATTGTCGCCGCAGCAAATCACCTTCCAGCTTCATTCCGAAGGCATCCGCGAGATCTATCTGGTCTCGGAAAACCCGCACCTCTATCCCGCGTCCGACATCGCGCCCGGCGTCAAGGTCGCGCATCGCGACGATCTCGACGCCGTGCAGAAGACCTGCCGCTCCGTGAAGGGCGCTTCCGCCATCGTGTTCGTGCAGACTTGTGCTGCCGAAAAACGCCGCCGCCGCAAGCGCGGCCTGATGGAGGACCCGGCGCGCCGGGTCATGATCAATCCGGCTGTCTGCGAAGGCTGCGGCGATTGCTCGGTGCAGTCGAACTGCATTTCGGTCGAGCCGCTGGAAACCGAGATGGGCCGCAAGCGCACCATCAACCAGTCGACCTGCAACAAGGACTATTCCTGCCTGAAGGGCTTTTGCCCGTCGTTCGTTACCGTCGACGGCGGCAAGCCGCGCCGCCGCGCGCCGGCGAGCCTCGATACCACGGGCCTCGGCGATCTGCCGGAGCCGGCCTCATCCCCATCGCTGGAGCGGCCCTACAACATCGCGGTCGGTGGCGTCGGCGGCACCGGCGTGCTGACGATCGGCGCACTACTCGGCATGGCCGCCCATATCGAGGGCAAGGCCAGCATGATCCTCGACATGTCCGGCCTCGCGCAGAAGGGCGGCGCGGTGCTCAGCCACGTCCGGCTTTCCGAGCACACCGCCGATGTCACCTGTTCGCGCATCGTCACCGGCACCGCCGATCTCGTGATGGCGGCCGACGAAGTGGTGGCGGTGTCGAAGGATATGGTCACGCTGTGCGAGTCGACCCGCACCGTCGGTATCATCAACAGCCACGTCATCCCGACCGCGGATTTCATCCTCAACCGCGACTTCAATTTCCAGACCCGCAAGCTCAACGCGGTGCTGGAGACCGAGTTGCGCAAGGATTCTTCCTTCTACGATTTCACCAAGCCCGCCGAAGCGCTGTTAGGGGACTCCATCGCCACCAACATCATGATGCTGGGCTATGCCTACCAGAAGGGCCTGCTGCCGCTGTCGGCGAAGGCGATCCTGCAGGCGATCGAGGTCAACGGCGTCGCCATCAAGATGAACACGCAGGCGTTCCAGCTCGGTCGTCTCGCCGCGGCCGATCCGGCACGGCTCGCCGACATGATGAAGGACCAGGACGAGACGGCGCCGCCGAAGGCGCTGGACGCGATGTCGCTCGACGAGATCATCGCGCACCGCACCGGGCTCCTGACCGGCTATCAGAGCGGCAGGCTCGCCAAGCGCTACCGCAACCTCGTCACCCAGGTGCGCGATGTCGCCACCAAGGGCGGTTATGGCGATGCGCTGCCACGCGCGGTCGCGATCAATTACGCAAAGCTGCTGGCCTACAAGGACGAGTACGAGGTCGCGCGGCTCTTTACCGACGGCCGGTTCGAAAAGCAGCTTCGCGACCAGTTCGAAGGCGACTTCAAGTTCAGCTTCAACCTCGCGCCGCCGATGCTCGGCGGTGGCCTCGATGCGCTTGGCCGACCGAAGAAGCGCGCTTTCGGCGCCTGGATGATGCCGGTGTTCCGGACGCTGGCCAAACTGCGCTTCCTGCGCGGCACGCCGCTGGACATTTTCGGTTACAGCGCCGACCGCAAGCTCGAACGCGACCTGATCGCAGGCTACGAAAAGGACGTCGCAACCGTGCTCGGCCTGCTGTCGCCGGTCACCCACGATATCGCGCTCGAGATCCTGTCAATGCCCGACCGCATCCGCGGCTACGGCCCGGTCAAGGAGAAGGCTGTCGCAGACGCAAAGACACGCTACACGCAGCTCACCGCCGATCTCGTCAATCCGCCGCCGGCCCCACGGCAGATCGCGGCGGAGTGAGCACTCAGACGCTGTCGTCCCGGCCTTGAACCGGGACTCACCCTACGCCGCGGCAGCGATCTGATCGTTCGATCTATGGATTACCAATCCATCCACACGTCGTCCCTGCGAACGCAGGGACCCATACCGCGTGATCTATCGATGGAGCGCGGAAGGCTGACACTCTGCGTCCGCCGATTACTGTTGTGCGTTGTTGAAGCGAAGCCATCTACCGTCGTGCCCATTACGCCGGCCGCGATGTATGGGTCCCTGCGTTCGCAGGGAAGACCACGCATTGAGTTGCAGGTTAGCCGCGCCTTTCGGCTTTCGCTGCGACCGGAAGTATGATTTCGTCCTCACCGAAGAGGCTGCCAAAGCTTTGCAAAACAATTCAGGGGAGGACGGTGATGCGCTTTTCCGCGGTGATCCTTACGGCAATCTCATCCATTTTTGCTTCCGCCGCACTGGCTCAAGCCCCAAAACTTGCTGTCGAAGAGGTGATGGTCCCGTCCTCTGATGCGGGCATCGAGATCTACGTGCGCAACAAGCGTCCCGCGGACATGACCTCGTTCCGGCCGGAGCGCACCGTGCTCTACGTGCATGGCGCCACCTACCCGGCATCGACCGCCTTCGACCTGCAGCTCGATGGCATGTCGTGGATGGATTACATCGCGTCCCGGGGCTACGACGTTTATCTGCTGGACCTGCGCGGCTACGGCAAGTCGACGCGGCCGAAGGAAATGAGCGACAAGCCGGAAGCCAATGCGCCGCTGGTGCGCGGCGAGACGGCGGTGAAGGACATCTCGTCCGTCGTCGATTTCATTCTGAAGCGGCGCAACATCTCGAAACTCAATCTGCTTGGGTGGTCGTGGGGCACGACGCTGATGGCGACGTACACGACGCAGAACGCCGCGAAGGTCGAGCGCCTGGTGCTGTATGCGCCGGCGTGGATTCACAATACGCCTTCGCTGGTGCAGTCCGGTTCCGGGCCGATCCCGGCCTACCGGATGGTGCGGAGGGATCAGGCGCTGGGGCGATGGCTCACGGGCGTCGCCGATGACAAGAAGGCCAGCCTGATCCCGGCCGGCTGGTTCGACGCCTGGGCCGATGCCACCTGGGCCACCGATCCCGACGGTGGCAAGATGGATCCGCCAGTGCTTCGCGCACCGAATGGCGTCGTGATCGACGGCGCGGAATTCTTTGGCGCCGGGAAGGCGTATTACGACCCTGCGAAGATCACCGTGCCGACGCTGCTCGTTCTCGCCGAATGGGACAAGGACACGCCTCCCTACATGGCGCAGACGCTGTTTCCGCTGCTGACAAACTCTCCCGGCAAGCGCTTTGTGCAATTGGCCGAGGGCACGCACAGCATCATCATGGAGAAAAACCGCCTGCAATTGTTCAAGGCGGTGCAGGGCTTCTTCGATGAGGCGGCAGGCCTGTGATCAGCCAGCCGTGTTGCGCCGGGCGAGGGCGCAGTGCGCCGTGCCCACCGCTATTTCTTCTGCAATCTGTACCGGCCAAGATACTTCTCGGCGGTGTTCTTCAGAAATCTGGCAAATTCGCGGTGGCGCATCTCGGTCGGGACTGCGATGGCAATTGCCACGATATTGGCGACGAGCACCATGATCGCGAAGATGTAAAAGTTGCGTTCCGGCCGGATCACGAATGCGGCAAACATGATCGAGTAATGAACCAGATAGAGCGTGAACGAGTAATCGGCGAAGAATTTTACCGAGCCGATGACCGGGTTCGATGTGATCAGCCGTTGGGATTGTGAGGCTGCCAGCACCCCGAACAGAAACACCACGAGGGTCGCGTAAGTGAGAACATTGTACTCCTTGCCCGCCTTTGTAACGAGAAAGAAGCAGATTGCCGCACCGAGCGCGAGCAGCAGCGACGCCCAATAGGGTAACTGTACTTTCCGGAGCACGAGAAGAACGCAGGTTCCCATGAGCCAGAGGGAGAACAGTCCCATGCCGACGCCGTCCGCTGACTGAGAGCCTCGTAGATAGTGGAGTGGGACCTGGCAGAAGAGAATGGCGAGAGCAATCATGGGCAGGCGGCGCCGAGGCCGGGCCCAGATGAAGAAGACGGCGGCAACGAACATGTAGATGTGCCACTCGATGGCGAGCGTCCAGAGCGGGCTGGCCGAGCCGAAAGCGGGCGTTCGCAGATATTTGGCAAGCACGCCGCGATATGACTCGAACATGAAGAGGTTACCGACGAAGGTCTTTGCAGTGTAATAATCCGCGAAGGCTCTTTCGTTGAAGATATGGATCACGACGCCGTCGAGGATGGCGACGAACAGCAGCGCAGGAACGAGCGCGGAATAAATTCTGGCGAACCGCTCGAGCCAGAACGTACCAAATCCGTACGATGAATGTTTCGATCTTTCGATCAGCGTGAAGCTGATCAGGAGTCCCGACAGCACGAAGAAGATCAGCACCCCGACGTTCTGCATGAGCGGAAGCTCGGATGGACGCCATGGCGGCATGAAAAAGGCAATGCCGTGACCCACGCAAACCATCTGCGCCGCGATCGCACGCAGCAGGTCGAGCGTTACTGATGTATCGTTTTTCGATCTGTCGAGGATGAACATTCAAAATATAGCTAGCATTACTCCCGCGTGTGGAACAACTTCCGAGCCGAGAGTAGGTCTGAATGGTGGTGGCTTCGCCATGGAAACCGTCGATCCCGGCGCGCCTGCAGCCGACTGCCTGTCGAGCAAATCAGCAAGCGGTTCGCCCCGGTAGGTCGTCCAAAATCCAATCGAAGGCCCTGCGCGTGAATGCGAATTTCGCCAACCGATTCAACGTGATTTGGGCCGTCCAGCCTGCGGATCGAAAATAAACCGCTTCACCTTTTTCGAACGCCGTGGCCTCCTATCGCCATCCCGCCTCATGAAGAGGGGCGTACGCGTCGTCACGATACGTGGAGTGCGGGTTGCGGTGGACGCTGACGGCGTTGCGCGCGGAAGGGGTCGCAGGGCGGCGAAAGCTGTGAGCGATCAATCCCGCGCAGGACGGGCGGCGTTGTTGCGTACGGCAAAACCGTGTGGTCCTGGCGCCCGTGGCTGGCGTCAAGCTGGCGGAGGCTGATCGAAACCAACCGGGTTCGACCAGCCGCTAATCCGGCAGCGACGGAGGCAAAACGAATTCGTCTCCGAGGAGAGCGCGGCATAAGCCGTCAAACCATTGCGCAGGGAAGGCCGGATGCTCTCCGCTGGACCTGTATGCTCGTGTGCGCACTTCTCTGTGCACATTGCACACGAGACCGCGGGTGCAGCGCGCACCCGGTCTTCCCTGCGCCCTCTCGATTCCGGAGGGCCGAGCGACCAGGCACAACTCGGGCGCACCGCGCCGCGAGATTGCGTTGGCATATCTGCCGCTCACCGCCTGATACGATTTTGGCCGATAATCATCCCGACTTGAGTCCCGTCGCTACCGTCTCGCCTGACGGAATATTTCCGCGCTTGCCAAGGGGGCAGGGACAGGCCAGAAAACTTTCAGGAAGAAGAAACGCCAACGGAGCACGATTTGACCATCAAGGGCAAAGCCTACATTGCCGGGATCTACGAACATCCCACCCGGCACGCACCCGATAAATCCACCGCGCAGTTGCACGCCGAGGTCGCCAAGGGTGCGATCGAGGATGCCGGGCTCACCAAGGCCGACATCGACGGCTATTACTGCGCCGGCGACGCCCCCGGCGGCGCCTGGCCGATGGTCGATTACCTCGGGTTGAAGGTGCGCCACGTCGATTCCACCGAAACCGGCGGCTGTTCCTATCTGATCCATCTCGGCCACGCCGCCGAAGCCATCGCGGCGGGCAAATGCTCGATCGCGCTGGTCACGCTGGCGGGCAAGCCGCGCACGGGGGTGATGCCGCCGCGCGCGGCCGGGGCGGAGGCCGATTTCGAGGCGGCCTATGGCGCGACCACCCACAATGCCTACGGCATGTGTGCCATGCGCCATATGCACGACTATGGCACCACCAGCGAGCAGCTCGCCTGGATCAAGGTCGCCGCCTCGCATCACGCCCAGTACAACCCGCACGCGATGCTGAAGGAGGTCGTCACGGTCGAGGACGTGCTGAACTCGCCGATGATCTCCGATCCGCTGCATCGCATGGATTGCTGCGTCGTCACCGACGGCGGCGGCGCCATGATCGTGACCACGCCGGAAATCGCCAAGAGCCTGAAGAAGCCGCTGGTGCGGTTAATCGGCCATGGCGAGGCGATGAAGGGTCCCCGCGGCGGCAAGGATCTCGACCTCACTTATTCCGCCGGTGTCTGGTCGGGCCCGCGCGCGTTCGAGGAAGCCGGCATCACGCCGAAGGACATCAAGTACGCCTCGATCTACGACAGCTTCACCATCACGGTGTTGATGCAGCTCGAAGACCTTGGCTTCTGCAAGAAGGGCGAGGGCGGCAAGTTCGTCGCCGACGGCAATCTGATCTCGGGCGTCGGCAAGCTGCCGTTCAACACCGATGGCGGCGGTCTCTGCAGCAATCACCCGGTCAACCGCGGCGGCATGACGAAGATCCTCGAAGCCGTTCGGCAATTGCGCGGCGAAGCGCATCCGAAGGTACAGGTGCCGAACTGCGACCTCGCCATTGCTCACGGCACCGGCGGACTTCTCGGCGTGCGCCATGCCGCCTCAACCTGCATTCTGGAGCGCGTGTGATGGCCGAAGCCAAGAAGTATCCGACGCCGGTCACCAATCCGGAGACCGCGCAGTTCTGGGAAGCCGCCAAGCAGGGCAAGTTTCTGATCAAGCGTTGCACGGCGTGCGGCGAGCCGCATTACTTCCCGCGCTCGATCTGCCCGTTCTGCTTCTCCGACAAGACGGAGTGGGAGGAGAGCTCGGGCGAAGCCACGATCTACACGTTCAGCCTGATGCGCAAATCGCCGACCGGCCCCTATGCGATCGCCTACGTCACCCTGAAGGAAGGCCCGTCGCTGCAGACCAACATCGTCGATTGCGACATGGACAAGCTCCAGATCGGCCAGAAGGTGAAGGTGGTCTGGAAGCCCACCGACGGCGCCCCGCTGCCCTTCTTCACGGTGGCCTGACGGAATTGCCTGCGCTGCGCGCCAAACAACAGGTCGTCATCCCCGCGAAAGCGGGGATCCAGTAAACACCGGCGTTTACTGGATGCCCGCCTGCGCGGGCATGACAGAGGAGAGGAAACCCGGGAGAGGACGACCGCAATGCCGATCAACTACGAACAACTGATGGCCCTGAAAAATCTCGGCCAGAAATACGTCTATACCGACCGCGACGTGATGCTCTATGCCTACGGCATCGGCATGGGCGCGGACCCGATGGACGAAAAGGAATTGGCCTACGTCAACGAGGGCACCTTCACCCCGCGTCCGCTGAGGGTCGTGCCGACCTTCGCCTCGGTGGCGGCCTGGGGTTCGGGCCCCGGCGAGATGAATTTGAACCGCGTGATGGTGGTCGACGGCGAGCGCGACATCACCTTCCACAAGCCGCTGCCCGGCGCGGCCAACATCACGGCCGATTCCACCGTGCTCGATGTCTTCGACAAGGGCAAGGACAAGGGCGCGGTGATCCGCCACCAGACCGTGCTGAAGGACGAGAAGGGCGAGAAGCTCGCGACCCTCGTCGCCTCGCGGTTCGCGCGCGGCGACGGCGGCTTCGGCGGGCCGTCCGAAGGCCAGCCCGAGCCGCACAAGGTGCCGGCACGCGCGCCCGACAAGATCGTCGACATCACGACGCGCCCGGACCAGGCGCTGGTCTATCGCCTCTGCGGTGACCGCAACCCGCTGCACTCCGATCCTGAGTTTGCCAAGAAGGCCGGCTTCCCGCGGCCGATCCTGCACGGAATGTGCACCTACGGCATCACCTGCCGCGGCGTGCTGCAAACCTACGCCGACTACGACCCGTCCGCCTTCAGGCAGCACGTGGCGCGTTTCTCGTCGCCGGTGTTTCCCGGCGAGACCGTGACGATGGAGTTGTGGAAGGACGGCAACGTCGTCTCCTTCGAAGCCAAGGTGAAGGAGAGGGGCGTCACCGTGATCAAGAGCGGCAAGACGGTGCTGGGTTAGTACCACAACCGTCATCCCGGGATGGTCCGAAGGACCAGACCCGGAATCTCGAGATTCCGGGTTCGCTGCGCGCCCCGGAATGACGGCATAACAAAAGGCGGGAGAAACACACCATGGGACTACTCGACGGCAAGGTTGCGATCATCACCGGCGCGGGTGGTGGGCTCGGTGAGGCCTACGCCAAACTGTTCGCGCGCGAAGGCGCCGCGGTCGTGGTCAACGATCTTGGCGGTCCGCGCGACGGTTCCGGCTCGGACAAGTCGATGGCGCAGCAGGTGGTCGACGCGATCAAGGCCGAGGGCGGCCGCGCCGTCGCCAACGGTTCCGACATCTCGACCATGGCCGGCGGGCAGTCCGTGTTCGAAGACGCCATCAAGAATTTCGGCCGCGCCGATATCCTGGTGAACAACGCCGGCATCCTGCTCGACGAGACCTTCGCCAAGGCCAAGGAGGCCAACTGGGACCGGGTCATCAAGGTGCACCTCAAAGGCACCTTCTGCTGCACCCAGCCGGTGTTCAAATGGATGCGCGAAAATGGCGGCGGCGTCATCGTCAACACCTCCTCGACCTCGGGCCTGATCGGCAATTTCGGCCAGACCAATTACGGCGCCGCCAAGGGCGGTATCTGGGGACTGTCGAACGTGCTGGCGATCGAGGGCCGCAAGTACAACATCCGGATCTGGACGCTGGCCCCGGGCGCGCTGACCCGCATGACCGCCGACCTGCCGCGCTACATCGAGAACCCGAAGGCGGCGCTTGGGCCCGATGGCATCGCGCCGGCCGTGCTATACATGGTCAGCGATTTGTCGGGCGACCAGACCGGCAAGGTGCTCGGCGTCTCCGGCCCCCGTGGCGTCCGCGAGATGCGGATGATGGAAATGGAAGGCTGGAAGCCCCCGCACGAGGGCTGGAAGGCGCAAGATATCGTCGCGAATGCCAAGGACATCTTTTTCTCGGAAGAGCAGATCAAGATGGGCGCGCGGCGGTTTTAGTTTTAACGTCATTCCGGGGCGATGCGGAGCATCGAACCCGGAATCTCGAGATTCCGGGTCTGGTGCTGACGCACCATCCCGGAATGACGAAAAGGATAGACACCCAAATGGCAAAACTCACCGCCCAGGCCGCAGGCACCTTCGCGATCGCGCCGACGCCGTTTCACGACGACGGCCGCATCGACGAGAAATCGATCGACCGGCTGACCGACTTCTATGCCGAAGTTGGCTGCGATGGCGTCACCGTGCTCGGCATTCTGGGCGAAGCGCCGAAGCTCGATGCGGCAGAGGCCGAGCAGGTCGCGATCCGCTTCGTCAAGCGAGCCAAGAACATGCAGATCATCGTCGGCGTATCGGCGCCCGGATTTGCATCGATGCGCTCGCTGGCGAAAGCGTCGATGGATGCCGGCGCCGCCGGCGTGATGATCGCGCCGCCGCCCAACTTGCGTACCGACGACCAGATCACCGGCTATTTCAAGCAGGCGCAGGAAGCGATCGGCGACGATATTCCCTGGGTGCTGCAGGATTATCCGCTGACGCTCAACGTCATCTTCACCCCGGCCGTGATCCGCAAGATCGTGATGGATTCACCGTCCTGCGTGATGCTCAAGCATGAGGACTGGCCGGGCCTGGAGAAGATCACGACGCTGCGCGGCTTCCAGAAAGACGGCTCGCTGAAACCGATGTCGATCCTGGTCGGCAATGGCGGGCTGTTCCTCGATTTCGAAATGGAGCGCGGCGCGGATGGCGCCATGACCGGCTATGCGTTCCCGGAGCTTTTGATCGACGTCGTCAAGCTGTCGAAGGCCGGCAAGCGCGACGCCGCGCACGATCTGTTCGACGCGCATCTGCCGCTGATCCGCTACGAGCAGCAGCCCGGTGCGGGTCTGTCGGTGCGAAAATATGTGTTGCAGAAGCGCGGCATCATCTCTTCCAGCGCGCAGCGCAAGCCGGGTGCGATCATCACGGCCACTGCGAAGGCGGAAGTGGAGTATCTGCTGTCGCGGGTGGCGCGCGTCGACCGCCGCGCCAACCTGCAACCGCAATCGAGCGCCGCGGAGTAATCCAATGGCCGAAGCCGTCGCCCCTCGTCCCGCATCCACTATCCTGCTGCTCCGCGACAGCGCGGAGCGCAAGGAAGTAGAAGTCTTCATGATGGTTCGCCATTACGAGATCGACTTCAATTCCGGCGCGCTGGTGTTCCCCGGCGGCAGCGTCGACAAGGGCGACAAGGACATCATCGCGACGCCGGCGCTGTTTTCGGGCGGCGAGGGGCTCGACGAGGCCACGCTGAGCTTCCGCATCGCCGCGATCCGCGAGACTTTTGAGGAAAGCGGCATCCTGCTGGCGCGGCCGAGCGGTTCGAAGGCGCTGGTCGAGGCCAGGCGTGCCAGCGAGATCGAGGCGGCGCATCGCGCTGACCTTTGCGACGGCAAGATCAGCTTCCTCAAGATACTCGCCGACAACGGGATGGTGCTGGCGCTCGACGAACTCATGCCCTATGCGCACTGGATCACCCCGGAGGGCATGCCGAAGCGGTTCGATACTTGGTTCTTCCTCGCCGGCGCGCCGCCGGAGCAACTCGGCGCCCATGACGGCAAGGAATCCACCGACTCGATCTGGGTCTCGCCGCGCGAGGCGCTCGAAGGCGGCGAGAGCGGACGCTTCAAGCTGCCGTTCCCGACCACGCGCAACCTGATCAAGCTCGGCAAACAGGACAGCGTGCAGGCCGCCATGGACGACAGCCGCGGCAAGTCCATCGTCACGGTGACGCCGGTCATGACCAAAACCAGCACCGGCCGCCAGCTTCGTATCCCGCTCGAGGCGGGTTATGACGGCGACGTGTTCGAAGTCGGCTCGACCGGCTGAAAGTTGCAGGAATACTTCGGCGTCCAGCGAAGTATCATGGCGCTGACAGGCGGTAATGTCCGGTCCTGATATCGATCGGGACGGGGTTACGGACATGGGCGAGGGCGAACAGCAACATCCCAAGATCGCAAGCGAACTGACACTGCTGCTGGTGCTCGCGACGCTGTGGGGCGCCTCCTACACATTTCTGAAGATCGCCGTCGCGACGATCCCGCCGGTCACGCTGATTGCCGGCCGCACGCTGATCGCAGGCCTCCTGCTGGTCGCGATCATGCGCTGGCGCGGAATCAAGATGCCGATGGATGCCGAGAACTGGCGTCGCTTCATGTTCCAGGCCTGCCTCAACAGCGTCATCCCGTGGACCATGGTGGCCTGGGGCACGCGGGCGCTCGACGCCAGCGTCGCTACCATCCTCAATTCGACCGCGCCGATATTCACGTTCATCCTGACATTCGCGATCACCCGCCACGAGGCGGTGACGTCACGCAAGCTGGTCGGCGTCGTCGCGGGGATGGTGGGCATCTGCCTGATCGTCGGCGTGCAGGCGTTGGCGGGACTGGGCGAGCAATTGGCGGCGCAGATCGCCCTGTTGCTGGCTGCGGTCTGTTACGCCGGTGCAGCGATTTTCGGCCGCGCCTTCAGGGATCTCGATCCAATGGCGCCGGCGGCGGGATCGCTGCTCTGCGGTGCCGCGATCCTGATCCCGCTGAGCGTGGTGGTGGATCGGCCGTGGATGCTGGCGCCGTCGATTAATTCGCTGCTGGCGCTGCTCGCGCTCGCGGTGTTTTCCACGGCGTTCGCCTTCGTGATCTATTTCCGCCTGATCCAGACGCTGGGATCGATCGGCGCCACCGCGCAGGCCTATTTGCGGGTGCCGATCGGCGTCGCGGCGAGCGTGTTTTTTCTCGGCGAGCAACTGTCCTCCACCGCGTGGTTCGGCCTTGCCTGCGTCGTCATCGGCGTCGCCGCGATGACGATTCCAGCGAGGGCGAAGCCGATCGAGGAGGCGGTCTGAGCGGCTCTCGGCCACGACCGGCGTGGAGCGAAGCTCGACATCGGGGGGAATACGAAGGCGAGCCAGATTGTGCCCGGTTCCGGCAGCGGCAGCGCCGCCCGCTGGCCGCCAGGCCGGGCGGGGCAAACGCCGGATTGGGGCATCCGGCACTGCAAGCCGGTGGGCCAATTTTGTCCGCTCTCCGGCGGCTTCAGAACGTTCCCAACGGACCGGAATACATCGTATATTGCCGCCCGATTGGAGCCGGCCCCTATACCATGACCTCTGAATTGCCGCCGAATTCGACGCCCAGATCGTTCTCGCTTTCGATCGGCCAACTGACGTTCGGCAGCTTCATGCTGGTGCTGGCGGTGATCATGATCACCTCGACCGCCAGCGTCATCGCCATTCGCCATATCGATTCGACCTTCGTGGAACTGCAGCGGTTGCAGAGCGTCGGCGATCTCGCTGAGGACATCGACCGCCGCATGAACGAATTGCGGCTGGCGGCGCGGGATTTCGTGACCGATCCGGGCACCCAGTCGGTCCAGGTCGGGGAGGCGGCCACGGCGCTCAGCGAGGTCCTGAAGAAAACCCGGCTGGAGCTTGCCCCCGAGCAGCAGGACATGATCGACGGCGTCAGCGAGCGCCTGACGACCTACCGCACCGGGATCGAGCGGATTTCCGCGCTGATCAACCGCCGCGCCGAAATGATCGTCGCGCTGCCACCGCTGCGCGAGCGGTTCGACGCCGCCATCGCCCAGACGGCCGATCCCCATACTGCGTCGACATTGTTCCAGACCCAGAGCAGGATCGCCTCGGCGCTGCTGGCGCGCAATCCATCGGCTGCCGAACAGGCCGCGCGAAGCATGCGTGCGATGGCGATTACGGAGCCGAGCCTCCGCGCCGCGGTCGATGCCTATGCCGAGGCGATCATCGAAATATCGCTCCGCGAGCGGCAGATATCCGACATCGACAAGGAGGTGCTGGGCACCGAGGGACGTCTGATCCAGCGCGTCACGGAACTGTTGCGCGAGGTCAGTGACCGGCGGGGCCGCGTTCTCTCGCGCGAGTTCGCAAGGACGCTGACGGAAGCGAAGTGGCAGAGCATCGTGCTCGGCACCGCCGGCGTCCTGATCGGAATATTCGCGTCGCTGCTGGTGGTCCGCCGCACCGTGCGCCCGCTCGCCTCGATTGCGACTTCGATCCGCGCGGTGGCCGGCGGCGAAAAGAGCGCTTCGATTCCGGCGACCGACGTCGACAACGAGATCGGCGACATCGCCCGGGCGGCCGAAGTGTTCCGGCAGACGCTGGTCGATGCCGACACGGCGCGCGAGGCGGCGGTGCGCGCGCTCGCCGAACAGCGCCTCGCCGAGGAAAGCTATCGCAAGCTGTTCGAAGCCTCGGTCGACGGAATCTACGTCACAACGCCCGGCGGCGCGCTGCTCAATGCCAACCCGGCGCTGGCGCGGATGATGGGCTACGCCACGCCGCAGGATCTGATCAACGGCATCGGCGACATCGCCGATACGATCTACGTCCACGCCGCGGCGCGGGCCGAATACGAGCGGCTGATGCAACGTGACGGCATGGTCCGCGAGTTCGAGTATCAGGTTCGCACGCGCACCGATGCGGTGCTCTGGCTCTCCGACAGCGCCAGCGCCGTGCGAAATGACGCGGGCGAAATCGTCCGCTACGAGGGAACGGTACGCGACATCACCGATCAGAAACGGGCCGAAGACGCGATCGCCGAAGGCCGGCGTTTGCTGCAGATGGTCATCGACACCGTGCCTGCGGTCATCAACGTGAAGGACAAGGAGCTTCGATACGTCCTGATGAACCGCTACATGTCCGGCATTTTCGGGGTGGAGCCGGGGGACGCGATCGGTCGCACCACCGCCGAACTGATGTCGCGCTACGGCGCGGCGAAGACCGACGAGCCGGACAAGCGGATTCTGGCGGTCGGCAAGGAACTCGGATTTTACGAGGAGGAGTACAGGGATTCGGCCGGCCAGATGCGCCAATGGCTGGTGAACAAGCTGCCGATCCTGGATGGGTCGGGCGAGATCGAGAACATCGTCACCGTCGCGCTCGACATCGGCGAGCGCAAGCGCGTCGAATTCGAGATGCGCAAGGCCAAGGATGCGGCGGAAGCGGCACTGCGAAACCTGCGGGAAACCCAGAATTCGCTGATCGAGGCCGAGAAGCTCGCAGCCCTCGGACGGCTGGTCGCGGGCGTCGCGCACGAGGTCAACAATCCCGTCGGCATCAGCCTGACGGTCGCGTCGTCGCTGGAGCGCAAGACGGCGAATTTCAGGGCCGAGGTCGCGCGCGGCGAATTGCGGCGCTCCAGCCTGAACGATTTTCTCGAAAGCAGCCGCGATGCGTCGTCGCAACTCGTCGCCAACCTCAACCGCGCGGCCGAACTGATCCAGTCGTTCAAGCAGGTCGCTGCCGACCGCAACTACTCGGACCAGCGCAGCTTCGATCTCGGCGATCTCACCGAGCAGGTGGTGATGAGCCTGCGGCCGGGCCTGCGCAAGCACAACCTGACGCTTAATGTCGAGTGCCAGCCCAATCTGATGATGAACAGCTATCCCGGCCCTTATGGTCAGGTGCTGACCAACCTGTTCCTGAATTCGGTGGCGCATGCGTTCCCGGACGGCAAGCCGGGCACGGTCGACATCCAGGTTCGCGAGTCCGGCAAGAACAATGTCGAGGTGATCTTTGCCGACAACGGATGCGGAATGAGCCTCGACGTTCGCCGCCGCGCATTCGATCCGTTCTTCACGACGCGGCGCGACCAGGGCGGCACCGGACTTGGCCTGCATATCGTCTACAGCATCGTCACCAACCGCCTCGGCGGGCGGCTCGACCTCGATTCCGCGCCGGGCGGCGGCACGCGCATCCAGATGATCCTGCCGCGCACCGCGCCGCTGGAGCAGGCGGCGGAATAGGGAACGTCGGACCTTGTGCGCTAGTTGATATCCGCGAGCTTGTGCAGTGTTGCGCCGAAGATCTGGCTGGCTTTGCCGACAAGCGCCGTTCCGTTCATGGTGCCGCGCGTATCGGTGAAGGTGCCGGAGAGGCCGATGCCGACGGGATTGGGGCCGCCGAACAGCGGATTGGCGTCGTCGCGGGGGGTGGTGTGACGCTGCACCAGCACCTCGCCCTTGAAAGTGTCGCCCTTCACGGTGTAGCTGCCGGTGTAGAACAGGTAGGCGTCGCCGCCGAGGATCTGGCCGTCGCGGAACAGAATCACACCACTGCCCTTGCCGACGCGTCCATCCAGCAGGGTGACGTGGATCGAGTAGAGCCCGTTTTTCATGATGTCCCAATTCCGGCAGCTGCCCGCGGAAGCCGGTTAGAAATTATGCCAAAGCGCGGCCCACAGCGTCAACGCGTCAGGTTGCCCGCAGATTCGCGTACAGGAAGCAAATGACAGGAATGCCACTCCAGCGTTGGTTGGGGGATCAAGTCCGGCGGCCGCGGGCTGACGTAGCATTTCGGCGGTTCATCGCGGCCGACCCGGCAGCGGCGACGACGAACATGACGTGAGAGGGGTCCCGGGTCAGGTGTATTTGTCGTCGCGCTCCAGCAGTTCGATCGAGATCCCTTGCGGACCGCGGATGAAACAGATGCGCACGCCGGGCCGGATGGTGGTCGGCGGCTTGGTGAATTCCACACCCTTTGCCTTGATCTCGGCGGCCACCGCGTCGATGTCCGTTACCGCCAGTCCGAAGTGATCGAGCCCCTGGTAGGGCGTCAGCGGGGGCGCGTTGACGCCGTCGCTGGCGGCCACTGGCGCGATGAACACGTTGGCGCCCCCGAGCTTGACGTCGATCCGTCCCGGGCCGCGAATGACCTCGCCCCCCAAAATGTCTTCAAGCCATGCCGCGGTCGCCTCAGGATCGGGAGTGCGCAAATGGATGTGGTCCCAGGTGACATTGATGTTCGACATTTCGATTCCCCATTGCCTTGGCGGCTGCAATGCCGGCGCGGACGCGGCGAGGCCAACCTAGCCGCCTGACATCCCCAATTCCATCCCCGAGGCGTTGGACCGCCGCAATGTCGGTAATCGGGTCATCAGCGTTAACGCGGACACGGCAAAATGTACGCTGTTGACACCCCGGCCGCGCTTAACCTTGTGCACCGGAACCGGCATTCCGTACCCGAAAACGTGACCGGCACCTTTGAACCTTGCCAGCAAGTTAGGAACTAATCGCTATATCGCCCGTTAGGCGAGTTGACCGCGCGTATGGTGCGGGGGAGCGACTACCAAATGCCCGTGGTTCGATATTTTGTGTTTGTCGGCGGAGCGCTGCTCGCGCTGTTGCTGGCAATAAGTGAGCTTGCCCCACAGCCGGTCGCCGTGGCCGAGAGTTCCGCACCTGCGGTCGACAAGACCGTCGTCCGAATTCGCTCCGACCAGAAATTACCGGAGCGGGTGGTCTACGACACCAGCCTTCCCACCATTGTTCCGTCGACCACGAACATCCAGGTTGCCGCAGCGCCGCCCCCGCCTGCCGTTGACACCTCGGCTCAGGACCGTGTGCGCGATACCTTTGCGCAGATCGTTCCCGCCGAACCCCGGAAGCTTGAGCCGCAGCGGAAGCGCAAGGTTGCCAAGGTCCGCTCCAATACGCCGGTGCGTGTCGCGCAGCAGTCGCCGTTCGGCTTCTTCGGATCGCCGAGCTGGAACAGCAACTGGTAAGGTACGACGTCCCGCTTATCGCGGCAGCTTTGGAATCTTGTCCGCAAAACCGTTGTAGCAGGTAAGCCGTTCGTCTTCCTCTTTTCGGAAACGGCACTCGGTGACGGTTTTTGCGGCCGCTGGCTTCGGCTTCGGCTGCGGCGAATAAATCGCGTCGTAGCAATCGAGGCGTTCCTTGGTCGCGTCGTCGATATCCTGACAGGCCTGCAACTTCTGGGCGGGCGACAATGGCTTTTCATTCTTGCCTTCCGCAGCCTTCTTCGATCCGACCACGACCAGCGGCTTGCCCCCGACCGTGGGAGGAGTTCCTGGCGTGCTCGTTCCCTGAGCAAGGGCCGCGGCCGGATAGAGGAACGCCAGCGCGAGAATGATCTTTTTCATGTCGGTTTGCTCTCGAATGGTAGGTTCGCCTGCACCGGTCGTTTCGCCGAATGGCGCCGGAGAGACTCGAACCCCGACCCCGGAATCGAAATCCAGCAAGCGCCAGCGTTCTCTAGCACCATCCCGGAGCGTCTGTCTAACCCGTTGATAATGGCTGTTCAATTGCGCTCGCGGGCGCCCGCTGATGTCTTCTGGAAATCTCCCAGGGGGCTCGGGACGACGTCGCTACATCCCGCAGGGCTACGGCCGCTCAATCGGAAATAGGGGAAGGCAGGCCAGCGCGAATCCGATCAGGCCCAACCGCTCGCGCGTCTTCACGGGGGAGAAAAAAATCTGGACGAAGTTCTGCCGCGCTCCAACTAACGCAGGCGATAGGCGTCAAACGCATGGGCCAAGAAGATGCCGATGCTGATAAAGGCAAGGAGCGCTGTTATGACCTCGATCATAGCCTTCCTCCCAAGGTTGAAATGCCGGGAAGGGCGCGCTTGAGAAACTCGCGGTAGATGAGGTTCAGGACCGTTACAAACATGATCTAACCCCGTTTTTTACGTGAGCTCGATCGTAGGGCGGTTGTGTTTCCGGAGCACTTCGCGCGCCGCTGAAATGGTTTCGTCGCTCCCATTTGCCCGCTGGGATATCAAGAAGCCGGTGCGGAACCGGTTCTTCCGGGAAATCTGAGGCTCCATCCAGGGTTCCCCGTCGGCAGACTGAACGAATCTGGCCCAAATTCGGACCCGATGTGACCAAATTCCGCAGAGAGCCTACGGGTCAGTAACAGTAACGCCGAGTATTGGTGCAAGGTCACAGTTGCTCCTATGGCAAAGCAGATTCAAATCGCGGCTTGCGCCGCTTGCATTGCGGTTCTTCTGCCGGTTGGCGTGCCAACGGTGGAGGCGAAGCAATGCCTTGCCTCGCCCACGAATACGCAGAAGGCCTGGACCTATCGGCTGATCGACGGCCGAAAGTGCTGGTACGAGGGCAAGGGCCTGATCTCGAAGTCATTGCTGCATTGGCCGGCGCAGGCGCCCGCAGTTCAGCGGGCTGCTGCCCGCGAAGCTCCACCTTCCGGCGAAGCCCCCATCAAGATCCTCACCGTGAAGTCGGTTGATCTGCTGGATGCTCAGGCGTCGATGCCGAATGACTCCGACGATTTCGAGTCGCGCTGGCGCGCGCGAGCAACCCTCGACTAGTCCCGTCTCGAGAACGCGGGACCTCTCATGCCACTTTTCGTTAACCCGTTGTTAACCATAAGCCCTCAGCATTCCGACATCGAAAAGACGTCCGGATCTTGGTCCGAACACGAAATTGATCGTTTCATCCTGGGGGCGAGCGAAAGCTCGTGGGGCTCCAAGGAGTAACGTCATGTCGCTACCTGATGTGCGGCCCCAGGCGAATTTGCTTTCTGAGTTCGTCATGGCGATTCTCAGCGCGTTTGGCTTGGGTGTCCCGATCGCGATTGCGATCATCTGGATTTGCTCCTGATCGGCAAGTCGCCAGGCTTCTGGCGGCGCGTCTTTGTCCGGCATTTTGCCCGGAAGGCGGCCCCGCGTGTTACGGTCAGGTTGGCAGCGGGGTACTCCGTCGATGAAGACACGCACTCATTCGCTGTCATGGAACTTTCAGTCACCTGCAACCACCCCGTTGATTTGACGCGACGTCGTCGTGTGGTCAGCTCCCCTTTTTTTCGCCGCCATCTTCTTCCAAGGGAGTTATCGGGTGCGGGGCGCGCGTTCGGTGTTCCCAAAGGTTCCGTGTGATCGTTCGAGATTTGCTGCAGCAGGAAACTAACGTGTCTCGCCGTGCGCTTCTGCGCGGGCTTGCATCCGCGGGCAGCGTGATCGCGCTTGGTGGATGTGCCGGTTTGGGCGCGACAGGCGCGAGCTACGACGCTTCGTCGTTCGCAGGCAACCCGACCTTGCTGATCACCACCACGCGCAAACGCGTGAATGGCGGGCGCGCAAAACCCTGGTTCGGACCGGAGCGGGCTTCTGCAATCACTGTTGCAACGGCGAAGCTCGTGCCGCCGGACGACAGCCGCCTCTCGCTCTCCGCAGTCGGACTTGGCGACTGGCGCATCGATGGGGTCGAGCCCGTGTCAGGAGATGTCGGCGACCTTCTCGCACAGGCCCAGGGTGGAGGAGACGTCCTGATCTACGTGCACGGTTTCAAGCAGACGTTCGAGACTGCGGTGCTCGATGCCGCGAACCTCTCCGATGGCATCAAGTTTCGCGGCCGGACGATGGTGTTCTCGTGGCCCTCCAAGGCCGGATTTCTCGACTACGCATATGACCGGGAAAGCGCTATGTGGTCGCGCGACGGTTTCGAACGCGTGCTCAATTCCATCGTCGCGGCGCCGGGCGCCGGCCGGACCCACATCGTGGCGCACAGCATGGGAACCATGCTGACGCTGGAAAGCCTGCGTCAGCTTTATGCGCGACTTGGCGATAGCGTTGCGGACAGGATCGGCTCCGTGGTGTTCGCAGCGCCCGACATCGACATGGACGTGTTCTCGTCGGCCATCAGCCGCATCGGTCCGCTCGCCCGCAGGATCACCGTGATCACCGCGACGAATGATCGCGCGTTGGCGCTGTCGGGGCGGCTTGCCGGAGGGATGACACGGGTTGGCGCCGCCGAGAAGGCCGCCATCGAACAGCTCGGCGTGCGCGTGATCGATGCGTCCGACGCCGGCTGGGGCGTCATCAACCACGACTTGTTCCTGTCCAATGCAGAGGTACGGCGGGTGATACGCCGCTCGATAGATACCGCGGCGGCGTGAATGCCAGCATGGGCGGTGCCGGCAGCTGAGCATTGCCCGGAGCGAAATAGCCGCCTGGCTTGAGTGGCAGATATTCCTTCGGGTAGGACGATTGCGCAGTATGGCGAGATCAAGGGCGTTCCCAAGCCGGCAACGTCGGTCGCAAGCCTCAACCTCGAGACCAAGGACAAGGCGGCCGCCGACGCTGCCAAGGACGCGGGCCAATCCGGCGCCCGCGAGCAGCCCTCCGTCATCATCGTCGAGGTTCTCGGCTACGGTGGCGGCGACACCGGCACCCCGAGCGAGGAAGGGGAACGGCGGCGCAGGCAGGATCAGAATCAGAATCAAAATCAGGGAAACTACGATCCCAACAGCATATTCCGCGTCGTTGGCAGCGGCGAACTGACCGCGGAGCAGAAGCAGAAGCTGACCAATGAGGAAAGGGCCAACCTCAACTCCCGGTGATCCTTGATCGCTCAGCGGGACGATCTGGCCGCCTGAATTGAGGGGTCCTACAATCGAACCCGCCGTCGCTCCGCCATCGGCTATATCAGCCGATCGAGATGGAGCTAAAATCGGCTTGAACCCGGTCCACTTTTTTGGGGCAGGGTCACGGGGGCCAGTGTCTGCAAAATTCCTGATGTCGCTTCGCTCATCCGGGCTAAGCTCCGCGTCTACGTCAGCGTCGCTACCGCCACCTTCTATGCAGCCACAGCCACTGTTCCGGATATTCGCGCACCCAGCCTTCGATCACTGACGTCACCGCCTGCATCGTGCCCTGGACGTCGATCTGGCCCTCGGCATCGCGCACCGGCTTGACCTCTTCGGAGAGTTCGGCGCGGAATCTGTGGTTGGGCAGGCGGATGATGCGCACGCCGTGCACGGGGCATTCGACCTGCCGCAACAGCCGCGCCAGCGTCGGGTTGGCCTTGGTCTTGCGGCCGAAGAACGTCACCTCGACGCCGTTGCCCATGTACTGATCGACCAGCATGGCGACGTGCTGGCCCTTCTGCAGCGCTTCCGCCAGCTTGAGCGGCGCGTCGCGGCCGGCCGCGACCAGCGTGCCCATTTTGACAGCCCGGATCCGTTCGATGGCGCGATCGGCGGATTCGATGTTCGGCCGCCGGAACAGGATGGCGCAGTCGAGCCCATGCGCGACGGCGCCGAGCGCGGGGATCTCCCAATTGCCGAGATGGCTAGCGAAGATGATGGCGGGTTTGCCGTCGTCGCGCAGGCGATCGAAGATCTGCTTGGTCCGCGGCGTGAACTCGATGCGGCTCGGCTTGTCCGGTTGATCGAGGTCGTAGTCCCAGATGTGATCGAGATGGGCAAATTCAGCGCCGATGCGGCCGAGATTGTCCCAGACGCCGGCCAGGATGGTCTCGATCTCCTCGCTCGATTTCTCCGGGAAGGCGGCCGTTAGATTTTCGCGGCCGATGCGGTCTTCGCGCAGCCTTCGTCCGATGAAGCGGGTGACGCGGCCGAAGAAATTGGCGGTCTTGATCGGATCGAAATAGCGCGTCGTGCGCAACAGCGCGATCGTCAGCCCGCCGACGGCTGCTTCCGTCATCGGCTTGGCGGCGTCGCGGACGCGCGCCTTGGTGCGTAGGAGCAGGCGGTTCATGTGTAAGTGCGGTTAGATTCTAGACCGGTTCGCGCGTCAGGATCAGCGAGGCGTTTTGGCCGCCAAAACCGAACGAGTTCGACATCACGGCCGTGACCTTGGCGTCGCGCGCGGTGTTGCCGACCACGTCGAACAGGATGGCGGGATCCGGAATTTCGTAATTGATCGTGGGCGGTATCCGCTGATGCTCCAGCGTCAGGAGCGAGAACACCGCCTCGACCGCGCCGGCCGCGGATATCGTATGCCCGACCATCGACTTGTTCGACGACACCGGAATCTTCGGCAGGTGCTCGCCGAACACGACCGCGGTGGTGTTGTATTCCATCTTGTCGTTTTCCGGCGTCGCGGTGCCGTGCGCGTTGATGTGGTCGATCTGTTCGGGTTCGAGGCCGGCATCGGCCAGCGTCTTGCGCATGCAGCCGATGATCGGCTTGCCGTCCGGGCTGGAGCGGGTGCGGTGGAACGAGTCGGTGAGTTCGCCGCAGCCGGCGACGACGCCGAGAATCGCTGCACCGCGTGCCATCGCGGATTCATAACTTTCCAGCACCATCGCGCCGGCGCCTTCCGCCATCACGAAGCCATCGCGGTTCTTCGAGAACGGCTTTGAGGCGGCCTGCGGCGGATTGTTTTGCGTCGACAGCGCCGACAGCAGCGAGAATCGCACCAGCGCTTCCGGGTTGACGGAGCCGTCGGTGCCCACGCACAACGCGGCGTCGGCCTCGCCGCGGCGGATCGCCTCGACGCCAAGCTGGATCGCGGTGGCACCGGAGGCGCAGGCGGTCGACAGCGAGATCGGCGACCCCTTGGTGCCGAACGTCTCGGCCAGATGGCTTGCCACCGAACCGAACATGAAGCGGTGGTGGTACTGCGCGAACCGGCCGCCGCCGCTGACGCGCAGCATGTCTTCGTATTTGAAGTCGGTCATTCCGACCGCGCGTCCGAGTTCAAGCCGTTGCGGCCACTCGACCTCGACCGGCGCCACCGCGAGGAACAGCGGCCCGGGAAAATCGGCCTTGCCGCCGATGCCGGCCTGCTCGAGCGCCTCCCCGGTCGCCATTTCGGCCAGCCGCTCGGTCAAGCCGGTCGAGGAGACGGGGTCGACGGTGACGAAATCGACCGTGCCGGCCATGGTGGTTTTCAGGCCGTCGATCGGGAAACGCGTCACGGTGCGAATGCCGGACTCGCCCGCGGTCAGCCGGGTCCAGTTGTCCGTCTTGCCGGCGCCGAGCGAGGTGACGACACCCATGCCGGTGACGACGACGATTGGCCTGCCGAACTTGTCGCGTGGTGCTGACATGGTTCCCCCGTCGATGCTGCGCGGCCAATGCAAGTCGCGCCGTGATTCATTGTCTGGCTTTGCCCCGCGCGAATGGCGCGACGCGCATTCCAGACGCTCTACTTGATGGCCTCGACCAGGGCCATGCCTTCGCCCTGCCAGTGACCGGCCCCCACCACCACAATCTGGTCCGGCGCATCGGGCTTTTCAACCTCGAGGCCGGTGGGATCGTTCGGTGGAAACAGCGCGCCGCGCGAGATCGAGAGCGCGGCCAGTGCCAGGCCCAGCGGAAACTGGGTCTCCAGCGTGTGGCCGAACATCGTTCCGGTGGCGCGCACCGCAAAGCCCTGATGCTCGCGCAAAAAGGCCTTCTCTTCCGACGTCACCGGCTCGGCGCCGGTTGCGCCCGTGATCAGGCTGCCGCTATCGGCGGCTACGCCGAGCTTCGGCCACATCGCTTCCAGCGACCTGGTCACGGCACCGGGCTGCTTGCGCTGCGCGAGGTCGGCGACCACCCTGGTCAGTCTGGCGTAGGGCTTGGCGCCACGCGCTTCCGCGTGCTCGCGGGATTCCAGCACCAGGAAACAGCCGGCGGAGCCGAGCGCGAAACCGCTGCTGCCTTCGCGCTGCCAGACCGGCGCATAGCTCTCTTTCAGATTGAAGTCGCCGAACTCATAGAGCACCAGCAGGTCGGAGCGTTCGCCATTATGGGCCGCGCCGACCAGCGCGATTTCGCTCTGTCCGGACTCGATCCGCGCCAGCGCAATTCGCGCCGCGTCAATGGAGGCTGCTTCCTCGCCCATGAAGGTGCGCGACGTGCCGCACACGCCGTGGACGATGGCGATGTTGCCGGCGAGCAAATTGGAGAGCTGGGCAAGAAACAGCGTCGGCCGCAGATCGTTCATCAGCCGCTCGTTGAGAAAGCCCGGGCTGGAATTGCCCTTGGCGTCGGCGCTCATGATCGACTCGTCGACCGCGAGATCGCGCTCGCCGCCGCCGGCAGCGACGATCATGTCCATCCGGCCGAGGATTTCCTTGTTGCCCTTGAGGCCCGCCGAATCCAACGCCAGGCCCGCGGCATAGGTTCCGATGCGCTGCCACGCCTCCATCTGGCGCTGATCGCCCTTTTTCGGGATCTGGGCATCGAAGGAGACCGGGGCGAGCGGATGGACGATGTAGGGCGCGAATCGCTTGTCGTCGATGTTGATGGTTTTGGCGTTCAGCGCATCCCAATGCGCGTCCAGCCCCTCGCCGAGCGAGGAGACGATGCCGATGCCGGTGATCCAGACTTCCTTCGCGCCAGCGGACTTGGACTCAGTCATGCGTTATCGCCTGCAGTGGGAAGCCGATCTTGTTGGCCATCGCATCCATATGCACGCGCAGGGCCGGGTCGGGGAAGGGGGCAAGACCGAAGGTGAGCTCCGCGCTGCACTTCAATTCCTTGCCGATGCGCACCTTTGCCTTGGTGACGGCAAAACCGGAGCCTTCGTGCTCGAGCTTTGCATCGATCGTCAGCAGTTCGCCGGGGCTGACGAAGCCGCGCATCTTGGCTTCCTTCACGATCGCCAGGAACGGCATGCGCTCGAACTTCAGGACGCCGAGCACGAGCCAGCCCGAACTCTGCGCCATCGCTTCGGTCAGCAGCACGCCGGGCATGATCGGAAAGCCGGGAAAGTGCCCTTCGAAGATGGTGTGCTTCGCAGGGACCTGTGCCTCGACCGTAATTCGCTTCTCGTCGATGTTGAGGTCGACGATGCGGTCGATGAGCTTGAAATAATCGAGGTCCATGGTGGTGCGCGGTTACGCGCCCGTTCCTGCGTTCTTGGCCGCGACCAGTTCGTCGATACGATCGGCAAGATTCTGCAGCACAAAATACTGTTCGGTCGTGGCCTTGCCGTCATTGACTTCCTGGGTCCACTTTTCGAGCGGCATCTTGATCCCGAACGCCTTGTCGATGGCAAAGGCGATGTCGAGGAAGTCCAGGCTGTCGATCCCCAGATCATCGATGGCATGGCTCTCCGGCTTGATCGTGTCGCGCGGAATGTCGCAGGTCTCAGCGATGATGTTGGCGATCTGATCGTATGTGGAGGACATCATTAAGCCTTTGATATATTGGAGGTAATCCGAGACGGCTCTGAGGAGGCGGGGCGCGGCCCCGGAAGGCCCTGGTCCCTCGGCCGGAGTCGAGTGCCCGTATATCGGAGCGGGGGCCTGAGTTCAATGGAGGTAGGCCGCTCCGATAGTGATCGATTTAGCGGCAAAAGTGGCGGTTTTGGTTCCGAAGTCCAGTACGCAGACCGAACCTTAGAGGTATAATTCTCTTCCACAATAAACCTGAGGGAGGAGACAAAGATGAGGTCAATTCTGCTTGGCGTCGCATTCGCAGTTCTCGCCACAGGCGCAGTTGCGCAGGACAGGCGCCCTGATTACGGCACGGCGGTCAACGCCGCAGGTGCAAAGAAAATTGCGGCCGGTGTCCTTGCCGAATGCCAGAAGAACGCATGGAACGTGGCTGTCGCCGTCGTCGATAACCACGGGTTCCTTGTGTACTTCGAACGCATGGACAATACGCAGACGGCGAGCATGGACATCGCCGTTGGCAAGGCGAGGGCCGCGGCGACCTATCGGCGCACGACGCGCGTCTTCATGGATGCAATCAACAAGGGCGGCATGGCCACGGTGACGCTGCCCGGTGTCTTCGCTTCGCCCGGCGGTGTACCGATCATGGTCGACGGCAAGGTCACCGGCGGCGTGGGCGTGAGCGGCGTTACCGGCGACCAGGATGAGCAATGCGCCAAGGCCGGTCTCGGGATCACCTAGAACATTGAATTCTGCTTTCAAGCGTACTCGTGCCAGCACGGCCTGTCGTGGCCGTGCCGGCCCGAAGCATCACTCGCTGGCGCGTGCCGTCTGCGACGGATTCGAATTAGCGCCCAGACATACGACATCGCTCCAGCCAAGCCCCCATCCGGGGATCAATTGCGTGCAGACAAGGAATGCCATTCCGAGCCCGAGTAGCGATGCGCACAACGCTGCGGCCACGGTCCGCCGCTTTTGTGATGGCGGTTCGCGGACCGTCGGCGGTGGCGATCGCCATTCGGGCTCGACCGGGTCATTGGCCCCGGTGAAAAATGTCGAGTCCAGATAGCAGCCGTCGGCGATGGCAATGACCCCGCGTCGTTCGAAACGGCTTTCCTGCCGGTCTCGCCGTCCGTCCGGCGCGAAGCGCTGAACGAAAGGCGAAGCCGCAGTTCGCGGAAAGCGCGCCATCGGTCGCGCGGCCCTTGCGATATCCGGCGGTGCGGAGCCCGCCAGTTCGAGCAGGGCGTAAACGCCCCCATCGTCCAACCTGTCGGACATGCGAACGCGCGCCCCTTCTTAATGATGCTTGTGCAGCGAAGCGCCACCGGGGGCATTCGAGGCTTCGGGATTTTCCTCGACGTTGTAGACGATCTCGACAGGGCCGGCCTTCTCGAACACCAGCGTGCCCTTCACCTTCTGGCCGATCTGCAGCGGCTCCTTGAGGCCGAGCAGCACGAGACGATAGGCGCCGGGCTTGAGTTCTATCGTCTTGCCGGGTTTGATTTCCAGGCCGCCTGCGAGCGGACGCGTCTTCATCATGCCGTCCACATTGGCCATCTCGTGCACCTCGATCTGGCTTGCCGCGGGCGACGCGCCGCCGATCAGGCGATCCGCAACCTTGCCCTTGTTGGTGATGGTGAGATAGCCGCCCGCGATGTTGGCGTCTTTCGGGGTCGGGCGCGACCACGGGTGACCGATGTCGAGCGTCCCCTTCTTGAACTCGTGTGCCTGCGCAGCGGACGTGGCTGCGGCTGCTGAAAGAAAAAGGCAAAATGCAAAAGTGATTCTGTCGACGCTTGTCATGTTGTCCACTCCGATACGCGCTGGACTGAAGGACGTGTAGAGAAGCATTCAGACGCGATTACGGCCGGCGCTCGCCGTGATTGAGGCCACGCCCGGCCGTGATTGCGGCCAGTCGCTCGTGACGCAAAAAGATCGGGCGCGAGTCGCAACTCTTCCGCAATTGATCCAACATCGCCGCCGGCAGGCCGTGCTGCGCGCAAGATCAAGCCGCGCTTCGCGCACGATCCAGTCAAGCCCGCGCCCAACTCCGATGGCTTATCCTCGGACGTAATTGAGGGGGGCGTTAAGTGGTTGCGTATCGCATAAGGTCGGCCGGTCTGTTTTCATCGATGATGCTTTTGCTCGCAGCACCAGCCGAAGCGCATCATCCCGGCGGCGGCGGCAACACCGGTAGCGGCGGGCCGATCAACACCATCTCGGCCGACACGCTTTCCGAAGGGCTGATTGCCGCATCGATACGTTACGAGTTCATTCGGCTCGGCAAGCTCTCGGATGCCGACCTGCTTGCCGCCGCGGCCAATGGCACGCACGCGCATTCGCTTCGCTCGATCGACGCCGTCTCGATTTCGGCCGCCTACGGCATCACCAACGACTTCACGGTTGCCGTTCGCGCAGGCGGCGTCCGGCGGTCGGGCATCAGCGAACCCGCCGATGACATGCTGAGCGGCGGCCATATGGGCATGATGAATGCGGGCGACATGAGCAGCCTGATGAGCCCCGACGGCATCAACCGGCGCGGCAACTCGGCGGGCTTCGGCGATGTGACCATGCTCGGGCAATATCGCTTCCACAACAACGCGCAGACGGGAACGTCGGCCGCCGTGTTGTTCGGCTTCAAGGCGCCGACCGGCAGCACCAACCAGCGTGACGCCGCCGGCCAGCTGTTCCAGGCCGAATTTCAGCCGGGCTCGGGCTCGTGGGACGGCCTGTTCGGCGCTGCCTTCTCCAAGCGCGCCGGCCGGTGGGGGTTCGACGTGAGCGGCCTCTATTACCTGATCACGAAGGGCACGCAGGACACCAATCTCGGCGATCGTTTTCTGTTCGGCACCGCGGTGTCATATCGCCTGGTCGGCGCCACCGGCTCGGCGAAGGAGATCGAGCTGCACGAATATTGTATGCAGCCAAAAAACCAGACGCAGGAACATTGTCTCTATCATGCCAATCACGACCACAGCGACATGAAGAAGACGCCGTACACGCTCGACCTCGTGCTCGAACTCAACGGCGAGTGGCACGACAAGCAGCGCATCGCCGGCATTCCGGATCCCAATTCCGGCGGCACTACAGTCTATCTCTCGCCCGGCGTCCGCGTCGGTGTCGACCGCTTCTCGGGCTTCGTGTCCTTTGGCGTGCCGGTGATCAACCAGCACAACGGCGTCCAGTCCAAGCCCGACTATCGCGTTCTCACCGGTATCGGCGCGCGGCTCAATTGAGAAGTGCATGAGGGTCGTATTGACCTGCGTCAAACGGCACCACGCCCGGGACTGCTAGTAGGAGTTATCCGAAAGCTGCGGGCGAGGGCGTGACATGATCACCGGATGCCTGAAGGGGTTGATGATGGCCGGCCTTGCGGCCGGGTTTTCCGGCGCGGCGGAGGCTCAACCCTCTGATATCGGCAGGTCGGAATTTCTGTCGTCGTGCGCGAGCTGCCATGGTGCGGACGGAAAGGGCAAGGGACCAGTCAGCGAGCAGCTCAAGGTACCGCCGTCCGATTTGACGATCCTGGCCAGGAACAACAACGGGGTCTTTCCCACGAACGCCGTCTACGAAACCATCTATGGCTCGAAAACAATTCCCGCCCACGGCACGCGTGAGATGCCGATCTGGGGCGAACGATTCAACCCCATCATCAACCTGCCTCACGCCGTCGATCCGTTTTATTGGAAGCTGGCCGGGCCGGAGTACAGCCCGGAGGTTGTCGTGCGAACACGCATCCTCGCCGTCATCGATTATCTGAATCGTATTCAGCAAAAGTAGCGACAGACGAGCGTTGCTGCCGTGCGGACCAGTGCGCTGCGGCTCACCACCGGCCCTGTTGCATCGGATAGCCCTGCTGCATCGGGTAGCCCTGCTGCATCGGATAACCCTGCTGCTGTGGATAGCCCCGTTGCGCCGGATAATAGGTCTGGCCGCCGCGCTGGCGCATGTTGCCGGGCTGGACATTCCCGCCGGGCTGGAAAAAGAAGCCGAAACCATCGCCGCCCCAACCACTGTTGTCCGCCATCATGTCGACAGGGGGCGTCGGCTTACGCGTGATGAAGCCGCCCTGGGGCTGGTCGCTCAGCACCGTGACGAACTCGGTGCGATAATTGGTCTCGCGGCTCAGCGGTTCGTCCGAGATGACGATCGAGGACCGCGGCAATGCGGTCGGCGCGACGCGGTCGAGCACTTCCTGCGGGATGCTGATGCGGTCGAGCGCGCCCTTCGCGTCATCGCCGCCGTCGATCGTGACCGCACTCCAGCGCAGGCCTGTGTCGTTGCGCGCCATCGCCGTGAACACGTGCGTGCCGATCCTCCTGCCGGGATCGCGGATGGTGACGGGAACCTCGATGGAGGTATCGAACACCTCGCCGCCGCCGTCCGGCGCCGGCTTGTGCGTGTTGCGCCGCACGTAGAGCTTCTGCGTCGCACGGCTGATGTAGATCGAGACCGGCTCGAGCGCGAGTTTTGCCTCGCGCGCAGCCTTGGCTAGCTCGGCCTTGCTCTTCTCGGCTGCCTTGGCGGTCTCCTTCGTAGTCGCCGCGGCGTCGAGCTTCGACTTCGCGTCAGCCTTGGCGGTGTCGAGCGCAGTCGCGGCCTGGTCTGCCGCGGGCGCAGCTTTCTGCCTACGCTCTTCGGCCTGCGCCCTGGCCGCGTCGGTCTTTGCGGCGGCGAGCGCCTTTTCGGCGGACACAAGCTCGGCATCGGCTTTCTTTTTGAGCCCTTCAAGCTTGCGCAGCGACGCCGCGAGCGATGCGGTCTCGCGCGCCGCGGCCGCGGCAGCTTTCTTTGCCTCGTCGGCCGCCTTGACGGCGTCTGTGGCCTCTCGGGCCAACGCCTCGGGACGCGACGGCGCTGCTGCTACCGCCTCCGCCTTTGGCATGATCAGAGCCGGGTGGGATATCTCGACCGGGGCCGTGTCGTTTGGCGAGATGATCACACGCATGCCGATCCGCGTCCGGTCGAACACCTTCTCCGCAAAGCCAAACGGCATTCGAATGCAGCCGTGTGAGGCCGCATACCCTGGCAACGGCCCGCCGTGCATCGCGATACCGTTCCAGGTGATGCGCTGCATGTTCGGCATCTCGGCATCGTCGTAGAGCGACGAGCGGTGGTCCTTGTTCTTCTCGAGGATGGCGAAGACGCCGGCCGGCGTCTCGCGTCCCGTGGTGCCGGTCGACACCGGAGCGCGCGCAATCCAGCCGTCGGCGTCGTAGAAGGTGATGTGCTGGGTCTTGATCGACACGATCGCCATGATCGGCTCGCCTGTCTCGCGTGGCGCCGTCGCCTCCACAGGGGATGCGGGGCGCGCCTGTCGTGCCTCGGCAGCGGCGGCCAACGCAACGAATAGCGCCGCACTGAGCGTCACCATGGCGGGAGGCGCCCAACGCCGCATTGTCACGGTGGATGGTGCCGCCGCATATCGATTTGCCATGCAATGCCTCGGTTGAACTGCCGGTTCGCGCCTGTATCGAAGAGTCAGATCGGTTCTTGAACCTATCAACCGCCGCAGGCACCATTCACGTCGCCAATCGTCGCAGGGAACTATCGCTGCGACCGTCGGCAGATCTCTCATATACGACAGTCCGGGCAGGAGGAAGGTTCCCACAAAGCAGACGTGGGCCTGGAAGCACTCTTTGACCCACATCCAGGTAGCGCATGCGTCGGTAAGACGACCGAATTGCTGCCAGAACCTGCCTTGCTACCCCTGCGGCGGCACCGAAATCCGGGCGCAGTCGCGGCGGCCCATCAGGACGCAATCCTGGTTCTTGCGGAGATCGGCGATGCTCACCGCAAGCCAGATGCCGATCGCGGTCAGCGCCACGGTGAACGCAAGCGCTGCGACATTGGCGAGCATGCGGTGACGGAAATCGTCGGGCTCGTCGCGCGGCCGTTCGTAACGTGACAGGTCGGCCGCCGTGTGCTGGCTGCTCGCCGGCCCGGGTTCCTCCCGCCCGCCGGGCGGCTGGGCCGAGGTGCGCGGACGAAACTTGAGCACCACGTGCTCGGAATCCGTGACAATGGGCCGCTGGGTTTTCACTGCTGTCGTCCGACGCAATCCTGCACCTTGCTTAGCATGGCGGCCGCGCTTCCAAAATCAAATACTGATGGCGCGAAGCGCCCGACCAGCGCTGCTGGAACCGGCGGCTGGGTGATCATTCATCCAGGAAAGCGGCGGGCCGCTCTGGCGCCGGCTCGTCCTTGCCGCCCAGTTTCCTGTGCAGCCAGCGTTCAAGCCTGTTGCCGACGGTCAGGACCGCGAAGGTCATGACCAATGCGATCGTGACCAATCGCCATTGTCCGAGGCCGCATACGATGCCGATGCAGGCCGCGAGCCAGGTGCAGGCGGCGCTGGTGAGCCCGCGAACCCTGAAATGCCGGGCGGCGTGCACGATGACGCCGGCGCCCAGGAAACCGATCCCGGTCAGGATTCCCTGAATCACCCGGCTGCCCGCGTCGGAAACGATCCTGGCGTCGTCCGAATGGACCATCACCAGCAGCATGGCCGTCGCGAGGCTGACCAGCGACAGCGTCTTCAACCCGATCGGCTTGCCGTGCAGGTCGCGGTTGAGGCCGATCAAGCCGCCGGCCAGCGTGGCCACGCCAAGACGCAATATGATCTCGGTCCAGTCCAGCAAGGCGATCGTCCCCGGGCCCGGCTCAGCCCTGTTTCGGCAACCGTCCCATCAGGTAGAACTCGTCGTTCGGGCGCATCGCCGTGACGTTGGCCATCCGGTTCGACAGCGCAAAGAAGGCAGCGATCGCAGCGATATCCCAGATGTCGTCGTCGCTGAAGCCGTGGCTCGCGATCTCGGCAAAGTCGGCCTCGGAGACCTTGTTCGCCTCCTGGCTCACCTTCATGGCGAAGTCGAGCATGGCGCGCTGGCGCGGCGTGATATCCGCCTTGCGGTAATTGACGGCGATCTGGTCGGCGATTTGCGGATTTTTCGCCCGGATGCGCAGGATCGCGCCGTGTGCGATCACGCAATAATGGCACTGGTTGGCGCTCGAGGTCGCTACCACGATCATCTCGCGCTCGGCCTTGGTCAGGCCGCCGTCCTTTTCCATCAACGCGTCGTGATAGGCAAAGAAGGCGCGAAACTCGTCTGGACGGTAGGCCAGCGACAGGAAAACATTCGGAACGAAGCCGGACTTTTCCTGCACCGCCAGGATCCGGGTCCGGATGTCGTCCGGCAGTTTGTCGATCGCGGGCGGTGGAAATCGCTGGGCGGCGGGCTTGGCGGCGGGCTTGGTCATGAAAGGGTTCCAGCTAAGGCCGCGCGATGCGGCGTCGCCGGAACCATATCTGGTTTTCGGGAGAAGTGGAGACCGGCCGGCGCGAACAAATCGCGCGGGGCCCTTGGGCGGCTCAGCGCAGCGGCTTCTTCAGGAGCGAGAAGCGATCGGGATCGTGCCCCATCGAAGGCTGCAGCATCGGCGCTTCCACCGGCGTCATGACGCGCGAGGCGGGCCGATCGCCTCCGCCGGCGCCCGCGCCGGGATCGTTGGGCACATCGCGATGCGATGTCGCGCCGCGCCAGCGGTCCAGCACGGCGGCGACGAAATGCATGTCATGGCCGGCGGTAACCGACGGCACGGACGCAATAGTGGCTTCGCTGCGCGGCAGTTGGTGGACCGGAACCTCCTTGAAGCGCAGGCGCGTCGGCAGCGCCACGCCTTCGCCGAAGGCCAGCACTTCGCGGGTGCCGAGCGATGGCACGAACGACAGCAGGTTGGCAGCGGCATCCGAGACCGCTGAGCGCAACAGTGCCTGGTCGCGCTCGTTGGCAAGCCGCATCGCAAACAGCGTGTTGCACTGGGAGATGATGGTGGCGTCGAGTTCGGCCGGACGCTGGGTCACGAGGCCGAGAAAGACACCATATTTGCGGCCTTCCTTGGCGATGCGCGAGACGGCCTTTCGGGTCGGGCCGAAACCGACGTTGCGGTCGGCGGAGGCGTAGCGGTGCGCCTCTTCGCAAACGAACAGCAGCGGCGACACGCCGTCGCTCCACAGGCCGAAGTCGAACGCCATGCGGCATACCACCGACACCACGGAATCGACGACTTCGGCGGGGAAGCCGGCGAGTTGCATGATGGTCATCGGCCGGCCGTTGGCGGGCAGGCGGAACAGATGGCTGACCACCTCGGCCATGGTGTCGCCGCCGACATTGGCGTTGTCGAACATGAACGCGTAGCGGGGATCGTTGCGCACGGTCTCCACGCGCGAAATCAGCTTGTGATAGATGATGCGCGAGGAGCGGTTCTCGAGCTTGCCCATCCGCTCGTCGATCAGCGAGATCAGGTCGACCAGCCGGTAGGGCACCGGCGTATCGACCGTATAGCCGCCGGTCCTGGGGTCCATGCGCTTGAGCCCGAGGCGGTCGGAGTTCTGGTACTGGGTATAGATGCCCTTTGCCTGAGGTATGATTTCAGCGAGGATGTCGAGTTCCTCGGGCACGCCGGGACGGCCGCCAAACAGCACGTCGACGATCTCTTCGAAATTGAACAGCCAGAACGGCAGTTTCAGGTTGCGCGGGTTGAGCACCAGCGCGCGGTCGCCGAAGCAGCGGCCATACTCGTTGTGGACGTCGAGCAGGAATACCCGCAGGTTCGGCCGCGCCCTGAGAATTTCGTTCAGCAGCAGCGAAACGCTGGTCGATTTGCCGACGCCGGTGGAGCCGAGGACCGCGAAGTGCTTGGAGAGCATCTCCTCGACGTCGACATAGGCTATCACGGACTTGTCCTGCTGCAGCGTGCCGATATTGATCTGGTCGGAGCCGCTCGGCGCGTAGACCGTGCGAAGGTCCTGATTGGTGATGAGGTCGACGGCATCGCCGATCGTCGGATAGTTGGTCACGCCGCGCTGGAATTTGGGCCGCTCGCCGCCGGAAATCTCGCCGAGCAGGTCGACCGAGGCGGTCGCGATATAGCTGTCGGAATTCGGCAGATCCTCGCAGGACACCTCGGTGATCATCGCGACGATGGTGGAGCCCACGCAGCGGATGCTGATGAAGCGGCCGACCGTAGCGCGCACTTCCGAGATGGGCGTCTGGCCTGTCGCAAGCAGTCCGACGCGGGCGAGCGAGCCGCGCACCGAAATCACACGTCCGAAGGATGTCACAGTGTTGAACCCGAATGTCCTGAGATGAGTTGGTTTCAGTATGGGCAGTTCCAACTAGCGAAACGGTTAAGCTGCCGGGATGGCGTATCGGCTAAATCCGCTCCATCGCGGTCACAATTCATTCTGCAACAGAGATTCGTGCGCTGGTTGAGATGCGAGTTACGCAGGAAAATCAGGCCCTTCTTGCATCGCCGGTCTCGCCTTACCGCCGTTGCGTATTAACACCCTGTTTACCATCCCGCAGGAGAGTTCCGTCGAACCGGCGTCCGCTAACTCGCTATGCCCGATCAGAATTGGAACCAGCGCGGCTATCGCGGTAACCGATCGCTAACCGCAAGTTGTAACGCGTCTTCCACTTGTCCGGCGCACCATGTGACTGGGACGCGAGCGAGGAGGCACCTCGGGTGAGCATCGATAGCGGCGATCAAGTGCCGAGCGGCTCTGCCGGTCCTTTCGACAGGGCGGACAAGGTCAAGCTCGTTGCCCTGTGCTGCGTGTATCTCGCAGCATCAGTGGCGGCCGATGTTGCGACCCTGGCGTGGAGCGTGCGTGAACGCCTCCTGCTGGCGCTCGTCGTCAGTCTTGCCATGGTTGCCGGCTGGCTGCTGAGACGCCATCGGCTGACCAAACAGCGGTTGGCCGCGGAGCGGCGCCAACTCTCGATCGCCGTCAACAATATTTCCCAGGGACTCGTTCTCTATGACGGATCCGCGCGGGTCATCACCTGCAACCAGCCCTACCTGGAGATGTTCGGCCTGTCGCCGGATGTGGCCAAGTCTGGCTGCACCATGCAGCGGCTGATCGCGCACAGGAAAGAGACCGGATCGTTCGAGGGCGACGTCGACGAGTTCTGCAATGCGATCATACAAGAGGTCTCGCTCGGAAAGACCACGCGGCAGCTCACGCAGACGCCGGGCGGCCGCGCGATCGAAATCATCAACCGGCCGCTGAAGGAAGGCGGGTGGGTTGCCACCATCGAAGACATCACCGAACGCACCCGCGCCGACGAGAAGATCGCGCATCTGGCGCACTACGACGCGCTGACGGACCTTCCCAACAGGGCCATGTTCCGTGCGCGGCTCGAGCAGGCGCTAGGGGCGATGCGGCCCGGCCAGCAATTGGCCGTCCTCTATATCGACATCGATGAGTTCAAGGGCGTCAACGACGCCCTCGGCCATCCGATCGGCGATGAACTCCTCAAAGGGGTCGCCGGGCGCCTGCGCGGGTGCCTCAGGGACACCGACGTGGCGGCGCGGCTCGGCGGCGACGAATTCGCCGTGATTCAAACCGCCATCACGCACCTGTCGGAAACCACCCGGCTGGTCGATGAGATCCATTCGGCGATCCGGGAGCCCTTCGAGTGCATGGGGCACCTGATCACCACCGACGCCAGTATAGGCATTGCGCTCGCGCCTGCCGACGGGATGGATCTCGACGGGCTGCTGAGGAATGCGGACCTCGCGCTGTACGGCGCTAAGGCCGACGGCCGGCGGACGCACCGCTTCTTCGAAGCCGGCATGGATGAACGCGCCAGGGCGCGGCGAAAGCTGGAACTGGACCTGCGCCAGGCGATCGTCGACGGCGGTCTCGCGGTTCATTTTCAGCCGATCGTCAATCTCGAAAGCGGACAGATCAGCTGCTGCGAGGCGCTGCTGCGATGGCAGCACCCTGAGCGGGGCATGATCCCGTCCACCGAATTCATTCCGATCGCCGAAGAGACCGGCCTGATCAACCAACTCGGCCAGTGGGTGCTCAGCACCGCCTGCACCGAGGCCGTCAACTGGCCGGATCATGTCCGCGTCGCCGTCAATGTTTCACCGGTCCAGTTCAGGAGCAAGACGCTGGCGTTGAACGTCGCCGCGACGCTCGCGGCATCCGGCCTCGCCGCAAGCCGGCTGGAACTCGAAATCACCGAGGCGGTGCTGATTCGTGACGATGAGGCCGCGCTGGAGATGCTGCATCAATTGCGCAAGGTTGGCGTCCGGGTTGCGCTGGATGATTTCGGTACCGGCTATTCCTCGCTGAGCTATCTGCAGCGCTTCCCGTTCGACAAGATCAAGATCGATCGCTCCTTCATCAAGGATCTGGCCGGCCCCGGTGCTTCCTCGTCCATCGTCCAGGCGGTGGTGAACATCGCCGCCGCCAGCGACATGATGACGACGGCGGAGGGCGTCGAGACCGAGCAGCAGCGGAACCTGCTCTTCATCCTCGGCTGCAACGAGATGCAGGGTCATTTGTTCAGCCCGGCGGTAGCGGCCGCCGACGTCAGGCGGTTGCTGTTCTCGCATCGCGGCAAGGCGATGTCGGCGGCTTGAAACGCCGGGCGCGGCTTGCTATCGACGGTGAGGCAAAAATAAGAAACCGGGCAGGGTGGAACGCGATGAACCGCGACAGCGCGTCTTGAGCGACCTCGCGCGGCCTTCTGCGCTGGCACCATTCCGGATCCGGAACTATCGCTTTCAGTGGCCCGCCGATCTGCTCACCTCGTGGGCGTTCGAGATGGAACTGATCATTCTCGGCTGGTACGTGCTGGTCGAGACCGGGTCGGTGCTGCTGCTCACCGTGTTCGCCTCGCTTGGCTATATCGGTACGCTGGTGGCGCCGATGTTCGGCGTCCTCGGCGACCGCATCGGCCACCGCGACGTGCTGGCGATGATGCGGGCGACCTACGCGGTGCTTGCCGCCGTGCTGATGACGCTGGCGCTGTCGGGCTATCTCGCGCCGCTCCATGTTTTCATCATTGCGGCCCTGATGGGCATCGTCCGGCCGTCGGATCTGGGCGTGCGCGGCGCGCTCGTCGCGACCATCATGCCGCGCGACCAGTTGATCGGGGCGATCAGCATTTCCCGGACCACCATGGACACCGCGCGCATCGCAGGCGCCCTGAGCGGCGCCGGATTGTTCGCCGCGCTCGGCATGGGGCCGGCCTATGTCGCGATCGTCTGCCTCTATATCGCCGCCACCGCGCTGACGCTGTGCGTGGTGGCGCCGGCGAAGCCCGGTTCTGCGGGCGAGGCCGTCGACGCCGCGCTGCATGTCTCACCGCTGCGCGACCTGAAGGAGGGCGTGGCCTATGTCTGGACCACGCCGCGCATGCAGGCCGCGCTCTGGGTGGCATTCCTCGCCAACCTGACGGCGTACCCACTCTCCAACGGCTTGCTGCCCTACATCGCCAAGGCGGTCTACGGAACAAACCAGACCGGGCTTGGATATCTGTCGGCGAGTTTTGCGATCGGCTCGCTGGCCGGTTCGATCGTGCTGAGCCTGATCCGCGATATTCGCGTGGCGCGGCTGATGATCGGCGCTACCGTCGTCTGGTACGTGACCCTGCTGGTATTCGCGCAGATGCAGACGGTGCCGACCGCGATCGTCTGCCTGGCGGTTGCCGGCTTCTCGCAAAGCCTCGCCATGATCTCGGTCGCGGTCATCCTGATGCGCACCGCGAGCGAGAGTTTCCGCGGCCGGGTGATGGGCGTCCGCATGATGGTGATCTACGGCCTGCCGCTTGGCTTGCTCGCCGCCGGCAGCCTGATCGACGAGATCGGCTTCGCCGCCACCGGAACACTCTACGCGGCAGCCGGCCTCGCGCTGATGCTGGCGATCGTGCTGCACTGGCGCGCCGATCTCTGGCACGTGCACGCGCCGGCGAACGCGCGGTGAATTGACTGCCGCGCCCACCGCTTCGAGCGCGGTGCGAACGGCCGGATTTTTCCAGATTATTTGTTGACTGAACCTGATGATTTGGACGAACGTACAAATCTGAGGAGCGGATAGCAAATCCGATGACGCGAAATCCCAATATGCGGGAAGCGATCCTGAGCGCGGCCGAGTTGCTGTTCTCGACCCGTGGCTTCAACGCCGTTTCGATCCGCGACATCGCACTGGAAGCGGGCGCCAACCCCGGCAGCGTCACCTATCATTTCAAGACCAAGGACGGCTTGCTGCTCGAAATCTACAAGCGGCACTGCGGTCCGATGAACAAGCGGCGCATCGAATTGCTGGTGGCAGCAAGGCGCGTGCGCGACGTGCAGGACCGGCTGGAGGCGATCGTGCGCGCCTACGTGCAGCCGGCGTTTACGTCCAGCAGCGATCTCGCCGGCGGCGGCGCGCGGTTCACGCGGTTGCGCGCGGTGATGTCGGCGGAAGGCAACGCCGTGGTGGGCCGTATCATCGCCGAGATCTTCGACGACACGACAACAGCCTTTATCGACGCGATCGGGGAAAGTCTGCCGCACCTGCCGCGGTCGACGATCGTGTGGCGGTCCCAGTTCCTGCTCGGCGCTCTCTATTACACGCTCGTCAACCCGGAGCGGGTCACACGTCTGGCGCGCGGCGAAGCCGACGGCGCCGACATGGCGGAAGCGATCGAGCAGATCGTCGCGTCTACTGTCGCTTCGCTGCGGGCTTCCGACGTCGATCATCCGCCGTCTGCAACAGGCGTCGTTCGAAGGCGTAAAGAAAATCCGGCTTCATGACATCAATGCGCCGAAGGAGGAAATCCCGATCATGAGCATTGCTGGCAAGACCGGCCTGGTGGTCACGGCGCATCCCGGCGATTTCGTCTGGCGCGCGGGAGGAGCGATCGCGCTGCACGCCAAAAAGGGCTATCGCATCAAGATCGCCTGCCTGTCGTTCGGCGAGCGCGGCGAAAGCCAGTTCGCCTGGAAGGAATCCGGCGCGACCATGGAGAAGGTCAAGGCCGGCCGGCGCGACGAGGCGCAGCGCGCGGCCGAGATGCTGGGGGCGGAGATCGAATTCTTCGACGCCGGCGATTATCCGCTGCGCCTGACGGAAGCGCATTTCGACCGCATGGTCGACATCTACCGCGAACTCAGTCCGTCCTTCGTGCTCACCCACGCTCTCGAAGATCCGTATAATTTCGATCATCCCAACGCCGCGCATTTCGCCCAGGAAACCCGCGTGGTCGCGCAGGCGATGGGCCACAAGCCCGGCGCCAAATATACTTACTCCGCCCCGCCGGTATTTCTGTTCGAGCCGCACCAGCCCGAGATGTGCAATTTCAAGCCGCAGGTGATCCTCAACATCGACGCAGTCTGGGAGATCAAGCGCAGGACGTTCGAGATCCTCGCGGCCCAGAAGCATCTGTGGGCCTATTACGAGCGGGTCGCGCTGCAGCGGGGCGTGCAGGGCGGCCGCAACACCGGCAAGCCCATGACCTATGGCGAGGCCTATCAGCGGCTGTTCCCAATGGCGTTGGAGGAACTGGCATGAAGACGGTCGTTGTCGGAATTAACGGCGCACGCGAGGAGGACTGAGGTGGCAATGCGCCTCAAGACCCTGCTCGGCGACCACCCCGGTACGGCGGCGCTGAAGAACGGCCTGGTCAAATCCGACCTGGTCGAATTCGAGTTCGCGCAATATTCGCCGACCAACAAGGGCTTCAAGCCGATGGTGCACGAAGGGGCGTTCGACGTCTCGGAGATGGCCATCGTCACCTACCTGATGGCAAAGTCCTTCGGCAAGCCGATGGTGCTGCTGCCGGATGTCGTGCTGGCGCGGTTTCAGCATGGACACGCGCTTTACAACGCGAAGGCAGGCAAGCTCACGCCGCGCGATCTCAACAACAAGCGCGTAGGCATCCGCTCCTTCACCACCACGACCGGCGCCTGGTTGCGCGGCATCCTCGCCAACGACCATGGCGTCGATCTCGATTCGATCGACTGGGTTACCTTTGAGGACGCCCATGTCGCGGAATACGTGGATACAACCAAGCGCGGGCCGGCCGGCAAGCAGATCATCCAGATGCTGATCGATCGCGAACTCGACGCGGTGCTCGGCGAGAAATCCGATCATCCGGACTTGAAGCCGTTGTTTGCCGACGTCATCGCCGAGGAAGAGGCCTGGTTCGGCAAACACAGGGTCGTTCCGATCAATCATATGGTCGTGGTGAGCCAGGCGTTGTCGGAGCAGCACCCCGACATCGTGCGTGAAGTTCATCGGCTGCTGGCGGCATCGGCTGCGATCACGGCTCGGTTCGACCGCGATGCGATGCGGCGCTCGCTGGAACTGATCATCGGCTACTGCGCGCAGCAAAAGCTAATCCCCCGCGCCTCCGGCGTGGACGAGTTGTTCGACGACGTCACGCGGGCGCTTTGGTAAGACTCACACGGCTGTCATCATCCGCGAAGGCGGATGATCCAGTACTCCGAGGCGTTGCGGTCATTCTCGACAGCGCGGCGTACTGGTTACCCCGCCTTCGCGGGGTATGACGGCAGGAAGTTGCAGCAATCAGGAGAAACAGGACATGACCCCCGAGCCGATCTTCGATCTCGCCCATCTCGGCCACATGGAATTGCTGACACCGAAGCCGGACGAGAGCCTGAAGTTCTTCGTCGACATCATGGGCATGACGGTCAGCGGCCAGAAGGGCTCTTCGGTCTATCTGCGCGGTTGGGACGATTACGAACGATATTCGCTCAAGCTGACGGCGTCAAAAACCTCGGGCATGGAGCACATGGCGCTGCGCGCGCGCAGCCCGCAGGCGCTGGAGCGCCGCGTCGCCGCGCTGAAGGGATCCGGCTTCGACATCGGCTGGACCGAGGGCGACATGGGGCAGGGGCCGGCTTTCCGCTGCCGCGACCCCGACGGCCATATCGTCGAGCTCTACTACGAGACCGAGTGGTACCAGGCGCCGCCCGAACTCAAGCCGGCGCTAAAGAACCAGGCGCAGCGGTTTCCTGCGCGCGGCGTCAACGTGCGGCGGCTCGATCACCTCAATTGCCTTGCCGTCGACATCAAGGCGAACCGCCTGTTCTTCGAAAATTACCTGGGCTTGCGCACCACCGAACAGATCGTGCTCAACGACGGCACCGAAGCCGCGATGTGGATGACGATGTCGAACAAGAGCTACGACTTCGCCTATACCCGCGATCACTACGGCAAGCCCGGCCGCTTCCACCACGTCACCTACGCGCTCGACAGCCGCGAGGAGATTCTGCGCGCTGCCGATATCTTCCTCGAAAACGGCGTCCACATCGAGACCGGCCCGCACAAGCATGCGATCCAGCAGACCTTCTTTCTGTATGTCTATGAACCCGGCGGCAACCGCGTCGAAGTCGCCAACGCCGGCGCCCGCCTCATCCTGGCGCCCGACTGGAAGCCGATCGTGTGGACCGAGGAAGAGCGCAGGAAGGGGCAGGCGTGGGGATTGAAGACGATCGAGTCGTTTCACACCCACGGGACGCCGCCGGTCGAGGTCGGGGGCTGATTGGGCTGGGGGCGCTATCTCGACGGGGCAGCCGCGCTTCAGTGCTTGAGCCAAGGAGAGGTGGAGATGAGGAGGGCCTCGACGAGCGCCAGCAGGATAGTTATCGCACTCTCAGTTCTTTCGCTGGTTTTGCCGGGCTCGAACGCTGCTGCGTCTACCGAATACCTTTGCACCCGCGGCAAGCTCGACGTCGCCAGGGGCGACACGGCTGCCTGCTATTCGGACGAGGGTTGCGCGTTCATCGTCAAGATCGGTGCCGATCCGGTCCGGGATTTCGACCCGGCTAGCGCGCCCTATGCCCTGGCGCGTGGAAAAATCGTAGCCATCGTCACTTCGTACTGGGCGCTGATCCGGAAGGTCAAAGGTGTAGGCGGCTCGTGCAGCAAGCTCGAATTGTCGAGGTGACACCTGCAAGCGGCGGTATCCTGTTCGTGTAGTGGGCCGTTACCGAAGCTTACGGTCGTGGCGCCGCGGGAGGCTTGCTGTTATGGGTACCCAAATTCATGCGTAGGGAGTTCTGTCGTGGGCATTGCCTTCACCGCGCGTCTTGGCAGGCGGGAGTTTCTCACCGGTGCCGGCGCTTTCGTCGCATCAACGATCTGCATCGATGGCATCGCGCAAGAGGTTGCGAAAGAAATCGCCAGCCTGAAGCCCGGCCAATTTACATGGCATCCTGAGCGGCAAACCACGGGTCCCGTTGCCGTGGTGGTCTCGCTGCCCCAACAACTCGTTCACGTGTACCGCAACGGTGTGCGGATCGCGGTAGCGACCTGTTCCACCGGCAAGCAGGGGCATCGCACCCCGACAGGCGTTTTCGTAGTTCTGGAGAAGGACAAGAACCATCACTCCAGCACCTATAACAATGCTCCCATGCCCAACATGAATCGTCTTACCTGGTCCGGTGTGGCGCTTCACGCAGGCAATTTGCCAGGCTATCCCGCCTCGCACGGGTGTGTTCGCCTGCCTCTGGAGTTTTCGGCGAGGCTCTTCACTGTCACCCACCTGGGCACGCCGGTCGTTATTGCAGGCGCTCATTCCGATCCGTGGGAGCTGACCCATCCGGGGATGATACTCGGCAGCTTTGCGGCGTCGGAATTTCGCCATGTCGAAGCATCGCTCGCCGGCAAGAAGCAACCGTCAGACTGGGCCGAATCCGAGAAGGCTCCGATTGTTTCCGTCGTTGCGTCCACTTCCGATCAGAAGATCATATTGATCGAGAATGGCGACGTGATAGCCGAGAGCAATCTGACAATTGCCGGTAAGGAACCGCTTGGAAGTCACGTTTTCATTCTGCAGGGCACGAACGAGGTATCGAGCGGCCTGAGATGGGTCGCGCTGAGCCATGCAGCCGAGCCGAACGGCACTTCCCAACCCGAAGACAGCGTGTTGCAGCGCTTGCAGGCAGACGAAAAGTTCGTCGCCGCCGTTCGCGACAAGATGCATCCGGGAATGACGACCATTCTGACTGGCGCGCCACTGCATCCGGACACGCGCACCGGCAAGGATTTCGTGATCATGTCGTAAGTCGAACAATGCGACTGCGCGCTCTTCAGGTCGAAAGCAAGCGGCGTCCCATGCCAACGCGATCGAGGTTCAGGATGAAGCTCAAATCAGCACTTCTTGGTGTGGCGACTTTGCTTGCCGGGGTCTCGACTGCCGCCGCCGTGGATCGCACCGAGACCATTCGGTTCGAGCGAGGCGCGACCTTCAAGACCCTGGCTGGAACGATACGTGGCTACGATGGCGTCAAGTACCAGCTGGGAGCCGCGGCCGGACAGGTGATGTCGGTGTTGTTCAAGCCGCGCAACAACGCCTGCTATATGAACGTTGTTGCGCCGGGCTCGCAGGCGGCGATTCACATTGGATCGACCGCGGGGAACGAATACGCCGGCAACCTTCAGGCGTCGGGGAACTACACGATTCAGGTCTACCTGATGAGAAGCGCGGCCCGCAGGAACGAGACTTGCAAGTACAGCATGACCGTTGAGATAACGGGGGCTGCCAGGGCTGCAGCACCTGCGGGGGGCGACGCGGTCGTGCCCGGTACGAACTTCTCGGCGACCGGAAGCATCCCTTGTGCACGGGCGGCGGGCCAGCCGATGGCAAACTGCCGGTTCGGCGTTGCGAGGTCCGGAGGCGGGTCGGCTCAGGTAACCGTGTTCTGGCCGGACGGCGGCAACCGGATCATTTCGTTCGAGAAGGGGATACCTGCGTCGTTCGACCAATCGCAAGCTGACGGCGACGCTCGCCTGTCGTTCAATCGCAACGCAGATCTTTTCCTGATCACGATCGGAGCGCAGCGCTTCGAAATTCCCGACGCGGTGGTCAGCGGCGGCTAGTCCAACTGTGCTGTTGCCCGCGTCTGGTCCATCCGCCTATATGCAACCTCGAAACGCCGATGGCGACCATCTCTTCAGCACGCCGCGACCGGGCGCGCATGACCGAAACACCAGGCCCCGCCCTAGCCGGACGCCGACCGGAGTATCCGTATCCATGACCAATCGAGCCGACGCCATTGCCGCAAGGATCGAGGCTTTCATCCGCGCCGAGGTGATCCCGTATGAGAAGGATCCGCGGGCGGGGCCGCACGGCCCGAGCGACGAACTGGTGCAGGAACTGCGCGACAAGGCACGCAAGGCCGGCGTGCTGACGCCGCATATCCTGCCGGACGGATCGCATCTCACGCAACGCGAGACCGCGATTGCCCTGATCAAGTCCGGCCTCTCGCCGTTGGGGCCGCTCGCCTGCAATACGATGGCGCCCGACGAGGGCAACATGTATCTGCTCGGCAAGGTCGGAAGCCCCGAACAGAAAGCGCGCTTTCTCGAGCCGCTGGTGTCGGGCAGGGCGCGCTCGGCGTTCTTCATGACCGAGCCGGCGGACGCAGGCGGTGCGGGATCCGATCCGTCGATGATGCAGACCACGTGTAGACTTGACGGCAATCACTGGGTCATCAACGGACGAAAGAAGTTCATCACCGGCGCCGAAGGCGCCCGGGTCGGCATCGTCATGGCGAAGTCGGACGACGGCGCGTGCATGTTCCTCGTCGACCTGCCGGATGCCGCGATCCGCACGTTGCGGGTGCTGGATACGATCGACAGTTCGATGCCCGGCGGGCATGCCGAGATCGAGATCGAGAACCTTCGCGTATCCGCCGACCAGATGCTCGGCGCGGCAGGTGAGGGTTTCAAATACGCGCAGATCCGCCTCAGCCCGGCGCGCCTGTCGCACTGCATGCGCTGGCTGGGCCTGGCGATCCGCGCCAACGAGATCGCCACCGACTATGCTTGCCGCCGCCACGCGTTCGGAAAACCGCTGGTCGATCACGAAGGCGTCGGCTTCATGCTGGCGGAGAACCTGATCGATCTGAAGCAGTCGGAACTGATGATCGACTGGTGCGCCGGCGTGCTCGACACCGGTTCGCTCGGGACGGCCGAGAGCTCGATGACCAAGGTTGCGGTGTCGGAAGCGCTGATGCGGGTCGCCGATCGCTGCGTGCAGGTGATGGGCGGCACCGGCGTCTCGACCGAAACCATCGTCGAGCAGGCGTTTCGCGAGATCCGCGCCTTCCGTATCTATGACGGTCCGACCGAAGTCCACAAATGGTCGCTCGCCAAGAAGATCAAGCGCGACTGGAAAGCCGGGCAGCATTAGCCGGCGGGTGCGTAGGGCGGGTTCACTTTACCTGCCGCTCCATGCGAGATGGCGGGTTAAAGAGAACCCGCCTTACGCAGGCTACGAGGGTCGGCCGGAAGTCTGGCAATCTCACTTGATGGCGACGCTCGCGGCGCTTTGCGGCGTGATCTGTCCGTTCTTCGGTATCGCGCCGTGCTGCGCCAGCAAATAGGCGATGACAGCAAGCCGCTGCGTGTCATTGATCAGCGTCGGATCGTTGAAGGGCATTGTCTGCATGTATTCCATCATCGTGCTGGCGTTGCCGAATTTTGTGGCGATGAAGCTGCCTTCGCCCCAAATCGGCGACTGGAAACCCTCGCCGCGCTTGCCATCCGCGCCGTGACAAAGCGTGCAGAACTGTGCGTATATCGCTTTGCCTTCGGTGACTTGCTCTGAATCTTGCGCGAATGCACCGGTGGTGCTGGTGAAAGCAATGAGAAGAAGCGTTGTTTTCAAAGAGGGCACAGACATGGCTTCTCGATGGTAATGCAAAAGGAAGGAAAAGCGCGGGCCACATGGCTCGGCGCTTTTGGTGGGAGCGCGTCCGGTCCATGCCGCGCAATTGCACAGCATGGACCGGTGAGAAGTATCAAACGACTTCGATCTTGAACTTCGGGATGGACCAGTTGGCCATACCGAGGCTGTTCATCGGAATTTGCTCGGGCTGCGACGTGCCAGCATTGTCGGTCGTGCGTGTTTCGATCGTGTGCGTTCCTGCAGTGGCATCCCACGGGAAAGTGAAGCGCACCCAGGTGTAGCGGCCGAGATTGGGTGGCTGAATGTTCGCCCTTTGCCATGCACCGCCATCGATGCGGTATTCGACCGAGCTCACGCCGTGCTGCGGTGCCCACGCATAACCCCGTATCGTCTGGTTTCCGGCAGAGAGCTTGGGCACTTCGCCTTTCTTGAGCGGATAGTTTGCCGGAACCGATGGCGACTTATCGAGCACCAGCGGCACCGTGATGACCGACTTCGGCGGCATCCAGGTCACCATAGGTCCCTTGATGTCGTCCTTGGTGATGCCCGGCAAAAACTCGTCATCGGCTGCATTTTCAGGGGCCGAGTAGGATGGACCGATATAGACCTCGCCCTTGGTGTTGAGACGGCTCCACACCCGCTTGTTGGTGACGCGTATCTCCGTGACCCATTTGATCGATGCGGTGCCGCCCCACCCGGGTACCACGATGCGAACCGGCGCGCCGTGATCTGGCGTCAACGGATTGCCGTTCATTGCGAAGCAGACGCCAATATCGTCGGCCCGCGCCGCCACTTCCCCATAGGGCATCGGGCGGCCCATGTCGGTACCGTCCACGCCTGACCAGAACAGAACGGTGAGCGCGTCGGGCTTCACGCCGCAGCGCGCGAAAATTGCGCTCATCGGTACGTATTGCCACTCCGCCTGACCGACCGCGCCCAACACCCAGTTGCCGCCGGCCACCTGCTGTCCGGTGAATCCGCCTTGCTCCCAGAACAGCGAGCGGCCATTGCCATGGCACTCCATCGTGGCAATGATGGAGCGCGACGGCATCTTCATGAGGTCATCGTAGCCGATCTCGAACGGCCGTTCGACCGAAGCGCCGTGAATCTTGAGCCGCCATTTGTCGCGCGCGAGCTCCGGCTTTTGTTCGGCTATCGGCGTCTGATAGTGATTGCGGACATAAAATTCCTCGACCGGCGTCATGAATGTCGTGAAGTTCCAGTAGTTTCCCGAGCGCACAGTCGCGCCAATGTTGAGCACGCGGGAATCATCCTTGATCAGGATTTTGCGCGCAGGCGCGGCCGGTGCCGCCGTTGGGGGAGCGGCGGGAGCGGCAGGTGCTTGTGCGAAGGCCGTGGTGGAAGCAAGTGCGCCGAACGCTGCGGCGGAAACAAATAGATTGCGACGATCGAGATTGGTGCCGTCTTTTAAGACCCGCTCTGCCAGCGAACGGTCTTCTAGCTCATGACGATTTCTGCCCATGGCATCCCTCCGGACGTTTTTTTGATCGGACGCCAAACCACTTTGGCGTCGAGCATGGAGAGTTCACGCGCGCCGAGAGATTGGCAAGCGCCAAGGCAGCATTATGTAAGATAAATCAATGGCTTGTTCATAAATTAGAACATCGCCGCCGACGAATGTTCAGTTTTCTGAACAGATCTTTTTGCGATCTATTCCAAGCGCCTTGATGCGCGCCCACAACGTGGTACGCGAGACGTTCAATAGCTTGGCGGCGAGCCCGACGCGGCCGCGTGTCTCCAACAAAGCCCGTTCAATCTCAATCTTTTCCGCTCCCCCTCTGGCACTGCGCAGATCGACCGGTTCTGATGACCTTGCGCTGCCTGGCGCGATGTCCGTCAGGCGTTGCAGCAGTGTCCGCATTTCAAAAGGCTTGGTAACGTAATCGCTGGCGCCTGCCTTCATGAGGCGAACTGCCTGATCAATATCGGAATAGGCTGTCATGAATAAAAATGGCACCACGTTGCGGCGGCGTCGCGCATCGTGGAACACGTCTGCTCCTGAACCATCGGGCAGCCGGATATCACACACGACGACATCAGCTGCCAGCGCGGCAAGACCCGAGATAGCCTCCTGCTTGGTGCGCCACCATTTTACGGTCGCGCCCTCGAGAACGAGCCGCTGAACGAGCGATTCGCCCATGATCGGATCGTCTTCGATGAGGCCAATCGTATGACGTTCAAGCGACATGACGCAATTCTATGGCTGCGTTGAGCGGCAAGGCAACGCGTATCATTGTGCCGCTTTCGGCGTCCCGTTGATAGTCGATCGTGCCCTTGAGTTCCGCGACCATGCGACGCGTCATCCAAAGGCCAAGGCCGCTGCTCTCCGCAGAAGAAGGCGGTCCACCACTTGGATCCGCGAGCAAGGCTTGCGCGTGCAGGGGTAATCCTGGTCCAGTGTCGCAGATTTCAAGCACAAGCGCGTCGTGCTCGCAAAAGGCGCGCACCTTGACGGAGACCTGTTCGGGTGAGGCTGCGATTGCATTCAAGGCCAGATTAAGCAGGATCTGTCGGACTTGCGTCGCAGGCAGAGGCAACGCGTCCTGTATCGTGTTGTGCCATTCGATCGTCACGCTCTTGCGCGAAGCTTCCGCACTCATCAGAAACCGCATGTCATCGAGATCGGCGGCGCTCAGCGCGATGGGCTCGCGGTCGGGACGGTAAGTCGCAAGAACTGTGCGAACGACATCGCGAATGCCGCGCAGGCCGCGTTCAATCAGATCCAGCGATTGGGTTCTGACATGTGGTTGATCGCCATGCCGCTTGAGCGTATCGATCGCATTGAACAACCCGCCGAGCGGATTGTTGATCTCATGAGCGAGGCCTGACGCGAGACGCCCAAGGCTTGCGAGCCGCTCTTCTTCTGCAAAGCGCCCCGCCAGCGCCTCCCGTTCATTCACGGCGTGAACCAATGTATTATAGTTGCGAAACAACTGCCCGAATTCCGACGCTTTGGATCCAAGTCGATCAGGCGGGATGGGCGCTATGGGACTCGCAACGCCATGATGAAGGTGACGCGTGAGCACGCGCACCGGCCGCAAAATCTGTCGCACTGCGAAATATCCAACCACAGCAAGAACGAGCGTGATGAGCGCGTTGGTGACAATAAGCGTCCAGAGTACCGCACGCCGTTCGCTGAACAGCGCCGCAACATCAAACTCTGCGTAAACGGCACCAATCGCGCGGTCCTGATGGGTCAGCTGACGTTGCGCACCCGCAATCTCCTGCTTCTCATCAAGCCAAACCGGCTGGCCTGCCAGGAAGCGCTGATTGATGGCGGAATTCACAGGCGAGTAGGAAGGATGGACAACCGGATTGGTGGCGGCAAGAATCGTGCCCCGACCGTTCGCAACCAGCGTTTCGTTTGTCTTGAGTCCTCGGTATAGGCCGCGGGTGCGATCCAGAATATCGAAGGTTTCCCAGACATCTTCGCGCAGGACCGCAGGCAGGAGCGACGATGACAATCCGTCGAGATAAGAAGCGGCGAGCTCGTCAAAATGCTCGCGCTGCGACTCTGCGAGCCGCGAGAGCACTTGCTGCGTGATCACGGCGCTTACCGCGAGCATCAGCACCACGACCAGCGCTGGAACCTTGGCGGTGATTGGCCATTCCGAGGGACGTAGCGCGAAGCGTTTCATCCGGCTCTCCGGATTTCTTCAACCTTCGCTGCGATGCCATCAAACAGCGAAGGATCGCCTTGCATAAACCCATCGAGCCTCAAGGCGGAGAGAACCCGGCGTCCGCCTTCGTCATGTGCCATATCCAGAAAAGCCTGGGTCAGATCGGTCGACGCGCGCGAGCCTGCGCGCGCCTTGCGCGATGCTATCGGTGGAAACCCCAGCATCTCCGAGCTCCGCACCACTCGGGTCTTTTTCGTGAGTTCGGGCTCGACCTCCTGCAGCACCTCCCACACGTAGCCATCCACCGAGCCGCTTTGCGCGAGCCCTGCCGCCACGGCGCGAACCACGTTACGATGGCCATAGGTATAGAAAGATTGCCGGAAGAACGCTTCGGGCGATGTGCCCTTTTGCGCGAGTAGCCCACGAGTGACCAGATAACCGGAGTTGCTGTCGGGATCCGAAAACGCATGGATGTCACCGGCGAGATCGTCGAAGCTCCCCGCCGCGCGCGTCGCTTCGACGATGACGTAGGCGCTGTAGAGTGGATGTCCCCGCCAGACTGGAACGGCCAGCACATCAAGCTGTGCACGATACTGCACGAAAGGATAACCGCAGATCCAGGCCAGATCGAGCTGCCCGGTCAGAAGCAGCGTTGTGATTTCCTGGTACGTCCGCCGCGTGACCAGTTGCACTTCGCGTTTCAGGGTTGCCTTCAGATAGGCGGTGAGATTGCTGAGCAGGTCGAGGTCAGAGGTAAGAAAAACGGGCGTCAGGCCGAACTGAATTGGCGGAACGCGTTGCGAGAGAGCAGGTGAAGACAGCGCACTTGCCGCTGCCATCGAAAGGCCGCTCGCAAGGAAGCGACGTCGCGAAAGAGTGAGCGACTGCCCTTTTGTCCCGTTGCCCAACGCTGGCCGTCGCCGCACGGGCCCCTCCCACCACACACCTGACGGATTTTATCGGATTACCGGCGAGCTGTCACCGGCCGTGGAGCCTAACCGTCGCCTTGATTTGATCGTGCAGGATTGTCTTTCCGGTCTCGGTATCACCACCGCGCATTGCAACGATGCCTTCGCGAAGAAGGTACTCATGCGAATTTCTTATCCGCTTTGAACCGCGCTTGCACGAGATCATTGAAGGGTTGTTTCCTCTTGCAAGCCCGACCAGGCCTGCAATCGCTTGCCCGTCGCCTTGCGGCACATTGGCACGACGGGCAAACTTGCCGTTCATCCAGACCCCAAATCAGTGGTTAAATGTGGCCATCCCGTTCCGGTAAGAGGGGCGGTCGCGCGTCGTCACGAACGCGGGATGGGATGCGGTGGACGTGAGAGCGTCGGCGCGCGATTGCAGTTGCAGGGCGGGTTGAACCTCGTGAGCGATGGCAGGCGCGCAGGACGACCGACGTTTGAGCGTACGGCAAAACCGTGTGGTCCTGGCGCCCGTTGCTGGCGTCAAGCCGGCGGAGGTGTTGCGAGCCCAACCGGGAACGCAATGCCTTCAATCCGCCGGCGACGGTGACAAGACGAATTCGTCGCCGAGGAGAGCGCGGCATAAGCCGTAAAGCCATTGCGCAGGGGATGCCGGATGCCTCCGCCTCACCTGTATGCTCGTGCGCGCAGCTACCCACTTCATTGCGCACGGGACCTCGGGTGCGGCGTGCACCCGGCATTCCCTGCACCCTCCAACTTTGAGGGTGACCCAGGCAAGACTCGGGCGGATCGCGCCGCGAGAACGCGAAGGCATGTTCTCCAATGGAAATGCAGGGATCGACGTTGGCTGGACCGGCAGAGTTCAACCTTGCGTCTTTGATGCCGCGCACCATCTTGATCCGAACTTACGAACGACGTTGCGAGGTGGCCGATCGTGCTGCATGTGGATTTCGCCAGCGAGGCGTTTTCTCGCAATCCCGGAGAGGCCGTCGCGCGCCTGCGCGCCGCAGGGCCCGTGGTCGCGACAAAATTTCCGATCATCGGCAGGGTCTGGGTCACCACGACCTACGAGGCGGCTGCGCACGTGCTGAAGGACAACAGCGTGTTCACGCTGCGTAAGGAGGGCGGGGCGCTCGCGGGCCTGCCCTGGTGGATGCCGGGTTTGATCGGGGCCATTGCCAACAACATGCTGACGATGGACGAGCCGGATCACGCGCGGCTGCGCAACATCGTCGACGAAGCGTTCCGACGCCGCGCGGTGCTCGACATGGAGCCGCACATTCGTGCTATTGCCGATCGCCTGGCCGATCAATTGTTTGCAGACGGCAGCCCCGCCGATCTGGTGCAGCGTTACGCGCGAATGTTGCCGCTCGCGGTGATCTGCGAGCTGCTCGGCCTGCCGCCGGCGGACCGGCCGAAATTCATCGCTTGGGCCAATTCGCTGGCGAACCTGACCAACGCGTTCGACTTTCTGCGCCTGATCGGCGGCCTCGTCCGGATGCGGAGCTACCTGCGAGAACGGCTGCGGCTGGCCCGCGAGGAGGGCGGCGAAGGGCTGATTGCCGAACTCGTGCGCGTCGAAAAGGAGGGCGGGCGCATTACGCCGGACGAGATGGTGTCGATGGTGTTTCTATTGCTCGGCGCGGGTTCGGAGACCACGACGCACCTGATCAGCGGATCGGTTTTCGAGTTGCTCAAGGATACCGACCGGCGCGACTGGCTGGCGGCGGACTGGAGCCGGGCCAGCCTTGCGGTGGAGGAATTCCTGCGTTTCGTCTCGGCGGTACAGTTCTCCAAGCCGCGCTACGTGCGCAAGGACGTCGATCTCGACGGCGTGAAACTGAAGAAAGGCGACAGGGTCATGGCGATGATCGTCGCCGCCAATCTGGACGAGGATGCGAACGCGTGCCCCGAGCGGCTTGACCTGGAGCGGCGGCCGAACCGGCATCTGTCGTTTGGGACGGGAATTCATTTCTGCCTTGGCCATCAGCTCGCGCGCATCGAGACGATCTGCGCCCTGCAGGCGCTGTTCACGCGCTGGCCCAGGCTCCAGCTCGCGGTCGAGCCATCGCAGGTTCGCTGGCGAAGGCGGCCCGGCATTCGCATGATCGCGAAGCTGCCGGTGGTTGCGGATCGACGACAAGGGCAGACATCGAGAAGGGCGACGACGGAACCGGCCGGCGCGCGATGACGTCAGGACACTCTCAATCTGCTGGAACGCGGCTCATGAGAGCTGTGCGCGCGATCGGTTCGAACCGCAGTTTGTTTCAGCCGGTCGAGGATCCAGTCAAAAATGAATTCGTTGGCCAGCGTCGGGTTGTCGGAGTGGCCTTGCGAAGCCGCCGTTTCGGCTTCCGTAAAAATCTTCAACGTGAAATGTTGACCCGACTTGAGTTGTTCGATCAGGAAGTTGACCCGCTCCGGTTCGAGCCAACCATGCTCGCCGATCGTAATCAGGATCGGACATTTCAGATTTGGCGCGATCCTGGATTCGAGAGCCGCGCTGCGATCCGCATCGAGCGGCGCGACGTGCCTGGCCAAAAATGCGCGTTCCTGCAAATCCCACATGCCGCCGTCGCAAACGGCGGCAGCGAACCGATCGTCGTGCGCAACCCCGCGCGCGACAAAAGAGCCCGCACCATCGCCGAGAATCGCCACTCGATGTTGATCGACGTCGTCCCTCGTCGCGAGATAATCCATGATGAAGGAGACGGCCATCTCCAGATCAGGACGGCCGACCACGTCCTCGAACCGGGCGCCGTTGTCCGATCCCAGCAGGTCGACCGCCAGCAGCGACATTCCGCGGTCGCGCGCATAGCGGGCCGTCTTGTAGAGGTACTCTTCCTTTCGGTGTCCAGGCTCGCCCATGCAGATCACGACAGGTGCTGGAGCCGGCGCGGCTGGAGCCGGCAGGAAATAGCCCTCCAGCGGATAGCGATTGAGCCAGGGGATCTCGACGACTTCTCCGCAAGGGGTTCGATATTCGAGGTAGCGGCGGGCGCAGGTGCGCATGTTGGCGAGACTGGCCTGCATTCGCCTGTCCGTGAAATCGAAGTCGAGCGCGGCCGCGCCATAGTAGCTCAGGGCGCGCAGCCAATTACTTTGGGCGGTCAGGCAATTTCCACGGCTGAGAGCCGCATCGCCTCGCTCGTGGTTGGCTTTGGCCGTCTTGTTCCATTCCCGGTACCACGACTCCGGGTCCTTCGGATCAATCCGGCTTGCCGTGAGAAAGCATTCGGATACGGTCGCGCCACCTTCTTGAGCGGAACCCAGAAGCCGCCGAAATTCGGCCGACAGGCCTTCATTGTCCGGCCAGTGGACCCACCCGTACGTGCCAAAGCGACATCCCGGATTGGTCATAAAGCCTGACCGGTTCGGTTAATTCTGTAAATCTTCAACCGAACCGAGCAATGGTGCAAGCTATTTCGAGCGTTCGTAGAGCGAAAGGCCGGGGCTCAGATGTCCATGGCAACCTTCAGGCAGGCCTTTTCGAGCTGATTCTTGAGAGAGGCGAGCTTTTCGGTGATCTCCCCGAGTTCGCCGTCGTTGAATTCAGCAAAGATGAATTCGTTGAGGGCTTCCCGCTGGGAGGCCAGACTCGCGATCTGCTTGTACGACTTGTCCGTGAGTGACATTTCTACAACTCTGGCATCATCCTCCGACGGCTTGCGGCGCATAAATCCTTTCTTTTCGAGGAGTTTCGATTGGGTTGTAACGAACGACGGATCGACATGGAGCATCTTGGACACGGTCTTGACCGGAACCCCGTCGCCTTTGTCGAGGTCTGCCAGGGCCATCAGGATCATCCATTGCGGGCCGCTGATTCCAAGAGTTTTTGCCCAGAAATGCCGGAGTTCCTGCAGGTGGACGTTGATCGAAGCGATCTCCCTGGCGAATCGTCGGGCCAGGTCCTGATTCCGCTTGGAGCGCTGAGGGGGATTGGAGTTTTTCGCCAAGACCTGTGGTCTCACTTGCGTTTCTTGTTTTTTGACGCCGCGTTGCATCACCCCTTTTTTCACTGTATTTGCTGCGATGCAAATTGCAAAAATTTGATAACAAAATCACAGAATTAAGTCACATTGTGCGCAGCACTCATCGTACGAAAATGCCAATTTCCGACCTGTTGCCACAAGGACACAGGAACCGACCATAAAGATTGCTGAGTAGATAAAGTATTTTGATTAGCTTTGTGACGAAGGCATAGTTCTCCGCGACGACTGGGGGGTCCTAGATCGTCCCGTTCTAGGTGGTTCGCTTAAGTCCCTCGCGCTGATGCGGGAGTGTCCGAAGGCGCGAAGCGGCTGGGCGGTTTTTTTACGGGGGACAAG
>LNFM01000459.1_pt1 | contig 100788 bp, 91 predicted proteins | sample 596031 | NCBI WGS metagenome assembly LNFM01 (sample SAMN04254537, study PRJNA301005) | activated carbon metagenome | isolation source: dual media filters at the Ann Arbor, Michigan drinking water treatment plant | place: USA: Ann Arbor
GTGAGCCCAGCATAACAACATTTAAAGCCGAAGCTAATACCAATACGTTTTAAGGCTGCGCCTTGCCTGCAACAACACGTAAAACCGATAACCCATAAAAAACGCCAGCAGCGCTGGCGTTTTAAATAAAGCAGGTGTGGCGTTTGATACTTAGTCCAGCAGGGTGACCCAGCTTTCTACCACGTCACCGCCCCACTTGGCTTTCCACTCTTTCAGCGTTTTGTGGTTGCCGCCTTTGGTTTCGATAACTTCGCCAGTGTTAGGGTTTTTGTACTGCTTAACTTTGCGGGCGCGCTTGCTGGTGGCTGCTTTCGGGGCGCGAGTTGTTTTGCCGCTTTTAGCTTCTGGGTCGAGCATGGCAATGATGTCACGCAGCGACTTTTGATATTCGCCCATCAGCGCGCGCAGTTTGCCTTCGAATTCCAGCTCTTTTTTCAGTTTGTCGTCTTGCGACATGTTCTTCAGGCGTTCTTGCAGTTCTTTGATGGCTTCTTCTGTAGCACGGTATTCGTTGATCAAGGACATGAGTGTGACCTGTATAGGGTTTGGAGAAGTGTCAGCAATAGTAGTCAGGCACTTTTAACAAGTAAACCGCTTTGTCACTATTTTTTATAAAGATGTTTGTTTAATGAAGTGTGAGGGAACTTTTAATCATTTGATCGATGCTATTTGTGTCATGGTCATTGCCGGATGATTACCAGTGCGACCGTGTTGCCAGCGCTCTGCTGGCGCTACGGTAAGACGCCAGTTACTGCAGTTTTTCAGCGCAGTGACTAGAATGGCCGACTTTATTTGAGTGCTGGAGCTGCTGATGCGTACTTTTCGATTGGTCATAGCCTGTCCGGACCGGGTCGGGATCGTGGCGAAGGTCAGTAATTTTCTGGCCACTTATAACGGCTGGATCACCGAAGCCAGTCACCACTCTGACACCCAGAGTGGCTGGTTCTTTATGCGTCACGAAATTCGTGCAGATTCGCTGCCTTTTGATCTGGATGGTTTTCGCCAAGCGTTTGCACCGATTGCCCGCGAGTTCTCGATGGAATGGCGCGTCACCGATTCGGCGCAGAAAAAACGCGTGGTATTGATGGCCAGCCGTGAATCGCACTGTTTGGCGGACCTGTTACACCGTTGGCACAGTGATGAGTTGGATTGCGGTATTCCCTGTGTGATCTCAAACCATGATGACCTGCGCAGCATGGTTGAATGGCACAACATCCCGTTCTTTCATGTGCCGGTTGATCCGCAGAACAAACAATCAGCATTTGATGAAGTGGCTCGCTTGGTGAAGAGCCATGCAGCGGATGCGATTGTTCTGGCCCGTTATATGCAGATTTTACCTGCGGCACTGTGTGCCGAGTTTTCCCAGCGTGTCATCAACATCCACCACAGCTTTTTGCCGTCGTTTGTTGGCGCCAAGCCTTATCACCAGGCTTCACTGCGTGGCGTGAAGCTGATTGGCGCAACCTCGCACTACGTCACTGAGGAGCTGGATGCCGGCCCCATTATTGAGCAAGACGTGGTGCGTGTAAGTCACCGAGACAGCATCGAAGAAATGGTGCGCCTGGGTAAGGACGTGGAGAAGATGGTTTTGTCGCGTGGTCTACGCTATCACTTGGAAGATCGAGTGCTGGTGCACGATAACAAGACAGTGGTGTTCGACTGAGGTGCATGCTGCGGTTCTGATCATGACGTGACACGAGGGAATACTGATGCTCAAGTCAATCAAGGTACGTGACTACATGACCCGCAATCTGGTGATATTTCGTCCTGAAATGGACCTGTTCACCGCCATCAACCGCCTGCTTGAACACCGTATTTCCGGTGCCCCGGTTGTGGATGGGCAGGGGCATCTGGTGGGGTTGTTATCCGAGGGGGACTGCTTGCGCGGTATTCTCTCCGGCGCTTATTACGAGTCCGCCGGTGGCGATGTCAGCGCCTACATGACCACCGAGGTCGAGGTGATTTCGCCAGAGGCCGATATCATCGAAATCTCTGAGCGCTTCTTGCGTGGCCGTCGTCGCCGTCTGCCTGTGGTTGAGGCCGGTTGTCTGATCGGGCAGGTAAGCCGCAGTGATGTGTTGCGTGCGGTTAAAGAGTTTGCCCAGCATGATGAAGGGCGTCGCTCTCTCGGCTGATTTGATGAGGCATTTGATATGAGCGATCCCCTGGCCCGTGGTGCCTCTGTAGCGCCCCCAGTGCTCGGCGAAGGCTGCACGCAGCGCTATGACCCGCAGGCACTCACGGCTGAAAACGGTGCGGAGTTTGCACAAGCTGCCGAGTTGTGGCGCGAGTTGCAGCAACGCGCGCTACTTCAGGCAGAGCAGGATGCGCAGAGTGAAACCAGTCAGGGTGTTGGATCAGCGTAAAAAGTCGCGCGTCTTCAAGGCTATTGCCGGATCGGTAGCGCAGTCTCATCTGAGGCTTAAAACAAAACGGGGCGCTGAATAAGCGCCCCGTTTGTTTGGGTACTGGTTTAGATGCGGAAGCTGTCCACCAGATGTTTGAGGCGTTGCGCCTGCTGCTCCAGATCCCCACAGGCGCGCAGGGTGGCATTGAGGTTTTCCACGCCTTCCTGATTTAGCGTGTTGATTTCGGTGATGTCCATGTTCAGCGCTTCGATTACCGAGGTTTGTTCTTCGGTTGCCGTGGCTACAGATTGGTTCATGCCGTCAATTTCACCGATGCGTTCGGTCACGCTGCTAAGGCGCGAACCGGCCTGGTTGGCAATCTCAACGCTTTCCTCGCTGTAACGCTGGCTCTCGGTCATGGTGGTGACCGACTCGCGTGAGCCAACTTGCAGCTCTTCGATCATTTTCTCGATTTCTTGCGCGGACTCCTGGGTACGGTGCGCAAGGTTGCGTACCTCGTCAGCCACCACCGCAAAGCCCCGGCCGGCTTCACCCGCGCGCGCCGCCTCAATGGCGGCGTTGAGGGCCAGCAGGTTGGTTTGTTGGGAGATACTTTTGATTACTTCAAGAATCTGGCCGATGTTTACCGTCTTGCTGTTAAGCGTCTCGATGTTGCCGCACGAGGCGCTGATTTTGCCCGAGAGCTCGTTCATCGCCTTGATGGTTTGTTCGACCACTTGGCGGCCATCTTCGGCCAGTTGACGAGCGTCTGAGGCTTGGTTCGAGGCGTCCGCTGCGTTACGGGCAATCTCCTGAGCGGCTGCACCTAATTCGTTGATCGCGGCTGCCACGCTGTTGGTGCGGCTGGCCTGCTCATCTGAATTGATCATGGACGAATTGGAGGCACCCACTACCAACTTAGCCACTTCGTTGACCTGACTGGTGGCCGACGACACTTCACGAATCGAGGTGTGAATACGCTCGACGAATTGGTTAAAGGCACGTGCCAGCCGACCAAATTCATCGTTGGACTGAATGGTCAGGCGTTTGGTCAGGTCACCTTCGCCCTGAGCGATGTCCTCCATGGTTTTGCCCATGACGTTCAGCGGCTGCATCAATACGCTGATCAGCATGCTGAGCAGGAAAATAATCAGCACCACTGCAATCACCGTCGCAATGATGGCGGATGCGCGGAACTCGCTGAGCATTTGGTACGCCTTGCCCTTGTCGATAGACAGGCCGACATGCCACTTAACGGATGGCAATCCATCTACTGGGGCAAATGTCAGGATGCGTTCACTCCCATCCAGCGTTGTTTCGCTGAAATCACCAGTGATGCGAGGGGTGTTTTGTGGGTAGATTTCACTGAGATTCTTCATCACCAGTGATTTGTCTGGATGCACCAGTACCTTGCCGTCGGCGCTGACGAGAAAGGCATAGCCCATGCCGGCAAAGTCGAGGGAATTGATGATTTCAACCAAGGTGTTGAGGCTCAGGTCTCCGCCGACCACGCCTGCGGCTTTAGCCGGTGTGGCGATGGTGATGATCAGTTCGCTGGTGGCGGCATCAACATAAGGTTCAGTCAGTGTTGTTGTGCCGGCAGCGACAGCATCTTTGTACCAAGGGCGCTGACGCGGATCGTAATCGTCCGGCATGTCTTCATTAGGGCGCATGGTGAAGCTGCCGTCAGCGCTGCCCAAGTACGTGAACTCGAAGGTAGATGCCAAGGCTTTCTGCTCGAGCAGATTGCTCAGGTAGTCGCTGGAAGAGTCCCTTGCTACGGACTGTGCGACGTTTTCCACCAGCAGAATTCGTCCCGACAGCCAGTGGAAATGTTGCTGGCTGTCACGCTGCCCATCTCATGCAGGTAACTTTCCAGGTCGGCACGAATGGCTTTGCGCTGCAGGTAGTCGTTGTACAGGGTGAACAGCGAGAAAGCCGCTATTACCACCAGCGAGGCGGCGAGCAGAATCTTGTGGCTGAACTTCAGGTTATTGGTCATGGCTTCTTGCGTCCGGTAAGGTCTGGCATCAGTCTTTGCTGACGCTCGCTATGTCTGACAACGCCTTTTGGGGGGCGATGTTCAGTGTGTCGGCACACTTGAAGTAAAGCTTTAACTGCGGAGATAACAAGATGGCAGAGGGTGGGCAGTTTTTTGTAGGCGCAGATCCGCAAGGGCTGGCAGTGGGTCAAGCATTGCGTATGGCCAATCGGCATGGGCTGATTGCCGGTGCAACCGGTACGGGTAAAACCGTGACCCTGCAGCGCCTGATCGAAACGTTTAGTGATGCCGGTGTGGCGGTGTTTGCTGCCGATATCAAAGGCGATCTCAGCGGTTTGGGCGCCGCTGGCGCTCCGCAGGGTAAAGTCGCGGAGCGCATTGCCAGCATGCCCTGGCTCAATCATCAGCCCAAGGCCTACCCGCTGACGCTTTGGGATGTGCATGGCCAGAGTGGTCACCCACTGCGCACCACGCTCAGCGAAATGGGCCCTTTATTACTGGGGGCGTTGCTGGAGTTGACCGACAGCCAGCAGGCTGCGCTGTATGCCGCATTTAAAGTGGCGGATCGCGAAGGCCTGCTGCTGCTCGATTTGAAAGACCTCAAGGCGTTGCTGGCACACCTTAAGAGCAATCCGCAGGTACTGGGTGAAGACAGCGCGCTGTTTACGTCTACATCATCGCAGGCATTGCTGCGCAAGCTAGCCGGCCTTGAACAGCAGGGCGCAGAGGCCTTGTTCGGTGAACCGGCACTGCAACTTGAAGACATTCTGCACCCGGATCGTGATGGGCGTGGGCGTATTCATCTGCTCGATGCCAGCCGCCTGGTGCATGAAGCGCCCAAGGTTTACGCGACCTTCCTGCTCTGGCTGCTGGCCGAGTTGTTCGAGCAATTGCCCGAGCGCGGTGATGCTGAAAAGCCGCTGTTGGCTTTGTTTTTCGATGAGGCTCATCTGCTGTTTGCCGACACGCCCAAGGCGCTTCAGGAGCGATTGGAGCAAGTGGTGCGTTTGATTCGTTCAAAAGGCGTGGGTGTTTACTTTGTCACCCAGTCGCCGGCTGATTTGCCTGACGCGGTGCTGGCTCAGTTGGGATTGCGTATTCAGCATGGGCTGCGTGCGTTCACGGCCAAAGAGCAGAAGTCACTGCGTGCAGTGGCCGATGGCTTCCGGCCCAATCCCGCTATCGACAGTTTGGCCGTGCTGACTGAGTTGGGCATTGGAGAAGCGTTGGTCGGTACGCTGGAATCGAAGGGAACGCCGGCCATGGTGCAGCGTGTAGCGGTTGCGCCACCGCAGTCGCGTATTGGCCCGCTGACCGACGCAGAGCGAGCCGTTTTGATACGTCAGTCTCCGCTAGCTGGTCGTTACGACAAACCGGTTGATCGTGAATCCGCCTATGAAATGCTGCAAATGCGCAGCGAACAAGCGGTCATGCAGCAGACTGAAGGAGCCTCTGCGGCGTCCAGCGCTCAGCAGGGCGCAGGGTTGGGCAGTGCGGCGGGTGAGCTGCTGGGTGGTTTTGCCGGGCAGGTGGTGAAAACAGCCATGCGCCAGGCAGCGAATCAACTGGGTAGGCAGTTGGTGCGCGGTTTGTTGGGGTCGTTAATGGGTGGCAAGAAGCGTTGAGACCTAGGCCACCCATGCGGTGGCCTGCTGCCATGGAGTATCAGGTTGATGCTCCATCGGCTTTATTTTTTAACTCTTTTTCGATTCTCTCCAACTCTTTGTCAAAGGCTTGATCAAGGAGGTTGGATCTTTTTCGCCAAGGCTTGCGCTCGGGGTCCGGTTGAGCGGCGTAGGTAATGACTTCCCCGCCGTATACGTCCTTGTAACGTTGCGCCTGGCGCTCGAGTTCGGCGCGCAGTTCGTCTTTCGTCACGTAGTTACCCATGGTTCTGGAGCGGAAAATGGTTAGATGACGGGTTCCTATGTATGCCGTCTAGTCCAGCCAAATAGGATGTGTAAGCACATATATGTATGACAGAGCATTTGCTTCACACGCGAAGTACCAAAATTAATACCCGATTACGTGCTGTTGCCCGCCAATGGCCCACTGGCATGAGTGGGTGGCTTACACAGGGTAATTATGATCCTGATGATTTAAAAGTCCAGTGGGGTGTAATTTAAAGAGCTGAGTATTTTATTAAACTATTGATAAATATAGTTTTTATTGATTTTAGAGCGTGCAGTGCGAAGTGGGCTTGACGATCTGTTCTAGTGGTTGGTCGTCGTGATTAAGGGCCTGCGGTGTTCGTCGCCGGGTAGCACGGAGGATGTCATGTTGTGTGCATTTATTCGTTTGTGTCGCATGCCGGTAGGCGCCGGTAATACCTTGCAAACCATGAGCGATTGAGTCGAACCTCTGGTCTCTCTACATTTACTTCTATAATCGCTGGTCTGCCGATGATATCGGCGGAATGTGCGCAAATGGCAACATGTGGCTTATTAAGTGCGTGTGCAACGATTTGACAGTAAGCCGCCCGTTTGGTGCAGTTGAGCGTGCGTTGAACTGAACCACGAGCTATTTGTTGTGCCACTATTTCGATAATCATGATTTTAAGAGGAGAGTGCTGTGCGTAAATCTGTGCAATTGGCCGCATTGGCGGTGGTAATGATCGCCCTAGTAGGCTGCGACGCGGTGGAACAATCGGCGCAGAACCTCGCCGAAAAAGCTGAACAAGCGGTGCAAGATGTCGCTAAAGAGGCGGTTGATGGCGCGGTCCAAGGTCTTAACGAGCAGATAGATGGTGTGCAGCAATCTGCAAATGAGTTGCTTGGCAAGCCTGCCGATGAAGAGGGCAAAGATGAGTCGCAGCAGTCTGAAGCGCCTGCCAATGAGGCTGTTGATGCAAAGGCGGTTGAGACCTAAGGCTTATTGGAGCGCTTGCAATGCTTGGCAACTGGGCGCGTACTGCTGCTGACACGCGCTCTGGAACAACTGCTTGGCTTGGATTGAGTCTTTCGGCACACCCTGCTCCCCGCTTAGGTAGAGGTTGCCGAGGATGTGCTGGGCCATTGCGTTACCGCCTGCCGCTGATTGGTTGAGGTATTTGAGCATCTGCTGCGGGTTGCGCAATTCAGGCTTGTCGCGGCCGGTGTACAAGTAGGCCAAGCTCACGGCCGCCCCGGCGTGACCTTTTTCAGCTGCTTGTTTCCACCAATGTTCTGCCTGTTTAAGGTCTTTGGGTTGGCTGACAAAGTACCGGCTACCCAGTTGGAATTCGCTGTCGGGATCGCCGCGACTGGCCTGTTGGCGCAAGTCATTTTGCGCATCGATCTGCGGAATATCGCGGCTATCCGCTTGCCCAATCGGCGGCTCGTTTGCTGTATTGGCGCAGCCGGCCAGTAACAGGGCGGTGAAGGGCAGCGCGGTGAGCATATAACGAAGACGCATGGCGCGTTGAGTTCCTGTTTGGCTTTGTTCGCTGTGTAGCAGACTGCCGAATCTGCAGTAAGTTGCTGTGCTTTGCACGCTGCACAGTTGAACTGTTTGTCGCCTGCAGCGTTTCCTTGGTCGTTCTGAACTGCGATTCTTGTCGGCGATTGCCAAACAACGGCCGACGAGGGTTTCATGCAGATCAGTTGCGATTTCGACAGCGGCAACATTGAGGTCATCGACTCCAGTAACTTGCAGCGGGTGTTACTGGCTATTCGCCCCGATCTTAACAGTGCACATTTCTAGTGGTTCCACTTCAAGGCTGAGGGTTTGCAGCCGGGTCAGCGTTATGGCTTTAGCCTGGTTAATGCCGGGCAGTCGTCTTACAAACAGGCCTGGCATGGTTACCACGCCGTAGCCTCTTATGATCAACGCACCTGGTTTCGCGTCCCCAGCCGTTTTGAAGAGGGTGCGCTGAACTTCGACATTGAGCCGCAACATGCGCAGATCTGGTTTGCCTATTTCGAACCTTATAGCCGGGAACGGCATGAGCAATTGATTGCCGATGCGCAGCGCCTGGCCGGTGCTGAATTGTTGGCCACGGGTCGCAGCATTGAAGGGCGCGCAATCGAGTTGTTGCGCATCAGCCGCAATCCGCAAGCGTCGCGCAAGATCTGGCTGATTGCCCAGCAACACCCCGGCGAGCATATGGCCGAGTGGTTTATGGACGGGCTGATCGAGCGGTTGCAACAGACTGATGACGCCGAGCTTAGCGCGCTGTTGGAACAGGCGGACCTCTACATCGTGCCGAACATGAATCCTGACGGTGCCTACCGTGGCCATCTGCGCACCAACCATGCCGGGCGCGACCTAAACCGTGCCTGGCAGTCAGCCAGCGAGACTGATAGCCCGGAGGTGTATTTTGTTCAGCAGCAAATGCGCGCCGTGGGCGTCGATCTGTTTCTGGATATCCACGGTGATGAGGAAATCCCCCACGTCTTTGTCGCTGGCTGTGAGGGCAATCCCGGCTACAGCATGCGTCTGCAAAGCTTGGAGGAGCAGTTCAAACGCTTGCTGATCGAGCAGGGCGCTGAGTTCCAGACGGCCTTCGGTTACCCGCGTGACGAACCGGGCCAGGCCAACACCACGTTGGCTTGCAATGCCGTGGGACTGGAGTTCGACTGTCTGGCGTTCACCATCGAAATGCCCTTCAAAGACCACGACGACCGCCCCAACCCGCACACCGGCTGGAGCGGTGAGCGCTCCAAGGGATTGGGTAAAGACGTGCTCAGCGTTTTAGCGGCGATGGTTGGGCAGCTGCGCGAGTAGCGGAGCGGTTAACGAGTAGCCCGGATGCAATCCGGGGATGGCCGAATGGCCACCACCGATGCCCCGGATTGCATCCGGGCTACGTGCGGGCTTTAACCGCGGTAGTAACGTTGCGGCACAAACGGCGTTTTCGCCACTTTCATCGCCACGCGCTTGCCGCGCACCATGGCCCATACCTCGGTATCCAGGGCGATATGGCTGCTCTGCACATAACCCATGGCCACAGGCGCAGCCAGGCTTGGGCCGAAGCCGCCGCTGCATACGGTGCCGATCACATTGCCATCGGCATCGACGATTTCTGCGCCTTCACGCACGGGAACACGTTCTTGCGGCAGCAGGCCGACGCGTTTGCTGGCCACGCCTTCTTGCTGTTGGGCGAAGATTCGCTCGGCACCGGGGAAACCGCCAGCACGGGCGCCATCGGCGCGACGCGGCTTGGACATGGCCCACAGCAGACTGGCCTCGATCGGCGTGGTGCTGGTGCTCATGTCATGGCCGTAGAGGCACAGGCCCGCTTCCAGGCGCAGCGAGTCGCGTGCGCCCAGGCCGATGGCCTCGACTTCTGCTTCGGCCAGCAGGCTGCGGGCCAGAGTTTCGGCGTGCTCGCTCGGCACGGAGATTTCGAAGCCGTCTTCGCCGGTGTAGCCGGAGCGGCTGACGTAGCAGTCGACACCCAGCAGGCGCACCGGGGCGAATTGCATAAAGGTCATTTTCGCAACGATGGGGGCCAGGCGCGCCAGTACATCGACGGCTTTCGGGCCTTGCAACGCTAACAGGGCGCGGGATTCGAACAGGCTTTCGATTTCGCACTGGCTGCCAATGTGCTGTTGCAGGTGAGCCAAGTCTTGCTCTTTACACGCAGCGTTGACCACCAGGAACAGGGTGTCGTTGCCCAAGTTGGCGACCATCAGGTCGTCGAGGATGCCGCCGTTCTCATCGGTGAACATGGCGTAGCGCTGCATGCCCACGGGCAGGTCGATGATGTCCACCGGCACCAGGGTTTCCAGGGCTTTGGCGGCATTCGCGCCGCGCAGGACGATCTGGCCCATGTGCGATACATCGAACATGCCGGCGGCGTCGCGGGTGTGCAGGTGTTCTTTCATGACACCCAGCGGGTATTGCACCGGCATGTCATAGCCGGCGAACGGCACCATGCGTGCGCCCAGTTCGATATGCAGAGCGTGGAGCGGGGTTTTCGCCAGGGTTTCAGTGGTCATGCTGTTCTCCATAAATGTTGTGGGCGGAGTCTATATCGACCCCTCTCCCTAGCCATCTCCCCGGAGGGGCGAGGGGATGGTCCGGTGTTATTAATACGTTCCATGGAGGGTCTCGCTAGAGCGGCCCTCATCCGAACGCGGCCCGCCCCAGCCCCTCTCCCGAGGGAAAGGGGAGGCAGTCAGCACTCGACAATATTCACGGCCAGGCCGCCGCGAGCGGTTTCCTTGTACTTGTTGTTCATGTCGGCACCGGTCTGGCGCATGGTGCGGATGACTTTATCCAGCGAGACAAAGTGCTGGCCGTCGCCGCGCAGGGCCATGCGCGCGGCGTTGATGGCCTTCACTGAGCCCATGGCGTTGCGTTCGATGCAAGGTACTTGCACTAGGCCGCCGATGGGGTCGCAGGTCAGGCCAAGGTTGTGTTCCATGCCGATTTCGGCGGCGTTCTCCACTTGATTGACGCTGCCGCCGAGCACTTCGCACAGCGCGCCGGCAGCCATTGAGCAGGCCACGCCGACCTCGCCCTGGCAGCCGACTTCGGCACCGGAGATCGAAGCGTTTTCTTTATAGAGGATACCGATGGCGGCTGCGGTGAGCAGAAAACGCACCACGCCGTCGTCGTTCGCGCCGGGGATAAAGCGGCTGTAGTAATGCAGCACCGCCGGGACGATCCCGGCCGCGCCGTTGGTGGGGGCGGTCACCACGCGGCCACCGCTGGCGTTTTCCTCGTTTACCGCTAGGGCGTAGAGGTTGACCCAGTCGAGCACGCTGAGGGCGTCACGCAGGCTGGCTTCAGGGTGCTGGCACAGTTGCCGGTGCAGGTCGGCGGCGCGGCGTTTGACCTTGAGGCCGCCGGGCATGATGCCTTCGTTGCGGCAGCCGGCGCTGACGCAGTCCTGCATCACCTGCCAAATTTGCAGCAGGCGCGCGCGGGTCTCGGCTTCCGGTCGCCAGGCGGCTTCATTGGCCAGCATCACCTGACTGATGCTCAGGCTGTGTTCGGCACAGTGAGCCAGCAGTTGTTTGGCGGTGGTGAAGGGGTAGCGCAGCACGGTGCGGTCGGGGGTTATGCGATCAGCCCCGGCCGCCTGTTCGTCAACGACAAAACCGCCACCCACCGAATAGTACTCACGCGAGCGGATCTGCAGGCCACTGGCGTCGAAGGCGCGGAAGATCATGCCGTTGGGGTGAAACGCCAGGGTTTTGCGGATCATCGCTAGGTGCTGTTTTTCCACAAAGCCAATCGGTTTTTCACCGAGCAATCGCAGTTGACCGCTGCTGCGGATCTGCGCCAGGCGCGCCGGTACGCAGGTGGTGTCTACCCGATCCGGCTGTTCACCTTCCAGCCCTAGCAGCACTGCTGTGTCGCTGCCGTGGCCTTTGCCGGTTGCGCCCAGCGAGCCGTACAGCTCGATCTTGATGCTCGCGCTGCTGGTCAGCAGGTCATCACGGCGCAGGCCTTCGGCGAAGCGTCCGGCGGCCAGCATCGGCCCGACCGTGTGCGAACTGGAGGGGCCGATACCGATTTTGAACAGGTCAAATACGCTAAGTGACATGTGTTGCTCCGGGTGCGCCATGGCCTATCACCAGCCTCGGTTCAGTTTGAACAGAGGATTCACGGCGTTTCTGCAGCCAGCGTAGACCGAGACTCACACTGTGCTGCGAAGGACGTCTGGCTCAGGTTTATTGTTCTTGTGGGTGCAGCTAACCCGCCTCGGTTAGAGGTGAGTCGAAATTCTTGGGTTGAACCGACCTTGTAACCCGGATGAAACCGGGGAAGTTTTCGCAAGCTTCCCGGATTTCGTCCGGGCTACGGTTGCCGCTCACCTTCGGGGTCAGCGGCATAGACACCTTTACGCGTCCTGATACGCCTCGATGGACGGGCAGGCACAGATCAGGTTGCGGTCGCCGAACACGTTATCCACGCGGCCGACCGGCGGCCAGTATTTGGCCTCGATCAGGCTGGCCACGGGGTACACGGCCTGCTCGCGGCTGTAGGCGTGAGTCCACTCGCCGACCAGTTCCAAGGCAGTGTGCGGAGCGTTTTTCAGTGGGTTGTCGTTGGCATCCAACTGGCCAGCTTCCACCGCACGAATCTCGTTGCGGATGGCGATCATGGCGTCGCAGAAGCGGTCCAGCTCTTCCTTGGATTCGCTTTCGGTCGGTTCGATCATCAGCGTGCCGGCGACTGGGAAGGACATGGTCGGAGCATGGAAACCGAAGTCGATCAGGCGCTTGGCCACGTCATCAACGCTGATGCCGCTGCTGTCTTTGATCGGACGGATATCCAGAATGCACTCGTGCGCCACCAGGCCGTTGCTGCCCGAATACAGCACGGGGTAGTGCTCTTCCAGGCGGCGGGCGATGTAGTTGGCGTTGAGGATGGCCATCTGCGAAGCGCGCTTGAGGCCTTCGCCGCCCATCATGCTGATGTACATCCAGGTGATCGGCAGAATGCTGGCGCTGCCGAATGGCGCGGCGCTGACGGCACCCTCTTTACGGGCCATGTGGCCGTGGCCGGGCAGGAAGGGGATCAGGTGTTCCTTCACGCCAATTGGGCCCACACCGGGGCCGCCACCGCCGTGCGGAATGCAGAAGGTCTTGTGCAGGTTCAGGTGCGACACGTCGCCACCGAACTGACCCGGTGCGCAGAGGCCGACCATGGCGTTCATGTTGGCGCCGTCGATGTACACCTGGCCGCCGTTGTCGTGAATGATCTGGCAGATTTCGCGGATGCCTTCCTCAAACACGCCGTGGGTCGACGGGTAGGTGATCATGATCGCGGCGAGGCGCTCTTTGTGCTCTTCGGCCTTGGCTTTGAGGTCGGCGATATCCACGTTGCCGCTGCTGTCGCAGGCGGTCACGACGACGCGCATACCGACCATGCTGGCGGTGGCCGGGTTGGTGCCGTGAGCCGATTGCGGGATCAGGCAGATGTCGCGCTGATCATCGCCACGGCTCAGGTGATAGGCGCGAATAGCCATCAGACCGGCGTATTCGCCTTGGGAGCCGGCGTTCGGCTGCAGGGAAATGCCGTCGTAACCGGTGGCCGCGCAGAGCATGGCTTCCAGTTCTGTGGTCAGTTGGCTGTAGCCTTGGCTTTGCTCGGTCGGGGCGAAGGGGTGCAGGTTGCCGAATTCGGCCCAGGTCACCGGGATCATTTCGCTGGCAGCGTTGAGCTTCATGGTGCACGAGCCCAGCGGGATCATGCTGCGGTCCAGCGCCAGGTCCTTGTCGGCCAGCTTGCGCAGGTAGCGCATCAGCTCGGTTTCGCTGTGGTAGCGGTTGAACACCGGGTGGCTGAGGATTTCCGATTCGCGCAGCAGGCCTTTTGGCAGTTGGGCCGTCACGCCAGCCGCCAGTTCCGCAAAGGCCGGTACAGCCTTGCCGTCGGCGAAGACCGCCAGCAGGGCTTCAACGGCCGCTTGATCGGTGGTCTCATCCAAGGACAGGCCCAGACGCTCGCCGTCGATTTCACGCAGGTTGATCCCAGCCTTGCGCGCAGCGGCGTGCAGGGCTGCGGTTTTGCCGCCAGTGGCCAGGGTCAGGGTGTCGAAGAAGAATGCCTGTTCAACGCTGTAACCCAATGCACGCAGGCCTTTGGCCAGGATCGCAGTGAACTGGTGGGTGCGCTGGGCGATTTGCACCAGACCTTTCGGGCCGTGGTACACGGCGTACATGCTGGCGATGTTGGCCAGCAGCACCTGCGCGGTGCAGATGTTGCTGGTGGCCTTCTCGCGGCGGATGTGTTGCTCGCGGGTTTGCATGGCCAGGCGCAGGGCCGGCTTGCCGAAGCGGTCGATCGACATGCCGACCAGGCGGCCCGGCATATCGCGCTTGAATGCATCACGGGTAGCAAAGTAAGCGGCATGTGGGCCACCGAAGCCCAGCGGCACACCGAAACGCTGCGCGCTGCCCAGGGCTACGTCGGCACCGAATTCGCCCGGCGGGGTGAGCAGGGTCAGGGCCAGCAGATCAGCGGCCACGGCCACCAGGGCATTGGCGGCGTGGAAGCGCTCAACCAGTTCGCGGTAGTCGAAGATGTCGCCATTGCTCGCCGGGTATTGCAGCAGCGCGCCGAAGTAGGCGCTGGCGTCGGTGATCGCAGCTTCATCGCCCACCACGACTTCAATGCCCAGAGGCTCGGCGCGGGTGCGCAGCACGTCGAGGGTTTGCGGGTGGCAATGCTGGGAGGCGAAGAAGGCGTTGCTGGCCTTGTTCTTTGACAGGCGTTTGCAGAAGGTCATGGCTTCGGCAGCGGCGGTGGCTTCGTCCAGCAGCGAGGCGTTGGCGATCTGCATACCGGTGAGGTCGCTGATCAGGGTCTGGAAGTTCAGCAGCGATTCCAAGCGGCCTTGGGAAATTTCTGGCTGATACGGGGTGTAGGCGGTGTACCACGCTGGATTTTCCAGCAGGTTACGCAGGATCGGGCTCGGCGTGTGGGTGCCGTAGTAGCCCTGGCCAATGTAGGTTTTGAACTGCTGGTTCTTGGCCGCGATGGTTTTGATCTTGGCCAGGGCGTCGGCTTCCGACAGGCCCGGCTGTGCGCCGAGGATGCTGGTGCCTTTAATGCTCTCGGGAATGACGTTATCGGTCAGTGCGTCGATGCTGGCGTAGCCGAGCAGGTCGAGCATGGCCGCGGTGTCTGCGTCACGTGGGCCGATGTGGCGGGCGATAAATTCGTTCTGGGTGGTCAGCTTGGTCATCACAATCTCTCAGGCGTCAGCATTGGCGTTGAGCAGGCGCTCGTAAGCGGCCTGGTCGAGCAGGTCGGCAACGGCGCTGGCATTGGCCGGCCGAAAACGGAAGAACCAGCCCTTGCCCAGGGGGTCTTCGTTGACCAGCTCAGGGCTGGATTCTAGCTCGGCATTGACCTCAACCACCTCACCGTCCAGCGGCATGGCGATATTGCTGGCAGCTTTTACCGACTCCAGCACCGCGACTTCGTCACCCCCGGCGTAGCGCTGTACGTCTGGCAGTTGGACGAATACCACATCACCCAGGGCGTCCTGGGCGTAGGCGGTAATGCCGACCGTAATCAGGCCATCGGCATCCTGACGCAGCCATTCGTGCTCAACGGTAAAACGTAATTCGCTCATGTGTACTCCTCAAGGGTGATGACTCGCCCTTCTGTTGGGGCGATGTGCAGGGTGCTTGTGCGCGGCAGCAAGCAGGATGATGGATTACAAGCAAGCTGGGTGCCATTGTTATTTTTATCAATAAAAACAATGGTTTATGTGTTTTCGCGAGGGCTGCTCATAGCTGTTTGTATTGAATTCGATACGGTTTTTGCCGGTAATGCTCGTAGCGCTGCATAAGAGGGCCTGATGTCGTGGTCTGAACGCTTTGTGTCGTATTCATTACGGTGTGTTGAAATCGATACGTTTGCCGTGCCGGTATGCGGCTGGCGCCTTTGCGTTGCGCCATTCACTGGCGCTATGGCGCGTTATTGGGGTTGTTCATGGCATCGCGCGAAGTGGCTGGCGCAGAGGCTTGTTCACTCTTTCGAGTGACAGGGCAAATACCTCTTTCGGGCGCTTATCCCGCCTCAGGCCTCTGGTTAGCGTGAAGCCTCAACACGAAATCCGCTTCCAGGAGTGCCGCATGAGAACAACAAAAAGACATGCCACCTTCCAGCCCAGTGTTTTGGCGCTTGCCATCGCGCTGGGCTGTGTCGCGCCGGTTCAGGCCGTAACGTTCAATTTTGGTGAGGTCGAAGCGCAGTTCGATTCTTCACTGTCGGTGGGTGCCAGTTGGTCAGTGCGTGATGCCGACCGCGACTTTATCTCCACGGCCAGCGGCGGGCAGGCGTCTTCGCGCACCTCGGACGATGGCCGTTTGAACTTTGAGAAGGGCAAGACCTTCTCGAAAATCTTCAAAGGTATTCACGACCTGGAATTGAAGTACGGCGACACCGGCATCTTTATCCGCGGTAAGTACTGGTACGACTTTGAAACCAAGGACGAAGGCCGCGAGTTTTACGACATTCAGGACAACAACCGCAAAACAGCGGCGCAGTCTTCCGGGGCGCAGATTCTCGATGCCTTCATCTACCACAACTACAACCTGGGCAGCCTGCCGGGCAGTGTGCGGGTGGGTAAGCAGGTGGTCAGCTGGGGCGAGAGCACCTTTATTGCGAACAGCATCAACTCCATCAACCCGGTGGACGTGGCGGCATTTCGCCGACCCGGTGCCGAGATCAAGGAAGGCCTGATTCCGGTCAACATGCTCTATGTCTCGCAGAGCCTGACCGATACCCTGAGCATGGAGGCTTTCTACCAGTTGGAGTGGGACCAGACCGTGGTGGATAACTGCGGCACCTTCTTCTCCAGCGCCGATGTGTTGGCCGACGGTTGCGAGGACCGCCTGGCCGTATTTGGCCCTGATCTGCCGCCGGGTGTGTCGAACAACGCCTTTGTTGATAACGCCTACATCCCGCGCGCCGGTGATCGCGACGCCCGTGACAGTGGCCAATACGGCATCGCCCTGCGCTGGTTTGCTGAGTCGCTGAATGACACCGAGTTCGGGGCCTATGCCATGAACTACCACAGCCGTGGCCCGGTGTTCAGCACCATCCGCACCACCACGCCGAACTTTGCGACCTTTATTCCGGGCGCACCGAACGCCCGTTACTTTCTCGAATACCCCGAAGACATCCGCCTGTATGGCCTGAGCTTCCAGACCAACGTGAGCGGCACGGCGCTGTCGGGCGAAGTGAGCTACCGGCCGAACATGCCATTGCAGATCAACTCCACGGACCTGTCGTTTGGCGCGTTGGGGCTGCCGTTCAGCCCGGTTTTTCAGAGCGGTCACGCGCGCAACGTCGCCGGTGCTGACCTGCATGGCTATGACCGCCGTGCGGTGACCCAGGCGCAAATGTCAGCCGTGCACTTTATCGACCGTGTACTGGGCGCCAGTCGCCTGACCTTACTGGGCGAAGTGGGCTACAACCACGTTGCCGGCATCAGTGACGATATTGGCGAATTGCGCTTTGGCCGTGACCCAATTTACGGGCCGGGTGAATACAGCGCGCCGGGTGTCTGCGCCGCCTTTAACGCCGCCAATCCGGATGAATGCCAAGGCGAAGGCTTTTTCACCTCGACCTCCTGGGGTTATCGCCTGCGCGCCAGCCTGGACTACAGCAACGTGTTTGCCGGGGTCAACCTGTCGCCCAGCGTGGCGTGGTCGCATGACGTAGACGGTTACGGGCCGAACTTCAGTGAAGGTAACAAGGCCATCAGCATTGGTCTGAATGCCGACTACCAGAACGCCTACACCGCCAGCCTGAGTTACACCGATTTCTTCGGGGGTGACTACAACACGACCACTGACCGCGATTTCGTTGCGCTCAGCTTCGGCGTGAACTTCTGATTAACGCAGTGCAAAAGGATCCGTACACCATGAAAAGCACAAGAATCCTGCAAGCGGGTGCGCTGGCGCTGACCTTGCTCGCCAGCAGCGTGATGGCTGCAGTCTCTGAGCAAGAAGCCGCGCAACTGGGCACCACCCTGACACCGCTGGGCGGTGAAATGGCCGGAAACGCCGAGGGCACTATCCCGGCCTGGACCGGTGGTTTGTCCACCAATGCGGCGGCGGTGGATGGCAAAGGCTTTTTGGCCGACCCGTTTGCCAATGAGCAACCGCTGTTCACCATCACGGCGGCCAATGCGGCGCAGTACAAGGACAAACTCTCGGCCGGTCAGATGGCCATGCTGCAGCGCTACCCGGACACCTACAAAATTCCGGTATACCCGACCCATCGCACCACCTCCGTGCCCGCAGCGATTGGCGAAGCGGCCAAGGTCAGTGCGTTGAACACCACCGCAGTCGATGGCGGCAACGGGCTGCAAAACTTCAATGCCAGCCGTTATTACGCCTTCCCCATCCCCAAGGCGGGCGTGGAAGTGGTGTGGAACCATGTCACCCGTTATCGCGGCGGTAACACACGGCGCGTGGTGACCCAGGCCACGCCGCAAACCAATGGCTCTTACAGTTTGGTCAAGTTTGAGGACGAAGTGGCCTTCCCGGCGGACATGCCCGACCTAGATCCGGCCAAGGGCAGCAACATCCTGCTCTACTTCAAACAGAGCGTGACGGCCCCTTCGCGCCTGGCCGGTAACGTGCTGCTGGTACACGAGACCATCGATCAGGTGAAAGAGCCGCGTCTGGCGTGGATCTACAACGCCGGTCAGCGCCGCGTGCGTCGTGCCCCGCAGGTGGCCTATGACGGCCCGGGCACCGCGTCCGATGGTATGCGCACGGCGGATAACTTCGACATGTTCTCCGGCGCGCCGGATCGCTATGACTGGCAGTTGGTGGGCAAGAAGGAAATGTACATTCCGTACAACAGCTTCAAGCTCGATTCGCCGTCATTGAAGTACGACGACGTGCTCAAGGCCGGGCACATCAATCAGGACCTGACACGCTACGAGCTGCACCGCGTCTGGGAAGTGGTGGCCACATTGAAGAGTGGTGAGCGGCATATTTATGCCAAACGTCACATGTACTTCGATGAGGACAGCTGGCAAATCGCCCTGGTCGATCACTACGACGGCCGTGGCCAACTGTGGCGCGTCGCGGAGGGTCATGCGCAGCACTACTTCAACTATCAGGTGCCGGGCTACACCCTGGAAGCCCTGTATGACCTGGTGGCGGGACGCTACCTGGCGCTGGGCATGAAGAACGAAGAACGTACCGCCTATAACTTCGGCTTTAAAGCCTCGGCGGCCGACTACACCCCGGCGGCGCTGCGCAGCTCAGGTGTGCGCTAACGGCTCTGTGGTATTTGCTACGCCATGATTGGGCGGCCTGCGGGCCGCCTTTTTTATTGCCTGCCATCAGCTGAGGTTATGAAACTGTGACGCACGTTAGCTGAGGTTTAGCCTGCGACTCTTCGGTTCTTGAAAAACAATAAAACGAGCCGCCATGAACGCATTAGCGCCTCACTCGCTGATCGTCGCCGCACCTGTGTGCAGCGGTGTGCAACGTCCGCCGCCTGGGCATATTGTGCGGCGCACAATGCAGCAACGTTTGCTGGTGCAACCCTGCCGGTTGCGTTTGCTCGTCGGTCCGGCCGGCTTTGGCAAAAGTGTGTTGCTGGCTGACTGCGCCCGCGAAGCGCACGCTGATGTAGCCGTGCTTTGGCTCAATTGCACGGCACGCCCATTCGATGCGTCGCAACTGGCCGAGCACCTGTGCCGGTTGCTTGATTACCCCGAATCACTCTCCCACGAACAACTGCTGACGCGCTTGGCACAGGAACCGCGTCGGCTGTGGATCATGCTCAACGATTACCCCGCGCTGCCAGATCAAGCGTTGGATCAGTGGCTTGATCGCCTGCTGGGTTGCACGCCCGATGGCATTGAATGGTGGTTGGCCAGTCGCCGACGGCCAGCGTGTAACCTCTCGCGCTTGTTACTTGAGGGCGAGTTGCAGGAGCTCAGTGCCAGTGAATTAGCCTTTAGTGAGGCCGAAGTAGCGCTCTGGTTGCAGCAACTCGACCCTGCACGCAGCGCTTGGGCGTCAGCATTATTTAGCCTGACCGCTGGCTGGCCCGCCGCTTTACGACTGCGCCTGCTGGCCGGGCAAAACGAGCCGATGACTGAGAGTGTTCCGCAGTGCGGCGAGCACGAGCAGTTACTCAGTGAGTATGTGCAGCGTGAGGTGCTGCAACCGCTTGCGCCCGAGCTGCGGCAGGTCTTGCTGCAACTGGCGCACCTGCCGCGCGTTAATCCGGATCTGTGCGAGCATTTGTTCGGCGCAGGTGAGGGCGCGCAGTGGCTGAGCGCACTGATCGAGCAAGGCGTCTTTCTCCACGAGCTGGAGAGTGCCCACGGTTGGTTCACGGTGTTTGCCCCACTGGCGCGTTTGCTGCGCCGGCACACGCCGGAAAAAGTCTGCAGCGCCCTGCATGTGCATGCCAGCCAGTGGTTCTCCACCCATGGTGATATTCCTACGGCGGTGGAGCACGCCTTGTTGGCCGGTCAACCTGAGGTGGCCAGCAGCTTTCTTGAGCGCTTCACCGAGGCGCATGTGCTGCAAGGGCAGGACTTAGCGCTGATTCTGCGTTGGCGCAGTGAATTACCCGAAAGCCTATTGTTCAGCACACCTCGTTTAATTGTGCTGAATGCCTGGGTGTTGTTGCTGGCTGGGCGGTTGGATGAAGCTCAGGTTTGCATCGATCAGTTGGCGCGTTTTCAACCGCGCCCCGATGCCTGGCGCACCCGTGAGCTGTTCGCCCAGTGGCAGGCCGTGCAGGGCATCATTGCCTTTGCCCGGCTCTGCGCCGTGGACAGTCGGGCGCATTTGCTGGAGGCGTTGCAAGGCTTGCCCGAGGATGCCTGGGCGCAGGGCTTATTGTGTCGTTCGGTGCTGACCCTGGTAGCGATTGGCGAAGGTCGGCTGGAGGAGGCGCACAAGCTCAGTTTTGATGCGCTGAAACAGGCGCGTTTGCATGGCAATGCCGTGTTTGAAGCCTTGTTGGAGTTGGACCATGCGCTGCTGTTGGAGGCCCGCGGCGAGTTTGCCCGTGGCGAGGCCCTGTTGCGCCGTGTACTGGAGGCCACCGCGCCAGGAGCCTTGCGCAATACCCCAGTATTGGCGCGGCTTGAAGCGCGCCTCGGTCGGCTTATTTTGCGTCAGGGGCGTGCCGATGAAGCGCACGGCTATTTGCAGCGCGGCCTGGAGCATGCGTTGGCCTGCGCCGATCTTTCGGCTTTTCATGCCTATCTGGGGTTGGCGGAGCTGGCCATGGGGCAGGGTGATCTGGCCACTGCATTTGCCCTGCTGGCGCAGGCCGAACGGCAAATGCAGCGGCAGCGCGTCAGTGAAAGCCTTTACCGTGGCGCATTACTGTTGGCCAGCAGCCACTTGTGGATGGCGCAAGGGCATTTGTCGCGCGCCCAGCTGGCTGCTACCCGTGTGCTTGGTTACGCACAACGCGTTAAAGCCATTCTGCCTACGCCACATTTCCCGGAATTGATCCCGCGCTTTCAAGCGTTGCTGCATCAACTGGCCGTCGCCCAAGGTGATGACCGTCGCCTAGCGCTGCGCCAACTGCTTGATCAAGCGTTGCTCCAGGGGCGGCAGGCGTTGGCCTGTGACCTGTGGCGCAGCTACGCGCAAGCCTGTAACGCCGCCGGAGATACGCCAGCGGCCGAGCAGGCCCGTCAGGCCGGACACGCCTTGCAGCAACGGCTGGGCTATCACTGGGCGTGCCTGCATGTCGGTGCGCCAGCCGATACGGTGAGCGAAGTGGCACCCGCTAGTAGCAGCAGTGCGCTCAGCAGCCGTGAGGTGGCCGTACTCAGCCTGATTGCTCAGGGCCTGTCCAACCAGGAAGTCGCCGAGCGGCTGTTTATCTCCCTGCATACGGTCAAAACCCACGCCCGCCGCATCAACGGCAAGCTCGGTGTGGCGCGGCGTACTCAGGCGGTGGCCAAGGCCAAGGAATTGGGTTTTTTCTAGCCCACGTCGCTTCCATCACGCGAGGGTTGATCGCCTAAGCGACCGCGCAGGTTTCTCAATGCAGCGCCGGGTTGCTGTTGAGCAAGCGCAGGCGCCGACTCAGCTGCAGGCATTGCGCCGGGTCTTCGCACAAAAGCAAGGCACGCTGCAGGTCGAAGCGCTCAGCCTGTGGGCAATCCAGTTGTTGGTAAATCTCGGCGCGGGCCAAATGGTCGTGCAGGCTCGGGTCACCCAGTTGCAACACCCGCTCTGCATCGCGCAGCGCAGCCAGAGGGTCGTCCGCCTGCAGGTGCAATTGGCGCAGGTTGCGTGACAGGCGCTGCAACATGCTGCGTGCATCGCAGGCTTGCAGGTGACTGGCGCTCAGTTCGCTGTTTGGGCCGAACTGACGCTGCAACAACTCACGGCATTCACGGGTGTACAGACGGCGACCGCTGCACGGGTCCAGCAGGTGATCGGCGCCCGGCACGCGCAGCAGAAAATGGCCGGGAAAGCTCACCCCCTGCAACGGAATGCCCAGGCGGCGCGCCAGCTCCAACGCCAGTAGCGCCAGTGACAACGGCTGGCCACGGCGTCTGCGCAGCACCCAGTCGAGCAGCGCCGCTTGCGGGCGCAGTGGATAGTCATCGTCTTCGTGAAAGTCCAGTTCGCTCAAGCGCCGCAGCAGTGGCTGAGCCAACTCTTGTGCGGGCAACTGGGGTAGCCCCTGATGCACCTGCTGTTGCAGGTGATCGAGCACCCGCAGCATGTCAGCGGGTTGCAGGTGCGGTTGATGTTCAGCGGCTATCCACAGCGCCGCCTCGAACAAGGCCGGCGGTTGTTGTTGCAGGCAGGCAAGGCAGGCAGCGCGTGGGTCCATAGCAATCTCCCGGTGTCTCAGGCTTTGTAGCCAAGCGCCTAACCTTCGTCCAGTACATTCTTGTATCCGGGCTGTGCGAGCGTGTGCCGCGTTTTTTTAACAAGGAAATCCCGGATGATCGCCCCCCTGCGCTGCTTGACCCTCACACTGCTGATGCTGATCAGTTCACTGCTCAGTGCTGCGCAAAACCCGCAAGACAGGCTCCTGGCTCAAGAGCTTTCCACCTACCGCCTGCTCACTCTTTTTCACCTCTTGCGTTTGGAGCAGGGTGCGCCTGAAGTGCTGTCGCGGTTGCAGGCAGAAGTGCAGCGTTTTGAAGGGCTGCTCGTCGTCGAGGGCAGTGCGCCGCTCGCAGCTGACGTGTTGCAACAGGCCAAAGCGTTTCAGGACGTGCTGCTGCACAATTCACAGTTGCGCTACGACGAAATTGACTTCTACGCCCTCGATGCCCTGTCGCAGAGCGCCCACAGCCTGCTGCAATTGAACCGGCAGGCGCTGGATAAACTGGCCGCTCAGCCCGCTTCAGCAGACCTGCGCCAAGCCATCTTGATGCAACAGATTGCCGCGGAATATGTGCGTGAGGCGGCCAGTTTTGACTCCGGATCGGCTGTTTATGACAGCGCCAAAGATCGCTACGAGCCGGTGGATGTAATGGCCAAAAGTTTTAGCCAGCGTTTGCAGCAACTGCACAAGGCAACCTCGGGCAGCAGCGAACAGCGCAGCAAATTGGCACAGGTGCAGGTGATCTGGAATTACATCGAGCCGCCGCTACTCGATTATCGAGAGCGCTCACTGCCGTTTGTGATCGACCGCTACAGCGAGCAGATCGTTGCTTTGCTGGTCAATTGATCCGCTGTGCAGCTATCAGTCGCGGCTAAAGCCCCTCCCACAAAGCCAACCCCACAAAACCTTTGTAGGCACCTGACTTGTGGGGGGGGCGCTTTAGCGGCGACATAAACTGAGGCTCAATCACCACCGGTGCGTGGCGTGGCCAAAAACACAAAACCCCAGTCATTGACTGGGGTTTTGTTGACTGCCGCAGACCTTATTCGGCAGCGGGTTCGCTCAGTTCACTCAAGGCGTCCGGCTGGTTCTTGAAGGCCTTGGCGAATACATCGCGGTTTTTCGCCATATAAATGCCCAGTTCTTCACCTTGGGCTTCATTCAGCGAAGGCACGGCTTTTTGCAGCACTTCGGTGAGTAACTCGGCCAGTTCGAGCATTTTGTCGTGACGGTCGGCTTCGGCTTTATCCATGAACAAACGCTCCAAATCCCGGCTGCTGCGGTACACCACTTCGACGGCCATTCATCACCTCTACGCCTTCACGCTGATGGGTTGCTAGAAACTGTTTATATGTACAGTGTTGGCGAGCATAAAGAACTCGCCAACATTATGCCAGCGGCAATTTCCTCTTGGATTGTCGTGTAGGCTGGCGCGCCTTTTGCGGGCGTTAACAGCCAGTGCCGTTTATACGGTCACACGCATGGGCAATCATGCGCCGCGCGAGCGTTATTTTTAAAGACTGAGGAGCTGTTATGAGTCATTCAAACTGGGCCGAGCAGATGCGCGAACGCATGCATGGCTTGGCTGAGTCATTGGGCAATCTGTTGATGGAGGCTTTCCATTACCTGGCGTTGTTCGCCATTGGTGCCGTGACGGCCTGGGCGGCGGTGGTGGCGTTTTTGGGGATGCTGGAGAAAGGCCAGATCGGCATTGATGACATCCTGCTGCTGTTCATCTACCTGGAACTGGCGGCGATGGTGGGGATTTATTTCAAAACCAACCACATGCCGATCCGCTTCATGATCTATGTGGCGATTACCGCGCTGACTCGCCTGATGATTTCCGACATTTCGCACAACCATAAGCCGGACTGGGGCGTGGTGATGGTGTCTGGGGCGATTCTGCTGCTGGCCTTTGCGATTTTGGTGGTGCGCTATGCGTCTTCGCGCTATCCGGCGGTGCAGGTCGACAGCCCTCGGCGCAAGCGCAATACCGCTGATGATGCGGCAGAGAAAGATGATATGCAGAGCGACGACTGAGCCCGCGCGCGCAGGCTTGAGTGGCGGTGCGCGCCGGCCAGCGGTTACTCGGCTGGCGCAACACACCGCTGAGCCAACTCAGTCACTTAACGGTGCAAACAGTGCCTGCAGGTCGTCTTCGCTGAGTTGCAACTGGCTTTGGCTGCCGCCTTGCAGCACGCCGCGCGCTAGGTTGGCCTTAGCCTGCTGCAGGTGCTGGATTTTCTCCTCGACGCTGCCACGGGCGATCAGTTTGTAGACGAACACCGGCTTGTCCTGACCAATGCGGTAGGCACGGTCGCTGGCCTGCGCTTCGGCGGCCGGGTTCCACCAGGGGTCGAAGTGAATCACCGTATCGGCGGCGGTCAGGTTCAGGCCTGAGCCACCCGCCTTGAGGCTGATCAGGAAGATCGGCAGCGTTCCGGCCTGGAACTGCTGCACCGGGGTGCGTCGGTCCTGGGTGCTGCCGGTGAGCTTGGCGTAGGGGATATTGCGCGCCTTCAATTCGGTTTCAATCAGAGCCAGCATCGAGGTGAACTGCGAGAACAGCAGCACGCGTCGGCCTTCGGCGAATAATTCTTCGAGCATCTCCAACAGGCCGCTGAGCTTGCCGGAATCCGCGCTGGTCAGCTGACTGTCGCTTTCATCGCCGAGCAGGCGCAGGTCGCAGCAGGCCTGACGCAGGCGCAGCAGCGCTTCAAGAATCACAATCTGGCTGCGTGCAAGGCCTTGGCGGGCAATTTCCGCACGTACCTTTTGATCCATGGCCAGGCGTAGGGTTTCGTAGCGGTCGCGCTGCGCTGGGCTGAGTTCGACCCAATGGGTGATTTCGGTTTTTGGCGGCAGTTCGCTGGCCACTTGCTCTTTGGTGCGGCGCAACACGAAGGGTTTGATACGCCCGTTGAGGTGCGCCAGGCGCTGTTCGTTGGCGTTCTTTTCAATCGGCGTGCGGTAGTCGCGGGTAAAGCTTTTGCTGTCGCCCAGCCAACCGGGCATGAGGAAGTTGAACAGCGACCACAACTCGCCCAAGTGGTTTTCCAGCGGCGTGCCGGTTAGGCACAGGCGTTGTCCGGCCTGCAGTTGCCCAGCGGCGATGGCGGCCTTGCTACGCGGGTTTTTGATGTTTTGTGCTTCGTCGAGGATCAGCAGGCGATAGTTATAGGCACTTAACGCTTTGAGATCGCGCGGCAGCAGGGCGTAGGTGGTGAGGATGATCTGGTGCTCGTCGATCTGCTTGAACAGTGCGCGGCGTTTTGGCCCATGCAAGGCCAGCACTTTGAGCTGCGGGGTGAAACGCGCGGCTTCATCCTGCCAGTTGGGGATCAGGCTGGTGGGCATGACGATCAGCGCTGGCTGTTGCAGCCGCCCTGCGTTGTGTTCGCAAAGGATATGCCCGAGCGTCTGCAGGGTTTTACCCAAACCCATGTCATCCGCCAGCAAGCCGCCAATGTTCAGCTCGGCCAGCCCCTGCATCCAGGCCAGCCCTTGCAGTTGATAGGCGCGCAACTCGGCCTGCAAACCTTCCGGGGCTTGCAGGGGCGTGTTGTCCAGTTGTTGCAGGCGCTGGGCAAATTCGCGTAACTGGCTGCCGCCCTGCCAATTGAGTGCCGGGCCTTGTTGCAGGTGATTGAGGTGCGCCGCATCCAGGCGTGACAAGCGCAGGCGCGGGCTGCTGTCGCTCGGGTCGCGCACAAACAGTTCGCCCAGGGTCGCCAGCAACGGTTTAAGTCGCGCCAGCGGCAGGGCGGCGCGTTTGTGGTTGTGCGGCAGGTTGACCAGCACCACCTCGTCGTCATCACGCTTGTTCACGGCTTCGCCGTTGAGCAGCCAGGGCTTTTGGCGGATGGCCTGCAGCAAAATCGGCAACAGGCTGATGCGCTGACCTTCGACCTCAATGCCCAGTTCTAGATCAAACCAGTTTTGTTCCGGGTCTTCTTCGACCTCGGCGTACCAGTCATCGATGGTGGCCAGGTTGAACTGAAAATCTGGCTGCATGCGAATCTGCCAGCCTTCTTCGCGCAGCTGTGGCACGTGCTCGCGGACAAACTCCAGCCAGGCCGCTTCGCTGGGGTACTCGTAGGCTTCCCCGGCGCTTTCCGGCAGTTCTTCGCTCTGGCGCAGGGCCACTTGCAGGCCGGTTTTCTCCAAGCGTTTGCGCAATTGCTGTTCGGCAGCCGGGTTGCGCACGATGCGCAGGGTGAGGGCAGGGCTTTGCTTGATCAGCAGGTCTTTACCCTGCTTGCCCATCGCCAGGTGGCCTTGGTAATCGAAGGCCAGGGCGGCGCGGTGCTGGGTTTGCTCGTGCATGCGGCCCTTGCGCGCATCGAAATGCACGCGCATCAGGCTGCCAAGGCTAAGCACCGGGCTGGGGTGCAACGTGTCCAGGCGCTCTTCGCGCACTTGTGGGCTGCTGACGATCAGCGGCGAGAGGTCAACACCTTGCTCCTGCTGGGTTTGCAGGGTGAGCAGGGCGCTGGCGACGTGTTTACAGTTAAAACCCACCGGGCAACTGCAGTTGCCGGTTACGCCCCAGCCTTGGCCATAGGGGTGCAGGGTGATGCGCTGCTGATAGGTTTGGCTGCCGGAGCCCCGGCAACTGGCCAGCAGGGTGTTGTCTTTGAGGCTGAGCAGGCGGCTGCGGCCTTGCTGGGCATAACCTTGGCCGCGCTGCAAATCGCCCACGCCAAATTCCGCCCGCCAGTCTTCCAGGCGCAGACGGTGGATATCCAGGGCCATTAATGGCACCTGCGGTGTGGGCAGCGATGCAGTGACATGGGCAGCTTTCTCAAAGGCAGCCGGTGATTCTTGCACAGCCGGAGATGGATTAGCAGGGCGTTGTCTGTCTTTGCCCGCGCGCCTTTAGCGGCTCTGCACGCTGGCGCGGTAGTGCCCTGGCGTGCCACCGAAGGCCTGGCGAAAGCGATTGCTGAAGTGGCTGGCGCTGGCAAAGCCGCAGCTTAGGGCTATTTCGCTCAGGGCCAGCGTGCTGTGGCGCAGCAGGTGCTGGGCGTGACGCAGGCGCTGCGCCAACACATAACGGTGCGGCGGCAGGCCAAAGCTGAGCTGGAACATGCGCGCAAAGTGATACTCGGAGAGTGCGCACAACCCCGCCAACTGCCCCAGGGTGAGCGGCTGCGCCAAGTTGGCCTGAATAAAGTCACGTAGCTGCTGACGCCTGTTGGGCGCGAGGCCGCCGTTCAGGCGTAGGCCCTCGCGGCGACCGACCTGCGATAGCAGCGCGTGGCTGATCAGGTCGTGAGCCAGGCTGCTGCTGAACAGGCGTTCGGCGGGCTCCTGCCAATCCAGTTGGCTCAGTTGACGAAAGCGCTGCGCTTGCTGCGCATCGTCGATAAAGGTGCCTTCGCGCAACTCCAGTTCCCGCGGTTCGCGATCCAGCAGGTGAACGGCCGCCAGAGCGAATTGCTCCTGACTGATATACAAATGAGCCAGCTGGATTTCACCGTTAATCACCCACGCCGACTGATGCCCGGCCGGCAGAATGCATAGCTTGTCCGGCGCGCCTTTGTGGTGCGGGTTTTCCCGGCGAAAGGTGCCGGTGCCGCCAGCCAAGTAGCAGGACAGCGTGTGATGGCTCGGCGCTGCGTAGTCGCGCGCATCATGGTGGTTGCTCCACACGGCCGCCGCCAGCCCATCGCCCAGCTCGGCACCGCTTTGCAGGCGCGCGTTGGGTGAGCTGTGCAGGCTTTGAAATACGTGTAGGTGCTTGAGTGGCGACATAGATCCTCCACCCGCGATGCTACGCCGAGCGACGTGCGTTGCCAGCCCCAGGCCGAAAAAATGCGCAAGATTGTGCAAGGGCAGAGCGGCTCAGGCGCCAAGCAGTTTTTCCACTTCGCTGACGGTCAGCACCTTGCCCACCGAGACCACCTTGTCGTCGATCGCCAGGGCGGGGGTCGACATCACGCCGTGGGCGGCGATTTCGGCGAAGTCAGTCACCTTGATGACTTGAGCTTCACGCCCCAGATTGGCCAGTGCCGCCTGGGTGTTTTCGCTCAGGGTGATGCACTTCTTGCAACCGGAACCGAGGACTTTGATGATCATGCTGTGCTCCATTCGTTAGATAAACAGATAGGCGAACGCGTTAAACAGATAGCCGATCAGCACAATGCCAATCGTCACAATGCCGAAGAACAAGGCCAGCAGCGGTGCCTTGACCACCTTTTTGAGCATGATCAACGAGGGCAGCGACAGCGCGGTAACGGCCATCATAAAGGCCAGCGCCGTACCCAGGCCGATGCCTTTGGCCACCAGTGCTTCGGCAATCGGTAAGGTGCCAAAGATGTCGGCATACATCGGCACGCCGACCAGGGTTGCCAATGGTACCGACCACCAGTTGTCCTGCCCCAGCAGCGCTTCGATCCAGTCGGCTGGAATCCAGTTGTGGATGGCCGCGCCAATACCCACGCCAATCAGCACATACAGCCAGACCCGGCGGAAAATATCGCTGACCTGCGCCCAGGCGAATTGCGCCCGGTCACGCCGCGTGAGTTCGGCTTGGGGAATGTCGAGCACCGGGTTGTGCATGACAAAGGCTTCGACATAGCGCTCCATTTTTGCCCGGCCGATGAGCGTGCCGCCGAGCACCGCCAACACCAGGCCGATCAGCACATAGGCGATGGCAATCGACCAATTGAAGATGCTCGCCAGCAGGATCACCGAGGCCAGGTCCACCAGTGGCGAGGAAATCAAAAAGGCGAAGGTCACCCCCAGCGGCAGGCCGGAGCTGGTAAAGCCGATAAACAGCGGTATCGACGAGCAGGAGCAAAACGGCGTGATGGTGCCCAGCAGCGCACCGGTGAGCTTGGCCTTGAAACCGCTCATGCCTCCAAGAATGCGCCGGGTGCGCTCAGGCGGAAAATAGCTCTGCACCCAGGAAATGCTGAAGATCAGCACCGCCAGCAGGATGAATATCTTGATCACGTCATAGATAAAGAAGTGCAGGCTGGCCGCGCTGCGGCTGGTCATGTCCAGCCCCAAACCGTCCTCCAGTAGCACGCGCACCAGCCAGGCCAGCCAATCCATGCGCAACAGTTGGTCATTGAGCCATGTGAACAGTTCCATAGGGCTTCCTTAGCCTTGCGCCGGGGCGCGCTCATACCAGCCTTTGCTTTTATTGATCATGCTCACCAGCCAAAGCATCACCGGCACCTCGATCAATACACCGACCACCGTGGCCAGCGCCGCGCCGGAGTTGAAGCCGTACAGCACGATGGCCACGGCCACCGCCAGTTCGAAGAAGTTCGACGCACCAATCATGGCCGCCGGCCCGGCGATGTCGTGGCGCACCTTGAGTTGCCGGCACATCCAGTAACCCAACGCGGCGATAAACAGGGTTTGCAGCAGAATCGGCACCGCCAGCATGGCGATGATCAACGGCTGGGCGACGATGGTCTGGCCTTGAAAAGAGAACAGCAAAACCAGGGTGGCGAGTAGGGCGAGGATGGAGAACGGGCCGATGTGCGCCAGCACCGCTTGCAACGCTGCATCACCCTGGCGCAGCAGGCGCGCGCGGATAAATTGGGCAATCGCCAAGGGGATGACGATGTACATCACCACCGACAGCAGCAGGGTATCCCACGGCACCGGAATCGACGATACGCCGAGCAGCAGGGCGACGATGGGCGCGAAGGCGAACACCATCACCAGGTCGTTGATCGCCACCTGAGTCAGGGTGAAGTTGGCGTTGCCCTTACACAGGTTGCTCCACACGAACACCATCGCCGTGCAGGGCGCGGCACCGAGCAGAATCAGCCCGGCCACGTAGCTGTCGATCTGCTCGGCTGGCAGCCAGCCTGCGAACACATGACGCAAGAACAGCCAGGCCAAAAAGGCCATGGTGAAGGGTTTGATCAACCAGTTGATGGTGAGCGTGACGCCCAAGCCGGCGCGCTGCTGGTAGACCTCAGCAATGGCGCTGAAGTCGATCTTCATCAGCATGGGGATGATCATCACCCAGATCAGCAGGCCTACCGGGAGATTCACCTGTGCGACTTCCAGTGCGCCTACGGCCTGTGCTGCTTTCGGCGCATACAGACCCAGTAGGGTGCCGCCGATGATGCAGAGAAAGACCCAGAGCGTCAGGTAACGCTCGAAGAACCGAAGAGGGGTACCTGCGGCTTGCTTGCCGATCACTTCACATTGGCTGGACATGGCGATTTCCTTGCGGCTGAGCGGCGAGTCTAGCGGCGCTCGGTGGGTCTGCTATTGATCTGTATCGCCCTGCAGGGCTTCGGCTATCTCGTTGACTGTACTGCGCGCCGTGCGGGTAACACCGATCAGGGTGGCCGAGGCCGCGCCGGTCCACTCGCCATAGCCGACCAGCCATAATCCAGGCTGTTTGCTGGCGCGGGTGCCATCGACGGCGATCTTGCCATCGGCTTCCAACACCTCCAGGCCTTGCAGATGATCCAGCGCCGGGCGAAAGCCGGTCCACCAGATCACCGCATCGACTGCTTCACGGCGGCCATCGGCCCATTCCACGCCGTCTGCGGTGAAGCGCTGGAACGGCCGCTCGGCCACCAGCACGCCACGTTCGCGGGCTTCCCGTACCGGCTCGACCATGACGATATCGCCCAAACCGCCGACGGGTTGATCAATCACCCGGCCTTCCTGCTGGGCCTTCCAGCGTTCGGTGGCGCGCTCGAACAGCACCCGGCCATCGACCTCTTCAGGCAGAAAGGCCGGCGGCTCTGGAGTAATCCATAAGGTATCGGCGACTTTTGATACCTCAGCAAGAATCTGCGCGCCAGAGTTGCCGCCGCCCACCACCAGCACGCGTTTGCCGGCAAAGGCCTGTGGGTTGCGGTAATGCGCCGAGTGCAGTTGCTGGCCAGCAAACGCTGCGCTGCCGGGGTAAGTCGGGATAAACGGCTTGCTCCAGGTGCCGGTGGCACTGACCAGGGCGCGGCAACGCCATTGCTGGCTACCGGCCTGCACCACAAACAGTTCGCCGTCGCGGGTCACCGAATCGACATGCACCGGCCGCGCAATCGGCAGCTGATAGCGCGCTTCGTACTGCGCGAGGTAGTCGATAACGGCATCGCGGTGCGGGTAGCCAGGCTCAGGGTTGGGCATCTGCCAGCCGGCAATCGAACTCCAGGTGGCGGGGGAGAACAGCCGCAGCGAGTCCCAGCCATGCTGCCAAGCGCCGCCGGGCTGCGGCTGATCATCCAGCAGCAGAAACGACAGTTGCGTACGACGCAGAAAGTAGGCAGTGGCCAACGCCGCCTGGCCGCCGCCGATAATCAGAACATCCACTGAGGCTTGCGGGGGCATGCTGTCGCTCCTGGGTTGCTCGTGTGAGGTGAGTGCCGGGTGGTGAAGATATGCGGTTTACAACATATATGGTTTTAAATATATTCGCCAAACCGAATTTGCAGGCACTGTTGTGATGACATTGAAAACCCGCGTGTTGTTCCTCTGCGTGGCCAACGCCGCCCGTTCGCAAATGGCCGAGGCGCTGCTGCGTCATACCGATCCCGATGGCTACGAGGTGTGCAGTGCCGGCACCCAGCCCAGTGCGGTCGACCCGCGTGCGCGCTTGGCGTTGGAGCAGTTGGGCGTCAGCACGGACGGCCTGCACAGCAAAGCGCTGGAGCAGTTCGACGGCCAGCAGTTCGACTACGTGATCACCCTCTGCGACAAGTCCGCCTTCGAGTGCAGCACCTTGCCCGGTGCCGGTGAATACATCGCCTGGGATTTCGAGGACCCGGCCAGCAGCTCGCAGAAGGATGCCTATAAGCACTGCCTGCAGCAGATCCACGAGCGCATCAAGATGTTCGTGTTGGTCAAAAGCAAAGCCAGCACGCCGGTGCAGATGTTGGCCCCGGTCACCCTGTTCAAATGCCTGGCCGACGACACCCGCGCGCGCATGACCCAGCTCATCGTGCAAGAGGGTGAACTGTGCGTGTGCGAGCTGACCGCCGCCCTGCAGGAAAGCCAGCCGAAAATCTCCCGCCACTTGGCACAACTGCGCAGCAGCGGCTTGTTGCAGGACCGCCGCGCCGGGCAATGGGTGTACTACCGCCTGCATCCGCACCTGCCAGCCTGGGTTCGGCAGACCCTGGCGCAAGTGCTCACTGCAAATGATCCGCAACTGGCCGAAGACCGCCTGCGCCTGCACAGCATGCGCGACCGCCCGGACCGCGCCGCCCTGTGCGGTTGAGCCGCCTTTTTCAGAGAACGACCATGACCTCCGAACTGCCGAATATCGCCCCCGAACTGCTGGACATTCCGACCCCGGACAAGCTGGCTCAACCGGCTGCCGCGCATAAACCGCGCATCCTGTTGCTGTATGGCTCCAACCGGGCGCGTTCTTACAGCCGCCTGCTGACCGAGGAAGCTGCACGCTTACTTGAACAGTTCGGTGCCGACACGCGCATCTTCAACCCCAGCGGTCTGCCGCTGCCGGACGATGCGCCCGAGGATCACCCCAAAGTGCAGGAGCTGCGCGACTTGGTGCTGTGGAGCGAGGGCATGGTCTGGTGCTCGCCGGAGCGCCATGGCGCGATGACCGGGGTGTTCAAATCGCAGATCGACTGGATTCCCCTGAGCATGGGGGCGGTGCGTCCGACCCAAGGCAAAACCCTGGCGCTGATGCAGGTGTCGGGCGGCTCGCAATCCTTCAATGCGCTGAACCAGATGCGCGTGCTGGGCCGCTGGATGCGCATGTTCACCATCCCCAACCAGTCTTCGGTGGCTAAGGCCTTTCTCGAATTTGACGAGGCCGGGCGGATGAAGCCATCGGCCTATTACGACCGTGTGGTGGATGTGATGGAGGAGCTGGTCAAGTTCACCCTGCTGCTGCGCGGCCAGGCGGATTATTTGGTGGATCGCTACTCCGAGCGCAAGGAATCGGCTGAGCAGTTGTCCAAGCGGGTCAACCAGGCCTCTATTTAATAATCAGGATCACTCACCATGTCCCATCCGTTCGACACACTCAGCCTGCCCAATCGCCCCGGTCGATTGATCTTCACGCCGTGCCCGGGCACCAAGGACAGCAGCCTCGACAGCGCCTTAAGCACCCTGAAGCAGGCGGGCGCTGACGCCGTACTGACCCTCATGCCATACGACGAACTGGCGCAGAACACCGTTAGCGAGTTGCCCGCGCTGTGCGCCGCGCAAGGTTTGCTCTGGCTGCATTTGCCCGTGGCTGACGAGCAGGTGCCGCAGGCAGATTTCGACGCAGACTGGCCGGTGGTTATGGCGCAGGCGGCTGATTTGCTGGCGGCAGACAAAGCCATCGCCATCCACTGCAAAGGCGGCTCCGGGCGCACCGGATTGATTGCCGCACGCATGCTGATTGAGCAGGGCATCGCCCGCAGCGAGGCCGTCAGCCTGGTGCAGGCGCTGCGGCCGAAAGCCATCCAGCATCCGGCCCATGCGAGCTGGATCGCCCAGTTCGGCAACTGACTTGAGCATGCTTAATGTTTGCGCCGCGCAATATTTAACCGACTCTACGAGGGAATCTGACCATGGCTATTAAGGTGGGTATCAACGGTTTTGGCCGTATCGGTCGTCTGGCGCTGCGTGCAGCCTGGGGCTGGCCGGAATTCGAATTTGTGCAGATCAACGACCCGGCCGGTGACGCCGCGACCCATGCCCATTTGCTGAATTTCGACTCGGTGCATGGCCGCTGGCAGCACGAGGCCGGTAGTGACGGCGACGCGGTGGTGATTGACGGCAAGCGCATTCAGGTCACGGCTAACAAAGCCATCAGCGAGACCGACTGGAGCGGCTGCGATCTGGTGATCGAGGCCAGCGGCAAGATGAAAACCGTCGCCGTGCTGCAAGGCTATCTGGATCAAGGCGTGAAGCGCATGGTGGTCTGCGCGCCGGTGAAAGAGACGGGCGCGCTGAATATCGTCATGGGCGTCAACCAGCAACTGTTCGACCCTGCGCAACACCGCATTGTCACCGCAGCCTCCTGCACCACCAACTGCCTGGCTCCGGTGGTTAAGGTGATCCACGAAAACCTCGGTATTCGCCACGGTTCGATCACCACCATCCACGACCTGACCAACACCCAGAGCATCCTCGATCAACCGCACAAGGATCTGCGCCGTGCGCGGGCGTCGGGCATGAGCCTGATCCCCACCAGCACCGGCTCGGCGACGGCGATTGCCGAAATCTTTCCCGAGCTGCGCGGCAAGTTGAACGGCCACGCCGTGCGCGTACCGCTGGCCAACGCCTCGCTGACCGACTGCGTGTTTGAGGTGGAGCGCGCCACCACGGTGGAAGAGGTCAACGCGCTGCTCAAGGCCGCCGCTGCTGGTCCGCTGGCCGGCATCCTCGGTTATGAGGAACGGCCGCTGGTGTCCATCGACTACCGCACCGACCCGCGCTCTTCGATTATTGATGCGCTGTCGACCCTGGTGATCAACGGCACCCAGGTGAAGCTTTACGCCTGGTACGACAACGAATGGGGCTACGCCAACCGTGCGGTGGAACTGGCGCGGATGGTTGGTGCCGCCGATTGACCCGTAGGGTGGTTTAGCCGCGCAGCGGCGTAACCCGCCGACGATGACGAACAGACCTCGCGATGGCCGGCCTCGCGGCCGGTTGGTGAGTTACGCCTTCGGCTAACCCACCCTACGTCCACGCCGCAGATCCGTAGGATGGGGCGGGCCGCGTAGGTTGAGCTCGGCGATACCCATCAAGCTTCGCCGCATAACAGGAACTCCCCATGCACGCCTTATCACGCCTAGCCCCCGACGTGCGCCAATACCTATTGGTAACCGGTAACTACTGGGCCTTTACCCTCACCGACGGCGCGCTGCGCATGTTGGTGGTGCTGCATTTCCACAGCCTCGGTTACACGCCGCTGCAGATTGCGGCGCTGTTTTTGTTCTACGAGATTTTCGGTGTGGTCACCAATCTGGTCGGCGGCTACCTGGGCGCGCGTTTGGGCTTGAATCGCACCATGAATATCGGCCTGGGCCTGCAGGTAGCGGCCTTGCTGATGCTCACCGTGCCAGCCGCCTGGCTGACCATTCCCTGGGTGATGGGCGCGCAGGCGTTGTCTGGTATCGCCAAAGACCTGAACAAGATGAGCGCGAAAAGCTCGATTAAGTTGCTGGTGCCGGATAGCCAGCAAGGCACGCTGTACAAATGGGTGGCGATCCTGACCGGCTCGAAGAATGCGCTCAAGGGTGTGGGCTTCTTTATGGGCGGTGCGCTGCTGGCGCTGCTCGGTTTCACTGGCGCGGTATTGGCTATGGCCGCTGTGCTGGCGTTGATCTGGCTGGCCAGTGTGGTGCTGCTGAAAAAAGACTTGGGTAAGGCCAAGGCCAAGCCGAAGTTTCGCGAACTGCTGTCCAAAAGCCGGGCGATCAACCTGCTTTCGGCGGCGCGGCTGTTTCTGTTCGGTGCGCGCGATGTGTGGTTTGTCGTGGCGCTGCCGGTATACCTGTCCAGCGTATTGGGCTGGGATTTCTGGATGGTCGGCGGCTTTCTGGCGACCTGGGTGATTGGCTACGGCATGGTGCAGGCGTTTGCCCCATCCATTACCGGCAAGGCCAGCGGCCAGTTGCCGGATGGCCGCGCGGCGTTTGCCTGGGCCGCCGTGCTGGCTGCTGTGCCGGCACTGATTGCCCTGGGTATGGGCAGTGCTTGGCCCGTGCAATGGGTGCTGATCGGCGGCTTGCTGGTGTTTGGCGCCGTGTTTGCGGTGAACTCCTCGCTGCACAGCTACCTGATTGTCAGCTACGCCAAAGCCGACGGCGTGTCGCTGGATGTCGGCTTCTATTACATGTCCAACGCCGCCGGCCGGCTGCTCGGCACGCTGCTCTCGGGCTGGGTGTATCAGGCCTATGGCCTTGAGGCCTGTCTGTGGATTTCTTCGGCGTTTGTGCTGCTGGCGGCGCTGATTTCCATCGGTTTGCCACGCCATCCAAGGGATGCCGACCGGTAGGTTGGGCTGAGGCGCGCAGCGCAGAAGCCCTAGGGTGCGTGCCAATCTCTGTCGGGCTTCGCTGCGCTCAACGCCAACCTACCCCGGCCATAGCACTCAGTGAGTATCGATATTTTCCACGTCGCGTGGCGGCTTTATGAGGGCAACAATAAGCGCAAGTTTGTGCAAGAACAGCCGGGTCGATCAGGCGCAGACTCCTGAGCATTCAAAGGGAGTCTATTGATGAACCCGTCGCTCTATCTGCTCACTGTCCTGATCTGGGGCACTACCTGGATCGCCCTCAAGCTGCAATTAGGCGAGGTGGCAATTGCCGCGTCCATCGCCTATCGCTTTGCCCTGGCCTCGCTGGTGCTGTTCGCCATCCTGCTGCTCAGCGGTCGCCTGCAAAAACTCGATAAGCGCGGCCAACTGATCTGTCTGGTGCAGGGGCTGTGCCTGTTCTGTCTGAACTTTATGTGCTTCTACACCGCCAGCCAGTGGATCCCCAGCGGTCTGGTGGCGGTGATTTTCTCCACCGCCACGCTGTGGAATGCGATCAACGCGCGGCTGTTCTTCAAACAACAGATAGCCGCCAATGTGCTGGCCGGTGGTGCGCTGGGCCTCGGCGGGTTGGCGTTGTTGTTCTGGCCGGAACTGGCCGGGCACGAGGCCAGCCATGAAACCCTGCTCGGCATCGGCCTGGCACTGCTCGGTACGCTGTTTTTCTCTGCCGGCAATATGCTCTCCAGCCTGCAGCAAAAGGCAGGTCTCAAACCACTGACCACCAATGCCTGGGGCATGCTGTATGGCGCGTTGATGCTGGTGGCGATCTGTCTGGTCAGCGGCACGCCGTTCGGCTTCGAATGGAACAGCCGCTACATCGGCAGCCTGCTGTATCTGGCGATTCCCGGTTCGGTGATCGGCTTTACTGCTTACCTGACCCTTGTCGGGCGCATGGGCCCAGAGCGCGCGGCCTACTGCACCGTGCTGTTCCCGGTGGTGGCGCTGAATATCTCGGTGTTTGTTGAAGGCTACCAATGGACGGCCCCGGCGCTGTTCGGCTTGCTGCTGGTAATGCTGGGTAACGTGCTGGTGTTTCGTAAGCCCAAAGCTGCGCCACTGTTGGCGACACGCCAGGCGTAGGGTGCGTTCGCGAGGCTGGAGATTGATGTGGGAGGGGCTTTAGCCGCGACTTAGGCGATAAAGCTGTCGCGGCTAAAGCCCCTCCCACAAAGCGTTCAAAACAACCCCAACTGCCCGCCGATGAGCGTGGCGAAATCATCCTCGACAAACGGCAGGATGGCATCTGCCACCGGTTGCAGTTGGCGGGTCAGGTAGTGGTCGTAGTCGATGGCGGCGCTGCGTGCTTCCAGCGGTTGTGGGCCAGCGGTGGTGATCACGTAGCTGATCCAGCCGCCGCGCTGGTATTGCAGCGGTCGGCCGTGCAGGGCGTTGTACTCGTCGGCCAGACGCGCGGCGCGCACATGGGGCGGTACGTTGCGTTCGTAATCGGTGAGCAGGCGGCGCAGGCGTTTGCGGTAGATCAGTTGTTCATCCAGTTCACCGCTTAGGGTGCGCTCGACGTAGTCACGCACATAATCCTGATAGGGTTGGCCGAGAAAGATGCGCTCATACAGCTCGCGCTGAAACTGCTGGGCCAGCGGTGACCAGTCGCTGCGCACGGTTTCCAGGCCTTTGTAGACCATCTTGTGGCCACCGTCAGGCTGGGTGATCAGGCCGGCGTAGCGCTTCTTGCTGCCTTCCTCGGTGCCGCGAATGGTCGGCATGAGAAAGCGCCGGTAATGGGTTTCAAACTGCAGTTCCAAGGCGCTTTCCAGGCCGTACTCATCATGCAAGTGATCGCGCCACCAGGCGTTGACCTTGGCCACCAGTGCGCGGCCGATCTGTGCGGCGTCCTCTTCAGCATGCGGGCGCTTGAGCCAGACAAAAGTGGAGTCGGTGTCGCCATAGATCACCGCATAACCCTCGGCCTCGATCAGCGCGCGGGTGCGGGCCATGATCTCGTGGCCGCGCAGGGTGATGGAGGAGGCCAGGCGTGTGTCGAAGAAGCGGCAACCGCTGGAGCCGAGCACGCCGTAGAAGGCGTTCATGATGATCTTCAGCGCCTGCGACAGCGGCGCGTTGTGTTCGCGTTTGGCCGCCTCACGGCCCCGCCATACGCGCTCGACAATCGCTGGCAGGCAATGCTGGCTGCGCGAGAAGCGCGCGCCACGAAAACCCGGCACCGAATGCGCGTTATCCGGCTGGCGCAGGCCTTCGATCAGCCCCACCGGGTCGATCAGAAAGCTGCGGATAATCGACGGGTACAGGCTCTTGTAATCGAGTACCAACACCGACTCATACAGCCCCGGCTGCGACTCCATGACAAAACCGCCGGGGCTGGCTTGCGGCGGGTTATCGCCCAGGTTGGGTGCGACAAAACCACGGCGGTGCATCAGCGGCATATACAGGTGCTCGAAAGCCGCCACCGAGCCGCCGCTGCGATCAGCCGGCAGGCCGGTGACGGTGGCGCGCTCCAGCAGGAAGTCGAGGATCGCGGTCTTGCCGAAGATGCGTGTGACCAGCTCGCAGTCGCGCAGGTTGTAGCGCGCCAAAGCCAGTTTGTCCTCGCGGAACATGCGGTCGATTTCGTCCATGCGCTGGTAGGGCGTGGAGATGTCCTTGCCCTCGCCGAGTAGGGTTTGCGCGACGTTTTCCAGGCTGAACGAAGGGAAACTCCAGGTCGCCGAACGCAGTGCCTCGATGCCGTCGATGATCAAGCGACCGGCGGCGTCGGCAAAGAAGTGACCGTTGCCACTGCCATGCTCGCGCCACTGCATCTCGCTGCCATCGCGGCCCAAACGCAGGGGGATGGCCAGGTTGCGTGCGTGTTCGTGCAGCACACGCAAGTCGAACTGCACCAGGTTCCAGCCGATGATCGCGTCCGGGTCATGTGCGGCCATCCACTGGTTCAGGCATTCGAGCAGCTCGCCACGGCTGGCGCAGTAGTGCAGCTGAAAATCCACCTGCGGCGGTTGCTCGGGCGTGCGGCCGAGCATGTACACGTTGCGCTGGCCGCAGCCTTCGATGGCAATCGAATACAGCTCACCAAAGGCATTGGTTTCGATGTCCAGCGAGGCCAGTTTGAGGGTGGGGCGGTAATCCTCACAGGGTTTGATCTGCGCCTCCAGCAGCAGGGCCGGATTGGTCGCATCGGGCGTGCCGGTGAACTGCACGGGGGCGGTGATAAAGCGCTCCATCAGGTAGCGCTCGGGCGGTCGCACATCGGCTTCGTACACGTCTACGCCGGCGCGGCGCAGTTGTTTGTCGAGGTCCATCAAGGTGCGGTGCTGTTGGCAATACAGGCCGAGCACCGGGCGCTGGTGAAAGTCTTTGAGGCTCAGCGGGCGCAGCTCGACGCCGCGCTCGTTTTTCAGCACTGCTTCGGCCTGCTCGCTTTGCGCAGCCGGGATAAAGGCCACCGAGGTTTGCAGCGGCAAACGCAGCAGGCGCGGGCCGTCGTCGGTGGCGAGCCAGAACTCCACCTGCGTGCCAGCCGGCGTATCACGCCAGTGGCGAGTCAGCAGAAAGCCCTGTTGTAACTTCACCCTGTTGCTCTCAAAGCCATTTTTGATCGGGCAATTCTACGCGGGCTTTTGTCTGTATGCCTATACAGTGTTGCGGCGAGTGCTCAGCGGACACAGACAAATCAACTATTCCGAGTAAAATGCTCGGCCTGATTGACTGCCCGATAGCGAAACCATGTCCCTGCCCAAGCACCACCTCGAACTGCTGAGCCCCGCGCGCGATACCGCCATTGCCAAAGAGGCCATCCTGCATGGCGCGGATGCCGTGTACATCGGCGGCCCCGGTTTTGGTGCGCGGCACAACGCCAGCAACAGCGTGGCGGATATTGCCGAGCTGGTGCAGTTTGCCCACCTGTTCCATGCGCGGGTGTTCGTCACCCTCAACACCATCCTGCATGAGGATGAGCTGGAGCCGGCGCGGCAGATGATCTGGCAGCTCTACGAGGCAGGCATCGATGCGCTGATCGTGCAGGACATGGGTGTGATGGAGATGGACCTGCCGCCCATCGAGATCCACGCCAGCACCCAGTGCGACATCCGCACCCTGGAAAAAGCCCGCTTCCTCGACAACGCCGGCTTCTCGCAGCTGGTGCTTGCCCGCGAGCTCAATCTGGAAGAAATCGGAAACATCTGCCGCAATGTCGATTCGGCGGTGGAGTTCTTCATCCACGGCGCGCTCTGTGTGGCGTTCTCCGGGCAGTGCAACATCTCCCACGCGCAGACCGGCCGTAGCGCCAACCGTGGTGACTGCTCGCAAGCCTGCCGCCTGCCCTACACCCTGAAAGACGATCAGGGCCGCGTAGTGGCCTTTGATAAGCACCTGCTGTCGATGAAGGACAACAACCAGACCGACAACCTGATTTATCTGGTCGATGCCGGCGTGCGCTCGTTCAAGATCGAAGGGCGCTACAAAGACATGAGCTACGTGAAGAACATCACCGCGCACTACCGCCGCGAGCTGGATGCGATTCTCGAACAACGCCCGCACCTTGCCCGCGCCGCCAGTGGCCGCACCGAGCATTTCTTCACCCCGGACACCGACAAAACCTTCCACCGTGGCAGCACTGATTACTTCGTCACCGACCGCAAGGTGGACATCGGCGCGTTCGATTCGCCGACCTTTACCGGCTTGGCAGTGGGCTATATCGAGAAGGTGAACAAGCGCGACCTGATTGCCGTCACCGACACGCCGCTGTCCAACGGCGATGGCCTCAACGTGCTGATCAAGCGTGAAGTGGTGGGTTTTCGCAGCAACATCTGCGAACTCAAAGGCGAGTTTGAAGAAGACGGCGAGAAGCGCTACCGCTACCGCGTCGAGCCCAATGAAATGCCCGAGGCCATGCACCGTGCGCGCCCGCAACATCCGCTCAACCGCAACCTCGACCACAACTGGCAGCAGGCTCTGCTCAAAACCTCATCCGAGCGGCGCATTGCGGTCAGCTGGCAGCTGGCGGTTCAGGGTGATCAGTTGAATGTGAGCGCCACCAGTGAGGAAGGCATCAGCGCCTGCGTGAGTCTGAATGGGCCGTTCGCCGCCGCCAAGGATGCTGAGCAAGCCCGCGAGCAACTGGCCGATGGCTTGAGCAAACTGGGCACAACCATCTACTACAGCACTGGCGCGCAGATTGACTGTGAGGCCGTGCCGTTTGTGCCCGGCTCGCAACTCAAAGCCCTGCGCCGCGAAGTCATCGAGGCGCTGACCCAAGCCCGCGTCGCCGCTCACCCGCGTGGCGGGCGCAAGCCGGTCAGCGTGCCTCCGCCGGTGTACCCGGAGTCGCACCTGACCTTCCTCGCCAACGTCTACAACGACAAGGCCCGCACCTTTTACAAACGTTACGGCGTACAGCTGATCGACGCGGCCTACGAGGCCCACGAAGAGGCGGGCGACGTGCCGGTGATGATCACCAAGCACTGCCTGCGCTTCTCTTTCAACCTGTGCCCGAAACAGGCCAAAGGCGTAACCGGTGTGCGCACCAAAGTCTCGGACATGCAGCTGATCCATCAGGACGAAGTGCTGACCCTGAAGTTCGACTGCAAGCCGTGCGAGATGCACATCATCGGCAAGATGAAGGGCCATATCCTGCATCAGCCACAGCCGGGCAGTGCCGCGAGCAAGGGCGGAGCGGTGGGCTATATCACCCCGGATGATTTGCTCAAGACCATTAAACGCTAGGGTTGATGCCAACCTGTAGGAGCCAGCTTGCTGTGGTTCGGCACTCCGACGATGCTCTTCAGATAGCCCGGCTGTAATCCGGTGCTATTGCTGGTGGACACGCTTTGCGTTGTCCACCCTACAAATATTCCCCATGGATATCCGGACTGCGCCCCCGCTGATCGGCGGCCAAGAAAACCCCTAGACAAGCTTAGGTCTGCATATGTACGGTATTGCGTACATGTATAGAGGGTATCCCAATGGACGCCATTAGCTACACCAACGTGCGCGCCAACCTGGCTCAGACCATGGACCGCGTATGCGAAGACCACGAGCCGCTGATCATCACCCGCAACCGGCAGCAGTCGGTGGTAATGATCTCGCTTGAGGATTACAAAGCCCTAGAGGAAACCGCCTACCTGCTGCGCGCACCCAAGAATGCCAAGCGCCTGCTTGATGCAGTCGCCAGTCTGGAAAGCGGCCAAGGTCAGGAGCGGAGTCTGGCTGAATGAGGCTGATCTTCGCCGAGCAGGCTTGGGAGGACTACCTCCACTGGCAGGACAGCGACAAGAGGATCCTCAAACGCATCAACGCACTGATCAAGGAAGCGGCCCGCACTCCCTTTGCCGGCACCGGCAAACCGGAGGCGCTCAAGCACGCCCTGGCCGGTTATTGGTCACGCCGAATCAATGACGAACATCGGATGGTTTATCGGGTGGAGGGCGATGCGCTGTTGATTGCGCAGCTGCGTTATCACTACTGAGTCGCGTCGGTTGCCAGTAAAGCACGGCGCACGGCAATACAGGTTCTCGCATTGCTCAGCTCATACTATGGCTTATTGCCACAGGTTTTTCAGGTGTTTTATAAATGAAATGCAATCGAGTGTTGTGCTGCTTTTTTTTGATGGTTTCTGCTCTGATAAATAATGTGGCGGTGGCTGATGTAAGAGTTGATGTGGAAGGTGATGATTTCGATGTCTCTCCTGAGCTGCGTGAGTACGGCGATTTTTTTATTCGAAGCTTGAACCCGGGGTCAAGTAATGATCAAGATAATTTTAATTTTTTCGGAAGAAATAAATGCAAAGATCGATCTGTAAAGTGTTATTTATTGTTGAATTCGCTGGGTAATTTACTGATAGATCAAGGTGATCTAGAAAACGGTCTCAAGGCTGCTATTTATGGGTATGAATTAATTCATGAAAGTAGTTATTGCCCTGTGGCATATGAGATTGTTGTGGTTAACTATAAGATTGAAAAAATTAAGGCATATTCCTTTTTTCAGACTTCAAAACGGGCGCGATTGCTTTTGGATAAAATTAAGAATTTTGGAGGGGTTTCTAATGATCTTCGTACGGAGTCATGTGAGGCACTGAAAGTTAATTTTCCATTCTATTTTGATAAGTACTCTGAGCTTGTTGATGTGCTTTATGAACTTGCAGAATAAGTTCCAGATTTTTGTGGTTGATTGAGTTTTAATTATTAAGGAGTGGCTTTTATAAGTCTCTCAGGTTCTGAGAAAACTATACAGCCAAGGATTTGGCCTTACTCTTCAATGACTTCAAGAGTAAGGGGTCTTTTTACCAAGATCAACTCAGAAGTTTAATGAGGGCGAAGGTGATGCAATGGTGCAGGATGCTCTGCAGTAAATTGCTGGGCTTATTCCGGGAGCGCCTGGCGTGGCAGTAAGAGGTGTTCTAGATTTTATCGAGTTTACAGATGGTAAAACCGAGTTTGCGAAGAAAGCTGAAAACACAACACTTCGTCATTTCTTTGATTTGCAGAATGCTGCAAATTCTTTAAGGGCTCCGCCTACAAGACCTGATGGGTGGCGTGCGCCTGAGCGAAAATCAATTGCTCCCCCAAGTGCCCCTTTTTTCACTGCCGATGACCTACCCCGTCTAAAAGAAACCTGAATTCGCCTTGGTAATAGCTTTTAAAAAATACTTGTGGAAATACGGGGCTAGGTTTAGGCGATAGATTGATTTTTTTTCAAAAAAAGCCACGCCATCAGCGGATAACAAAAATAATGCAGGCCAAAGAGCAGCAAGCCCATCGGGCCGGGTTCATCTTTTAGCCACATCATGGCCAGTAAACCCAGGTAGAGCAGGGCCAGGATGCCGCCGTAGTAAAAGAGCAGGTGGCGCCGTTCACGCGGGGTGGGGCGGCGTTGTTGGCGCAGGTAAAACCACAGGGCCATGCCGCCGGCCACGGCGCTGGCGATCAGCAGGGTGGTCAGCGGGCCGCCGAGTTTGACCAAAGTGCGCAGCAGCAGGTTCAGCACGACCACCGCGACCACACCGCCCAGGGCCAGACGGGTCATGGGTGCAGGCGATACGTGCGGTGCGTTCATCGGCAGGCTCCTACAGGCTGCGATTGAGGCCGAAGCGCTTTTTCAACACCCGTTGCAACAGGCCTTTGGGCAGCACGGCGGCCAGCAGGGGCAGGGCGCGGCTGCCGTTGCCGAGGCGCAGCAACAACGGTCGCGGCTGGTTTTGCACAGCGGCGAGCAGGTTGCGGGCAAAGTGGCTGGCAGGGGTGGGGTTGTCTTGCGAGGCGTTGGCGCGGGCGCGGATGCCATCGCGGATCGGCCACCAGGGCGAGGCTTCGTCGATCAGTTGCTCGGCTTGCTGGCTGGCCTGGGCACCGAAGCTGGAGGCGATCGCGCCGGGCTGCACTTCCATCACCTCGATGGCGAAGGGTGCCAACTCCATGCGCAGGGCATCGGTCAGCGCGTGCACGGCGGCTTTGGAGGCGCAGTAAGCCCCGGCAAACGGGGTGACCAGTACGCCGGAGACGCTGCCGATATTCACCACCAGGCCTTTGTTCTGGCGCAGCAGCGGGAACAGTGCGCGCGTCACGCCGACTAGCGAGAACACGTTGGTTTCAAACTGCTTGCGCATGGCCTCAACGCCGCCGTCGAGCAGCGGCCCCATGGCCCCGTAGCCAGCGTTGTTGATCAGCACATCAAGGCCGCCGATTTCGGCTTTCAGGCGCTCAGCCAATTGGCCCAGCCCCAGGCCATCGTTGACGTCCAACTGCACGGCGTGAAAACCCGCATCGCTTAATGCGGCGACATCCTCGGATTTACGCGCCGTGGCCCAGACCTGATAGCCGGCCTGCTGGAACACATCGGCCAAAGCGCGACCGATGCCGCTGGAACATCCGGTGATCAAAACACTGGGTTGGCTCATGCGGGTTTCCTTCTTCCTTGTTCTTATGGGGAGGTCTTAGCGGTTGAAACGGCCCTGCAGGCGCTCGGCGCGAAACTCCAGGGTACTGGCACGGTAGCCGCTGCGCAGGGTGGGCACAGGCAGGCACGTCTGCCAGTCCTCGCCGGACAATAACTCGCCAGGGCCGCTGTAGTGTGGGGTTTCGTACAGGCGTTCGGCGAGGTTGACGCTGTCGCCGGGGCGATAGGCCGCGATCTGCCACTGCAGTTCAAGCAGCGCAGCATCACTGCGGTTTTTCAGGGTCAGGGCCAGCGGACGGTCGGCCGGGCAGCGCTCCGGGGTGTAGTCGAGGCGCAACTCCAAACGGGCGAGGTCATGGGTGTCGCGGCTTTCCTGCCACAGCACCCAACTGGCCACCAGACCCAAGCCGACCAGCGCGGTTAGCGAAACCGGCAGGGCCTTGCTCGGGTAGCGGATCAGCAGAATCAGCCAGCTCAGTACCAGAATTGCGCCAATCAGCATCACTCAGGCCTCAGGGTCGTCGCGCAGGAACACCAGACTATCAGGCTTGGACTGCTCCGCCGAAAAACGATAGCCCTGATAGTTGAAGTCCTTGAGGCCGGCTGGATCGCTCAGGCGCTCCTTGATCACGTAACGGGCCATCAGACCACGGGCTTTTTTCGCGTAGAAACTGATGATCTTGTACTGGCCGTTTTTCAGGTCCTTGAATTCGGTGTCGATGATCCGTGCGTTCAGCACTTTTCGTTTCACCGCACTGAAGTACTCATTGGACGCCAGGTTGAGCAGCACGTTGTCGCCCTGCGCTTCCAGCGCGCCATTGAGCCAGCCGCTGATGCGCTCGCCCCAGAAGTCATAGAGGTTGTTGCCGCGTACGTTGGCCAGCTTGGTGCCCATTTCTAGGCGATAGGGCTGCATCAAATCGAGCGGGCGCAACAGGCCATAAAGGCCCGAGAGCATGCGCAGGTGCTGCTGGGCAAAGTCGAAATCGGCTTCGCTGAAGTCTTCGGCATTCAGGCCGGTGTACACATCGCCTTTGAATGCCAGCAAGGCCTGCTTGGCGTTTTCCGGGGTGAAGGCGGGCTGCCAGCTGCCAAATCGCGCGGCGTTGAGGCCGGCGAGCTTGTCCGACAGGTGCATCAGTTCGGCGATTTGCGCCGGGCTGAAGTCGCGCAACTGATCAATCAGCACCTGCGCGTGTTCAAGGTGTTCCGGTTGGGTAAAGCGTGGCGTGGCCGGCGGTGTTTCGTAATCAAGGGTTTTGGCCGGGGAAATCACCATCAACATAAGCTGTGCTCCTGAAAGTCTGCGGCGATTCTAGAAGCTGATGGCGGCTGAGACTACCGATAAGGTTGATTGAAGCGCTTGACCCTGGGACGGCACCGGGGTTGTAGTCTGTGTGGGCACTGTCTACCCAGGAGCTGTTATGACGACCTGTAATCATGCGCGCTGGACGCCGTCCCACACCTACCGCCCGCTGGAAACCACCGCTGAACGTCAGGCCTGGCGTGTAGCGGCGCTGACCGGGGCGACCATGCTGGTGGAGATCGTCGCCGGCTATGCCTTTAACTCCATGGCGCTGCTGGCTGATGGCTGGCACATGGCCTCACATATGCTCGCCATTGGCCTGACGGCGTTGGCCTATCTGCTGGCGCGCCGTTACGCCAATGATCCGCGATTTGCCTTCGGCACCTGGAAAGTTGAAGTGCTGGCCGGTTTTGCCAGTGCCCTGCTGCTGGTGGTTGTGGTCGCCATGTTGGCCTTTGAGTCGTTGTGGCGCTTTTGGCAGCCGCAGGTGATCGCTTTCGAGATGGCCTTGTGGGTGGCGGTCGTTGGCTTGTTGGTGAACCTGATATCGGCCTGGCTGCTGCGCGATCAGCCTGAGCTGCATGGCCATGCCCACGGCGCGCACGATCACGGTCATGCTGATCACGATCACGATCACGATCACGATCACGATCACGATCACGATCACGATCACGATCACGATCACGACGCTGCGCCCGCCGGTAAAGACCTCAATCGCCACGCCGCCTTTGTCCATGTGCTGGCCGATGCCCTGACCTCGGTGGCGGCGATTATTGCCTTGCTCGGTGGCCTGTGGCTGGGCTGGAACTGGCTCGACCCGCTGATGGGGGTGATCGGTGCAGTGATCATTGCGGTCTAGGCCAAGGGCCTGTTGATGGAAACCGCCAAGGTGCTGCTCGACCGCGAAATGGACAGCCCTGTTGTTGCGCGCGTGCGCACCGTGTTGGCGCAGGAAGCCGATACCGAACTGGCGGATTTACACTTGTGGCGCGTGGGGCGGGCGCAGTTTGCCTGCATCATCAGCGTGGTCACCCACGGCGAGGCGTCGGCTGATCGCTACAAGGCGCGGCTCAAGGAAATTGCGGAGTTGGTGCACGTTACCGTGGAGGTGAATCGCTGTGCTGATCAGCACAGGACCGAGCAGCCCTGAGAAAATGTGGCAAGCGCAGAGTGCCATGCGACTTCCGACTCTAACGGCGGCCGGGCAGGTCGCCAAGCGCTATCTGTCGCGGCGACAAATAAATCTGCTGTGCATGAAAAAAACATTTGTCTGTCATCTTTTTTGGAGTAATTAAACAGGCAAGACCGCCGAACCCTGCAGACAGGTGGCGGCCATTGGCCCTCACCTTGCTTGTATCTTCTCGGCCCTGCACCGAGAAGTCGGCGGCCCCCTCCGTGGCGCGGCTCGCCCCCGCGCCGCCTGGCCATTACAAGAAGGTGAACGAGTATGGATGATCACGGACGCGCCAAGCCCACCGCCCCAACCCTGTACGCCCTCGACACCAATGTGCTGATCCACGACCCCAACGCGTTGCTCAATTTTGAGGAGCATCACGTGGCCATTCCCATGACGGTTCTGGAGGAGTTGGACAAGCTTAAAACCGGCAAACAGGGCGTGGCTGCCGAGTGCCGCCAAGCCATCCGCTTGATTGACAAAATACTTGGCAGTGCCAGCCCGGAGGATGTTGAGCACGGCGTGCCCATTCAGCGTGAGAAGAGTGGAGCCTGTGGCTTTTTGTCGATTCTGATGAGCAAAAGCGCCACCCCGGTCACCTGGCTGCCGGAGGACCTCAACGACAACAAAATCATCAACCAATTGGTGGAGTTGAAGACCCGTCGCCCCGGCCTCAACGTGGTGCTGGTGACCAAAGACATCAACATGCGCCTTAAGGCGCGCGCCTGCGGTATTGATTCGGAGGATTACCACACCGACCAACTGGTCGACGATGTGTCGCTGCTCTCGCAGGGCTATCACACCATGACCGGCTCCTTCTGGGACCGCGTGAATACCGTGGAAACCCGCCAGGGGCATGGCCGCACCTGGCACCGTGTGCAACTGACCGATAACCTGCCGGCCGTTCACGTCAACGAGTTCATCATTGACGAGCAGGGCTTTGTCGGCTGGATCAAAGGCATTAAAAACGGCGAGCTGATGATCCTCGACCTGCATCAGGAGCCACTGATGCATCAGGAAGCCTGGGGCCTGCGGCCGCGCGACATCTATCAGTCGCTGGCGCTTTTTGCCCTGCTGGATCCGGACATCCACCTGGTCAACCTGTCCGGTGCGGCGGGCTCGGGGAAAACCATCCTCGCGCTGGCCGCGGCGATTGAGCAAACCATGGTCAGCAAGCGTTACCGGCGCATCATCGCCACCCGCAGCGTGCAGGGGCTGGATCAGGAAATCGGCTTTCTGCCGGGCACTGAAGCCGAGAAGATGGAGCCCTGGCTCGGCGCGATCACCGACAACCTCGAAGCCCTGCACATGGACGACGAGAACACCCACGGCAGCGTCGACTACATCCTGCAAAAAGTGCCGCTGCAATTTAAGTCGCTCAATTACATTCGCGGGCGCAGCTTCCAGCAGAGCCTGATCCTGATCGACGAATGCCAGAACCTCACCCCGCACCAGATGAAAACCATCATCACCCGTGCCGGCAGCGGTTCCAAAGTGGTATGTCTGGGCAACCTGGCGCAGATCGATACGCCTTACCTCTCCGCGCCCAGTTCGGGCCTGACCTACCTGACGGAGCGCTTCAAAGACTTCGAACATGGCGTACACATCACCTTGCAAGGTGTGCCGCGTTCGATTCTAGCTGAGTACGCAGAAACCCATATGTAACCGTCGTGATCGCCCTGCAGCATTCGGCGCTGCAGGGCGTGACGACTGCCGGCGTTTCCGCCGCCCGGATGTAATCCGGGAGTGACTACGGAGGTCAGTTGTCGCGGACTGCATCCGTGCTACGCGCAGCCTGAATCTCCCGCTATTCACAGGTGCCGCAAGCGCATCGGGCGGGTTTACAATCGCTGCACATTTGCTCGGAGCCTGTCTGTGTTAACCCATCTTGATTCCCAAGGCCGCGCCAACATGGTCGACGTCAGCGATAAAGCCCTGACCGTCCGTGAAGCCGTGGCTGAAGCACGGGTGCGCATGCGCCCAGAAACCCTGCAGATGATTGCTCAAGGCGAGCACCCCAAGGGCGATGTGTTCGCCGTGGCGCGCATTGCCGGCATTCAGGCGGCGAAAAAAACCAGTGACCTGATCCCGCTGTGCCACCCGCTGATGCTCACCAGCGTCAAGCTTGAACTGATGCCCGAAGGCGCGGATGCCGTGCGCATCATCGCGCGCTGCAAACTGACCGGGCAAACCGGCGTGGAGATGGAAGCCCTGACCGCCGCCAGCGTCGCGGCGCTGACCATCTATGACATGTGCAAGGCGGTGGATCGCGGCATGGTCATCGAGTCGGTGCGCTTGCTGGAGAAGGTCGGCGGCAAGAGTGGTGCCTTCAAGGCCGAGCCTGTGGCGGGAGAACACGCATGATTCGCGTGCAGTATTTCGCCCGTTATCGTGAGGCGCTGGGGCTGGAGGGCGAACAGCTGAGCGCTGAGTTCAGCAGCCTTGAGCAACTGCGCCAACACCTGCTGGCCCGTGGCGGGGTGTGGGCCGTGCTGGCTGAGCACAACCTGATGTGCGCCCGTAATCAGGAACTGTGCAGTCTGGATGAGCCGCTGCAGGCCGGTGATGACGTGGCATTCTTTCCTACCGTAACCGGCGGTTGAGCCGGGTGTTGTCGCGGCTAAAGCCCCTCCCACGGTGTGTAGGATGGGTCGCGCAGGTTGAGCGCTGCGCACGGATTGTGCAGTGTTTTGCCAGCCTGACTTTGCGCCGCTAACCCGCCCGTCCTTTCCATAGAGAGCCTCTGCATGAGCATTCGCGTCCAGTTGCAACCCTTCGATCCGGGTGTTGAGCTTAATGCCCTGCATGCGGCCAATCTGGGTATTGGTGCGGTGGTCAGCTTTGTCGGCTATGTGCGTGACTTCAACGAGGGGCGTGAAGTCGGTGGCATGTTTCTCGAACACTTCCCCGGCATGACTGAAAAAGCCTTGGGCACGATTGCCGAAGAAGCCGCCCAGCGCTGGCCACTGTTGGGCATTCAAATCATCCATCGGGTGGGGCATCTGCATCCGGGCGAGCCGATTGTGTTTGTCGGGGTTTGCAGCGCCCATCGTCAGGCGGCCTTCGAGGCCTGCGACTTTGTCATGGACTACCTGAAAACCCGCGCACCGTTCTGGAAGAAGGAAGACACCGCCGAAGGCCCGCGCTGGGTTGAAGGGCGCAGCAGCGATCAGACGGCTGCCGCGCGTTGGCAGTCGGCGTAAACCCTTATTACGTTTGGCCAGCGTTGGCTTGTGTTGGGCTTCGCTGCGCTCAACGCCAACCTACCGCACGATCAACACGGTGCAGGCATACACACCCGTAGGTTGGGTCGAGGAGCCTGCGACGCAGCCCAACCGCCCACGCAAACCCCGCCCAAGGGAATTCGACCACCTCACTATGGCCGTTCTAGCTACCTGACTCGCCATGTCGGTTACGGCTGGCCTGCACAATGCGCTGCGCTGGCACGCGCAGTTGCGTCAGCAGGTATTCGGCAAAGTCAGGCGCAAAGGGTTGTTGGGCAATGGCGGCGGCCATGCAGTCCAGCCAGCTTTGGCTCAGGCGTTCGTCGATCACCCATTGGGCATGAAACGCCGGCAGGGCAATTGGGCCGTAGCGCTCGCTGAAAAGCTTGGGCCCGCCCAGCCAGCCACTGAAGAAGCAGGCCAGCTTGTCGCTGACCACGGCCAGGTCTTCGCCGTGCATCTCGCGCAACTGGGCCGCGTCTGGGCGCTCATTCATCAGCCGATAAAAATCAGCGGCCAAACGCTGCAGGCCGTCAATACCGCCCGCCGCCTGATAGGAGGCATCGCCCACACCGTACACCGCTGCCTGCTGCATCACTCGTGCTCCTGATTAAAGCCCGCAGTATAACGGCGCACGGGATCAGGGTTGCCTCGGCCTGGATGATCAGTGGGCAAGAAAGCGGCGCAGGCTGCGAATTTCGTTCTGGATCAGCGGCAGCGTGTTTTGCAGTACCTGGCTGCTGTCTGGCAGCAGGTTGTCGTCGGCCTTGCTGGTTTGCAGGGCAGTAAAGCTGCCACTGGTAAACGGCACCACCACCTTGTACTGGTCACCGAGGAAGGCCAGGCGGTCCCAGTCGCCGGCCAATAGAAGTCGGCCGGGCTCGGCATCGAATAGGCTGCGACCGATCGAGTAATCCTGTTTTGGGTTTTTTACGCCGAGCAGTGGTAGCAGAGTGGGCAGCAGGTCGCTGTGGCTGGTGCGCAGGCTTTCCTGCTGAGCCGCGCGGCCAGGCACCCAGAGTACCAACGGCACCCGTACCTGTTCGTCTACGAAGGTCGAGTTATGCCCCCAGCGGCCTTGCTCCATGAATTCTTCGCCATGGTCACCGGTGATCACAACCAGGGTGTTGTCCAGCAGGCCATTCTTCTCCAGGTGCTCGGTGATGCGCGCCAACTGGCTGTCCAGGTGGTGCACCGAGTTCAGGTAGCGGTTGTAGATGCCGCCAATGTCACGCTGCAGGTCCATGCTGGCGTAGCTGAAATCCGGTAGGTAGTCCGCTTTGATCACCGACTCTTTCGGGAAGTCGTAGTTGGCGTGCGGTGACTCGAAGAACAGGAAGGTCATAAACGGTTTGCTGGTGTCGCGCTGATCGACGAACGTCAGCAACCGGTCTACGTTGCGTCGGTCACGTTCCCAGGTATGGCCCTGGTCATCCTCGACCATCTGCTCGGGTGGCACGTTGACGAACAAACTCTTGTCGAATTCCGGGTAGCTGAAGCGGGCGCTGGTGAACAGGTTGATCTGGTAGTTCTGCTGCTGCAATACATCAATCAGCGGGCTGCCGACGCGGGCATCAAGCACCGGAAACCAGAGGTTCGCTGGCAGGCTGTAGAACTGGCTGAACATGCCGATGCGCGTGCCGTTGCCGCCGGAGTAGTGGCTGACGAAATGCTGAGCGCGTTGGGCGAAGGCGTGCGTCTGCGGCATCACTTCAGGGTTTAGGCTGTCGGCGCGCCAAGACTCGGCCACCAGCCAGACGATATTCAGCGGCTTGGCCGGTGGTTCGATGCGCAGCGGTGCCTGTGGATAGCGCAACTGGCCTTTTAGTTCGGCGCTGGCCACCTCCATGCGTTGTGGGCGCTGCAGGCCAAACTGCTGCTCCAGCACGCGGCGCATGGTCAGCGGTTGGTAGAAGGGCACTCGCTGGGCGCTCTCCAGCAGCGGGCTGTACCCATAGAAATGGCTGACGCCGTAGCTGACCCGTTCACCCAGGGTGACCACCATAAACAGTGGCAACACCCAGATCAGCCGTGGCAACGGCAGGCCCAGGCGTGCCAGGCCATGGGCGGCGGCCAGCAGCAGCGCCTGAAGGGCAAAGATGCCGGCTGCGAGCATCGCCACGTCGCGCTCGGTAGAGGCCGAGGAACCCAGCGCCGCAATCCCGCCGGGCGTGGTGATGATGTTCCAGACAAAGCCGTTGAGGTGGAAGCCATAGAGCTGCCAGAGCAGGTGGTCGCCATACAGCGCCAGTTGCACCGCGCCTGCCAGTACGACCGCCAGAACCGCTGCGGCTTTGCCTGAAACACGTAGCAGCAGGCGCGTTATGGCCCAAGCAGGAGCGATAAACAACAAGGCATAGCTGCCGATCAGTAGCAGTTGATAGACCAACAGCCATGACGGCGCGGCGAGATCAAAAAAACGTCCCAGGTTCAGGGCGGCTGCCAGCCAGGTCAGAAGCCAATAGGCGGCATAGGGGCGACGCAGTGCGGCGAGTGGCATGGACAATCCTTGCAAAGGGCGACAGGAGGAATGGCGCAGTCAGGCGTCAGCCAAGGAGAACAGCCTTGGCTTAACTGCGCATTAAATGTCGCGCTTACGTTGCAGCGGGGCAGAGAGTCCGGGAATCCACTCGGGGTGGAACTCACAAGGTCAGATAGCGCCGCGTGGGATTACTGGCGCAAGCGTGCGGGCGCCAGCATGGCTTTAGTCAAGCCATGCTGGCGCAGGTGCTCGGGCAACGGTTCGCCTCGCACCAGAGCGGCGCAGGCCATGCCCATGGCGGCTGAGGTTTGAATGCCATAACCGCCTTGGGCGGCGACCCAGAAGAAGTTCGCCACCTGCGGATCAAAGCCGCCGACCAGATCGCCGTCGGCGACAAAACTGCGCAGGCCTGCCCAAGTGTGGCTGGGGCGGCGAATCTGCAGGTGGGTGTAGGTTTCGATCTGGTGAATGCCCAGGGCAATGTCCAGCTCTTCCGGCTGCACATCATGCGGTGCGACCGGATCGGCGTTGGCGGGCGAGCCGAGCAGTTGGCCTGCATCGGGCTTGAAGTAAAACGACTCATCCAGGCTGACCACAAAAGGCCAGTGCTGGCAGTCCACACCTGCTTCGGCGGCGAAGGTAAAGGCCGCGCGGCGCTTGGGCACCAGCCCGATGGGTGCCACGCCCGCCAGTGAGGCGATCTGGTCGCACCAGGCCCCGGCGGCGTTGATCAGCACTTTGGCGCGGTACTGCCCAGCGTTGCACGTCACCTGCCACAACTCGCCGTCGTGCTGAATGCTCAGCACCTCGCAGTGTGTGTGTATCGTCCCGCCGTGCTGACGAATGCCGCGCAGGTAGCCCTGATGCAAGGCGTCGGTGTCGATGTCGGCGGCGCTGGGGTCGAACAACGCCCCCTGCACGCGCGGCGCAGCACCGGCACGCGGGCGCAGGCTTCGTCAGCACTGAGCAGGCGCATCTCCGGTACATGACCGATGCCGCTGTACAACTGCCGTTGCAGCTCGTCCGGGTCGCCGTGCACGTCCACCACCAATTCACCGCGCGGGGTGAGCAGCGGGTGCGCGGCAAAACCGGGCGGCGGCGCGTCAAAAAATGCCCGGCTGGCCGCCGTCAGCGCGCGCACTTGCGGCGTGCCGTAGGCCACGGTGAACAACGCCGCCGAACGTCCGGTGGCGTGATAACCGGCCTGCGCTTCACGCTCCAGCACCAGGGTCTTGCCGTGTGGGGCGAGAAAATAGCCGGTAGACGCGCCGGCAATGCCTGCGCCAATGATCAGAAAATCAGCCGGTTGAGTGTCGGGAATGGGCGTTTGGGCAGGGGGCAACATCTGAGGCTCGGTATCAATCAGAAAACAGCCGCGTATTGTGCGCGGGCCGGCCGTGGGCAGCAATTGCGCGGCGCCAGCCATAGCGTCGCAGGGTTATGCATCCGCCTGACGCACGCGTTTACGAAAGGCACCGGGGCTTTCCCCGCAGAGTTGCTTGAACAGTTTGGCGAAGGTGGCGCGGTCACCGTAGCCTACCTGTTCGGCAATCTGTTCCAGTGCCTGCGGGCCGCGCAGCAGCTGTTGCGCTGCGCTGATGCGCACGCGTTGCAGGTAATCGTTGGGCGTCAGGCCGGTGCTGGATTTAAAGCGCCGCAGCAAGGTGCGCGCCGAGCAGTTGGCTTGTGCGGCCAGGCGGTTGAGGTCGATGCTTTGTGCGTAGTGCAGGTTTAACCAATGCAGCAGCGGGGCCAGTGGGCAGTGCGTTTGGATGGGCGGCAGCAGCGGGGCAAAGCGCGACTGGCTGCCGCGCTGGCTGTCGAAGACCAGCGCGTTGGCCACCTGCTGGGCAAGCTCCGCACCGCCATGCTGGCCGATCAGGTGCAGGCACAGGTCCAGCCCGGCGTGCGCACCGCCGGAGCTGAGCACGTGGCCGTCTTCACACACCAGTTGTTCAATGTGCAAGCTGACCTCGGGGTAACGCTGACGAAAGGTCGTGGCCAGTGCCCAGTGCGTGGTCGCGCGCCGGCCGGTCAACATGCCGGCGGCGGCCAGTAAGAAGGCGCTGCTGCACAGGCTGGCCACTTGCTGCTGCGGCGGGCGTTGCGCCAGCCAGGGCAGCAACGCGGCGTTGTCGGTCAGGGTGCGGTCGATGGCACTGCCGCTGGCCGCCAGCAGAATCAGGTCGGCGTCTTCGGCCAGGCTCAGATCGCCATCGACCTGAATCTGTGCAAAACCCAGATCGACTGCCTGGCCCGTGAGGCTGAAGCGCTGCAGGGTGAACAGAGATCGCCCAGCCAGATGGTTAGCCAGGTTGAACGCATCCATGGCCATGCTCAGGCTTGAACAGACCGTTTGCGGGCACACGTACAGGGCGATGGTGGGCATGGCGGTGTCAACAATGTGGCGGAATTTGGCGATTATTGACACAAAGCTGTCTTTAACGCCAATCGCGGTGCAGCGCTTTAACGGCAATACTGCTGACACGTTACTGACTGGAGTCCGCCCCATGAGCCACCCCAATGCCGCGCTGATCACCCGTTTTTATCAGGCCTTCCAACAACTGGACGCTGAGGCCATGGCCCGCTGCTACAGCGACGATGTGCAGTTCAGCGACCCGGTATTTACTGACCTGCGCGGGACGGATGCCGGCGACATGTGGCGCATGCTGTGTGCCAAGGCGCAGGGCTTTTCCCTGACCTTTGACGGCGTGGCCGCCGATGACTTTTCCGGTAAGGCGCGCTGGATCGCCACCTACACCTTCAGCCAGACCGGCAACCAGGTGATCAATCACATCGAGGCCAACTTCCGCTTTCACGACGGCAAAATCTGCGAGCACCGCGACCACTTCGACCTGTGGCGCTGGGCCGCTCAGGCGCTGGGTTTCAAAGGCCGCTTGCTGGGTTGGACGCCCTTTGTGCAGAACGCCATCCGCCAGAAGGCGGGTAAAGGGTTGGCTGCCTTCCAGAAGAATCGTTAACAGACCGTCGAGAAACTACCTGCGTTGGCCCTTTCGATAAAAGAAAGGGGGCGTTAAAAACAGGCTCGGACGCGAGCCCAGTCGGAATGCTCATGTACCAAAGTACACTCCGCTTCCTTCCCTGTTTTGACCAGCCGGAGGCTGTTACTAACGTAGCGCCTTGTTTTGCCTGCCTCGCCTACGTTTCCAACGGTCTGTTAAGCTCGGCGACCTTGCTCATTGCCTGCCGATTTAACTGATGCCTGACGCCTCTTCTGTGCCTGGAACACCTGCCGCCAAGCCCTGGTTTGTCTATCTGGTGCGGGCGGCTAACGGGGCGTTGTACTGCGGCATCAGCGACGACCCACACAAGCGGTTTGCCAAGCATCAGAGCGGTAAGGGCGCGCGCTTCTTTTACTCCAGCCCGGCGCAGGCGCTGGTGTACACCGAGGCCTGCGTGGGCAAGGGTGATGCGCTGCGGCGTGAACGGGCGATCAAGGCATTGAGCAAAGCCGCCAAGGAGCGTTTGGTGGCGACCGCCGCTGTTATCGCTGCGGTTGATAGCGCGCCATCAGGCTAAGCGGGTAGGCCGTCGCCGGCTGTGCGGTTAAGCTGCGGGCTTACCTGAACCCTTGCGGAGCCTGCCATGCACGAGTTGATCCTGCACCATTACCCAACCTCGCCCTTTGCTGAAAAAGCGCGGTTGATGCTCGGTTTCAAGCAGTTGTCCTGGCGTTCGGTGATGATTCCGCCGGTGATGCCCAAACCCGATCTCACGGCCCTGACCGGCGGCTACCGCAAGACTCCGGTGCTGCAAGTCGGTGCTGATATCTACTGCGACACCGCCCTGATTGCCCGTCGTCTTGAAGCGGAGAAAGCTACCCCGGCGCTGTTCCCAGAAGGCCAAGAATTCAACGTCGCCTGCTTTGCCCAGTGGGCCGATGCTCAGGTGTTTTTGCATGCGGTTAGCCTGGTGTTCCAGCCGGAATCCATCGCCGCGCGCTTCGGCAAGTTGCCGCCGGAGTTTCTCAAAACCTTTATTGCTGACCGTACCACACTGTTCACCGGTGGCCTGGCCACGCGCGTTCCGCTTGAGGTGGCCAAGCACCAATGGCCTACGCTGATGGCACGTTTGCAGCAGCAACTGGAGCGTGAGTCCGGCGATTTCCTGTTTGGCGAGGCCTCACTGGCTGACATCGCCATGGCTCACCCGTTGTGGTTCCTGCGTGGTACGCCGGTCACGGCTCCGCTGGTCGATGAGTACCCGGCGGTAGCCACCTGGCTGGCGCGCGTGCTGGATTTCGGCCACGGCTCATTCAGCGAAATGAGTGGTGAAGACGCTGTTGCCATTGCCCGGGACGCCACCCCGGCGGCTTTGCCGGACGCTGCGTTGGCCGACCCGAATGGCTTTACCCTTGGCCAACAGGTGGCAATCTCTGCCATCGACTATGGCGTGGATGCGGTGGAAGGTGAGTTGGTCTTTAGCGGCAGCGAAGAGCTGATCCTGCGCCGCGAAGACCCACGCGCCGGCACCGTGCATGTGCATTTCCCGCGCATGGGTTTTGCCATCAAGGCGCTGTAAGGCCTTAGTACCTGACGCACTGAACGTTCAGTAAGCGGCCCGCATGGCTTGCGGGTCGTAGCCGTGCACCAGCGTGCCCTTGATATCCAACAGGGGCACGCCGCGTCCCCCGAGGGCTTTGAACGTGGCATTGCCGGCGGCGTCTTTTTCGATATCCACTTCCCGATACCGCACGCCATCGCTGGCTAACTGCTCGCGGGCTTTTGCGCAATAGCCGCACCATTGCGTGGCATACAGCACCACCTCGCCCGGTTGATTGGCCTGAGGCGGCTGCAACCAGCGCTGCACGGTGTCCCAGTGTTGGTAAAGCGCCAAGGCGCTGAGCAGCAGAATAACTTTCTTCATGTGGCCTTCCTTTGCCTCACTCGAGCAGGGAGCGATTTACCGTGTGGGTTGGTTTTCCTGCAACGCGTTCTGCCTCAGGCGTGGCAGCTCGCGTGCCAGTTCGCGAAAGTAGAGGATGCGCTCGTAGCACAACGTCAGTTCGCCGCTGATGCGGTTGTACCAGGCGTTGGCTTCACCGCACGCGGCGACGATCAGTTTCAGGTCGCGGGGCAGGGCGAAGGTGCTGCTGGTGCGCTCGGCGATGGCTTCCAGCTCGCCGGAGGCGCGGACTTTTTCCAGCAACTCGCGGGCTTCGGGTAAATGCAGGGGCGGGGTTTGGTACTCCACTCGCAGGTGGTGGCGGATCGGCTGGTCGGCGCGGCGGGCGAAGTGCTGGCGAATCCAGTTCACTGCGTATTCAACCTGTTGGTATTCCTCAGGGCAGTAAAAAGCCCGTTCATCCGGCAGCCCGGTCATCTGGATCACCCATTCCAGTTGGCGCGGGTCGCTGCCGTAGGCCAGGCAGGCCAGGTTAAAAAAGCGCTGCGCGTCCAGGGCATGGCTGTCCCATTCACGCACCTCGGGTGCTTCCGGGCGCTGGCGTTGCCACTCCAGCCGCCAGTAGTCGGCCACATCCAGCAACTTGGCGTAAAAGTCGGTGTCGCGTTGCCGTTCGTGCAGGAGAAACAGGCCCATAAAACCGAGTTGGTCGGCAGCATCTTCTTCGCGGCCGAGTACCGGCAATTTCAGTTCGCTGATCAGCAGATGCCCCATCTCATGGAGCAGGGTGAACTCGGCGTTGGCGGTGACAAAGCGCACTTCGTCCGGGTACAGCGCCTGTTCCGGCACGGCCTGAGCAAAGCTGCTGAGGCCCAGTAACAGCAGTAAAAGACGCTTCATACCTGCTCCAGATCGTCTGCGCTGAACGGGGCGGGTGCGGTTGGCCAGTCCAGTTTTAAGCGTTCCAGTTCGCGTGCCAACAGGCTGGCCACCAGCCAGTCGCGCAACCAGCGATGATCCGCCGGGATAATGTACCAAGGCGCCGCTGCGTGATCGGTTTGCGCCAGTTGTTCGGTCCAGCGTTGCTCGCGCAGGTCGAATTCGCGGTGGGCCTGCAAGTCGCTGGCGTGCAGCTTCCAGCGCTTGTGTGGGTGCTCCAGGCGCTCGTGCAGGCGACGTTTTTGCTCGGCTTTGCTCAGGTGCAAAAAGCACTTCAACGGCTGCGTCGATTGGCTACATAGCCGCTGCTCGAAGACGAGGATGGCTTGCCGCCGGGCGGGCAGGTCGGCCGCGCTGCACAGCCCGTCCAGCGGATCGCTGATCAGCCCTTCGTAATAGCTGCGGTTGAACACGCCCAGCAGGCCCGCCGTCGGCAATCGCCGCTGGTAGCGCCAGAGAAAATCGTGGCGCTGCTCGCAGGCATCGGGCTTTTGAAAACTGTGGATGCGCAGCCCTTGCGGATCAAAACTGCTGATCACCCGGCGAATCACGCCGTCTTTACCGGAACAGTCGGTGCCTTGCAGGATCAGCAGCAGGGCGTTGCGCCGGTTGGCCCAGAGCATGCGCTGCTGACGATTGAGCCAGGGGCGCAGTTCAGCCAAGGCCTGCTGCGCCCGCTGTTTGTCCAAGCCGAAGTCACGTGCCGGATCTTCGGCGAAGGGCGCTGCAGGGTCGCAGCGGCAACTGTCCAGCAGGTTATCCGGCAGGCGGCTCATGTCAGTTTTTGCGGCGCTTAAGCTGATCGGTGAGTTGCGTCGGCAAGTTGCGGATCACCAGCGTGTCGGTGCCTTCGTCGTATTCGATCTTCGAGCCCAACAGGTGCGCTTCGAAGCTGATCGACAGGCCTTCGGCGCGGCCGGTAAAGCGCTGGAACTGGCTAAGGGTGCGTTTGTCCGCCGGAAACTCCGGGGCCATGCCGTAATCCTTGTTGCGGATATGATCAAAGAAGGCCTTGGGTCGTTCTTCGTCGATCAGTCCGGAGAGCTCGTCGAGGGTGATGGGCTCGCCTTGTTTGGCCTGGTTTGCGGCGTAGCTGACCAAGGTCTTGGTCTTCTCGCGGGCTTGCTCTTCCGGCAGGTCTTCGCTTTCCACGAAGTCGCTAAAGGCTTTCAGCAGGGTACGGGTTTCGCCGGGGCCGTCGACGCCTTCTTGGCAGCCGATAAAGTCGCGGAAGTATTCCGAGACCTTTTTGCCATTCTTGCCCTTGATAAAGGAGATGTACTGCTTGGAGTTGGCGTTGTTACGCCACTCGGAAATGTTGATCCGTGCGGCCAGGTGCAACTGGCTGAGGTCCAGGTGCTTGGCAGCGGTCACATCCAGCGCATCATTGACCGCCACGCCTTCGCTGTGGTGCAGCAGGGCGATGGCCAGGTAATCGGTCATGCCTTGCTGGTAGTGGGCGAACAGCACATGGCCGCCGGTGGACAGGTTGGATTCCTCCATCAGCTTTTGCAGTTGCTCGACGGCCTGGCGGCTAAAGGCGGTGAAATCCTGCTCGTCATCCAGATAACGCTTGAGCCAGCCGCTGAACGGGTAGGCCCCGGACTCCTCATGAAAGAAGCCCCAAGCCTTGCCCTGCTTGGCGTTATAGCTCTCGTTGAGGTCAGCGAGCATGTTCTCGATGGCCTGCGAGGCACCCAGTTCGCTGTCGCGGGCGTGCAGTACGGCGGGCGTGCCATCAGGCTTTTTGTCGATCAAATGGACGATGCAGTGGCGGATCGGCATGGCGGCCTCATGGTGCGTGAACGGAAAGCGCGCATGTTACCCGACCTGCTGCCCGGCAGTCGTGCGCCGCTGCAGCGCATGCAGGCGTTCGATCATGTAGCGCAGGTGCATGTGCAGTTCATACAGCTCGCTGGAATAGGACAGTGGCACTTCGACCCGCGCCAGTTCGCCTTCGAGGCGTTCCAGGCGGGCGATTTCGGCGTTCAGGTCGCTGGGTAGGCTGCCTTTATAGAGCTGTTGATCGATCTCGCGCAGGTGTTTGTACCAGCGGTAGATGCGCGCGCGGATGCGCCATTGGTAGATCGGGCCGATGGCCTTGAACAGCGGGAAGAGCAGCACCAGCAACGGAATAGCGAGGATGATGTAGCGATCGGCCAGCGAGGCGATGCGAAACGGCAGGTAGCGCTGCAGGATCGGCAAACCTTTGTCGTAGTAGTACTCGGCTTCGCTCAGGGTGTTGAGTGACAGCGGCGGTTTGGCCGGGTAACTGCCGGCTGGGTCGAGCAGGCTGCCGTGTTTGAGCACGGTTTTCGCCGCTTCGAGAATCAGTGGTGTGAGCGAGGGGTGAAACGTTTCGCCGGCCACCAGGGTGGCGACCGGGCCGAGGGTGACGATGTCACGGTCCGGGCTGTTGTGCTGCATGTCGAGCATGCCTTCACCGACTTCCAAGCGGCTCAGGTAGGGCAAGCGTGCCAGGTAGGCTTCTGTGCGGCGCAGGCTGACCAAGCGCACGCTGGGTGTGGCGGCCAGGCGCTGGATCAGGGCGTTTTCCGCCGGGCCGACAAAAAATGCAGCGTCCAGCTCACCGGCAATCAGCGCATCAGCAGCGCGGCTGGCGCCCAGGGTTTGCCAGGTGACGGGGTAGGCGTCTGGCTGCAGACGATTGGCGGCGAACAGGGCGCTGGTTACCGCGTGCGTGCCACTGCCGGGGTTGCCAATGGCTAGGCGCAGGCTGAGCAAGTCGTTCAGGCGTTCGAACTTGACCTTCTCACCGAGAAACAGCCACAAGGGTTCGCGGTACATCACGCCCAAACCATTTAGATGGCTGCGCTGGGCCTCGTCCAAGCTCAGTTCCTGGCCGCTTTGCACCAGGGCCATTTCCACTTCGCCACGGGTCAGTTTGCTCAGGTTGTCTTGTGAACCATCGCTTGGCACCAGCTCCAGGGTGAAACCCTGCAAGGCCAGTTCCGCCTGTAAGCGCTGGCCGAAGGCATGGTAGCCACCGGTTTCAGCGCCTGTGGCCAGGCGTGCGTGCATAGGCGGCGGTGGTGCGGCGAAATAAAACAGCGCGCCCACCAGCCCGGCCAGCACGGGAACGATCCACAGGTTGGCCAGGATAAGAATTTTCAGGTCATGGAAAATGCGGCGCATGGTCAGTCCTTGTGATGGGCTGGACTGAGAATAGCCGCAATGCAGGCCGCGCTACATGCTCGCGCCCTTATCGGCTGCTCAGGTCGGGCAGCGGGGCATTGCGTTGCTCGCGCCAACGGTCCAGTCCGCCCAGCAGCACCAAAAGGCCCAGCGCATAGGCGGCATCCATCCCCAGCATCAGCAGCACCAGGCCACAGAGCAGTGCGCTGAATGCGGCCAGCGCGCGCCAGATGCCACGCAGCAACACCACGCCAGCGGCCATGCTCAGCAGGTAAATCAGTACGAAGTTGCCATTGGCATAGCGGATCAGGTCGTCCACGGTCAGGTCGAGTAACTGGGCCAGGCTGGCGCACAGGGCGCAGCTCAGAATCACCAGCAACAGCGCGTGGGCCGGCACGCCATGCCGGTTAAGCTGGGCCAGCGTGGCAGGCAGTTTTCCCTCGTCGGCCAGGCTCCAGATCAGGCGGGCGAAGCCCTGCATGTACACATTCATCGAGGCGAAGCAGGCCAGATAGCCGACCGTCGCCGCGATCCAGCGCGCCTTGTCGCCCAGCAACTGGTCGAGCATACGCGGCAGCGAAGCGGCATCGGTGGTCACATCGCCATAGGCTTGCAAACTCAGCACCGCCACCGAGCAGGCCCAGTACACCAAACCGGCCAGTAGCACGCCAAACAGCAAGGCCAGAGGGAAGTCGCGCTCGGTGTTTTTGAACTCCTCGCCCATGTGGGTAAAGGCTTCGATGCCAACAAAGCACCAGAACATCACCCCCAGCGCGGCTGGCAATAGGTGCCAAGAACCGCTGATCTCCGGCAACAACGGCTGATTGGTGACGGGCAGATCGCCGACCCACCAGATCAGCGCGATGGTGCTGATGATCGCCACGGCAATCGTGCCCTGAATCATCCCGCTGGCCTTGGCCGGGCGCTGGCCGAGCAGCAGCATGGCGGCCAGCGTAGCCAGTTGGATGGCCAGCGCCTGCCCCCGGCTGAGGTCAAACAGTGCCTGCCAGAAGCCACTGGCGATATTCAGCGCAGCGGGCAAACCCACCGGCAGCACGGCGAGGAATAGCAAGGCGCTCAATCGCTCCATTCGCGTACCGAAGGCGCGGCCAATCAGGTGCGGCGCGCCGCCGGCATGGGGGAAGTGGCGGCCGAGTTGGGCAAAGGTAAAGGCCACCGGCAGCACCAGAGCGATCAGCAGCATCCAGGCCCACAGTGACGCATCGCCCGCCGCCGTGGCCGCCAGTGCCGGGATCACGAAAATCCCGGTGCCCAACAGTGAGGTGCTCAGCAGGCCAATCCCTTGCAGCAGGCCCAATTCCGGGTTCAGACGACTCATGTTGTATGCTCTGCGGTTTCGTCCGCCATGTTAAATCGCCCACCTGCTGCAGGCTGCTGGCGAAGCGTCGTCTTTGACCGACGAAATGGTGGTATTGACCGTCAAATTGCCTTTCTGAGAGCCCCGCGTGGACAAGTTCGATCAACAGATACTCGCCCTGTTGCGTGCCGATGCGCGCTTACCCGTCAGTCAGATCGCCCGTGAGGTCAACCTGTCGCGTTCGGCCGTCAGTGAGCGGATTCGCCAACTGGAGCAGACGGGCGTGATCCGTGGCTATCAGGCGCAGGTGGCACTGCCCGGTGCAGGCGCGATCACGGCTTATCTGGAGTTGTTCTACCAAGGCGGCCGCTGCGAGCACTATGTCGAGCGTATGCGCGTGTACCCGGAAGTGCGCCGCTGCAGCGGTATCAGTGGCGAAACGGACATGCTGGTGGTCATCGAAGCGCCCTCCATGCAACGCCTGAGCGAGGTGCGTGGCGAGATCGAAAACTTCCCCGGCATACAGAAAGTGAAGACCCATATGGTGGTCAAGGATTGGCTGTTTTGAGCATGCGCATCCTGCACACCTCCGACTGGCACCTCGGCCAGCACTTTATGGGCAAGACGCGTCAGGCAGAGCATCAGGCGTTTTGCGCTTGGCTGATCGAGCAGGTGCGCGCGCATGCGGTGGATGCGCTGCTGATTGCCGGCGATATCTTCGACACCGGCGCGCCGCCCAGTTATGCCCGCGAGCAGTACAACCGCTTTATTGTCGAGCTGCGCGCCACCGGCTGCGCGTTGGTGGTGCTGGGCGGCAATCATGATTCGGTGGCCATGCTCGCTGAGAGCAAAACCCTGTTGGCGCAGCTTGGCACGCGGGTGATTCCGGGTGTTTGTGAGCAACTGGATGAGCAACTGCTGGTGCTGCAGCAACGTGACGGCTCGCCCGGTGCGATTCTCTGCGGCATCCCGTTTATCCGCCCGCGCGATGTGCTGCTCAGCCAGGCCGGGCAAAGCGCGCAGGACAAGCAACTGTCGCTGCAGCAGGCGATCCAGCAGCACTATCAAGACCTCTATGCCCTGGCCGAAGCCAAGCGCGCTGAGCTGGGCGGCGAGCTGCCGATTATCGCCACCGGTCATCTGACCACGGTCGGTGCCAGCGCCAGTGATTCGGTACGTGAGATTTATGTCGGCAGCCTGGAGGCCTTCCCCACCAGCGCCTTTCCGCCAGCGGCCTATATCGCCCTGGGGCATATCCACCGGCCGCAAAAGGTCGGCGGGCTGGAACATATCCGCTACTGCGGCTCGCCGATTGCGTTGAGTTTCGATGAAGCCAAACAGCAGAAGGAAGTGCTGCTGGTGGACCTCGATAGTAGCGGTTTGCGCCAGATCAGCGCGCTGCCGGTGCCGCGTTTTCAGCCGCTGCTGTCCTTGCGCGGTTCGTTAAAGGAACTGGAAGCCGCCATTCAGGAGGCCGCCAAACAGGGCAGTGCCGAACAGCCGGTTTGGCTGGAAGTGCTGGTCGGCACCGACGATTACCTGAGTGACTTGCAACTGCGCATCGCCAAGCTGTGTGAAGGCCTGCCGGTGGAGGTGCTGCGCATTCGTCGCGAGCGTGGCAATGCCAGCAGCAGCTTGCAGGGTCAGGCTAAAGAAACCCTGGATGAACTGAGTGTGGACGACGTGTTCGCCCAACGTTTAAGCAGCGAAGCGCTGGACGAAGCCGAGCAGGCACGTCTGCTGGCGCTGTATCAGCAGGTGGTCAGTGAACTGCGCGAGGGTGACGCATGAAAATCCTCAGCCTGCGCCTGAAAAACCTCAATTCGCTCAAGGGCGAGTGGAAGATTGATTTCACCGCCGAGCCGTTCAAAGACAACGGCTTGTTCGCCATCACCGGGCCGACCGGGGCGGGTAAAACCACGCTGCTGGATGCCATCTGCCTGGCGCTTTACCATCGCACGCCGCGCATGAGCACGGTGTCGGCCAGCGCCAACGAACTGATGAGTCGGCACACCGCCGACTGTTTGGCCGAGGTCGAGTTTGAGGTTAAGGGCGTCGCCTATCGCGCTTTTTGGAGCCAGCGCCGCGCCCGCGATAAGGCCGATGGTGCGCTGCAAGCGCCCAAGGTCGAACTGGCGGCTGCCGATGGGCCAATCATCACCGACAAAATCAACGAGAAGCTGCGCGAAACCGAGCGCCTGACGGGGCTGGATTTCGAGCGCTTTACCAAATCCATGTTGCTGGCCCAGGGCGGTTTTGCTGCGTTTCTTGAGGCCAACGCCAACCAGCGCGCCGAGCTGCTGGAAGAGCTGACCGGCACCGATATCTACGGGCATATTTCCCAGCGGGTGTTCGAGCAAACCCGCGAGGTCAAAGTCGCCCTCGATCAACTGCGCGCCAAGGCCGAGGGCGTGGAGTTGCTCAGTGATGAGCAGCGCGCCGAGCTGCAGGCGCAAACGCAACAATGGGCGCAGGAACACAGCCGTTTATCCAGCGAACAAAGCGAATTGCAGCACCTGCGCAACGCGCGCGAAGCGCTGAGCAAAGCCGAGGCGCAGTGGTTGGCCAATCAGCAGGCTGAGCAGGCGGCGCAAGAGGCCTTGCAGCAAGCCCAGCCGCAATTGGCGCAACTGGCCGCCAGCGAGCCGGCGCAGCGTTTGCAGCCGCTGCACCATGACTGGCAGCAAGCTCGCCAGAGTCTGACGCAAACCGAACAAGGGCTGCAGCAGAATGCCAGCGAGCAGCGCCAGGTTGAGCAGACCATTGCCGAGCAGACCTGGCAGGCCTGCGAACTGAGCGCCCTGCTGCTTGCTGATTGTCAGGCGCAGCGTCAGCAACTGGCTGAACGCCTGCAGCAGGTGCAACAGCAACTGGCCGAGCAGCCGCAACAGGGTCGTCTGGGGGAACAGCTGGGCAGCTGGGGCGAGCAGCTTAAGGCACGCCAGCAACTGGTCGAGGACATCACTCAGTTGCAACTGAGTCAGCAGCAACTGCAAGAAACGATTACCGCGCTGCACACGCAACTGAGCCAGCAGACTGAGCAACTAGGTGCCGAACAGCATCGCCTGCAGCAGGCCCGCGAGCAGGAACACGCCGCGCAGCAACAACAGCAGGCGCTGCTGACCGGACGCACTGAGGCAGCCTTGCGCGAGCGTTGGCAGCAGCTGCATATCCAGAGCGGTGTGCTGAGTCAGCTGGGCGAATTGGCCGGCGCGCAACAGCGTCTGGCAATCGAACAAACGCAGTTAGCCAGCGCCCTGACGCAATTACGCGAGCAGCATCAGGCCAAGAGCGACGAGGTGGCGCAGTTGCGCCTGCGCTACAAGGACCTGCAGCAGCAGGTGCAGGCTCAGGAAAAACTACTGGAGCAGGAGCAACGCATCCAGGCCCTGGAAACCCATCGCGCCCAATTGCAACCCGGCGAAGCCTGCCCGCTGTGCGGCTCCGAGGCGCATCCTGCGATTAGCGCCTACCAAGCCCTGGATGTGTCGGCGACCAAGGCGCTGTTGAACAGCAAGCGCAACGAGCTGGAAGCCCTGACCGAACAGGGCCGGCAACTGGCGGGCGAACTGGAAAAAATCGCCGCACGCCTGGAGCAGCAACAGCAGCAATTTGCGCGGGGTGAGCAGACCCAGGCCGAGCAGGGTGAGCGCTGGCAAGTGCTTAACGCGCAACTGGGACATCCGCTGGCCGATGCCGATGCCCTGGCTAACCTGCAGGCACATCAAAGCGATGAGCTGCTCATGTTGCAGCAGCAACTTGATCAACTGCAACAGCTCAATACCGCCCTTGAGCAGTGCCAGCAAACGCGGCTAAATCAGCAACAGCGGTGCAACGAACTGGAGCAACAGCAGGCGCTTAATCGACTGCACCTGCAGCAGCGTCAGGAGCAGCGCGAGCACGGTCAACAGCGCCTGCAACAACTGCAGCAGGTTGCCGCTGAACGTACTGCCGATCTGAGTCAGGCCCTTGCCGAGTTTGGCTATCAGCTGCCGGACAACGCCAGCGCCTGGCTCACCGAGCGCCAAACAGAGTGGCAGTGTTGGCAGCGCAATCAGCAGCAAAGTCTGGATTTACAGCGTCAGCTCAGTGAGCGGGATCACGCCCTGCAGGCTGCCGTTCAGTTGGCTCAGCACTGGCAGCAACGCTGGAGTGCGCTGAACCTCGACGATCAACCGGGCATGGCCAAGCTCGCCGATGCGCAGGCGGCCTTGCAACAGGCGCAGACTCAACTGGAAGAGGTGCAGCGCCGTCAGCAGCAGTTGACCGGTAGCCGTCAGGCGCTGGCCAGCCGTCTGCAGGATGAACACGCGCGCCTGCACCAAGCCGAACAGCAGTGGACGGCCGCCCTAAGCGCCAGCCCCTTTAATGCCGAGGCCGATTATCTGGCCGCTTTGCTGGATGACGTGCAGCGAATCGCGTTGCAGCAACTGCGTCAGCGGTTGGATAAAGCCTTGAGCGATGCCCAAGCACTGGTGTGCGCTGCCGCCGAACAGGTCACAGTGCTGCGCGCCAGTCCGGCCAGCGCGCTGGATCTTGCGCAACTCGATGCGCAGTTGCTCACGCTCAACAGCCAGTTGCACAGCCTGAGCGAGCGTCAGGGTGAAATCCGCGCGCAGTTGCAGGGCGATGAGGCGCGCAGGCTCGGTCAGCAAAGCCTGTTTGCCGCCATCAGCACCCAGCAGGATGAATACGACCTGTGGCAACAGCTCAACAGCCTGATTGGCTCGTCAGACGGCGCCAAATACCGCAAGTTCGCTCAAGGCCTGACCCTGGATCATCTGGTCTACCTGGCCAATCAGCAGCTCGAACGCCTGCACGGTCGTTACCAATTGGCGCGGCGCAGCCGTGGTGAGCTGGAACTGGAAGTGCTCGATACCTGGCAGGCCGATGCGGCGCGCGACACCAAAACCTTGTCCGGCGGCGAGAGTTTTCTGGTCAGCCTGGCGCTGGCCTTGGCGCTGTCCGATCTGGTCAGCCACAAAACCAGCATCGACTCGCTGTTCCTCGACGAAGGCTTCGGCACCCTCGACGGCGAGACCCTGGAGGTGGCGCTGGATGCGCTGGATAACCTCAACGCCAGCGGCAAAATGATCGGCGTTATTAGCCATGTTGAGGCGCTGAAAGAGCGCATCCCCGTGCAGCTGAAAGTGCACAAGGCCGTGGGCATGGGTTACAGCGCATTGGACAAGCGCTTTGCCTTCAGTCAGCCAAGCAGTTGATGCATCCCTGCGCTGATCAGCCGAGGGCTATCTATACTCGGTTGGTCGCACAGGATGCGCGTACGCAATTTATCAGGGAGTTCTAGCGAATCGCTTGGAGTGACGTGCTTGACCAAGCCACTGATCTGCCTGTTGTGCTGCTTGCTTGTCCCGCTGTACACGCCGCAGGTTTTGGCGCAAAACCTGACCTTTTGCCATGAAGATCAAGACTCGTATCCTTGGGTGATGACCGACGGCAGCGGGCTCAACCTGTTGTTGCTGGAACAGGTGGCCGATGCCCTGGGTCTGGAGCTGCACATGGTGGCCGTGCCGTGGAAGCGCTGCCTCAATGGTTTGGCCCAAGGTGTTTACGACGGCGCGTTTGCCGCCAGTTTCAAGGCCGAGCGTTTGCCCTTGGGGCGTTATCCGCAAGATGCCGATGGTCGGCTTGATGAGCGCAAACGCCTGCATACCTCGACCTATGCTCTGTACCGGCGCAAGGGCAGTGCGGTGAGCTGGAACGGCGAGCAGTTTCGCCAGTTGACCGGGCGTATTGGCTCACTCAGCGGCTTCTCGATTGTTGAAATGCTGCGCAGCCATGGGCTTGAGGTGGACGAAACCAGCCGTGATCCTTTGGCTTTGTTGCAGATGCTCAAACACCAACGCATTGAAGCCGCCGCTCTACAAAGCCTGCGTGCCGATTTCATCCTGCAGGCTCAGCCTGAGTTGGCTGCGCAGCTTGAGAAAGGTGTGCTGCCGCTGGAAGAAAAAGCCTACTACCTCATGCTGTCCAATGGCCTGGTGGCCGCACAGCCGGAATTAGCGGCACGGCTGTGGGATGAAATTGAGCGTCAGCGCGAGTCGGCGGCCTATCAGCAAAAGGTGCAAGTGTTTCTGCTGCACAGTGACCGCTGACGAGTTAAAGCTGCGCTTGGCTTGGTATACGCCTGCGCGTGACGCATGATGAAACTCCGTTCTGATGAGCACTGCCGGCATGGCTAAGCGTCCCGTTGACCCTCCTTCTGCTTCTGCCTTGGGCCGGTTTTTGACCTTGGCCGGCACCGCCACGCGCATTGGTGGCAGCGTGCTCGGGCAGCGCTTGCTGCCGGGCAAGCGCGGTGTGGACTGGCAGCCGATTGGCGAGTTGCTTACTGAGGTGCTGGGCGAGATGAAGGGGCCGGTGCTCAAGTTGGGTCAAATGGCCTCGCAGTGGCAGGGCGTGTTGCCGCCGCCGATTGCCCAGGCACTGAGCGCACTGCAAAACCGCGTACCGGCGCTGCCCTTCAGCGCCCTGCGCGAGCATTTGCAGTTGGTCTACGGCGAGGATTTACAGCAGGTTTTTGCGCAGATTGATGAGCAACCGTTCGCCGCCGCCTCGCTTGGGCAGGTGCACCGCGCTGTAGCCGCCGATGGACGCAAGATTGTGTTGAAGGTGCAATACCCCGGCATTGCCGCGATTTGTCAGGCCGATTTGCTGCAAATGCGTCGCCTGCTGCCCTTGGGCCGCTTGTTGCGCGTGCCGGCGCAACAGTTGGAGGCCTTGTACAACGAACTGGACGCGGTGATTACCGCCGAGCTGGATTACCCCGCCGAGATGCAACGGCTGCAGGTATTCCGTGCGCATTTTGCCGACTGGCCGGGGCTGCGTTTGCCAGTGCCGCAAGTGGATCTGTGTCGCCCCGGCGTGCTGGCCTTGAGCGAAGAACCCGGATTGCCATTTGCTGAGGTGGCCCAGGCCAGTGCCGAAGTGCGCGAGCGGCTGGCGTTGACGCTGGTGCAGTGGCTCGGTGCGCAGGCATTTGAATTGGGCCTGCTGCATGCTGACCCGCATCCCGGCAATTTTGCTTACACCGCCGCAGGTGAGTTGGTGGTGTACGACTTTGGCTGTGTGCATCGGCTGCCGTCTGCGCTGCTGACGGCTTATGTTCACGCCTACCAGGCGCTGCAGGCGCGCGATGGTGAGCAACTGGAACAGGCGTTTCAGGCCCTTGGCACACGCCAGCCGCGTTCGGCAGCCCCTTACGGGCTGTATCGGCAATTACATGGTTTGCTCGGCCCGCTGTTGCAGCCGGGTGAGCAGTGGGATTTTGCTGCCACGCCGCTGCATCAGGAGATGCAACGGCTTATTCCTGATGTATTGGGCGCGTTAGGCAGCCTGCAGCCAGCACCGGCCACGTTGCTGGTCAACCGCACGTTGGAAGGGCATTACTGGAACCTCAGCCGTCTCGCGGTAGCGTTGCCGCTGGCTGACGTCATGCAGCCACGCATGGCGCCGCCAAACATATGAGCCTCAGCGCATGCGTTGCACGGGGCGTGCGCGGCCGTTCTCGATATGGGTCAGGAATACAGCACTGGAGCCTTGATGGTCATTGCGGCTGAACGACACCTTGAAACCGCCCAGGTCAGTATCAAGATGCTCCAGCGCATCGAGAAAACTGTCGCGGGTCAGTGGTTCGGCAGCGTTTTGCAGTGCCTGCACAAACACCGCCGCGCTTACATAACCTTCAAGTGATACATGGCTGAAATCACCGGTTGGCATATCCGCCTGATACGCCTTCACCAACGCCAGGGCGCTGTCGTGGGGCGAGGGTACCACCTGGGAAATGTAAACCCCTTCAGCATCCAGCCCGGCGATTTGTATAAAGCGCTCAGAACCAATAAATGACACGCTGAGAAAGCGCGTTTTGAAACCTTGGGCGTTAGCTTCTTTGACGGCCGCCGCCAACTGCTTGTAGGTGCCGACAAAGAATACCGCTTCGGGTTGGGCATGCTGTAAGGCATGAATGGCCTGTGTGACCTGCAGAGAGTTGCGCAGCACCCGCGCCTCGGCATGCAGTGAAAGACCACGCTTGCTCAGTGCGCCATTAAGGCCGCTTTTGACTGATTCGCCGAAGGAATCGTCCTGCATCAAAATGGCGATCTTGCTCAGTTGCAGGTCCTTGGTGACGCGCTCCACCAGATGCTCAGTTTCCTCGATATAAGAAGCCCGTACGTTGAAGACACCTGGCTTGGTCGGCGTGCGCAAAAACTCGGCACCCGTCAGCGGAAACAGGTAAGGCACCTGCGCCTGCATGGCCAAGGGCAGAGCCGCCCGTGAGGTTGGGGTACCCACATAACCGAGCAGGGCGAAGGCCTTTTGGTTGCTCAGCAAGTCACGGGTGTGAGCGGCGGTGCGGTTTGGCTCATAACCGTCATCCTGGCTGAGCAGGGTGATGCGGCGGCCGTTGACTCCGCCTTGGGCGTTGATGCGGTCAAAGTAAGCCTGCGCGCCGCTGTGCATACCCAAGCCCAGCGCGGCGGCGGGGCCGCTTTGTGCATTGACCATGCCGATGCGTACTTCATGCGCTGTCAGGCCCGGTTCAGCGATGGCCGCAGAACTGGTAAAAAACGTCCAGGCGGCGAGCGCGCCTCTAATTAAGAGTCGGGACATTATTTAAAGCTTCCTGGCCGGCTTCGCGCGCAGTTAGTAATCCAGCGCATGCGGTTTTTATTGTTATGCATGTACAGGCGTCTCCTCTTTCACGAAGTTAGCAAGCCTGATTAATCATTACTGTTCAAGGGGAGTATGGCTTCAGGTTGGTATTTTCCCTGATTCAAATCGGCGAAGTAGCGATCGTAGCGACCGCTCTTGCGGTAATCCGCCAGGCGTTGATTAAACCGCGCCATCAAGGTCGTGCTACTGGCTAGGCTTCTCGGTAGCAGCAGGTAGCTGTAGTTGCTGAGCAGGGGTTTTGGATGATGGGTAATCTTGGCCTGGTCGCTGGCGCTGAAATGGCTGCGCAGGGCGGCGTAGCCGACGTTCATCTCCTGCGGGTAGAGCACTACGCGCTCTTTGAGCAGCTTTTCGAAGTTCTGCATATCGGTGGATACGCGTTCCATCTTCACCGTGTTTTTCGCCAGAAATGCATCGAACTGCGGTCCGTAACTGTATTCCAGTCCGCCGCCGAGGGTCATGCCGGTCAGGTCGTCGAAGCGCTGCCAGTCAAAAGGCAAACTCTTGAGGTGGAAAAACACGAACTGCTCATCCAGCAGGGGCTCGCTGAAGTAAAAGTCGGCCTCGCGCTCGGCTTTATGCATCCATACGGCGGTGCCGTCAAAGCGGCCAGCTGCGGCGGCTGAATAGGCGCGTGGCCAAGGCAGGAACTGGAAGGTGACGCGATAGCCCTCGTCGGCCAGGATGTCGCTGATGAGATGAGCGATCACACCGTTGTGTTTTAACTCACTGGACAAATAAGGCGGCCAGTCGCCCACGCTGATCCTCAATTCCGGCTGCTCGGTGGCCTGTGCAGAAAGCCCCCACCACAGGCACACGGCAACGAACAGGTTTTTCCACTTCATTCAAACCCCTCATTAAAAGAACCGGCGGGTGCCCGACGCTAATTATCTCATCGTGTTGCGCAGCGTTAACAGGCGGGCCATGAATGTGAATGCCCCGCCTTTTTTATTTAGGTAGTACGGATAAAAGCTGCGCTCGCCGAATCAAGAACCTTTTCACGAGGCTCTCTAAATAATCATAGATGGGCTGTAACAGCAGGCGGAACTTTTACTGTGCAAGCGTTTATTGCGTAGGCACTCATGCCGCCCGATTAGTTGGCTATTAGCCGGGTGCATTACTGCCAGAGGGTTTTGCGCCAATTCTGCTGCTGTTCCGGCGTCTGGAATGTCCAGGCGACAAAGCGGCTCTGCTTTTGCCCTTGGGCCATCTCCACGGTGTGGACGTGCAATGCGCCGGCCTTTTTCAGGGTGCTGTAAACGCCGGGCAAATTACCTGCCTTGGAAATCAGGCTGCTGAACCACAGCACCTGCTGGCCCACGTCGGCACTTTCGCGGATCAGTTGGCTGACAAATGCCGCCTCGCCGCCCTTGCACCACAACTCGGCGGCCTGGCCACCAAAGTTAAGTACGGGCAGGGTGCGCTTGGGGTCGAGCTTGCCCAAGTTGCGCCATTTACGTTTGCTGCCGCTGCTGGCCTCTTCGGCGCTGGCATGAAAGGGCGGGTTACACAGCGTTAGGTCAAAGCGCTCGCTGCTATTGATGAGGCCTTTGAAGATGTGCGCGCTGTCGGTTTGCTGGCGCAGTTCGATGGCGGCACTCAAGCCCGGATTGGCTTGCACAATGGCCTTGGCCGAGGCGATGGCGCTGGTGGCGATGTCGGAGCCGACAAAATGCCAGGCGTATTCGCGGTGCCCGAGCAGCGGGTAAATGCAGTTAGCGCCTACGCCAATGTCCAGCGCGCGGATCTTGCCACCGCGCGGGATTTCACCGCCATTGCCAGCGGCCAGCAGGTCGGCCAGGTAATGCAGGTAGTCAGCGCGACCAGGGATCGGCGGGCACAGATAATCGGCCGGAATGTCCCAGTGCTGAATGCCGTAGAACTGCTTGAGCAGCGCGCGGTTGAACACTTTGACCGCGGCCGGGTTGGCGAAGTCGATGCTTTCCTTGCCGTAGGGGTTGATGATGACGAAGGCGGCCAGTTCCGGGCTGGTTTTGATCAGCGCCGGAAAGTCGTAGCGCCCCTGGTGCCGGTTGCGCGGGTGAAGTTGACCTTTGCTGGCGTCTGGTTTGGGCGCAGCAGGACGGGCGGCAGGTCGGCGTTTCGGGCGTTTCGGAGGCAGGGACATGGCAAGGCTAATCGGCAGAAAGGCCGGGGATTTTCCCACAGCCGGCGACCGGCTGCAGGATATTCCGCTCAAGCGACGTGCGGCGTTGGCTCAGCCTGCGCTCACGCCAGAGGCTTTGCGCCGGGGAATGCCCAGGCGCTGACGGCGCTCCCACAGGCATTTACGGCTGATGCCGAGTTTGCGCGCCAGTTCGGTCTCGGTCATGTGGTCCTGGTGTTCCAGCACGAAGTGCTGAAAGTAGTCTTCCAGGGACAGGTCTTCGGTTGGCTCGTTGGATTCGTGGCCCAAGCCGCTGGCGTGGGCAGGCAGGCCGGTGAAATCGTCTTCAAGGTCGTCGAGTTCAATGTCGATGCCCAGCAACTCGGCGGAAATACTGCTGCCTTCACACAGAATCACCGCGCGTTCGATGGCGTTCTCAAGTTCACGCACGTTGCCCGGCCAAGAGTAATGGCGGATGGCTTGTTCGGCGTCAGTGGCAAAGCTCAGGTCTTCCCGGCCTTGGCGGCTGGTTTGGCGAATCAGGAAGGCGCGGGCAATTTCGACCACGTCTGTGCCGCGCTCACGCAGCGGTGGCAGTTTGAGCGCGATGACGTGCAGGCGGTAGTAAAGGTCTTCGCGGAACTGGCCGATTTTCGACAGGCTTTTCAGGTCGCGGTGGGTGGCGGCAATCAGGCGGACATCGACCTTTTGCGATTGCACCGAGCCGACCCGGCGAATTTCACCTTCTTGCAGCACACGCAGCAGGCGTGCTTGCGCTTCTAACGGCAGTTCGCCGATTTCATCGAGGAACAACGTACCGCCGTCGGCGGCTTCAACCAAACCGGCACGGCCAGCGCTGGCACCGGTGAAGGCGCCTTTTTCATGGCCGAACAGTTCGGACTCGATCAACGATTCCGGGATGGCCGCGCAGTTGACTGAAATCAGCGGCGCTTTGGCGCGGCGCGAAAGGTTGTGCAGGGCGCGGGCGACCAGTTCTTTACCGGTGCCGGACTCACCCTGAATCAGCACGTTGGAATCGGTCGGGGCGACTTTGTGGATTTTGCTGTACATCTCCTGCATGGCCGCGCAGGAACCAATGATGCCGATTTCGCCGTTGCTGTTATCCACCGCTTTTTCCGCGCTGGGCTTGCTGCTGGCAGCGGCGGGGGCTGGGGTGTTCTTGGCCTGTTGGTGATCACGCAGAATGCGCGCTACGGCTTGCAGCATTTCGTCGTGGTCGAAGGGTTTGGCGATGTAGTCCACCGCGCCCATCTTCATCGAGTCGACCGCCGAGCGCAGGCTGGCGTAGCTGGTCATGATCAGCACCGGCGTGCCTTGGCCGAGCTTGATCAGCTCGGTACCGGGCGCGCCCGGCAGGCGCAGGTCGCTGACGATCAGGTCAAAACTTGGGATGCTGAAGCGCTCTTGCGCTTCTTGTACCGAGCCGGCTTCACTGACTTGGTATTGGTTACGTTCGAGCAGGCGACGCAAGGCAGAGCGGATAATCGTTTCGTCTTCGACGATCAAAATATGAGGCATCAATTCGTTCTCTCGACAGTCTCAGGGCGCAGCGCCGGGCAAAGAGCCGGGTCTGCATGCGCGCGGATAGCTGGTTTAAGTCGCTAGGGACGTCGCTTCGACATGCCGTGGCAAGCTCACCCGAATCCGGGTGCCGCGCTGCCGTTCCAGGTCGGCCGGGCTGTCGATTGTTATCTGGCCATAATGCTCTTCCACGATCGAATAGACCAGAGCAAGGCCCAGTCCCGTTCCTTTGCCGGGGTCTTTGGTGGTGAAGAACGGCTCGAACAAACGGTCGATGATGGCTTTGGGAATACCGCTGCCTTCGTCCTCGACGATGAGGTCGATGGTGTGCTCGAACTGCTCGCTTTTGACCCGAATCGCACTGCCCGGCTCGCTGGCATCGCGGGCGTTGGACAGCAAATTGATCAGCACCTGAGCCAGGCGCTGTGGATCGCCAATCACCCAGTGGTCGCACTCGCACAAGTTGAAAAACTGCACATCGACGCTGCGCCGGTTAAGCGCCAGTAGGGCGATGGCCTCGCGCGCCACTTCGGCCAGGCACACCGGTTCTTCGTTGTGCTGATGGCTGCCAGAGTGAGCAAAACTCATCAGCGATTGCACGATGCGTGACACGCGTTTGGTTTGCTCGATGATCTGCTCGCTGATCTCGGTTAACTCGCTGTCGCCTTCACGTTCCTCGCGCAGGTTTTGCGCCAGGCAGGCGATGCCGGTAATCGGGTTGCCGATCTCGTGTGCGACACCGGCGGCTAGCCGGCCAATGCTGGCCAGTCGCTCGGAGTGGATCAATTTGTCTTCCAGTAACTGGGTTTCGGTTAGGTCTTCTACCAGCAACACCAGGCCACTGTTGCCGGGAGCCAGTGGCTCATCGATAGCCGCTTTGTGCAGGTTGAGCCAGCGGGTTTGCCCATCGAGCGCCAGGCGTTGCTTGTGCAAGTGCTCATCGGGCAGTTCGATAAAGTGTTCCAGCAAGGCGCGCCAGGGTTCGCCGAGGGTATTCAGGCGCGAGCCGACCACGCGCTGCGCGGGGATTTCGGTGAGCTCTTCCATGGCTTTGTTCCACATCAGGATCTCCTGATCCTTGGCCAGCGAGCAAACGCCCATGGGCAGTTCCTGCAAGGTCTGGCGGTGGTAACGGCGCAGGGTATCGAGTTCGGCGGCAAGGCCGGTCAGGCGCGAGCGGTAGTCTTCCAGGCGGTTCTCGATAAAGTGGATGTCTTCGCTGACATAGGTTTCGCTACCTGCTTTGTAAGGCAGGAAGGTTTCCACAATGTCCTGGGCCACGCTGGGGCCCATCAGCCCTGAGAGGTTGGCTTCGATACGATCGCGCAAGCGGCGCAGGGCGTAGGGGCGGCCTTCATCAAAGGGCAGGTGCAGGTCGCGCAAGGCTTGCTCAACTTCATGCTGAGCTGTTTTCGCCCCCAGTGGTTTGGCCAACTGGGCGGCGAATTCCTGCGGTGAGTCGGCGAGCAGTTCACGCCGTTGCGGGCGGCGCACGTTGTCCACCGCGCAGGCTTCGGCGGCGCTCTTTTCTTCTGGGCTGGCCTCGGTGAACAGCGACACCAGGGTGAAGATCAGTACGTTTGCCGCCAGCGAGCCGATGGCCGCCATGTGCCAACTGCTGTCATCGAGTACATAAATGATGTTGAACCAGGGCAGGTAAAAGCCTTGCAGGTTGCCCAACATCGGCAACAGCATGGTCAGTGTCCACACGCCGATACCGGCCAGCAGCCCGGCAATAAAGCCTTTGCGGTTGGCGGTTGACCAATACAGCACCGAAAGCACGCCCGGCAGAAATTGCAAGGTGGCGACGAAGGCGACAATGCCGAGGTTGGCCAGGTCTTGCTCGGCGCCCAGCAACAGATAGAAACCGTAGCCCGCCATGATGATCAGCAGGATCAGCGCGCGGCGGGTCCACTTCAGCCAGCGGTAGATGTTGCCCTCTGACGGCGGCTGGTACAGCGGCAGCACCACATGGTTAAGCACCATGCCGGACAGCGCCAGGGTGCTGACAATGATCAGCCCGCTGGAGGCCGACAGCCCGCCGATATAGGCCAACAAGGCCAAGGTTTGGCTGTTGACGGCAATGCCCACGCCAAGGGTGAAGTATTCCGGGTTGGTAGTCGCGCCCAGCTTGAGGCCGGCCCAGAGAATCAGCGGCACCGCCAGGCTCATCAGCAGCAGAAACAGCGGCAGGCCCCAACTGGCGCTGACCATGGCGCGCGGGTTGAGGTTCTCGGTGAAGGTCATGTGGTACATGTGCGGCATGACGATGGCCGAGGCGAAAAACACCAGCAGCAGGGTGCGCCAGGGGCCTTCTTGCAGTGGCGTATGCAGGCTGGTCAGTGAGGACTGGTTTTGCACCAGCCAGGCTTGCAGATCTTGCGGGCCGTCGAATACGCCATACAGCGCGTACAAGCCGATCACGCTGATGGCCACCAGCTTGACCACCGACTCAAAGGCGATGGCAAACACCAGGCCTTCATGTTTTTCCCGCGTGGCGATGTGCCGTGCGCCAAACAGAATGGTGAACAGAATGATCAGCCCGCAGTAGGCCAGCGCCACGCGTTCCTGTACGGGTTCACGGGTAAGGATGCCGATGGAGTCCGCCACGGCCTGAATTTGCAGGGCCAGCAAGGGCAGTACGCCGATCAGCATAAAAACGGTGGTCAGCGCGCCAGCCCAGGTGCTGCGAAAGCGGAAGGCAAACAGGTCGGCCAACGAGGACAGTTGGTAGGTGCGCGTAATGCGCAAAATGGGGTAGAGCAGCACCGGGGCCAACAGAAACGCACCGGACACGCCGAGGTAGCTGGCCAGAAAGCCATAACCATATTGGTAAGCCAGCCCCACCGTGCCGTAAAAGGCCCAGGCGCTGGCGTATACGCCGAGCGAGAGGGTGTAGGTCAGCGGATGGCTGACCACCCAGCGCGGGATCAGGCCGCGTTCGCTGATCCAGGCCACACCGAACAGCACAAGAAGGTAAATGGCGCTGATCAGAATCAGCTGGCTCAGGCTAAAGCTTGTCAGCATCACAATGACTCAGCAGCGAATAAGGGGAGGGCGAGGCGTGCAACGGCTCAGAGCTCATCGGCATCGCGCTGACTCTGCAGAATAAAAGTCACCACAATCAGAATCAGCCACAGCAGATACGGCCGATACCAGGCACCGTTGGGGTCGATCCACCAGTCCATGATGGCTGGGGAAAACAGGTAGATCCCCACCACCAGGATCAGCACCAATCGATAGATGTACATGGCGCAACTCGTTGCTTGATTGCCGGCGATGGTAACGGAAGCGCGGCATTCTGCGTAGGTTGGCCGCGGTTTGTGTGCACCGGGCTTGGCTTTTTGAGCTAAATTGGTACTATCGTTCCAGATTATAAAAATAATGCTGGAGACCCCTATGCGCATTGCCATGCTTTCCACCCTTGCTATGTCCGTGTTGTTGGTTGCCTGCGGTGACGCCCCGGAACCGGTGGCCAACCTGGATTTTCAAAAAGATTTGCAGACCCAACTGATCAAGGCCAAGCCCGGTACGGTGATTGAAATCCCGGCCGGGACCTTTCAGCTCGATCGCAGCCTGAGCCTTAAAGTCAGCGGCGTGACCATCAAAGGCGCAGGCATGGACAAGACCATTCTGAGCTTCAAAGGGCAGAAGTCCGGGGCGGAAGGTCTGCTGGTGGATGCCTCGGATTTCACCATCGAAGACATCGCCTTCGAGGACAGCAAAGGTGACGCGCTCAAGGTGGTGGGCGGCAAGAACATCATCATCCGCCGTGTACGCACCGAATGGACCAACGGCCCGGCCACGGAAAACGGTGCTTATGGCATCTACCCGGTGCAAACGGAAAACACCCTGATTGATGGGGTGGTGGCCATTGGTGCGTCTGATGCCGGTATTTACGTGGGCCAGTCGCGCAATGTGGTGGTGCGCAACAGCCGGGCCGAACGCAACGTGGCCGGGATCGAGATTGAAAACACCGTGGACGCCGATGTTTACGACAACATTGCCACCGGCAACACCGGCGGCGTGCTGGTGTTCAACATGCCCAACCTGCCGCAGGAAGGTCGCGTGACGCGGGTGTTCCGCAACAAGATTGAAGGCAACAACCACAAGAACTTCGGCCACAAGGGCACGCCCGTGGCGAGCATTCCGGCTGGCTCCGGGGTGGTGATCAACTCCCACGACGATGTGGAGGTGTTCGATAACGACATCGGCAACCACAAGACCGCCAACGTGATCATCAGCAGTTACTTCAGCACCGGCTACAGCGACCTCTCGACCACCGAGGCCTTCGACCCTTACCCCGAAGGCATCCACATCCACGGCAATCGCTTCGGGCCGGGCGGTGAAAGCCCGGATCACTTTGACCTCAAAGCACTCAAAGTCAGCCAGTTTGGCTTGAATGGCCGCCTGCCGGACGTGCTCTGGGACGGTTACGTCAACCTCGACATTCTGGTCGACGGCCAATTGCCGGCTGATCGCGCCATCTGCATTAACAATGGCGAGGCCGGCATGATCAACGTCGACGGGCCCAACAACTTCAAGAACATCAGCACCGACATGACGCCCTATCGCTGCAGCCTGCCGCCGTTGCCAGCGGTCAAATTGGCCTCGGCTGAAGCCGGTCAGGGGGCCTGATGCGTCGCCTGTTCGTGATCGCCCTGTTGCTGCTGGTGGGGTGCCAGCAGCAACCCGCGCCCCTGTACTTGCCCGAGGGGGACAACTACCCGGAAAAGCTCAGCGACTGGGGCATGCTGCAACGCAGCCAAGGCTTTATTGCGCCGATTGCTGAGGCCCTGCCTTATGACCTGAACACCCCGCTGTTTACCGACTATGCCCATAAACTGCGCACGGTCTGGATGCCCGCCGGCACCTCGGCCCGCTACGGCGAAGCGCATTTTGACTACCCGCTGGGCACGGTAATCAGCAAAACCTTTTACTACCCCAAGGATGCTCAGGGCCGTTTGCTGCAGCATGAACAGGATGTGCGCGATCCGCAGCGCGGCTTGGAATTGGCGCGGGTGCAGTTGATTGAAACGCGCCTGTTGCTCAAGCAAAAAAACGGCTGGGTCGCGCTGCCCTATGTGTGGGATGAGCAACAACAGGACGCACGACTGGAATGGGCCGGCGACAGCCGCGCGCTGAGCCTGCTTACGGCGCAGGGCAACACTCAAACTGTGGATTATCAAGTGCCGGATGCCAACCAGTGCGCCGGTTGCCACGAGGAAAGCGCCGGGCAGGGCAACAACCCCCTTGGCCCCAAAGCGCGGCACTTGAACAAGACCTTTGCCTACGCCGATGGCAGCCATAATCAGCTGCTCTACTGGCAGCAGCAAGGCCGTTTACAAGCGTTGCCAGTGGGTTTGCAGGGCGTGCCGCGCAATGCCCTGTGGCCGACGCCGCGTTCGAGTGAAAGCCTGGAACATCAGGCGCGCAGTTACCTCGACGCCAACTGCAGCCACTGCCACAACCCCAAAGGGCCGGGGCGCACCTCCGGCTTGTTGCTCGATCCGGCCACGCCGTTCGGTATCAGCTATGGCCTGTGCAAACAACCGGTGGCGGCGGGTAAAGGCTCGGGCGACCGTCTGGTGGACATCCACCCCGGAGCGCCGGAAAAGTCCGTGCTGCTGTACCGCATGGAAAGCGTCGACCCCAGCATCATGATGCCCGAACTGGGCCGCTCCACCGTGCATGCTGAAGGGGTTGAAGTGTTGCGCCGCTGGGTCGCCAGTTTGCAAGGGGATTGCTGAGCTGTCCCAGTGACGGGCTAGCAGGTGTAGGAGGCGCTTTCGGCTTTGGCATCCTGCTTCGCTCTACCTCCTGCATCCATGCAGTCGTAGCGGCGAGCTGTTATCGCGGCTAAAGCGGCCCCTTCCACAGATCTGGCGGTGCCATGAGATCAGCGCATGACCTGTTTTCGTGCGCCGCAGCAGGCATGGGGCATGCCTGGCTCTATTGTGGTGCGCGCTTGTTGTGGGTAAGCGCGGCAGGCCGCGCCAGCGCTGGCCTGGGGCGCTGGCATAAGTCTTGCGTTACTGGTGTATCGCCCAGGCTCGCAGGAGGCCCACTGTGTCGATTCATATCGCCTTGCACCATGTCAGTCACTACCGCTACGACCGTGCAGTTAACCTCGGCCCGCAGGTGGTGCGCCTGCGCCCAGCGCCGCACAGCCGTACCCGGGTGTTGTCCTATGCCTTGAAGGTCGAGCCGGGCGAGCACTTTATCAACTGGCAGCAAGACCCCCAGGGTAACTACCTGGCGCGTTTGGTGTTCCCTGAGAAAACCCGCGAGCTGAAAATTGAGGTCGATCTGGTCGCCGAAATGGCGGTATTCAACCCGTTCGATTTCTTCCTTGAGCCTTACGCCGAGAAAATCCCTTTTGCCTACACCGAAGGAGAGCAGTTGGAGCTTGCGCCCTATCTGGTCAAGTTGCCGGCCGGCAAACTGTTCGCCAAGTACCTGGCGGGCATCGAGCTGACGCCGACGCCCAGCGTGGACTTTCTGGTAGCGCTCAATCAGCGCTTGTCCACCGACATCAGCTACCTGATTCGCTTGGAGCCGGGCGTGCAAACCCCGGAAGAAAGCCTGGAAAAAGCCTCGGGTTCCTGCCGCGACTCAGCCTGGCTGCTGGTGCAGTTGTTCCGCCATTTGGGGCTGGCGGCGCGCTTTGTCTCGGGTTACTTGATTCAGCTCACGGCCGATGTCAAAGCCCTCGACGGCCCGTCCGGCACCGAGGTGGATTTCACCGACCTGCATGCCTGGTGCGAGGTTTATCTACCGGGTGCCGGTTGGATCGGCCTGGACCCAACCAGCGGCCTGTTCGCCGGTGAGGGTCATATCCCCTTGGCGTGCAGCCCGGAGCCATCCTCGGCCGCGCCGATCAGCGGCGGCGTGGACGAATGCGAGTGCGAGTTCAGCCACAAAATGTGGGTGGAGCGCATCTGGGAAGCGCCGCGTGTCACCAAGCCCTACAGCGACGAGCAATGGCAGGCGATTGTCAGCCTCGGGCAAAAGGTCGATGAAGACCTGCAAGCGCAGGATGTGCGCCTGACCATGGGCGGCGAGCCCACCTTTGTCGCCCTCGATTACCCCGATGACCCGGAATGGAACACCGCCGCCTTGGGGCCGAACAAACGCCGTCTGGCCACCGACCTGTTCCATCGCCTGCGCGAGCACTATGCGCCGAGCGCGCTGGTGCATTTCGGTCAGGGCAAGTGGTACCCCGGTGAGCAACTGCCGCGCTGGTCGCTGAATGCCTACTGGCGGCGCGATGGTGAACCAATCTGGCACAACCCGGCGCTGTATGCCGATGAACAGCACGACTATGGCGTTGATGCGAGCAAGGCCGCCGACTTTATCACCCGGCTGGCTGAACGTCTGGGTGTGGATGGCAAGTACCGTGTACCCGCCTATGAAGACCGCTTCTATTACCTATGGCGTGAGCGCAAGTTGCCCAGCAACGTCACAGCCGACGACTCGCGGCTGGCCGATCCGCTGGAGCGTGAGCGCCTGCGCAAGGTGTTCGAGCAGGGGCTGGACAAGGTGGTGGGGCACATCCTGCCGCTGGCCCGGCATGCCAAGCAGCTCGGCTGGCAGAGTGGTAGCTGGTTTTTGCGCGATGAGCACTGTCGGCTGATTCCCGGTGATTCAGCCATGGGCTATCGCCTGCCACTGGACTCGCAGCCTTGGGTGAGCGACGCCGACTACCCCTACATCAACCCGGAAGACCCGACCCAAAGTTTTGCCCCGCTCCCCGCAGCGGCGCAGATCAAACCGCAGCTACGCGGTGTCTGGTCCGGCAAAGCGGCCAGTGCCAACAAGCGGCCGCTGCTGGGCCAATCGGCGGCGGGCGTGGTGCGCACGGCGCTGTGTGCTGAACCGCGTGACGGCAAGCTGTACCTGTTTATGCCGCCGCTGGTGCGCCTGGAAGACTATCTGGAACTGGTCGCGGCCATCGAAGCCACGGCGGCCGAGATGAAGTGCCCGGTGCTGCTCGAAGGCTATGAACCGCCGCTCGATCCACGTTTACAGTTCTTCCGCGTGACGCCCGACCCCGGCGTGATCGAGGTAAACATCCACCCGGCCGCCAGTTGGGATGAGCTGGTCGAGCGCACCGAATTTCTCTATGAGCAGGCGCGCGAATGCCGTCTTTCCAGCGAGAAGTTTATGATCGACGGACGCCACACCGGCACCGGTGGCGGCAACCACTTTGTGCTGGGAGGGGCGACTACGGCGGATTCGCCGTTTCTACGCCGCCCGGATTTGCTGCGCAGCCTGATCAGCTATTGGCACAATCACCCGTCGTTGTCGTACCTGTTCAGCGGTCTGTTTATTGGGCCGACCTCGCAAGCGCCGCGCATCGACGAGGCGCGTAACGATGCCTTGTACGAGCTGGAAATCGCCTTTGCACAAATGCCCGAAGCCGGTCGCGAATGCCAGCCCTGGCTGGTCGACCGCCTGCTGCGCAACCTGCTGGTGGACGTGACCGGCAACACCCACCGCGCCGAGTTTTGTATCGACAAGCTGTACTCGCCAGATTCAGCCTCCGGGCGTCTCGGTTTGTTGGAGTTGCGCGCCTTCGAAATGCCGCCCCATGCGCAGATGAGCCTGGCCCAGCAGCTGTTGCTGCGCGCCTTGATCGCGCGCTTCTGGCGTGAACCTTACAAACCGGCGCGGCTGGTGCGCTGGGGCACTGAACTGCACGACCGCTACCTGCTGCCGCATTTTATCGAGCAGGATTTTGCCGACGTGCTGCAAGAACTGGATGGCAGCGGCTACCGCTTGCGCCACGAGTGGTTTGCGCCGCATTTCGAGTTCCGCTTCCCTAAATCCGGCGACTTCAACGTCAAAGGTATCGAGCTGGAATTGCGCCAGGCGCTGGAGCCCTGGCATGTACTGGGCGAGGAGGGCGGCGGCGGTGGCGCGGTGCGCTATGTCGATTCCTCGCTGGAGCGCATGCAGGTGAAACTCAGCGGTTTGCCGAGTGATCGCTACGTGCTGACCTGCAACGGCGTGCCCGTGCCGCTAAGGCCCACTGGCAAAGTCGGCGAGTTTGTCGGCGGCGTGCGTTTTCGCGCCTGGCAACCGGCCAACTGCCTGCACCCGACCATCGAAGTGCACGCGCCGTTGGTATTCGATCTGGTGGACAGCTGGATGCAGCGCTCGCTCGGCGGTTGCCAGTATCATGTCGCCCACCCCGGCGGGCGCAACTACGACAGCCTGCCGGTGAATGCCTACGAGGCCGAAAGCCGCCGGCTGGCGCGCTTCTTCCGCTTGGGCCACAGCCCGGGCAAACGTCCGCTGCTGGCACCGATTCACAATAATGAAATGCCCATGACCCTGGACCTGCGCCTCGTTTAACGTAATGTTTCGCACTTGAATGACGGCTGCCGCGACCAGTTCCCTCGCCCCTTTGGGGAGAGGGTTAGGGAGAGGGGAAAACGTGTCGCTTCGCGGTGTTTTCAGCCCTCTCCCCCGGCCCCTCTCCCATAAATGGGAGAGGGGAGCGTAAAGCCGTATTGCCTTGCCACTGCCGAGCCTGCCATGCCCGACCTGCTTGCCGACTACCCCCTGACACCCGGGGCCTACCACGAACTGTTCGACGCCGAAGGAAAGGTGCGCCCGCATTGGCGGGTGTTGCTGGAGCGTTTGCAACGCAGCAGCCCGGCGCAGCTTGCACAGCGCCAGGCGCTGTTGTCGCGGCAGATTCAGGAAAACGGCGTGACCTACAACGTTTACGCCGATCCCGATGGGGCTGATCGCCCGTGGGAGCTGGACCTGTTGCCCAACCTGATTCCCGCCGAAGAGTGGCAGCAGATCGCCGCTGGCGTGGCCCAGCGTGCCGGTGTGCTCAACGCCGTGCTGGCTGATCTGTACGGCCCGCAGCAACTGTTGGCCGACGGCCTGTTGCCCGCTGAACTGGTGTTTGGCCACAACAACTACCTGTGGCCCTGTCAGGGCGTGCAACCGCTGGGTGGCACTTACCTGCACTTGTATGCCGTGGACCTGGCGCGCGCACCGGATGGTCGCTGGTGGGTCACGGCCGACCGCACGCAAGCACCTTCCGGTGCGGGTTATGCACTGGAGAATCGGCAGATCGTTTCGCGTGCGTTTCCCGAGCTATACCGAGATCTGCGCGTGCAATACCTGGCGGGTTTCTTCCGCACCTTGCAAGACACCCTGGCGCGACAGGCACCGACGGCGGGTGAAACGCCGCTGGTGGTGCTGCTCACGCCGGGTCGTTTTAACGAAAGTTACTTTGAGCACCTGTACCTGGCGCGTCAGCTTGGCTATCCGCTGGTGGAAGGCAGTGACCTGACCGTGCGCGACGCCAAGGTCTACCTGAAAACCCTCGCCGGTCTGCGCCGCGTGCATGCCGTGCTGCGCCGCTTGGATGATGACTTCTGCGACCCGCTGGAGCTGCGCACCGACTCGGCCTTGGGCGTGCCCGGCCTGCTCGAAGCGGTGCGTCAGGGCCATGTGCTGGTGGCCAACGCTCTGGGCAGCGGCGTGCTGGAGTCTCCGGGTTTGCCGGGCTTTTTGCCGGCCATTACAGAAAAACTCTTCGGCGAAGAACTGCTGCTGCCGAGTATTGCCAGTTGGTGGTGCGGTGAGCCACCGGTGCTGGACAAGGCCTTGGAGAAGCTGGATGAGTTGCTGGTGCGCGCCAGCTTCCCTTCGCAAAGCTTTGCTCCGGTGTTTGGCCGTGATCTGGATGACGCCCAGCGAGCGCAGTTGGCCGAACGCCTTAAAGCGCGGCCCTATGCTTATGTCGCCCAAGCCCGTGCCAAGTTATCGCTGGCCCCGGTCTGGCAGCCTGAAGAAGGCCAGTTGGCCCCGCGTGCCATTGGCATGCGGGTGTTTGCCGTGGCCAGCGCTGATGGCGGTTATCGAGTCATGCCCGGTGGTCTGACCCGCGTGGCTGCTGATGCGGATGCCGAAGTGGTGTCCATGCAGCGCGGCGGTGCCAGTAAAGACACCTGGGTGCTCGGCGAACGGCATGCCGGTGGCGAGCCCTGGCAGTGGCTGCGCCCGCTGGGTGTGGCGGATCTGGTGCGCAGTGACCCCTACCTGCCTTCGCGCGTGGTGGAAAACCTCTACTGGTTCGGTCGTTACAGCGAGCGCTGTGAAGACAGTGCGCGCCTGTTGCGCATCATGTTGGCGCGCTATGTCGATGACGACGATGACCCACAGGCCCTGCAGTCAGCCCTGAGCCTGGCGCAGAGCCTGGAACTGTTGCCGGATGCCGACAGCGGCGAGTTACAAACGCGCCTGCTTGAAGCCCTGCTCGGTGAAGATTGGCCGCAGAGCCTGCGCAGTAACCTGCAACGGCTGCAATGGGTCGCGGGCCGCGTGCGCGGCAAGCTGTCCCAGGCCAACTGGCAGGCGTTGCTCGAACTGCAGCGTGAGGCGCAGTCACTCAGCGGGACGCAGGATGATCTGGGCGAGCTGCTGGATTTCCTCGACCGTGTCTTGCTGTCGTTGGCCGCCTTGTCGGGCTTTGCCCTGGACGACATGACCCGCGATGACGGCTGGCGTTTTTTGATGATCGGTCGCTGCATCGAGCGCTTGCAGTTTCTCTGCGACAGCCTGGCCAACGTTCTCAGTAGCAGCGCCGCGCACGACCAGTCCGCATTGGAATGGCTGCTGGAACTGGGCAACAGCAGCATCACCTACCGCACCCGTTACCTCGCTTCGGCACAGTTGATCCCGGTGCTGGACTTGCTGCTGCTCGATGAACAAAACCCGCACGCTGTGCTGTTTCAGATGCGCACCTTGCTGCGCTCGCTGGAGCGCCTAGGGGCTGGTTTCGAGTTGCCCACCGAGCGCCGCCTGCAGCATCTGGAGGGGCAACTGGCACGCTTTAGCCTGGCCAGCCTGGAAAACCCATTGTTTGGTGCCACCAGTGTGCAGGACGTGCTTGAGGGTTTGGCCACCTTGCTCACCCGCATCAGCGAGGCCAGTGCCGATATTTCCGACCGTTTGGGCCTGCGTTTCTTCGCCCATGTTGATGCCAGCCAGCGGACGCAATCCTCATGAGCAGTGCGTTTTATCAAATTCTTCACGATACCCATTACCGCTACGCCAGCTCCGTGACCCTGGCCCAGCAGTTGGCGCACCTGTGGCCGCGTGACTGTCCCTGGCAGCGTAACCATGAGCAGGAATTGCTGGTCAGCCCATTGCCCTGCCAGCGCCAGGACGCCTTGGATGTGTTTGGCAATCCGCTGACCCGGCTGGTGTTTGAGCGCCCGCACAACGAGCTAAAAGTCAGTGCACGGCTCAAAGTGGAAGTGCTGGCCCGGCCCGCGTTAAACGTGCAGGACTCGCCGGCCTGGGAAGCGGCCTGCAGCGCCTTGCGCTACAGCGGCCAACCGCTCGCACCGGGCGTGCTGGACGCGGCGCGGTTTCGCTTCGAATCGCCCTACGTTCACCTCAAGCAGGTGTTTGCTGATTTCGCCGCCGAGTGCTTTAGCCCCGGTCGCCCGCTGCTGGCGGCGGTGGATGGTTTGATGCTGAAAATCTTCAGCGAGTTCAGCTTCGATGCCGCCGCCACACAAGTGGCCACGCCTTTGTTGCAGGTGCTGGAAGAGCGCCGTGGCGTGTGTCAGGACTTCGCCCACCTGATGCTTGCCTGCCTGCGTTCGCTCGGTCTGTCCGCACGCTACATCAGCGGCTACCTGCTGACCCAGCCACCGCCCGGTCAGCCTCGGCTGATCGGCGCAGATGCTTCGCATGCCTGGATTTCGGTGTTTTGCCCGCAGCACGGTTGGGTGGATTTTGACCCGACCAACAATATCCGCCCGGCGCTGGAGCACATCACCCTGGCCTGGGGCCGCGACTTTGCCGATGTCTCGCCGCTGCGCGGGGTGATTCTTGGTGGCGGCAGTCACGACCCCGAGGTGCAGGTAACGGTGATGCCGCTGTCTGGCTAAAATTCAGCGTTTAACGGCTTTCCAAAGACGGCTGCCGAGTGTGACCAGTAGCAGGGCGACGGCCCCGGCGATCACCCCGACGCCCGCGCTCAGCAGGCTGGGCAGCAGCGCTGCGAGCAAGCCGCTGCTGGCGGCCAGGCTCTGCGCCAATTGCTCAATCCACACCTGCGCGGCATGCACACCGTGCGTGAGGATGCCGCCACCGACCATAAACATGGCTGCTGTGCCCACCACTGACAGGGCTTTCATCAGGTACGGCGCTGTCAGCAACAGGCTGCGCCCAAGTGCTCGCTGCAAGCGGGTGCTTAGGCTGTTGCCGCTGCGCTGGTTGAGGTAAAGGCCGGCATCATCGAGTTTCACGATCCCGGCAACCAGCCCGTACACGCCAATGGTCATCACAATGGCGATACCAGACAGCACCACGACTTGCTTGGCGAAACTGGCCGCCGCGACAGTGCCCAGGGTAATGGCAATGATTTCAGCGGAGAGGATGAAGTCTGTGCGGATTGCGCCTTTGATCTTGTCTTTCTCGAAGGCCAGCATGTCCACATCAGGATTGGCTACAGCGTTTAAGCGTTCTTCATGCTGCGCTTGCGCATCGGCTTTAGGGTGAAAAAACGTATGCGCGAGCTTTTCAAACCCCTCGTAACACAGAAAGGCGCCGCCAAACATCAGCAGCGGGGTGATCGCCCACGGTGCGACAACACTGATCAGCAGCGCGGCTGGAACCAGAATAAGCTTGTTCCTGAATGATCCCTTGGCCACTGCCCACACCACGGGCAGTTCACGCTCGGCACGCACACCGCTGACCTGTTGGGCGTTTAATGCCAAATCGTCGCCGAGTACACCGGCTGTTTTTTTGGCGGCCACTTTGGTCATCAGCGCCACGTCATCAAGCACGCTGGCAATGTCATCGAGCAGGGTTAAAAGGCTGGCGCCGGCCATGTGCAGATTCCTTTCCAAGAGCGAGGTAGTCGGGGGTTGGCGCACGGCGAGTCGACGGCGCAATGGCGCAGACTTATACGTGAGTCAGCCGCCAGCGGCTACAGCACTCCGATAGGGCCGCACCTAGGCTAGTCGCGGCTGCTGCCACTGGCACCACTGGCATAGGCGGCAAGCAGGCTGCGTAACAAGTCATTGAGGGGCATGGTGCGTCTCCTGAGTTGGTTAAAAGACGTTACCCCTGTAGCCGCTGGCTCGGCTGTTGATTGTTTCGATCAGGCCCATAGCCTGGGCTCGATTGCTGGTTTATGCACAGCCGCGTTTTGGCTTTTCAACAGTTGTGCACAAAGACTGTGGAGCGAACTGTGGATAAGGTGGGTGCAGCTACCTGCAGCCCCTGTTGGCTGGGCGATTGAAGGCGTTGGTGGTTTTTTGATCAGCGAGATATTTATTGCAGAAACAACAGGTTAGGCTGGTTATTCAGGCGTTTTTAAGGCAGTGCCAAAGTTGTCCACGACTACTGTGGGTAGAGCTGTTGATAACTCTGGTATGGCTATCTGCAGGCCATGCCAGGCGCGCCTTTGCGTGATGTGGTTGTTTTTTGATCAGTGGCGCTGGGCGGCTCTTGGCCTCATTTTTACGCGCTGGCGTCAAGCAATAATCACGTGTTTTCAAGGTGTTAGTGATTCGTTTTAGGCGGCGGTGGATAACTTATCCAAGGTTGCTGTGGAGTGATCTGTGGATAAGCTGCGCATGCTTGGCTTCAGGCCACAGTAGGCGTGGCCTGAAGCAATTAGGTTGTTTTTTGTGCAGCGGGCTATTCACGGGCCAGTGCATTGATCTGGGTCGGACGCCCCAGCACTTGTAAGGCGCGGTCGGGGTAGTCGGTGATCAGCGCGTGCGCGCCTTTATCGAGCAGGCGGCGCATGTCGGCCTGTTCATTGATGGTCCACATCTGAATGTTCAAGCCTCGTTCGCTGGCCGTTTTGAACAGGCTGGGGCTGGCGATCAACAAGCCATCGTGGGCTTCGGGAATTTGCAGCGCTTGATACGAGGGCGAGAGCAAGCTGCCCAGCCCGACCCAGTTAAGCGCCACCAGCATGCGCACTGAGCCTGGCCCTGCGGAGGTGGCCACGCCAGGGCATTGCTCACGAAACAGTTGCAGGCTGCGGTCGTAAAAACTGCCAATCACTACCCGGTCAATTTGTTGATGGCTTTGCAGGGCCTCACACAGCGCAGCCTCCATGCCCACGTCCGGTACTTTCATCTCGATGACTTTGGCGGCATCCGGGAAGCGCTGCAGCACCTCGGTGAATGTCGGAATGCGGATGCCCTGGCCACGATAGGGGTAGCTTTGGCCGCCATCGGCCGTCCAGTTATAGGCCGCGTCCAGCGCTTGCAGTTGCGTCAGGCTGTGCTCCGCGACCCGGCCTTGGCCGTTGGTGGTGCGGTTGAGGGTGCGGTCGTGAATCACCACCAGTTCACCGTCGCTGGACAGGTGCAGGTCCATCTCCAGCATGTCCACACCCAGATCGCTGGCGCGCTCGAAGGCAAACAGGCTGTTCTCCGGCCACAGGCCTTTGCCGCCCCGGTGGGCAATCACCAGCGGCTGATCGCCAAGTGTGCTCAGCACCGCAGACGTTTGCGCCGGCTGGCTGGTCAGCGCCAGTACGCCGAGCGCGAGGGCCAGCAGCATTAAGGGGACGGCGATAAAGCGGAGAACGCGCAACATAGAGGAAGTTCCAGGTAGGTCAGAGTGGCTGTGCTTAATACACCTCGACTATGACAAAGCCATTAAGCGCGGGCGAGAGACCCAATACGTCAGGCCTGTAGCCATTGGCGCCACGTGGCATCTGCGTTGGGCGTTGAGCTAGATTTGGCCAATCAGTTGCGTAGCCCGGATGAGATCCGGGGGCAGTGCCCGCTTTGGCAGGCCTGCCGCGGATTTCATCTGCGTTGGGTGCTGATGTGGATTTTGCCATTCACCCCCGGATTGCATCCGGGCTACAGGCCACCGTGCTCAATCAGCCCGCCAGCAGCCAGGCACCGGTCAAGGCCGAGGCCGCGCCCAGCAGGCGCACCAGGGGCGCAGCCGCGTGCGGCAGCAGGCGCACCAGGGCATAGCCGCTGGCATGCAGGGCCGCCGTGGCCACAACAAAGCCTGCGGCATAACCCCACGGGCTGGTGAGTGCCGGCAGCTCCAGGCCATGCGCTACGCCGTGGGTCAGAGCAAATAGAGCGGTCAGGGCGACGGCGACAACCATCGGCAGGCGAATGGCCACGGCCACCAGCAGGCCAAAGGCCAATACCGAGGCGGCGATGCCGGTTTCCATCAACGGAATTTCCAGGCCGTTAAAGCCCAGCAGGCCGCCGATCAGCATGCTGCCAACAAAGGTCAGCGGCAGCGCCCAGCGCGCCGCGCCGGATTGCTGCGCCGCCCACAGGCCGACGGCGAGCATGGCCAGCAGGTGGTCGAGGCCGAATACCGGGTGTGCCAGGCCAGCCATGACGCCGGAATGATCGTGGCCGGCATGAGCGAAGGCCACGGCCGGGCTGAGGAACAGGGCGAGGGCGAACAGCGATTTACGCAGGTTCATGAGTGTCTCCTTGACTGAATGAATGGGTTAAGCGGCGTTGAGCATGCCGTGCTGTTCTATAAAGGCGATGATCTGGTCGAGCCCCTGGCCAATCTTCTGGTTGCTGAACACGAATGGTTTTTCGCCGCGCATTTTCAAGGTGTCGCGTTCCATCACTTCAAGCGATGCGCCGACCAGTGGGGCTAGGTCGATTTTGTTAATCACCAGCAGGTCGGACTTGCAGATGCCCGGGCCGCCTTTACGCGGCAGCTTGTCGCCGGCGGAGACATCGATCACGTAGATGGTCAGGTCTGATAGCTCTGGGCTGAAGGTGGCCGATAGGTTGTCACCGCCGGATTCGACGATGATCAGGTCCAAGCCCGGAAAGCGCCGGTTGAGCTGGTCGACGGCTTCCAGGTTGATCGAGGCGTCCTCACGGATGGCGGTGTGCGGGCAGCCGCCGGTTTCCACGCCGATGATCCGCTCCGGTGCCAGGGCTTCGTTGCGCACCAGAAACTGCGCGTCTTCCTGGGTGTAGATGTCGTTGGTCACCACGGCCAGGTTGTAGCGCTCGCGCAGTGCCAGGCACAGGGCCAGGGTCAGGGCGGTTTTGCCGGAGCCGACCGGGCCACCGATACCAATACGCAGAGGTTGGCTGTTCATCTGTGAATCATCCTTATCTTCAAGAGCGGAATAAACGGCTGTATTGGCGCTCGTGCGCCATGCTCGTCAGGGCCAGGCCAAAGGCGGCGCTGCCCCAGTGTTCGGGTTCGAGTTCGCTTGCCTGGTGCTGCGCGTGGTCAAGCAGCGGTAGCAACTGCGAGGTGAGGCGTTGCGCGGCTTGCTGGCCCAGCGGCAGGGTTTTCATCAGCACCGCCAGTTGGTTTTCCAGCCAGCCCCAGAGCCAGGCGGCGAGGGCGTCCTGCGGTGCGATCTGCCATGCCCGTGCGGCCAGCGCCCAGCCAACGGCCAGGCCGGGCTCATCCAGTTCGCTAAACAGCTGCTGCGCCTGCTGATCCAGCTCCGGCAAACCGCTAAGCAGTTGTTGCAGGGAGTAGCCCATCTGCCGGCTTTCCAGGCGCAGCTCGCGGGTTTCCCGGCTGGCCCGTTGCTGCTCGGCCAATGCACGCAGTTGCAGCCAGTCCTCGCTCGCGGCGGCCTGGCAATGGGCGAGCAGCAGCGGTGCTTCAAAACGGGCGAGATTGAGTAGCAACTGATCGGCAATCCAGCGTTGGGCGCTGTCTTCGTCATGCACCACGGCCTGTTCGACCGCCATTTCCAAGCCCTGCGAGTAGCTGTAGCCGCCGATGGGTAACTGCGGGCTGGCGATTCTTAATAATTGCCAGGCTTTATTCATTTGCGTGCACCGAATTGATGCAGGCGCGGCGCGTAACTGAATTCGGCATCGCCGGCATGGGAGTGGTGATGGCCGCCACCGTAAGCGCCTTGTTCTGGCTGGTAGGGCGCTTCGATCAGCGTGACCGTCGCGCCGAGTTGTTCGAGCATGGCCTTGAGCACGTAATCATCCGGCAGGCGCAGCCAGCCATCACCGAGTTGCAAGGCGACATGGCGGTTACCCAGGTGATAGGCGGCGCGCATCAGTTCAAAGGGGTTGGCGCAGGTGACGTGCAACAAGGGCTCGGGGCGGGCGACCACGCGGACAATGCGACCGTCCTCGGCTTGCAGGTATTCGCCATCGTGCAGCGCGGGTTGGCCGCGCTCAAGGAACAGGCCGACATCCTCACCGGTGCGGCTAAAGCAGCGCAGACGGCTTTTGCTGCGGGCTTCGAAGCTCAGTTCAAGTTCGGCATCCCAGTGCGGCTGGGCGGCAATACGGTTGTGGATCACCAACATGGGGCAGTTTCCGGCAGGTCAATGCCGGTTTATAGAGCAAGGGGCTTGCCAAGCTGACGCATGGCCGATGATGCCGGGCCAGAGCCTTTTTCGGTGAGGTGTAAGAGTGGCTGGTGGGCTGTGGATTGGTGCGCTCAGTCTTTTTGCTGGCCTAAGCCTTGCCAATGTTTAGCCCCGATAAAGATAAAGCGCAGCTGTTCGATCATTTTGGCTTGAGGTGTGGCGAACTGCGGCAGCGCATTAGCCGGTGGGTCAATCAGCTCAGGCAAGGTGGCGAAGACGGTCTTGACGACCAAGTCTGCCAGCACGGTTTGTGCGGGGCGGTCGAAGTGCTGCAGCTTGGGCATCAGTGCCAGGTCGGCGACCAAGTCGGCGGTGATGCGTTCACGCAATGCGCCCACTGCTAGGCGAACCGGTAGTGAACCGCCGTATTGCTCGCGGGCGAGAAAGACAAATTGCGAGCGGTTGGCCGCCACGGCATCGAGAAAGATGCGCACGGACGCGTCGATCACGCCGCCCAACTCAAATTCATGGTGGCGCACCTGGCGAATGGTGTCGCGAAAGGTTTCCCCCACTTCGGCCACCAGGGCCAGGCCCAGGGCGTCCATATCGGCAAAGTGGCGGTAGAAGCCGGTCGGCACAATGCCGGCGCAACGCGCGACTTCGCGCAGGCTCAGGCTGCCAAAGCCCCGGCCGCTGTCCATCAGGCTGCGGGCGGCTTCCATCAGGGCGTGGCGGGTTTGCAGTTTTTGTTCGGCGCGCGGTTGTAGTGGTTTCAAACGTTGAGGCTCGGCGTGTGCATTCAGCGCTGCACTCTAACAAAGCCAGCTTGCAGGCGTCGAACCATGACCGCGCAGCGGTTTGAGTGTACAAGTGTTGACCGAGTGGGTTTGCTCTGCCAGTCTAGTGAACGATTGTTCACTGGAGTCCGTCATGGCCCTTATTCCTTTTGCTTGGTTGCGCGCGCTAAAACCGCTGTTGTGGCCGCTGCGTGTGCTGGCTGCGCGGGGCTGGCTGCGTGAGGCTGACATTGATTTCTGCTTGGCGCGCATGCACCCGGCGCTGCGCCTGAATCGCGTTTTTGCCCGAGTTGCCGCGCGTCAGTGGGTGGCTGAAGACATGCTCCAACTCAGCCTGCAGGCCAACGGCAACTGGGCCGGTGCAACGCCTGGCCAGCACCTGCAACTGTTTGTCGAGCGCGAGGGTGTGCGCCTGAGTCGCACCTACAGCCTGACATCCGTACAGCCCGGCGGACGCTTACAGGTGGCGATTAAGCTTCAGGCCGGTGGTCGTGTTTCGCCTTTTTTACTTGAGCATCTGGCTGTTGGCGATCTGCTTGAGCTGGGCCCGGTGCAAGGTGAGATGAACTGGCCTCAAGCGAATGAAGGCGTGCTGCTGCTGGCGGCAGGCAGCGGTATCACGCCGCTGCTGGGGTTGCTGCGCCAGGCGCTGGCAAAGGGTTTCAGCGCACCGATTACGTTGCTGCATTACGTGCGTGAGCAAGGTCAGCGCGCCTTTGTCGAGGAGTTGCAGGCCTTGCAGGGGCAATATGCCAACTTGCAGGTGCAGTGGTCGCTGACCGCCGAAGCGAATGAGGCTGCCGTGTTGAACGGACGTTTTAACGCCGCGCATCTACAGGCGCTTAATGCGACAGCACCCGGCAATGTGCTGGCGTGCGGCCCGGCTGGGTTTGTCAGCCAGGTGCAGCAGTGGTGGCAGGGCGCTCAACTGCCCGGTGTGCTTCAGGTCGAGGCGTTCACTCCGCCCGCGTTATTGGCGCTGGATGGCGTACGCGCGGTGCAACTGGGCTTTGCGCGCAGTCATCAGCAGCGGCCCGCAGACAATCAGCGCAGCCTACTCGAATGGGCCGAGGCACAGGGGCTGCAGCCGGCGCATGGTTGCCGTCAGGGTATCTGCGCCAGTTGCACCTGCACCTTGCTCAGCGGCACGGTGCGCGACATGCGCAGCGGCGCCTTGTTCAGCGAACCCGGCCAACCGATCCGCCTGTGCGTCAGCGCGGCCCATTCGGATGTTGAAATTGATCTCTAACTCTTCAGGTGCTCCCCATGCGTGCTGATCGCGAACTGTCTGTGGATGAAATGAATGCCTTCGGCGCGGAGCTGGACGCCCTACGCCAACGCACCCTAGCTGACCTGGGTGAGGCGGACGCGCGTTATATCCGGCGTATCCGCGCGGCCGTGCGCTTTTGCTGCTGGAGCGGGCGTGGCTTGCTGATGCTGGGTTGGTTTCCCCCGACCTGGCTGCTTGGCACGGCGCTGCTGGCGCTGGGCAAGATTCTGGAAAACATGGAGTTGGGGCATAACGTCATGCACGGCCAGTACGACTGGATGAACGACCCCGAACTGGCCGGGCGCACCTATGAATGGGACATTGCCGGGCCGAGCGATTTCTGGCGGCACACCCACAACCATGTGCACCACACCTGGACCAATGTGCTGGGCATGGACGATGACGTCGGCTATGGGCTGGTGCGCTTGTTTCCTGAACAGCGCTGGAAGCCATTTTACCGCTGGCAGCCGCTGTGGGTGACGATTCAGGCCGTGCTGTTTCAGTACTCGGTGGCGATTCAGCACCTGCGTCTGGATAAGGTCTACAAGGGCAGGCTGAGCAAAGATGAGGCGCGCCCGCTGATCAAACAGTTCAACGCCAAGGTGCTGCGCCAGTGGGGCAAGGATTATCTGGCCTTCCCGCTGCTGGCGCTGCTGATCGGCGCTAATGCGCTGGCGGTGTTGGCGGGTAATGCGCTGGCCAACCTGATCCGTAACCTGTGGACCTTTACCGTGATTTTTTGCGGTCACTTCACCGAGCAGGCGGCGGTGTTCAGCAAAGAGTCGGTGGTCGGCGAGAGCCGTGGCCATTGGTACCTGCGCCAGTTGCGCGGTTCCAGCAATTTGAACGGCGGGCCGCTGTTTCACATCCTCACCGGCAACCTCAGCCATCAGATCGAGCATCACCTGTTTCCTGATTTGCCGGCCCGTCGCTATGCCGCGCTGGCCGTTGAAGTGCGCACCATCGCCGAGCGTTATGGTCAGGTCTACAACAACGGCAGCCTGTGGCGGCAGTTCAAGACGGTTCTCACGCGTATCTGGATCTACCGCCTGCCGCCTTCAGTGGTGACGCCGCAAGCGGTGTGAAGACGCGCGTACGTAACCTTCCATGGTTATGCTGGTCATAAGGTTGAGCGGGCGCAGTTGTGCTGCGCTCAACACCCTGACTACCAGGAAGGTTATCCATGACATCGTCATCTACTCCCCGTTACCCCTTAGTTCTCGTCCCCGGTCTGCTCGGCTTTATCAGCTTGCTCGGTTATCCGTACTGGTACGGCATTGTCAGCGCGTTACGCCGGTTGGGCGCGACGGTGTTTCCGGTGCTGGTGTCATCGGTGCATTCCACCGAGGTGCGCGGTGAGCAATTGCTGCTGCGCATCGCCGATGTGTTGGCGCAAACCGGGGCTGAAAAGGTGCACCTGATCGGCCATAGCCAGGGCGCGCTGACGGCCCGTTATGCCGCCGCGCTCAAGCCTGAGTGGGTGGCGTCCGTCACTTCGGTGGCCGGGCCTAATCAGGGGTCGGAGCTGGCGGATTTTCTCGCCCGTAAAGCGCCACACGGCAGCCTGCGTGAACGTGCACTGAGTGCGCTGCTGCGTGCTGTAGCCCGGTGCATGGCCTGGCTGGAGCGCGGGTATAAGGGTGAACCGCTGCCGATGGATGTGGCAGCGGCGCAGCAATCGCTAAGCACCGAAGGCGTCGCGGCTTTCAATACGCAGCATCCGCAGGGCTTGCCTGAAGTCTGGGGCGGTGAAGGTGCGGCTGAGGTCAACGGCGTGCGTTACTACTCCTGGTCCGGCACTATCCAGCCGGGTATTACCAATAAAGGCGGTAACCGCTTTGACGGGCCGAATATCGCCTGCCGCCTTTTTGCGCGCACCTTCACGCGTGAGGTGGGGCAGTGTGATGGCATGGTCGGGCGTTACAGCTCGCACTTGGGCACGGTGATCGGTGATCAGTACCCGCTGGATCACTTCGATATCATCAATCAGACCTTTGGCCTGGTCGGCAAGGGAGCCGAGCCGGTCAAGCTGTTTGTGGAACACGCTCAACGGCTGGCTGCTCAAGGGCTTTAGGCGTCGCCTAACTCGACCCAAATAGCCTGATCATCCTCGTGAATGGCGATTGCCTGTAGGGATTGCCCGGCGCAGGGACCGGCGACGCACTCGCCAGAATCAATCAGAAACAGCGCGCCATGGGTGGCACACTGAATCAGGCTGGCGCTGACATCGAGAAATTGGTCGGGCTGCCATTCCAGCGGGATGCCACGGTGCGGGCAGCGATTGCGATAGGCATACAGTTGGCCGTCCTTGCGCACGGCAAATAACTGCTCTGTAGCTCTTTCGAAGCCCCGGCTCTGGCCTTCGGCCAACTCATCCGGTGCACATAATCGCAACATGGGAACCTCCTCGACAGGCCGGCATTATGCCGCTCTGGCGCGGAAGTGAAAGAGGAGGGCGCATCCTTGCGCCAAGTGGAACGCGTTGCACAGCTGCGGTGGATCAGATTTCCCAGATCAGGTTGACGGCGGCGTGGCGGCCCGTCTGGCTGAAGCGGTCGAGGGCTACGGATTGGCTGTCCAAGCCTTGAACATCGCCCCACTGCCAGTACTGTTTGTCGGTCAGGTTATACAGGCCGCCATTAACCGAGAACTGTTCGCTAACCTGCCACCAGCCGTTGAGGTCAAGTGTGCCGTAGCCGGAAGGTGCGAACTGCTCGTTGATCCGCGCCGCGGCCGCTTGGCTGTCATCAATCCGCTCCTTAGCGGCAACCAATGTCCAGGTCAGGCCTGCACCGTAGTTGCTGCTGGGTGCGGTGTAATCGATACCCATGACGGCTTTCAGTGGATCGACGCTATTGAGCGCGTTGCCACTTTCGTGATCCTTGCCGCGTGCATAGGCGATGGCACCGGTTGCGCGGAAGCCGTTGAGCCCCCACTGGTCAAGGAACAGTTCACCTTTGGCCTCGGCACCGCGAATGGTGGTGCGGTCAAGGTTCTGTTGCTGATAAGTCAGCAGGCCAGCGCCGGTTGGATCAGCCGTGGTGACTTGCTCGATAAAATCTTTGTAGCGGTTGTAGAACAACGCCACAGAGACGCTGCCCTGATCATATTTGCCGCGCAGACCGATTTCGTAGCTGTCACTGTTTTCCGCTTTCAGGTTGTTGTTGGCCAGGTACTGGTAGCCATGCCCCGGGTTGGAAAACTCTCCGTAGATATCCACCGCTTCCGGCGTTTTGAAGCCTGCCGCGTATTGGCCGTAGACGCTGTGGGTGCCGTCGAGGTCGTAGGTCACGCCCAGTTTGGGTGAAAACGCGTGATCGCTGTAATTGGACGGATTCTGGTCCTGGCGATTGGCGTTGAGGTACTCGGGCGTGACGTCAGGTTTGAGTGTGTAGTGGTCGTAGCGCAGGCCCGGCAGCAAGGTCCAGCGACCGATTTCGATGCTGTCCTGAACGAAGAACGCGTACTGCACGGTGGTCGGGTCGGGGAAGTCGCTGAGGGGCAGGCGCTCTGCCGTTGGCGAAACAGGCACGGCTGCGCCGGTATCGGTGAAAATCTCACCGCCCTTGCGCAGGTTGCTGTTTTCCAGGTGCTTGGCATCCAGGCCATAGATCAGCGTGTGATTGGCGTTGCCGGTTTGGAACTGCTTGTCGAATTGGACATTCAGGCTCCAGAGGTCTTCCTCGTAACGTGAGTCGCGGGTGCGATAGCGTTCGCGGGTGCCTGGCGTTGGTGTGGGGGCGGCGTTAGCGGCGGTCCACACGCGGCGGGTTTGTTCGGTTTGCTGGCGTATTTGACTGTTCTGATAGCTCAGTTGCCAGTTCACGTTATCCACAGCGGCCAGATCCAGGGCGAAGCGGTGTTGCAGGCTGATACGTTCACGATCCGTGCTGTCCTTGGCACCGCTGGTGTCGATCAATGCATTGCTGCGCATCGGGGCAAAGGTCACGGTGGAGCTGAACGAACCATGCTCATTGAGCACTTGGCTGTCGACATCACTCTGCAAGCGCTCATAGGCCAGTTGCAGGCGATCAGTGTCGTTGTAGTTCCAGCCCGCCTGAATTCATAGAATAAGTGCAACGCTTGAAACGATAGGCAGAGGGCCAGCCACCGGTAGAATCCAGGCTCTCACACCAAAGGATTCAAGCG
>LNFM01000460.1_pt1 | contig 100702 bp, 97 predicted proteins | sample 596031 | NCBI WGS metagenome assembly LNFM01 (sample SAMN04254537, study PRJNA301005) | activated carbon metagenome | isolation source: dual media filters at the Ann Arbor, Michigan drinking water treatment plant | place: USA: Ann Arbor
AGGGCAAAAATATCTTTCTCATGAAAAACTCCTTTTAATTCGGAATGCGGGAGGCTGTCACCAGCCTCCCGCCAAGGTTGTTCACTTGTGATCCATACCGCCCATGTCGTGGCCTTTGTGATTATCTTCGGCTTTTTCAGCCTTGTCCTTGCAGCAGGCCATCTTGCCCTGCTCGTCCTTCTTGCAGCAACAGCACTCCTTCTTGGGCGCTGGCGCCGGTTCGGTGGCAAAGGCAGCACTGGACATGCTGAGCGCAAACGCGCCGATAAGATATTTGATTTTCATGATCTCACTCCAATTAAATGTTTATTCCTGGTCTTGCGTGGGCGGCGCGCGGCGGCGGTACCGGCGGCTCGGGAACATGGCCAGCAGATGGCTGCACCACTCCTAGTGTGTGCGGCAGCTCGGCCCAATTCCGGAGCACGGTCTGCGGGCCAAGTCCCGCGACTGGAAAGGCGCAAGCGTGGCAGAGCCTCGCCTCGGCCGTCGGTTCGTGCTGGTCTCCGGGCACTACATCCTTGGCCATATCATCGCAGCTGAAGCTTGTCGAAATTGTCGAACTTCCCGCCGTCGCCGCGCATGAGGGGTCGGCGCGTAGCAGGATGGCCAAGGCAAGCAAAATGACGCTCAAAAGCTTCATGCGGTGCGTTTCTTCCGCCTGAAAGGCCAGCGCATCACGAGCAAGGCCGTGCCTGCCAATCCAAGCAGCAGTCCGCCGACCGCGAAAGTGAGCAGCCACCATGAGTTGAAGTTCTCATGATTCTTCCAGTCCATGATGTGAAGGCTCCAGAAGAAGTCATAGAGCCGCCATGTGCCGGTACGCACGGCAGTGATCCTGCCAGTGTCAGCGGCAACGAATATGCTGGTATTGTCGGGGTCGGCGAACGCGATCCGCCAAGCAGGAAGCGCAGCTCGATATTCGGGGCTTTCCTGCTTGACTAGGCTTGCCTCTGCCTTGGGTTTTTTCGCGGATTTCCAGGCTGCTTCGGCAATCCGCGTTGCGAGTTTTGAATCAACTGGAGGAACGGGCCTGCCGGTCACGGCATCAAAGAGCTTGATACCTCGCTTGGTTGCCACCTCGGCAATAGGTCGACCATCGAGCATGCGCCAGGTCATTGCCTCGACGGGTGCACCGGCTTGGGCCACGATCCGCTGCGGATCGGCAAAAACGGCGCCGCCAGGAATTGCAACGATAGTCTCGCGGTCAACAAGATGTTCACCGCGCACCTTGTCGATCGGCAGGAAGCTCATGATTGCGCCGCTGGCGAACCAGATCAGCAGCTGCGCGCCGATAACTAACGCCAGCCATTTGTGGATGCGGCTCGCGGCGAGATGGAAGCGCGTCCTGATTGCCATCAGCTGCGGAGCGACGAACGAAGGGGACGATGGTTCATGGTTCGGCGGTCGTGATGGTCTATTTCATTCAAGGTTGCGTGCCTTTCATATCATGTCCGGCATGCGGATCAGGGGTTCGTTCGGCAGGCGCCGCAGTTTCGCGGGCCGCGGGAGTTTTGGGGCCGGTTTCTGTCTTGGCAGCAGGTTTGGCCGGCTTCGCTTTGTCTCGCACGGTCACCGTCTCGGCGCGGCGCGCGGGAACTACCGCCGGAACGCCGTCGTCTGGAGCGACGGCCTTTTTGTCCGCCGCTGCGGGTTGGGGCACGGGATCTTTGGCAGGCACAGCCTCCGTATTGACCTGCGTGTTTACCTCCGGTGTATTTTTGTCATGAGCCTCTTGAGTGCCGCAAGCAGCAAGTACACCGGACAATAAGGCGGCTCCGAAAATCGCTGTTGGCCGTCTCATTTCCCTATTCCTTCCATTTCGCGGCATCCCTTGCCCAGACAATTCGCATCCCAACCATCGCAAGGATCGCCACATGACGCCGGGGAGCTTCAAAACCAGACCCGCACACCCATTACTAAGTGCGGATCGGATACCTGCCCGCCGCTCGCTCTGGTGAAACGCGCCGATTCGCCAAATTGGCGGACCCACTCAAAACCGATATAGGGTGCGAACTCTTTTTCGATTTCGTAGCGAAGGCGGACGCCCAATTCGAGATTGGACACACCTGCCCCTACCCCGAGTTCGGGGATGGTTTGCGCCGAAAAGTTCGCCTCGAGGCGCGGCTGCAAGATCAACTTCTGCGTGATGCGTTGGTCGTAATAGCCTTCGATTCGGCCCCGGACTTCACCCTTGTTCGAAACAAAGGCCGCTGCCGTGATCTCAAACCAGTAGGGTGCCAGGCCTTCGACGCCAATCACCGCGTAAGTCCGCGACGGATCGGGTTTGACATCGTAGCGGACACCGGCCTGCAAATTCCAATAGGGTGATATCGCACGCGAATAGAGCCCGGAGAGTTCCAGATCGTCAAGCGGCCCGCCAAATTCTCCTTCACCTTCATATTTGAACACAAAGCGGTTGATGTCACCGCCGAACCACGCCTCGCCGTCCCAGCGATAACTCTCCTTGCCTTTGTGGACGACAAACTCAGCCAGATCGAAAGAGAGATAACGGAAGGTCGAGCCCCCGCTTTCCTTCATCATCTCCTCGCGCGATTTCGCCATCTCCTCGCCGGGGAAGATGCGATCAGCATACCAGTCAGATGGCGGCGCCGGGGCCGGTGCATCGCCCGGCTCCAGATCGGTCCCGCTCGCACCACCCGCCGCTAATGACGACGGCTTCGGTGTCGACTTGGGCGTGCAATGTCCCATCTGAGCGTGTTCGGGGGGACAATCTGGATCGACCGCAGGTGCAGCCATGGGTTCAGGCGCGGATTGCGTTCCCGCATCAGCCGGCGTGCAATGCCCCATTTTGGCGTGTTCCGGCGGACAGTCGGACGCGGTACTTTGCTCCTCCTTTGGCGCAGCCATATCCGGCATATTGCCATGATCCATATTTTGCACAGGATCGGAGGCCGGCTGTTTTGGCTTTGCGGCAGGTTTTTTTGGTTTGGCTGCAGGCGTCGAGGAATGATCCATGCCTTGCATCGACTGTGCCTGCAGGGGCGCGGTGAAGGCCAGTGCCGCCGTTGCGGTCAACACGATACGGGTTAAGCTCATGCTGCTTCTCCCCGCGGACGCACGCTGACAACGCGCATCATCCCTGCGTGCATATGGTAGAGAAGATGGCAGTGGAAGGCCCAGTCGCCAAGCGCATCGGCGGTAAAGTCGAAGCTTGCCTTGCCGCCCGGTTGAACGAGCACCGTATGTTTCCTCGGGGCATGGTCCCCCTTGCCCGTGACCAGTTCGAAGAAATGGCCATGCAGGTGGATGGGGTGGCTCATCATAGAATCGTTGATGAGATTGATGCGAACCCGCTCACCCTCGAGGAAGGGAATGGGCTCGTGATAATCCGACATCTTGATGCCGTCGAACGACCACATGAAGCGTTCCATATTGCCCGTAAGGTGAATGTCGAGCGAGCGTTCGGGGGCACGTACATCAGGGTTTTTGTCGAGCGCGACGAGGTCGTGATAGGTCAGCACCTTGTGACCGACATTTTCGAGGCCTTGCCCAGGCTCGCCCATACGATCCACCGGCATAGGCGAAATCGTTTGCACGCTTGGATCGCGCTTGACCTGCGGGGCAACGCTAAAATCGCGCATGCTGTGGCTCATGCCAGCGGCACCATGCCCCATCGCGCTATGATCGACTGGCGCGGCAGCCGCATCGGCAGGGGTGCAATGACCCATTTTGGCATGTTCGGGCGGGCAATCCGGCACGGGTGCAGCGCCTGCGGACGAAGGATCCATTCCCTCCATCGAATCGCCTCCAGACATGTCCATGTCTCCCATGCCCATGTCTTTCATCGATGCCAGCGGCCGCTCGCGCAAGGCGGGGACTTCTGCCGCCATCCCGGCACGCGGCGCGAGTGTCGCGCGGCCCAATCCCGAACGGTCATTTGCCTCAGCGACAAGCGTATAGGCGCGGTCCTCTGTCGGCGTGACGATCACATCATAGGTCTCGGCAACGCCCATCTGGAACTCGTCGACCTCGACCGGACGGACGTTCAATCCGTCCGCCTGCACGATCGTCAAGCGCAACCCGGGGATGCGAACGTTGAAGATCGTCATCGCCGATGCATTGACAAAGCGAAGGCGAACCCGCTCGCCGGGTTCAAAAAGGGCCGTCCAATTGTCCTTGGGACCATAGCCGTTCACAAGGAAATTATAGGTCGATCCGTTGACATCGGCGATATCGGTCGGGTCCATGCGCATCGCGCCCCACTCCACCCGATCCTTGAGCCGCTGGTCTTTGCCAGCAAGCAATCCGCCCAATGTCTGACGCTGCATGTTGAAATGGCCTGGATTGACCTTCAACTTGCGAAAAATCGCCTCCGGCGAGAGCTGGCTGTGATCGGAGAGCACGACAACATGCTCACGGTCATAGCCGACCGGATCGGGCCCTTTTGGATCGATAACGATGGGGCCATAATGGCCAAGTTGCTCCTGAAGCCCTGAATGACTGTGATACCAATAGGTACCGGATTGAACCACCGGGAATTCATAAACGAAGGTCGAGCGCGGCTTGATGCCAGGAAAGCTCACGCCCGGCACCCCGTCCATTTGGAAAGGCAATATCAGACCGTGCCAATGGATTGAGGAGTCTTCATCGAGATCGTTGGTCACCGAAAGCCTGACATTTTGCCCTTCGCGAAGCCTGATCAAAGGTGCTGGAACCGTCCCGTTAATGCCAATAGCGCGGCTGACCTTGCCATCGACGCGCATCGTCTGGCGCGCAATGCGCAAACTGATATCACTGCCCGACACTGTAGGAAGGGGAGCAACGATGCCAGAGGATACAGGTTGTGCCCAAGCGGGCATCCAGCCAGCCAGCGCCAGAGCAGCGCTGCTTCCGACGGTCCCGCGTACAAAATGTCGCCGATTGATGTTCATATAGGCTCCATGAGCAAATGTCTTACCTAACTCCATACGCAGCCCGGCGGTACACCCCTTGCTTCGATCTCTTCTTTTGGTCGAAATGAATTAGAAGCTCGAGAGCTCAGGCAGACCGGGCTAGAGCGGCCATCCTACTAGCGGACGCCTATTCCATTGCACCAATCGTTCGCCCCACCACGCGGCGCGCTCAACTGCCTGCCTATTCGCACCCGGGCATCAAGCGTGTACCGACTTCAAATCGACAGACACGATCTGATCGCGCATCCCATTCTTCTCGCGGGGAAATTACCCAAGCAACTCTTCAGCCTCGCCGAGCACTGCTCTTAGCCTTGTTCGAGCGCGATATAGCCTTGTTTCAACCGCCTTTTCACTGATCCCCAAAATGGCGGCAGTTTCGGCTTGGCTGAGCTCTTCTATCGTGCGGAGCGTTAGAACTTCGCGAAGCGGTGTTGGCATGTCCATCATTGCCTTTTGAACGAGCTTGAGTTCGGATCTGCTCTCGGCTTCGCGGTCCGGCCCTGGCGCATCGCTCTCCAATATGTCATCGGCTTCGATCGGCTTGGCCAGCCAGAAAAAGGACCGCACTGCACGCCTTCGGGACCAATCGCGACACTTGTTGAGAGCAATGCGCGAGATCCAGACCCGGAACGGGCGGGCCGGGTCATAGCGATTGATCGCCGAGAAAGCCGAGACAAAACTCTCCTGAACGAGCTCGAGTGCTTCATCGGTGTCGCCAACATTATTCCGGATCAGGCGGAAAACGGCACCTTTATGGCGTCCCACCAGCTCCTTAAAAGCCTGTTGCTGACCTGCAACCGCCAGGCTTGCCAGTTCCCGGTCGTCACATTGCGATAGGTCTAGCGTCACCGCGCATCGGCGGTCAGGGCTTTGACCACAGTTCTGTCGAACATCTTTGCTTGCTCGGGATTCAGGATTGCACGCATGGCAAACAGATGTTCCAGCGTCTCCTTTTGCAGTTCACCCATCATGATGTGGCTGTTGTCGATCGCAGCCGTGACCTTAGGCCCATATCCATGTTCTTCGTCAATCGCCTCTGCCAGCCGCGCATTGGCCGCGCGCATCTCGAGTTCAAGTGCCTTGCGGCGGACCGCAAACCGCGCCTCCTCCTGATCTAATTTCACCTGTTGTTGGCTCGTCAGTTTCAGGTCGCCGTGGAGTAGAGCATGAAGCTCGGTTTCGCTTGCGCGAGGACGATCAGCAACAGCGCGTCCGACAAGGACACCGCAAGCGGCAGAAACAAAAGCCACGAGCGCCAGAAGCAGCAATTGCCGCGAACGCATATCAGCGCGCGTCCAGCAAGGTAGAGGGCGAATACATAGCGGCCGAAGCAAGCGGCGACAAAGGCTGCGCGGCAACCGCAGGTTCACCCATCGCTATCCCGGCAAAGGCGCCTCCACCAAGCGACACGCACGCCGCGAGGGCCATGAACTTTCGCGATTCGCGCGTTTCGCGTTGCCGGATCGCAAGCGTTGTCATCACCCGATCGTCCAGTCCATCAAGCAAGCCGGCTTGCGGATTGCGCTTCATCTGCATCAATAGGTTGTCCATAACGTCCTCATCCAATTTGCTTCCTCCTCATATACGCGCCTGCGACAATAACCCCTCAACTTCGCGTCATATGAGGGGTGGAGCCTTTGCATGCGTATCTAGCATGACGCGCATTTTTTGGAGAATTTTCATGCAAAAAACATTCATACCTTTCATTCTGGCTGCGCTGGCCATGGTTGCAGCGCCAGGTGCGGCGCTCGCGCACGCCAAGCTCTTGTCATCGACGCCCGCGGCGAATGCCACGGTTGCAAAGAACAAAGCAAAGTCGATTACCCTTGTGTTCAATGAAAAACTGATGACAGCGACGGTCAAAGCCGAGCTCGTCATGACGGGTATGCCGGGAATGAAGGACCACCCGCCCATGAAGATCGCCTTCACCTCGATGATGGGCAAGGATGGCAAATCGATGATTCTGATGCCCAAAAAAGCGCTCGTTCCGGGAACATATAAAGTTTCATGGTCGGCGGCCGGAGCGGACACGCACCGGATGGGCAGCGAATTCAGCTTCACGGTCAAATAAGACGTGGACACCGATTGGGGAATGATCGCAATCAGGCTCGGATTATATCTGAGCCTGATGCTGCTCGTGGGACTAGCCGCATTTCCGCTGTATGCGCTTCGCAAGGGGGAACGATGCGACGGCCCAATATTGGCGACCCGGAAAATGCTCATTTTCTGGTCGGGTGCGGCGATCCTATTGTCGCTTCTTGGCTTTCTCGCGCTTGTTGCCGCAATGATGGGCAGTTCGATTGCTGACGTCGATTGGCAGACAAGCCGTTCGATCATTGTCGAGACGCCAATTGGCGCTGCCTGGGTCGTGCGCATGGTCGCGCTCATCGCCTGTTTGCTTGCGGCGGTCCTGATCAAGCGCTCCGACGAAACGCGGTTGGTCGCCGTTCTTGGAACAAGTGCAGTGGCGCTTGCGACGCTGGTGTGGACAGGCCATGCCGGAGCGAGCGAGGGCGTGGTCGGCGGTATCCACAAGGCGAGCGACATGCTGCACATGATTGCTGCCGCCATCTGGCTCGGCGGCATTGCCGCCTTTCTCACTATGTTGCGGGTTCCACATGACGGGCTTTGGGGCGACCGCTTGATTGTTTCGCACCGGGCGCTCGACAGTTTTTCCCGAACCGGTACTATTTGTGTGGCGGTGATTATTGTCACCGGCTTGGTCAACAGTCAGATCCTGGTCGGGATCACCAACATCACGACCCTGTTCGATAGCCTCTATGGCTGGTTGCTGTTCGCAAAGCTTCTGCTTGTTGGGGTGATGATGATGCTCGCAGCCCAGAACCGGTGGCGGCTGACGCCCGGTCTTGGCCAGGCGCTCGCCGACGGCGATGCAGCGAAAGCCGTTCCCGCGCTGCGAGCGAGCCTTTGGCGTGAAGCGGCGGCGGCGGCGGTCATTCTGGCTGCAGTCGCTTGGCTTGGCACACTTGAACCGACAGCCAGTGTAGCAATGTCGTGAACGGCAAAGGCGCTCCATGGTCGGGGGCAATGACCCTTGGCATGGGCTGGGCCTGGCTCGATGCACGGATCGGCGACAACCGCGCGCACCGCCATGTTGCCCACCAGATCAGTCTTGCGCTGGATGATGAATGCGAAATCGGTGGACCCAGCCCGTTACTGCTTAGGCATGGCGACGCTGTGTTGATACCTGCTGGGACACTACATTGTCTGGCGCCAGTCGGGATCGCGGTCCGGACAATCTATGTGGATCCGATGTTTCGAGGAAGAAATAGTTTAGCTGCTCAGGCTGGCTGCACCCGGCTCAGCAGTGACCATGCTTCAGCGCTGCTCGCAATACAGGATGGCAAGCAAGCCCGGCAGTGGATAGCCGACTTTCTCGGTCTTGTCGGCTCGCGCATCATCGACACAAGATTACGAGCTGCGGTTGCTGAAAGCGATCCTGGCGCCAGCCCGACCGCGCTTGCCGAGATGATCGGACTGTCGCCTGCACGATTGCGCGAAATTGCAGTTCGCGACTTTGGCGTGCCCCCATCAAAATTGCTGCAATGGCTGCAGCTGCAACGCGCGATTGATGCGCTTCGTCAATCACGCAGTCTGGCAGATGCGTCGGCTGCCGGGGGCTTCTCCGATCAGGCACATTTTACCCGCCGGCTTGTCGAATGGTTCGGTGTCACACCGGCCTCAGGGCTGAACGGGCTGGATATTTCGGTCAGCGACTGAGCCTTACCAGCGAATCGTTCAAGACCCGGAGCAAAAAAAGGGACATTCAACGGCTCAAATTGCGCTGGAGACTTAGGATGTCACTGTTTCGTATCATTTATGCCCCCCTCTATTTTCTTGGCTTTGTCGGCGGAGCCGCACTGCTGGTAATGAGCGGTGCGTCCCCACTTCTGCTTGTCGCATTGTTGCTTGTGGCCATTGCCGCCTCGCTCATGGCCGAGCGCATTGCACCATTCGAACCCGTTTGGAACCGCAGCCATGGTGATGCCTCACGTGACGTAGCGCATGGCTTGGTCAATGAGGGATCGATTATCCTATTGGTGCTTCTGCTGCCCTTTTTCGCAAGCTTGGTTCCATGGCCCTCGATCTGGCCGACGAGCCTGCCTTTCTGGGCCGAAGTGCTGCTCGCGATCATTCTTTTGGACGCGGGTATCAGCTCAGCACATTTTGCCAGTCATAGGGTGCCACTGCTTTGGCGGTTTCATGCCGTCCATCATTCGGTTCTCCGGCTTTACGGGTTCAATGGACTGCTCAAACATCCAATCCACCAGCTGATCGAGATTTCGGTTGGGACCTTGCCATGGCTCTTGATGGGAATCCCGCAAGATGTTGCCTTGGTCGGAGCATTCGCGGTCGCGATCCAGCTGCAGCTCCAGCACTCGAATGTCGACATGCGCGTGGGACCCCTCGCCTATCTCTGGGCGGTCGCACCGGTCCATCGTCACCACCATCTTGCCTCGGAGACCGAAGGCGATGTCAATTTCGGGCTATTCTTCACCGTCTGGGATGTCCTGTTGGGGACAGCGCAATTTCGGAGCAGCGATAATGTCCGGGCAGGCAAAGTCGGGATCGATGGTCGTTCAGATTATCCGACGGCCTATTTCGCGCAGTTGCTCGAACCCTTTCAACCCACGGCCCCGGTGACATCGACCAGCGCGAAGGCTGCGACAGGACTGCCCAAATGAGCCAACATGAGCAGAATCCGGGCGCGGCCTATACGCCTCCTGCAGGCCACCATCTGCTGACGCCGCTTTACGATCTCGGCGTCGCGCTAACAACGCGCGAGACGCTCTGGCGCAGCCGGCTTGTCGAGCTCCTTTCGCCGCAAGATGACGATATCGTTCTTGATATCGGTGCCGGCACGGGCAGCCTCGCCACGCTTCTTGCGAGACGCAATCCTGCTACACGCTATTTCGGCATCGACCCGGACCAAGCAGCGATCGACATTGCGCAAGCCAAGGCGGCGCGCGAGGGAACTTCCCCGGTCTTCAAGGTCGCGCATTTCTCGCAAAACGCCGTTTCGAGCTGGCCCAAACCGACAAAAGCGACCTTGTGCCTCGTCCTCCACCAGGTTCCACTGGACGAGAAATTGCGCCTTCTACGCGCAATCTATTCGACCCTCAACGTTGGTGGAATGCTCTTCATCGCCGATTATAGCGAACAGCGCTCCTGGTTGATGCGCACGCTCTTCAGGTCAACCATTCAGCGGCTGGACGGTGTTTCCGATACACAACCCAATGCCGATGGCGTGCTCGTCCCGCTGATGGCACAGGCCGGTTTTGCGCAAATCGAAGAACCGGCGCAATTCAACACTATCACGGGTTCGATTTCCATCCTCAAAGGCATCAAAGCCGGACAGCCGGCACAATGAACCGTGATGGGTCCCATATCCACATGACTCCTTGCCCTTCGGGTCGCACCGCAGATGGGCATGGGGCGGGAGTGTGCCAGGACGACGGAGAGCGCATCCCGCCCCTGGCCACTTTTGCTCCTCATAATGCCGGCATTTGATGGGGCTTGTGCAGGCACAGCCAAGCTGGCTCACGCGCCAACAATTTGGCTTGACCCTAGACCTTGGTCCAAAGCTAAACCTCAAAACCGCAAGCTGCGACAACGCATCTGAAGATAGGATTTGAAAGGAAAACGCCATGACGGACGCACAAGCACAAATAGCAACCAAACCATCAACCATTCCCAAATCTAAACTGGCAATAGGCCGCGCGGCGCTGACTGGCGCTTTGTCCACAACAACCTTCTTTGTTCTTTGCTGGTTGGCGGGGGCGCTGAACCTGTTTCCATTAACCCATATGCTGATTTCCCTCTTCACCCCTGGCGATCCGACATCATTGGCAACGCTTGGGTTCGGGGTCGTTTCGGCAACACTTTCCGGCGCGCTTGGTGGCACCCTCATCGCCCTGTTTTGGAACCTGACCAAAGGCAAAAGCTGAAGTCTTTGGCGCTGGGAGACGTGCGCATTCCAAGGGCGTCACCGGCATCTTCAAAGGCAATTACCGACTTCGCGAAGTTCGCCGTTTGCCGGGTTCCCGGCTTTTGGAAAAACTGATGCCCTCATCATGAGGGATAACGGGCTGCGGCGCGTATATAATGTGATAGCCAGCGACCTCCCCCCTCGCTCGGCTTGCCCGTCGGGTCGCCCCGTCGGCGGGTCGTGGGGGCGGGAAAAGAAGATGGAGAAAGTTCATGTCCTCTCGCCCCCCTAATTGCGTCACGAGCCTGGGCAATTTTGATCCCGGACCGATATATCTTGCCTGCCCTATCCAGCGGTTCACCAAGCAGGCCGAGTGGCGAGAATGGCGGCTCGTTGAGGCGGGCCGGGCGCTGTGACAATGCCTGCAACGACCCAGCACGGCCACCACCATCATGGCGAGGGCAATGGGCGACGTGTCAAGGATCCCGTTTGCGGCATGGAGGTCGACCCGGCGGTCACCGAGCATGTCACCGCACATGCGGAAAAATTTCATTATTTCTGCAGCGCTGGCTGTTTGAGCAAGTTCAACGCCGATCCCGGGCGCTATCTGAACGGAGAGGCGTCCCTACCCAGCAACGTGCAGGAGGGGGCGATCTGGACCTGCCCGATGCACCCCGAGATCCAGAAGCCCGGACCGGGGAGTTGCCCCATTTGCGGCATGGCTCTTGAGCCGCTGATGCCGACGGCCGATACCGGGCCGAGCGACGAATATCGCGACATGCTGCGCCGATTCTCGATTGGCCTTATCCTTGCTCTACCCGTGCTCGCCCTTGAAATGGGAGGCCACCTGACGGGTCTGCACCAATGGCTCGAGCGCCAGACGAGCAATCTGATCCAAATGGCCCTGGCGACACCCGTGGTTCTCTGGGCCGGTTGGCCGTTTTTCGAGCGCGCCTGGACATCGCTTAAGACGCGCAGCCTCAACATGTTCACCCTCATTGCCATGGGCACCGGCGTCGCGTGGGTCTACAGCATGGTTGCGGTATCGGCGCCGCAGATCTTCCCTGCCGCCTTTCGCGCTGCCGACGGATCGGTCGCTGTCTATTTCGAGGCAGCGGCTGTCATTACCGTCCTTGTCCTTCTGGGCCAGGTGCTCGAATTGCGCGCCCGAGAAACCACAAGCGGCGCGATCCGTGCATTACTCGATCTGTCTCCCAAGCTGGCCCGTCGGGTTTTGGCGGATGGAACCGACGAAGAGGTTGCGCTTGCGGAAATCCAGGTCGGCGATACGCTTCGGGTCCGCCCGGGCGAAAAAATAGCGGTCGACGGCATTGTCCTAGAAGGGCGCGGCAGCGTCGACGAATCGATGGTCACCGGGGAGTCGATGCCTGTCGCAAAAGCGGCAGGAGCGGCGTTGATCGGCGGTACGATCAACCAGTCAGGGGCACTGCTCATGCGCGCCGAGAAGATCGGGCGCGACACGATGCTGGCGCGCATTGTCCAGATGGTTGCCGATGCCCAGCGCAGTCGGGCCCCAATCCAGCGGCTCGCCGACACCGTTGCCGCCTGGTTTGTACCGGCGGTGATTTTTGTGGCGATCGCCGCCTTCATTGTCTGGTCGTTATTTGGTCCGCCGCCAGCGATGGGCTATGGTCTGATCGCAGCAGTGGCGGTCCTGATCATTGCCTGCCCCTGCGCATTGGGGCTCGCCACGCCAATGTCGATCATGGTCGGCGTCGGACGGGGCGCGCAGGCCGGCATCCTGATCAAAAATGCCGAAGCACTCGAACGGATGGAAAAAGTCGACACGCTCGTCGTCGACAAAACGGGCACGCTTACCGAGGGCAAGCCCGCCGTTGTCGGCATCGAAGTTGCTGACGGTCACACAGAAGATGAATTCCTGCGGATTGCGGCCAGTCTTGAGCGCATGAGCGAACATCCGCTTGCACAGGCCGTGGTCAAGGCCGCCCAGGACAAGGGTCTGACCTTGAGCGAGCCGCTCGATGTTGACCAGCCGGTTGGCAAGGGCATAAGCGGCGTTGTCGACGGAAGCGCTGTCTTGATCGGTAAAGCCGGATTCTTCGAGGAGCTCGGCGTGCCGACCGGAGCACTGGGCGCCCGCGCCGACGCAATGCGCGCCGACGGCGCAACGGCGATATTTGTTGGAATTGATGGCAGCATCGCCGGCGTCATCGCCATTGCGGATCCGGTCAAGGCGACGACGCCGCAGGCGCTAAAGGATCTGGCGCGCGCAGGCGTCCACGTCATCATGCTGACCGGCGACAACCGGATCACAGCCGAGGCAATCGGACGCCGTCTTGGCATTGCCGACATTGAGGCAGATGTCTTGCCCGACCAGAAAAGCGCGGTCGTACAGAGATTGCGTTCCGAGGGGCGGATCGTCGCGATGGCTGGAGACGGCGTCAATGATGCGCCAGCTTTGGCCGCGGCAGATGTCGGTGTGGCCATGGGCTCCGGCACCGACGTCGCCATTGAAAGCGCCGGGGTGACGCTCCTGAAGGGTGATCTGACCGGGATCGTGCGCGCACGGCATCTCAGCAGAGCCACGATGCGCAACATTCGACAGAATCTGTTTTTTGCATTCGCCTATAATGTTGCAGGCATCCCGATTGCCGCTGGGGTGCTTTATCCGGTCTTTGGCCTGCTCCTGTCCCCCATTATCGCCGCAGCCGCCATGGCACTGTCGTCGGTCAGCGTGATCGGCAATGCGCTGCGGCTGAAGCGCGTGGAGATCTGAATGTTCCAGAGACGCCCCTACATTCTCGCGACCGCATCGCTCGCCGTCATCGTCCTTTTCTATGTGCTGCGTGAGCATTGGGTGCATGCGGTCGGTGTTCTGCCTTACGCCATATTGTTGCTCTGCCCACTCATGCATCTGTTTCACGGATCGCATGGTCACGATCATTCGGGCAAGGCGCCTTGAGCTTACCAACAAGATTACAACCCCGGGGGAGATTGAAAATGCGAATGACGATCATGGCTGCAAAGAGCGCTGTAGCTGCATCATGTCTTTTGGTGTCAACATTGGCTAGCGCTGAGCAGCCTGACCGTGACGGCGCTGCTGCGGTTCTGACAGCCTATAAGACCGCGATCGAGCGCCTCGACATTACGAGTGTCGAAAAATTCTTCTCGCCCGACTCCATCGTCATCGAGTCAGGCAAGGTCGAGGGCAATTTCAATGCCTATCGCGACCATCATTTGGGCCCCGAACTCAAAGAGTTCAAATCCTTCGCCTTCGGCAACTACAAGGCCGACATCAGGTTGGAAGGTCCCCTTGCACTCGCAACAGAGACTTACACATACCGGATTGTGCTGCAATCGGGTGAAGCGATCGACCGGCTCGGCGTTGCCAGCACCGTGTTGAAATGGAACGGGCAGGCTTGGCAAATTGTCTCGACCCATAGTTCGTCGCGCAAGCCCAAGGCACCAGCCAACTGATGCAGATGGTCGATCGATCCTCGCTCATCCGCCAGATGATCGAGCGCTGGCGCGATGATCCAGGCGCCACCTACCAAAGCTGGTTCCTCTGGGACGAACGTATCAAGAATTTCCGTTCGATCCGCCGAGGCATCCAGCAAGTTGTGGCCGAAATCGAGGCCGGGTCATTTGGCGTTGCCTATCGCGGATCGTCGCTTGAGACAGTTGTGCATTCGATCGCCGAGCAGCGTCAGATCTTCAAAGGTGCCGACCATGCTTTCCTCTGGAAGCCCAAGCTCCGTATTCCCGACATTTACGAGCATCCCGCCAACCAGCGTGCCTTCGGGCGCCTGCTCCACAATTGTGTCTGCTGTGACACGGCCGAAGACGTTATTGCCCATATCCGGGCAATCGACAGCCTCAAGATCAAAGGTCTGGGGCCAGCGGTCGCCAATTTGCTCTATTTTCTTCATCCGACGTTGATCCCGCCGTTCAACACGGCCATCGTCAGCGGCTATAACGCTCTCACGTCGTCGAAGGTCAAGCTTGGGAGCTGGGAACAGTTTCTCGCCATGCGCAGCGGCATCCTCGACCTGAACGACGAATATCGCGACCTTCTCTCCAATGATCTTGGCGCTATTGGTGGGCTTTTATTCGACATTGGTTCAGGACGTTACCCCTCCCCCTCACCATCGGACGAAAGCTCAGACGACTGGATCAACCGCCTCGATGCGGTCCGCGCCGAAGCGCACCAGCTGAGCAAGGCGCAATTGGCGCGGAACGATGATGACCGCACCCATAGCGAAGTACAGGCATGGTTGCGCGACCTTGGGCATGCGCTTGGCTATCGCATATGGATTGCCGCGAACGACCGAGGACGGATCCATGACGGCATTCCGCTGGGAAAAAATTGTCTCGAGCATCTTCCGCCGGAAATCGCAATTGCGCCGGGTGCAGATGCCGTGCGCCTCATCGACGTTTTATGGATAGCGCCAGATTCGCCGCGCGTCGTAGCGGCGTTCGAAGTTGAGCATTCGACTTCCATCTATTCGGGTATCGTCCGGATGCTCGACCTGGCGCTGAGTGGCGGCGATATCGAGAATGTCGCCGAGCTCTTTCTGGTTGCCCCGGATGCCCGCGAAAAAGATGTGCGGGCACAGCTTGCGCGACCGGCATTCAGCCGCATCGCGGATCTCAAAATAGCCTATCTTCCCTATGCGGAGCTTGCCTCCCACCGCGAACAAATTGCACGCTTTGGCAGCGGTATGAAAGCAATCCGGGCAATCTCCCGTCCCCTTTCAACGCTCGATGGCCAGAATGATGACAAATAAGCTGTTCATGCGCTCCGGTTGCCGAAGTGATCGCGCTCGATGCTAGTAAGAGAGACCGTCCAAGACGTTCGCGTGTCGGCGGTTATATTGTGGCCGATCCTCGCGCGGTTGGACGGGGTTTCCGAATGGAACCCAATGATTGCATTCAAGGGCAGCGCGGAATTGAACGCCGAACTGCGAATCATGTTCAAGGAGCTCCTCACAACATGGCCTAGCGCCAGCGGACCACCTCGCCTGGTCCTATATGACCTGCCCCATGCGATAGGATAGCGTATCCGCATCCCCTTGCTGCTCGAAATCGAAGAAACAATTACCCTGCTCGAAAGCGGCACAGGAACGCGTGTGACCCGGCGCGTAGTCGCGACAGGACTGCTTGCAAGAATTGCACGCTCCTGGCTGTCGCGACAATTGGAAGGCTATCTTCATGACGGCGACAACGGCCTGAAAATCTCGGCTTCGCGTTTACCGGCGGCGCGGAGTGGCGGGTTTGCACGCACGAAAAAGCGGAAGCGCTGAGAGATTGTTGCTGTAACCTCTCACGCCCTGCAAACGAATTGACCAATGGGTTTCTGGAGCATAGTGAAAAAGTATGAAGCGATGGCTTTCCCTTCTAATGCTCGTGGGAGCGTTGATGGGCCTTTTGGCTCAGGAAGCCGCATTTGCGCGGGCGACGCCTTCTACAATGACCGAACAATCTAGTTCGTCATCGCAGATGAGTGCAGACTGTGCCGAAATGATGGGCCCTGCGCAGCAAAACCCTCAGCCCGACGAGCCTTGTGAGGGCATGACGCCAGACTGTATCGCCAAAATGGGATGTGCAGTCCCGGTTGCGCTAATTCCTCCGCTGCTGAGCACCCACCCGGCCGAAATGTGTCTGACGACGCCGCTAAAAATGCCGGTCGCGCCACTTGTCGGGCGTGAAACCAGTCCGGAACCACATCCACCTTCCCGCCTTGGCTGAGCCCCAGCGGCGCATGACGGACCAGCATGTCCGCAGTGCGTCTCGAACTAGTTCAATCAAGGATATTTAGCATGAAAATTTTACTGACAATCGCTGCAACACTTGCGGCATTCACCTCCGTATCAGCTCAAGCGGCAAATGATCGCGGCCCCGGCCACTATGAATGGCAATCGCGCCCGACACCGGGACCGAACAAGTCCAACCTGCCATCTCGCGTCCGGGTATGGGTCAAGGATGACCAGGCCCGCATGGCCAATTGCGATTGCGATATGATGAAGGTCGCTGCCGCCGATTGCATGATGATGCCCGGCAAGGGCGCTCCCGCCAAAGGCTGACGGATGCCGTCCCGGTCTGCGCTTCGAGCGTGGGCCGGGGCAGTCCCGTTCGGCTTTCACGGTAAAAGGGGGATATTTCATGCACAAAATTATTGGTGCGGCGCTGCTGTTGTTGCCTGCAACGCTTCATGCCGAGCCGCTGACGTTCGATGCCGCTCTTCGGCGCGCGCAAAGCGAAGCTCCGAGTCTGAAAGGGCGTGAGGCAGGCGTTACCGCCGCGCAGTCTGCCGCGATTGCGGCTGACCGGCTGCCCGATCCGACGCTGGACGTCGGTATTCGGGATTTTCCAGTAACGGGGCCAGACGCCGGACGCTTCAATCGTGACGATTTTACGATGACGACGATTGGTGTGAGCCAGCAGTTCATCAATCCTGCCAAACGTCATGCGCGGGCCGCGCGGGCGGGTGCTGATATTGGCATCGCCGAAGCAGGGGTTGAGGTGGAGGCGCGGAACATCCGTTTGGAAACTGCGCTCGCTTGGGTCGATCTCTATTACGGAGAGCGGCAACTGAACGAACTCAAATTACTCGACGAAAGCCTCAGTGATCTCCAATCGACGGTGACCGCGCGGCTTACCTCGGGCAGTGCGCGGCCTTCTCAATCCCTCGAACCCGACCAATTGCGCGCTCAGGTGAACGATCGGCGAATTGCATTAGTGGCAGAGATTGCAAAAGCTCGGGCAAGGCTGTCACGCTATACCGGTGATCCCGACCCTTCGGTCGCTGGAGCGCCGCCCGAACTAACAATCAACCGCAGCGCGTTGCTCGCAGGCGTTAGCGATTTACCAAGTCTGCGCGCGCTTGACGCCCAAACTGCCGCGATGGACGCCGAAACCCGGCTCGCCCGCGCCGACAAGACGCCCGACTGGAAAGTCAGTGCGTCCTATGGTCGCCGCGAACCAAATTATGGTGATCTGTTTTCGGTCGGTGTCTCGATTGACCTGCCGCTGTTTGGACGCAAGCGCCAAGACCCGAAGATTGCGGCACGGGCCAACGAGGCCGAACGCGCGCGCTTTGACCGGTTAGCGGGTGAGCGCGAAGCGATTGCGGCTCTGGAAGGCGATCTGGCCGAACATGCGATGCACCATGCGCGTATGGAAAATGCGCGTGACAATCTGGTCCCGCTTGCCCGGAAGCGGGCAAAACTCGACTTTGACAGCTTCGGCGCTGGCACCGTCGATCTGGGAACGGCTTTGCTGGCAACACTCACGGTTGCCGAGGCCGAAGTCGATTTGCTCGTCCGCGAGGCCGAAGTCGCCCGCGACGCTATTCGTATCAACATAACTTATGCGGGAGATCGGCCATGACCGACACGACAGACGCAGCACCTAATTTTGCCAAGTGGCGTGCTGGAATTCTAGCCGCAACCTTGCTTGCAGGCGGCGGCGGATATTATCTGGGCCAACGCGGCGATGCTCCTGCCATGTCTGCGACAAGCGCCGATGGCCGCAAGGTTCTCTATTATTACGACCCGATGTTTCCGCAGCAAAAGTTCGACAAGCCCGGAAAGTCGCCGTTCATGGATATGGAGCTTGAACCCAAATATGCCGATGCGGGCGGCGCGGCTTCGGGCGCAACGCAAGGCGTTAGCATTGACCCATCTGCCATGCAGAATCTGGGTATCCGTGTTGTTGCCGCACAAATGGGAAGTCTTGCCGCAACACTCAACGTCACCGGAACGGTTGATTTCAACCAGCGCGATGTGGCGATCATTCAGGCGCGTTCGGGCGGTTTCGTGTCTCGCGTCTATGCCCGCGCGCCCGGAGACGTGGTGCGTGCAGGCGCGCCGATTGCCGATGTGCAGTTGCCCGAATGGGGCGGCGCACAGACCGAGTTTCTGAGTGTTAAACGCCTCGGCAGGCCCGATTTGACGACCGCCGCGCGACAGCGATTGCGGCTGATGGGAATGTCGGACGGTCTGATTTCCAGCGTTGAGCGCAGCGGGCGCACAAATGGCACGATCACAATTACGTCGCCGATTTCGGGGGTTATTCAGACGCTTGATGCGCGCGCTGGAGTCACGCTCGCGATGGGGCAGACCTTGGCACAGGTAACTGGCCTCGGCACGGTATGGCTCAATGCCGCCGTTCCCGAAGCCCAGACAGGCGCGGTTCGCATCGGACAAAGCGCCACCGCGACGCTCACCGCATTTCCAGGCGAGGCATTTGGCGGGCGGATCATCGCCATCCTGCCAACCGCACAAGCCGATAGCCGCACGCTCACCGTTCGTATCGAGCTTGCCAATCGCGGCGGCCGTCTGCGTCCCGGAATGTTTGCCAGCGTGGCGCTTGGCGGCGATGCAAGGCCAGCACTGCTGGTGCCAAGCGAAGCGGTGATCCGAACAGGCACACGCACGATTGTAATGCTGGCAATGGGAGATGGCCGTTATCATCCGGCAGAAATCAGAACGGGCCGCGAAGGCGGTGGACAGACGGAAATTATCGAAGGCTTGGCCGTTGGCGAGAAAGTTGTCGCATCGGGTCAATTCCTGCTCGATTCCGAAGCCAGTCTGACCGGCATCGCGGTGCGTCCGCTTGGCGGTGCAAAATGATCGAAGCCATCATCCGCTGGTCGGTCAAGGCACGCGGGCTGGTGATGGTCGCAGCCCTTGTAATGACTGTCATCGGCATTGGCGCGGTGCGAACAACGCCTGTTGATGCGCTGCCCGATCTTTCCGATGTGCAGGTCATCATCCGAACAACCTACCCAGGCCAAGCGCCGCAAATTGTCGAGAATCAGGTCACCTATCCGCTGACAACGACGATGCTGTCGGTTCCCGGTGCGCGCGTGGTGCGCGGCTATTCGTTTGTCGGCGACAGCTTTGTTTATGTGCTGTTTGAGGATGGCACGGATCTGTATTGGGCGCGCAGCCGCGTTCTCGAATATCTCAGCCAAGTGCAGGGTCGTCTGCCAGTGGGCGCGACCGCATCGCTTGGCCCCGATGCAACCGGCGTAGGCTGGATTTACGAATATGCGCTGGTCGATAAGAGCGGACGGCATGATCTCGCACAGCTCCGCAGCATTCAGGACTGGTTCCTGCGCTATGAGTTGAAGGCTGTTCCCGGTGTGGCTGAAGTCGCCAGCATAGGCGGGATGGTCAAACAATATCAGGTCGTGGTCGATCCGCAGAAGCTCGCCTCCTACGGTATCACCGCAAGCGAAGTCTCTGACGCCCTGAAACGTGCCAATCAGGAAACAGGCGGCGCGGTTGTCGAAATGGCGGAAGCAGAATATGTGGTCCGCGCTACCGGCTATCTCAAAACACTGGATGATTTTCGCGCTGTGCCGTTGCGCAGTGCGTCAGGCGGTATTCCCGTCACGGTCGGTGATGTTGCCACGGTGCAAATCGGTCCCGACATGCGACGCGGGATCGCCGAACTAAATGGTGAAGGCGAAGTCGCGGGCGGCGTGATCGTCATGCGACAGGGCAAGAACGCCCGCGAAGTCATCGAAGGCGTGCGAGCCAAGCTGGCAGAATTGAAGGCTGGTCTTCCCAAGGGGGTCGAGATTGTCACCACTTATGACCGTTCGGGCCTCATCGACCGCGCGGTCGAGAATCTCACGTCCAAATTGTTCGAGGAATTTGCAATCGTGGCGCTCGTCTGCGGGCTGTTCCTGTGGCACGCAAGATCGGCGCTGGTCGCGATCCTAACTCTGCCGCTTGGTATCCTGATCGCGTTCATCGTGATGCGGGTGCAAGGGCTGAACGCTAATATCCTCTCACTCGGCGGTATCGCGATTGCCATTGGGGCGATGGTCGATGCGGCGGTTGTGATGATCGAGAACGCCCACAAGCATCTCGAACGCTGGGCGCATGACAACCCAGACAAGGAACTGAAAGGCGAGGAACGCTGGCGGGTCATCACCGATGCCGCAGCCGAAGTGGGGCCAGCCCTCTTTTTGAGCCTGCTCATCATCACCTTCTCGTTCATCCCCATCTTCTCGTTGCAGGGCCAAGAAGGGCGGCTGTTCGCGCCGCTTGCGTTCACCAAAACCTACGCGATGGCCGCAGCAGCAATCCTGTCGATCACGCTGGTTCCGGTTCTCATGGGCTGGCTCATCCGGGGCAGGATTCCCGCCGAAGACAGCAATCCAATTAACCGCTGGCTGACCCGCATTTACCGACCCGCGCTCGATTGGGTTTTGGAGAAGCCCAAGCAAGCCTTGCTGATTGCGGGCCTCGTATTCGCATCCAGCCTGTGGCCGATCTGGCAGACCGGCGGAGAGTTCATGCCGCAAATGAACGAAGGCGATTTGCTGTATATGCCCTCCGCACTTCCGGGGATTTCGACGGCCAAAGCGTCGATGCTCCTCCAGCAAACCGACCGCCTCATCAAGACTGTGCCGGAGGTCGAAAGCGTGTTCGGTAAAGCGGGCCGCGCCGATACCGCGACCGACCCGGCCCCGCTCGAAATGTTTGAAACGACGATCCGGTTCAAGCCCAAGAGCGAATGGCGCGCTGGCATGACGCAGGACAAGCTGATTGATGCGCTCGATGATGTTGTCAAAGTCCCCGGCCTCGCCAATTTCTGGATACCGCCCATCCGCAACCGGATTGATATGTTGGCGACAGGTATCAAAAGCCCGATTGGCATCAAGGTGTCCGGCGCAAACCTTGAAGAGATTGATCGGACCGCGCGTGAAATCGAGACAGTGGCAAAGACGGTGCCGGGGATTAGCTCGGCGCTGGCTGAGCGGCTTTCGGGTGGTCGCTATATCGACGTTTCCATCAACCGCGCGAGTGCGGCGAGATACGGCATGAATGTCGCCGATGTGCAGGCGATCGTATCGGGCGTAATCGGCGGCGAGGTGATCGGGCAAACCGTCGAAGGGCTGGCCCGCTACCCCATCAACGTCCGCTACCCCCGCGAAATCCGCGACAGCCTGGACGACATCATCAATCTGCCGGTGCTGACTCCGTCTCGTCAGCAAATCACGCTGGGAACGGTGGCCGATGTCCGCATCACGAACGGCCCGCCAATGCTGCGTAGCGAGAATGGCCGCCCCGCAACATGGGTCTATATCGACGGGCGAGGCCGCGCGCTGACCGAGATTGTCGGTGATTTGCAACGTGCTGTGGCAGAAAAGGTTAAGCTGCCACCCGGAATCAGTGTCGCCTATACCGGACAGTTCGAGTTTCTGGAACGCGCGACACAGCGTTTGAAGATTGTAGTTCCGGCGACATTGCTGATTATTTTCGCGCTGCTCTACGCGACGTTCCGGCGTTGGGACGAAGCCGCGCTCATCATGGCGACATTGCCGTTCGCGCTCACCGGTGGTGTGTGGCTGCTCTATCTGCTCGGCTATAACCAGTCGGTTGCAACCGGCGTCGGGTTTATTGCGCTCGCAGGCGTGTCGGCAGAGTTCGGGGTCGTGATGCTGATCTACCTCAAACACGCGCTGGCCGAACATAAGCCCGAAGATGTCGAGCTTGCCGTCCGTGAAGGTGCGCTGCTGCGCGTTCGGCCCAAAGCGATGACAGTGGCGGTGATCCTCGCCGGTCTGTTCCCGATCTTGATCGGTACCGGCACCGGCTCCGAAGTGATGAGCCGGATTGCCGCCCCCATGATCGGCGGGATGCTGACCGCACCGTTGCTCTCAATGCTGATCATTCCTTCCGCCTATCTGCTGATGCGGCGGCAGAAAACGCAAGTTCAACACCAAGGAGAAGCAAAGTGAAAAAAGGTCTGATAACTGCCGCTCTGATGGCCGCGCCAATCCTGCTGTCTAGTTGCGGCAAGCAGCCGGATGCACCCATAGAGGTGGCCTCGCCGGATGCGATGGGAGATATGGCGATGCTCGCTGAGGCAAAAATGGCCAAAGGCACTGGGACTGTCACTGCGATCGATCCTGCATCTAGCAAAATAACCCTCGCCCATGAGCCGATACCGGCGGTCAAATGGCCCGCCATGACGATGGGCTTTACGGCCAAGCCGGAACTGCTCGCGGGCATCGCTGTTGGCGACAAGGTTGATTTCGACCTCACGGTGACTGGCAATGCCGGCGAAGTGACGTCAATCAGGAAACGATGAAGCGCTAAGGCGCCAAAGTCCGCTGTGCGCCTCGCTGCAGCTCGGGGGGTGTGGGGGAACCCTTGAGCATGGGGTGATGGCCGTGTCAGTCGTTGCTAACCGCACAAAACGGTCAACCACGCCTTCGGACATCACGTGGGTCGTTCTGGGTATCTACACGCCGACAATCATTCGTCATTTTCTCAACTCATCAAACACCCGCGATACGGCGCCACCCTTGACCGATTGTTTGCGGACATAGCGCAGCGCCGTCGATACCGACTTCCAGCCAATGGCCTGACAGACCCCTGCCCCATCCTCGCCGCTCGCAAACAGATCCTGCGTCAATCCCACCCGCATTGAGTGGGTGCTGATTGCGCGCAGCAGCTCCCCTTCCCTGCCCGGTTCGAGCGCGACTAGTCCTTGGTCGATCGCCGCGCGCACCAGTCGCTTGTAGATCGCGTTTATCCCCTGCCTTGAGAGCGCCTCATCACCGATCGCATAGCGCACCTTCGGTGGCTCAGCGGAGCTGCCCTGCAACCGTTCGCGCCAATAACGCGTATGCCCTGGAATGCTAAAATACTCCTGTGGCGGCCGTGCAGGCCTTCCTTGACGCCGGTCCACGCCTACACGGCGGAACAGTGGCCCGTCGTCGAGATCGGATGCATCCAGCCACGCCCCGATCCGGCGCATGGTATCGACCGACAGCCACGCATAGCGTCCCTCGCCTTCCTGGTCTGTCTTGGTCTTGCCAATCGCGAGGATGCCGCGGCCGTCGGCGTGCGGCTCGACATCACGGATCCTGATCGCGGCGAGCTCGCTGACACGCAAGCCCGTCTCGAACGCGGTCGCTATGAGCGCACCATCACGAAAGCCCTGAAGATCGCTTTCACATACCGCAAATAGCATCGCGAGCGTCACGCCTTCAACTTCGTCCTGCGAGTTCATCGGCGTACCCAGCCTGATCGCTGCAGCTTGGCGCTGCTGCGTGCCTTTGCGCCGGCGCGCAGCCTTGAGTGCGTCGCCTACCATAGCCGCTCGCGTCGGCAGCGCCTCGCGTGAACAAAGATCCAGCATGCGGTGGATACGCGCTATACTGGCCACCCGCCTTGTGAGCGTGGCGGGCTTAAACCCCCTGTCCCGCTCAAGCCAGCGCAGGTAGCGTACCAGATCTTCAGGCTCGGCGGGAAAGGCCAGTCGCTTCTCGGTCGCACACCATCCAACATAGCAGCTCAAATCGTCGGTGAGAGCACGTCGGGACTCCGAAGCCATCGCTTCCCAGGCGGTTTCAAAGCCGATCAGGCTGACCCCACCGAAACTAGTGGGCAGCGCGTCCGACACCAAAGCGGCCAGTCGGTCGGCGCTGACGGGCTTGGCGATGCCCTTGCGGCGAACGGGCAACTGGTCGGCGCCCACCACCTCGATGACAACGCCCTCCGCCAGCTGTGACGTCGCGGAAGGAGGCTGTGCGAGATTACAATCGGAGAGCGTGCTCATAGGCTGTATTTTGCCCGCCAGAACGACGCTTGTCGAGATATATTGTTTCCGTAACATACTCTTACGGAAAGTGCATGAAAGGCGCTAGCTTGAGCAAACCCAATAGGCTAGTTAGGTTTCTTCAAATCCATCGCGCTCAACCTGCAAGGAGCCAAATTTGTGCAAGGGACGATCGCCATGACAGACTCGACAAGCCCTGCCCTTGCCATTTTCACTCTCGGCCATGCCGAGGCAAGCCTTTCGTTTCTCACACTTTTGCCAGAGACGACCCGCGACAATGTCACCAGCACCCTGGCCTACCGGCTGCTGTCGATGCTCTGGGCGCAATACCGTGTCGATTGCGGAATAGGCCACGGCCGCACTCTCTTCAGTCTCGACAATGGCTATGAACTGCGTCTGTTTGCGGCGCTTGTCGATAATCTGGCCGACTGGGCTCCGCTTCGATCTGCCGCTGCGGCGGTTCGGGCGCACTCCCCTGCCCTATCTGGCGCTGAACGCCACATCTATGAGAGCGAATTTGAAGCAAAGCAGCAAAGGCTCCTTGAGGTAAGCGACCAGCTGCAACGCCTTCCGGTCGATCTGGATCCTACAGGTCGTTGCGCGCTGCTGATCGATCGCTGTCAGAAGCTTGAAGAACTGGACGACTATGGCATTTGCTGGGCGCTAAACCTCGTCGGCGCTTTCCATATGAATGTCCTGGGGGGCACTAAAGCTTCACCCGCCTTCCCTGCCCTCTTTCGACGCGAAATGCTGCGCTTTGATCGGTCCAAATCATGGCGCGATCGCGCTTTGCGCTCCGCCCTTGCTGGGTCTGCCCATACGCTTTCAGAGGCAATTTTGGGTTCTATCCATGGGCAAAAGGCCTTTCAAGCCGAGTTTTCCGGGCTTAGACACCATTCCCGACTTGGTTTGGCCCATGCCTATTTGGCCGGAATAGGAGAATTGTCCCCTGCCCTGCTCGGTCGCTTGCTACTTTGCTCGGAGCCCGGCGCGCGCAAGATGTTGAGACAGCTTGTGGCGGCGGGCTTTGCGCGGCACAGCCTACCTGGCCCGGCATATAGCCATGTCGAGCGCTTTCGGCTTGGCTGGGCACAAGCGCCCTGGCTGAGATTCTATTCCCTTGATGTGGACCCAGCGGCATTGGATCGTTTTGACGATTAGCTGCGGTTTTCCGCGCGAAAGCGCTTTACATTGTGCGTTACCTATCGCCTTGCAATGCGCATCGCACTGTCTAGCGCTTTCGCGTGGCAACGCTCTTTGTAGTGCATTTTCGCTTGCGCTATCACGTTACCTTGCACTATCGATCGGCAATGCGCTTCGCCTTTCCGAGGCGGAAGCGCGTTACATGTCACGTTACAAATGCAAAGCGAGTCACCTATGCCAGTCATCACCGTGGGATCATCGAAGGGCGGTTGCGGCAAAACCACCACCGTTCTCGCGCTTGCCTCAGAGATCCGTTCGGCAGGGTCCGAAGTTTGTATCATCGACGCGGACGACCAGCTGAGCGCCTATAATTGGTACAAGAAATGGCAAGCCAAGGACCGGATTACGGTGATCGATGCCTCCAATCTCAATCGCGACATCGATATTCGGGCGCATATCAAGGATGCCGCCGCCAAATATCCGTTCGTGATCGTCGATCCGGCCGGAATGCGCTCGCAGCGCATGCAATGGGCTGCATCGCTATCCGACATGTGGATCATTCCGCAAAAGGCGACGTCACTCGACGCCGCGGCTACCGCCAATCTGCTCGATGTCGACATGGAAGCGATCGTCGAGATGAGGGGAGGGCGGCTCGTTCCGCATCGCATCCTCTTTACGATGACCAACCCGCTGATCATGTCGAAGAACGAGCGACATGTCGTCAACGCCACGCGCAACAAGGCGCCGGTTTTCGATACTGAGCTACGCCAATATGATGCTTATGCCGCGATGGACCTTTACGGCCTGACGCTCGAAGAAGTGGAAGAGCAGGGCGTAGCGAACGCCCAAAAACCACGAGCATATGCGGCGGAAATCCTTCGCCAGGCTATCGAAGACATCAAAGCCGCCGAAGAAGAGAGGAAATAGGCCATGGGAGAACGTCCAACGCCGCCCGATCCCTTTGCCCGCAATCCTGCTCCCAAACCTGCTGATTCGAAGCCGTCGCTGACCGACACGCTGTCGGCCTTTGCGCCCAGGCCAATTGAAGACACGCTGCCGTCAGCCGTTCCGGTTACCAATATTGCTCCAGACACGGGCAGGGGAGGGCGCCCCAGAAGGCGAGGTGACATTGAAACTAGGACCAAGGCGATCAACTTTCGGATGAAGCCGAGCGAACAGGCCGCGCTCAATGCGCTGTGCGACGAGCTCAACCGGTCGATCCCCGATACGATCATGATCCTGATCGCGCACTACAAACAAACGCAGACGTAACGCCGGGGCAGGGGAGGGGCATACTTCAACTTCAGCCCTACTTGGGGCTAGCTCTGGCCTAGGAGCCCGCTTTATCGCCATGGTTCAGCTTCACCGCCCTCGGCGTCATTTGCCGTCTCGGTGATCGCTGGATGCGGCCAACCGCAAGTCCATCCGGTCAGGCTGGCCGGATCTCGGCAAGACCGGTTCTGAATCCAAGCGGCACGAGGATCTTGGAAATCAGCCGAGCCTGACTTGCGTGCATCGAGTCTCCAGGAGCCTTAACCTCGACAAACCGAATTTCGCCCTCGCGCCACAGCGTCAAATCCGGCCAACCAGCACGCAGATCATAAGGGGCCTGGGCGAACCGCTCGGCAATCTCGCGCAACCGTTTAGTGCCGAGGCAATCGAAGAGACCGAGGACATGTTCGCGTCTGACCGCCGGATAATATGCCGGACTATGACCCGCGGTTGCCGCAATGATCGTCCAGTTGCTTTCGACCTGCCTGCGCGAAGCCGTGCCCAATGTCCCGAGAAGCTGTCCATGATCGAAGCGATCCTCGGGAAAAGCGACATTCTGGGCATAGAGTGCCTCGATGAATGTGTCGGCATGGCGCTGGGGAAGGGGATTGAACGATGCTGCCTTTATCAAGGTAAGGATTAGCCCGCCCTCGGCTGCGGCACCGCTCCACCCATCTGCCGCATAGTGATCGAGCGCCGCCAGTTCCACCGGCTTCATCGCATCGTCCCGGCGCAGGCGCCATTCCTTTCCAGCCCCCCGCTCGAGCGGGATAACTTCATGCTCGATGCCGAAGCGTTGGGCTTGCTACTCGAATTTTCCAGCCTTGACCGTCGCGCGCGCCGAGTTTTTCGGCACGGCAGTTCGCTGCAGTTTTGCCAGTTTCCTGGAAACACCTACCTGAGGATCTATTAAAAGCGTTTTGTCATAAGCGGCGATCGCTGCCTCGATTTCTCCGGCGTGTTCGTGCAACTCGCCGCGCAGGCGAAGGGCTTGCGCCTGCCGCCAGACCTCTGCGCTAGCCTCCGCAACGTCGAGCCCGGCAAATATGGCAGTCCGCTGTTCCTGCGAAAGCTCGCCAGCAGCAGCGTCCGTGATCGACCGTATGGTCCGGATGTCGCCGGCCGCTATGCGATTGCGCTGCCAGCCCTCGCGATCGATCATTGTTCCGTCAAAATCATAGCCGACGCGCTCATCTTCTTTGCCGATCAAATAGACGCGGCGGTTTGCCGGATCGAACGCATAGGCTTCGACCCAGCCTGTTTCCTGCTCCCAGTTCGCGATCTCGCAGCCCTGATCGAGGTCGAACAGGAAATAGCGGCAACTGTCGGCGCTGCCTGGCGCATTGGCGGTCTGACAAATTGCAAAGCGGCCATCGGCAGAGAGACCGCTACTTGTCAGGTTGGCCGAGAACTCATGCTCGACGAGTTTGTGACCATCGGCGCGGAAGGCGAGGAGCCTGCCGCTCAAGCCATCGCCGAACATCCAGTCGCTCAGGATGAAAGTGCCGGTGTCGGCGACATGACCATCCTGCGGCCGCTCAAGTCGGCCCGTTGCCAGTCTATCTCCATTGCCGCTCAACAGGGTCCAGGATCCGTGACCCTCATAGCGATGGCCGCCAATAGTGCCTTCCGGGTTTCGGTCCTGCCAGATGAGATGAAACCGGCCATTGGGCGATGCGGCATGTGGGCCGAAGAAGTCGAGGCTGGGAATGCTGACAAGCCCGCGGCTGAATGGCTCGATTTCCAGGGGTACGGCGCGACCGAGTTGAGAAGCCCGCTGCACATCACGGCCACCGCCGAACAATCCTGTGAGAAACCCCTTCATGCGGCAGCGTTCAACGAATTTTGAAGTTCGGCAATGGCCTCGATCACATCATCGAACCGCGGCGGATCGCCAAAGATCATTCCGCTCATTGCCTGATAGTCCTGTCGCAGTTGATCGATCATGGCGCCTTCCGGGCATAACGCGAATGTCGGGACGCGTGCGGACGCCAGGTCGAAGTCGGGCCGGTTGAAGAACATGCGGGCGTGAGCAACGCAGTCTTCGCCAAGCTCCAGATTTGCCGTCGCGGCCTTGCCAGCCTCGGAGTGGATCAGGCGATACAGGTCGTAATAGTGACGCGAAATTCGCTGGCCGTTGCCGCGCAGCTGGTCGCGTATTTCATACCACCGTCGCAGCCCGTGAACGATGACCACTTTGTCCCAGAATGTCCGCTCGGCATCGACCACGGTCACATTGGGCACAGCGAGGTCGATACCCGGAACATCGGCATCGACATAGGGCATGATCGTCCGGCGCGAATGCGGGTCGAGCGCCGATTTGGCTCCGGATTCGATCTTCACCGACTTGGCGATATAGGCATCGGTCGGCGTCACGCTCGAATAGACCAGCATGAGCGTTTGGCCGTCGTGCGCGTCAGGCTCGACGCGAATGGCATCCTTTCCAAATCCTGCGCGCGCGCAGGTTTCGGCGCAGATATCGGCCAGCCGTTCGGCCAGTGGCCCGTTTATGTAAGCCTCGCAGGCGCTGCGTATCGCGTCGAGAGCCGCCTGGCGCTTCTTGCCGCTGAGCGCCGCAAGTTCCTCAATCGATGCCGCTTGGCCCAGATCGTCGCGGAAGACGGTCACGTCGATGTCTTCGGAAAATCGCTCGATCAACCCAAATGCCTTGGAGAGCGAGGTACCGCCTTTGAAGAGCAGGCGCGGTCCCGCGCCCAATCCGTTGAACAGCGCATCCAGCGTCCAGCAAACCCAGAAGTCCTTCTCGACATTCTGCGGCGTCGTTCCGAGGCGCTGAGCCGTGGCGATGAACAGCCCGCTGCGTGTTCGTGCGTCTGCGCGCAGGACTTCGTCGAAAGCGGCATTCATGCCAGAGGCTTCTCGCTGTTCACGAGCGGCCGCAGCATATCCTGCATCCAGGCTGGAAGCGTGATCAGGCCATCGGCTAGATCGGCCCTGAGCACAGCGCCGTGCCTGGTGTCGGCCAGCAGGGACGATAGCCGGTCATGCCATTGGTCGGCTTCGCCGCCGGACATGGTGTCGCGCAGCCAGTGCAGCGCCTGGACAATACGCATGGCAGGGCGCCCGGCCCAGAACAGCTTGCTGGCCGCGGTCTGCTTGAAGGTTATCGTGAGATTGTCGAGCTTGATCGACTTCTGTCGCGCTTCGCTATGCACGACGATCTTCGCGGGTACGGCATTTGTGAAGCCGAGATCGTTTGCCGCCGTCATGCCATCGACCAGTACACGAATCTGGTCACGGCGTGCGACGGCGTCGATGACAGCCCGAGGATCGGGGGCGCTGTCGCCTTGCGTCAGACTGTTGAAGCTCGGCTTGTCATAGAGTCCTCGATCGATCCGGCGCAGATCGCCCCATTTGACCAAGCGCTGGAGCGTCTTGTCGACGGCATCACGCCCGCCGAGATCGAGGAAGTCGGACGGTGTCCAGACAGCACCCTGCGCTCCCCGGCCGATACGATCGAGAATTTGTGCTTTCAGACCGGATGGCACATCGTTCATGTCCGAAATATGTAGCAGAATTTCGGACAATGTCCATCGAGTCGCGTCCGAAATATGTAGACGTATTTCGGACACGACTGGCACGCACACGCTCGGAGTGGAACCCAACCGCGCACCATCGCCGTGATGGGAGGTCTGCTTGGCGAATTATCCTACGGGGCCTGACTGCTCGATCAGCCTTCAAGACTGGATGGCTTTCGAAGTCGCGAAGGTTATCAGATCCAAATCCCCTCCAGTCACGGCGCTCCGATGGGCGACTGACCGCAAGTCGATATTGGCAACTGTAACGCGCGGCGCACCAGCGACGACGCGTACCGCCTGCGCGAGAAGGATCGCCGCTGCCGTGACGCCGACGAACGGCGCGCCGACCGCAACATCGGCAAGTCGGGTCAAACCGCACTCGTCGAGATCGCCCTTGTCCCGCAATTCGACATAGGCAGGTTGAGCCTTGAGCGTCGCTGCGTGGTCACCGACGCTAACGTCTGCTTGCGCCGTCGTCGGCCAGATTTCCGCCGAGCGTTTTTTGGCCGGAAAGCTATGGACCCTGATCAGTCGGAAATCCTCGGCACCATTTCCAAGCCCAGCCTCAAGAACCATCGCGAACCCGGCTTCATCAAGGATGCGACGCGCGTCAGGGTTATCGACACCGCACAATGCCAGACCAGGCTCGAGGTTCGACCTCCGGAAATCGGCCTCGAAGCGGCGCTCGATGATCGCCGTCTCGAACCCGCGGCGTTCGGCCCAATTGGCACAGATACGGGTCTTGAGGAGGCCCTTGTCGTTGGCGTCGGTAAGGAGCGACGTACTTTTCGTGGATTTTCCAGCGCGATCGACGTCCTGCAAAAACAGTCGCACAGCGCCTCGATCGGCGAACGGCAGCAGCCCGATAGACCAGAGATAGGCCTGGCCCAGATGGCCCAGACCAATGATCCAGTAATCCGAAGGCAGGTCGATCACGACAGGTTCGTCATGGTCCGGCGACTGCCAATCTCGATCGGGATCTATATCCCATAGTGAAAGCCCGACGTTACGGTGACCAGCAATGACTTCGCCGTTCAGATGCGCAAAGACCTCGGCAACAGCCAAGGCCCCGGCGAGCGCACCACTCAACACAAACTCCGTTTTTGTGTCGAGGCCAGCGGACCCCAGCGGAACAATACCGCCGCGCCATCCATCACAGGTCGTGCGGATGGCGAAATCCACGGTTACCGCCTGGGCAACCCCGCCGATAACGACCTGCGGCGCACCTGCAGGACAAGGCGCAACGGTCCCACCGAGTTCGGTCACCGCATCACCAAGGGTCGGGCCGTCGGCGACAGGAACCGCCAGCAGCGCATCGAGTGCGCCATCGACGGTCACGCCGCCCAGAAAGCAGCGGAGACCGCAATTGAGCGCGGTGAGCAGTGCTGCCTGATGGGTCGGACTCGCGGCAGCGGCGGCATCAATCTTCAGGTGCATGGTGAAGGTTGCCAGCTTGGCCAAGGCGTCGTCGACGCTGGCTGCGGCTCCATTGTCGATGAACAGTTTTGCGGTGCGGTTCAGTTCGTCGATGACATCATCACTCATGGCTTGATCCTCTCGATTATCAGGCTGGGACGGAAAAGCCTGGGCATCAGCCGGTTCCATTCGAAATTGCCGCGATAGCGGTAAAGGCCGATCGCATTCAGCTTGACCGGTTCGGCTGCGAAATCAGGGATGATCATGGCAATATGTCCCCGCTCGGCGATCATCGGATGACGGCGATCGGATTCGCTCTGTCCTGCGCCACCCGGATGGGTGTGGACATCGGCAACGACCGCCAGGCTCGACCGGCGACAGATCGCCCAGAGATCGGCCATGCAGGAACCATCGATCACAATAATTCCCGTATCGAAGGCATGGGGATCGATCTGGTCGTAGAATACAACCGCCGAAACGCCGCGCGGGTGACCGGGCGGCCCCAGCAGAAAGGCGCCGCTTTCGCGAACATTGCCGCCGCGCGCGCGCAATCCGCTAAGCAACTCCAGCCAGATCGGTCCCGGAATCGTCAGCTCAGGCGGCCGCGCGAACAGCCGGCAGATGCTGGTGAGAGGCCAAAAGGTCATGAATGATCTCCAAATAGTGAATGAGGCCGCGCGAGGGCTGCCAAGCTTTTTCCGGGTGCTGCACCAGCCATTGCTCATGGCCGGCGAGCGCCAGCCGATCACATGGCAGGTAAAGTGCTCCACTGTTCCAGTTCGGATTGAAGGCGGCAGCGACACGTCCCGTGCCTTGTGGCCACCGATTGCTGGCCAGCGGTGCATTGGCTTCCAGGTCCCAGGGGCGGGCATTCGGTAGCGCTGCCGGATAGCCGGCCAGAGCGAACCGGAATGCCCAGTCGGTGCCATCATGCGCACGCACGGTGATCACCGGATGCGGCCATTCGAAGCCAACCAAACGCCATTGACCCTTTGCTTCGCCGATCTGGAAATCTGGGCGTCCCATGTGCCCACGGAACGCCCTTTCATCTGCTCCGACGACCGGATCCATCAGCCCTGCACCAGCTGTTTGCGGACGAGGTCGAACTCGATCTCGCAACCGCTCGTCACCAGGCTACCGAGGTGCGCATTCTGCGGCGGCTGCGTGCGTGTGCTGCTGATCTGCAGCACATGCTCCTGAGCCTCGGCGGCATCGAGACCGGCCTCCTTGGTCGCCCACTTTGTTGCGCGCTTGATCGTGGTGCCGGGCGCGAACTTGCGGTCGTAAGTGTCAGCCTTATAGTTCACACTGACCTTGATCTGGCGGCAACGGTGAAGGTGAAAGACCGCGTTGGCCTGGCCGTGGAGCGGGTGATCTTCGCCCAGCGGTTCGTCATCATCTTCCTTGAAGACAAGCATCTCGGCAATGTTGGGGTGCCGCCCGGCCAAACTGTCGATGAGAGTCTTCACAAGCGCGGCTTCGGGCAGCTCGAAACGCTCGACCGGTTTGTCCTCGATGGCGGCAAAAATAGTCGTAACCATGGTTTGTTTTCCTTTCTGGTGATCGACGGTCCGTGGCCGCCTCTCTCAGCTGATCGGATGAGCAGAGCCAAAAGGGAAAAATCAGTCGAAGAAATCTTTGCCTGCGCATGGGGACCAGTAATGGTCGCTGGACCTGAAGCTTCTAAGGCAATCGATCAGAATCGATGCCGGGGGCCGGTCCTCGCTGCCGAGTGCCACATGTCGTCACCGCGGGCAGTCACGCGGGCTGCAAGCCATTCGGAGCTGAGCAGATGAACAAATAAGGACAGCGCGGACACCGGAAGTCGCTGGTGATCGGCGGATATTTGCCAGAAGCGATATCGCCTATCGCATTCTCACAGTCGGCCATGCGCTTGTTGTACTTGGCCGGCGTCTGGCCGACCTCCAGGACGGGCTCGCCGAGCAGATAGTGGTTTTCGACACGAGCGGCCCCGCCGAAGGTCTCGCCAGCAGCCTTCAGCAGGATCGTTGCGGAAAGGCGATCAGGGTCTCCGCTGGACGGTTTGCCTGACCGCAGGTTGCGAACGACGAGCGTTCCGTCAATCTCGAAAATTCGATCAGCCAGTGCCCCGATCTTGTTGCCGCCGATTGTTGTCACAATTTCGCCTGGATGCGTTGCGGCGCCAGCGGCGGCAACATGAAGTCTTGCCAGCATCGACATTACCAAACGTCGGTAGGCATCGCCGAACGCATGGTCCGCTAAGCCGCTCGTGGCCCATGCCTCGTCGAAAATCTGCTCTGCTTCTAGGGCGTCATACGCCTGCCCATCGGGGAGGTCGCGCGCGTAGCGTATTACCGCCTGTACACAACCGTGCGCGTCGAGATAGGCGCCAGCCCGCTCGCGCCGCCGAAGGTTGAGGACACGCTCATAATAAAAGCGGCGCGGGCAGGACGTGAAATTGTCAATGTCGCGCGAGGTGAGTTCAGTCGGTGGTGGCGGCGTGAGGATCGGGTTTGAATGGGCGAGGGGGGTCATCCGGGGGACCGGGGACGCGGCCACGGCCACGGCGGGCGCCGTTGCCACACGTTCCAAGAAGCGCGAGGGATTGGCATTGCGCGATCCGCGACGGGCAGGCCGGTAGAGCCGCAAATGGGTTTTCGCGCGCGAAAGCGCGACGAACAAAATGCATTCTTCCTCGGCCTCATGCGCATCCTCATCCTGGATCTGAAGAATCATACCAACAGGCGGCGGACAGACGGGCGGACGGTTCGCCGATGGAATCGCGCCTGCATAAAGCCCGGGCAGATGCACCGCATCGAACTCGAGTCCCTTGCTGGCATGCACCGTCATCAAGCGTACGCCGTCGAGATCATCCAGCTCAGGTGGAAGCTGACGAAGATCCCGCTCGTCGGCGAGCAGAATCATGTGACGGACACGGTCGAGCGCGCGACGAATGGGTGTCCCATGTCCCTGGACCGGCATATTACGAAGGCAGTCAATGAGTTGGCGGACAGCCACCCGGCGCATGTCGTCAGATGGCGACTGCCCGGACAATACCGTGCGGACATAGTCACTGGTGTCGAACAGATATTGGCTGATCAGCAACCAGGGGGTCGAACCCTGGGTGGCACCATGAAGATCTTGCGCCAGCTTTTGAAGGCCGACACGTCCGGCAGGAGAGAGGTCGTCGAATTGTTCGAGCCGATTGAGCAGATCAACTAGCCGTCTTTCGGTGTCGCGCGCGTGCCCGATCAACGAGAGGGCATCACTTTGCGGTATGGCATAGCCCGGAAATTCGGCGACCCGGATTAGGCTCGTTCCGCTGTCATCAGCGAGCAGCGCAAGAATGCACAGCAGGTCGCGTACCTCGGGTCTCTCGAACAATGGCCCTAGATAAAGGACCGGGACATCGCGAGCTTCGAGTTCCTCCGCGAACCGGGCGAGATTACCATTGCTGCGCGACAGCACCGTCTGGTTGCGAAGCGCGACGCCTGAAGTTTGAAGTCCGCGAATTGAGCCTGCCAGCGCGTCCATTTCTGCGATATCGTCTTGGGCGGTCAGCAATGTCGGTGAGATTTGGCTTGCGCCGCGGGCCGCGGTCAGCGCGGACGCGCCAGCATAGCGCGAAACCGCCATGGTCGAGCCGAACTGCGAATAGGAATCGACGATTTCGCGGGTTGACCGGTAGTTCTCCGAAAGGCTGTCGCGCTGCCCCCGGGGATAATCCTGCTCAAACCGCGCGATGTTCGACGCGGACGCGCCGCGAAAGCGGTAGATCGACTGGCGCGCATCACCGACGACCCACAAGTTCTCGCCCTCTTCACCAACGAGCTCGCGCACCAGCATGGCGCTTGCGAGGTTGATGTCCTGGTATTCGTCAACATGAACATGCGAGAAGCGCCCCCGCATCAAGGTGCCGAAATCCTTGTCATCACGCATCATCATGATCGGACGCATGATGATATCGCCGTAATCGACGGCCTTTTCCTCCTGGAGACGTTGTTGGTAATAGGCATAGACCGTTGCGACTTCCGCTGCCTTGGCGGCGGCAAGACGCTCTTCATCGGTTGTAGCCTGCCTTTCCATTGCCGCTGCCAGCGCTGCATATTGGCCCGGCGTGCAGAGTTCGTCCTTCGCGCGGGAGATCGCTCTCAGAATATCGCGCAGCGCCAGCGCCGGTTCGTAGAGGTTGAGATAGTGGGTGAGGCCGAGTGCTGGCAGCGCCTCCTCCAGCATCGCGACACTTTCGCTCGTGTCGACGACCTTGGGATCAGCTGGCAGTCCGAACAGCGCATGATGCTTGCGGATCGTGTCGAGCCCAAAGGCGTGGAAAGTGCCGGTCCAGATGTTCACGACATGGCTGCCGGCCACCGCCTCGACCCGCTCGGCAAGTTCGAGTGCGGCCTTGTTCGAAAAGGTCAGGGCCAGGATATTCTGAGCCGGCACGCCTTTTCCAAGAAGATCGGCGATCCGTGATACCAGAGTCTTTGTCTTGCCGGTGCCGGGGCCAGCGCTAAGCAGATATGGCGCGCCGCGATGATCTACAGCGCGCTGCTGCGCGACATTGCACGGCTTCTCGGGAGACCGTTGAAGCTCTGGCGTATCCGGAACGTCAGGAAGAAGGAGGCCATCGGCGAGCTGTTGGAGCGTCGTTTCATAAGGGACGCCAAGCATCATTGCGATCGCGCTGGCGTTGTGCCCAGCGAAATACAGGCGTTTGGCGGTAGTCCGCGGCAGTATGAATTCGCGCGCGAAGGTGTTGGCCTGCGCTTCGCGCCGCTCCTTGATGCCATAGGTCTCGATCCGCTGATTGGGATCGCCCCCATTTGACGGCAACCGCGGGTAGAAGCCAGCTTCTGGACCGTCGTGCAGATCGAAATGCCCAATCTCATGGGCGATCACTTCAGCGGACCGGTCCGGACCGAGGTCGCTGCGATAAAGGACTTGCCTGAGCTTGCGCTCGAGCAGGCCATGCGCGCCTTCAAGTTCAGGGTCCTCGGCAGCCAGTGGCCGAAGTGTCAGCTTACGTTTGCTTGCCGCATGCTGCACCGCATCCGCTGCGCTCATCAGATCCGTGGCCCCGATCTCGCTTCGTAATCGGTTGGCGGCGTTTCGGACCGCAGCGAAACCATCCATATCAGGCAGCCAGGTCCGGAAACCAAAAGCGTTTTTGCTTAAGGTCAAGCGTCGACGACTGGACAGCCGCCTCGAAACTCACCTTGCCGGGTGCTGACCGGCCCTTGGGCGCGAAATATTCCGCACTGGCTGTTGCCGGGGCGCTGTCGAGAAAAGCACTGAGCGACGCCGGCGAAGCATTCAACTCATCCGCAAGCCACACGATCAGCTGTCCGGGAATGGTACCGACATCGATCAGGCATCGAGATAGTTTACGCACGATACCCGCATCGATCCGGCAAATGGCGGCAATGCGATCGATATTGTCGGCATCCATGGCTTCAAAAGGGTCGGGCACGCCTTGCTGCTCCGATGCCCAGAACTGCTCGAGGATCGAATGATGATTGCGCGCCGTACGCCCGCCGGCAGAGTCCTCGTCGCCAAGGTCGCTCCCCTCGGATGCGAGCCATTCGGCTACGAAAGCCAATATGTCATTGCGAAACGCAGCATTAAGCGAGGCAAATCGCAGCACGTCGTCGCGCGAAGCGCCCTCCTCAAGCATATCGTGGAGAGTTGACAGCACGTCATCGAGCATTTCATCGCTCTGAGGTTGATTGGTCATGGTTCAGGTCCTTGTTTCAAGCGCTTTGTCGCGCGCGCGCTTGATGAGATATTTTACCTTCCTATCCGAACAGCCCATCGCGGCGGCCGCTTCGTCGTAGGTCAATTCCATCGCGTGAATATGCCCCACGGCGATCCGCTCTTCATCGGTCAACATGGCGTAAATACTCTGCAGTTCAGCTTTAATTTCTGCGAGCGGTGTACCAGTGCGGCCAGCGCGAGCGGCGAGGGCATCTGCAATTTCTTCGCTGCTGACGTCGGTGTCAGGAGGTGCAAGGTCTTCGCGGGAGATCTCGGTCGCCATACGCAATTTCATTTTAGAGCGTGCCGTCAGATAGAGACGTTCGGCACCGAGCTTGAAGCTGCATTCGAAGATGTCGAGATCATTATCGTAAAGGAGTTCCAGCGCCTTGCTCTGGACGATGTTGTGAGCTCGCTCGCGGATGTTCTCCGGCAAGTCGCGCAAAATCCTGTCACCTGCCCGTTCGAGCCGCGAAAAGAACGCCACCACCATCGCGTCATATTGCGGTGTGGGGCGGTTCGGTTTGAAGTTGCGGATGAGATAGACAAGGGTCTGTGGCCTCGTATGTCCTGACGCGGCAAGGCCGAATGCGTCGTGCAGGGGCAGGGCCAGGGTGGCCGCAATCTCCTCTTCGACGGCAGGCGGCCGCTCGTAAACCTTTTGTTCTTTGGTGACCTTGGCAAGCGGCTGCACCATGCTGATTCCTTGTTCAATGGCCATCGACTATGCACCTGATCGGATTGGTGGAGAAAAAGAGGAAAAAATTTTCACTCGATTCTCGAATTGAAAATGGAAATCTGACAGCGCCCATTACAATCTTACCTCGATCTGACTGCCGTTCGCACCCTTGTGAACAGTGAAGCCATTGGGGACTGCCTGCTGGACCAAAGGCACATGCGAAATCAGTCCGACGGCTCGACGCTCGCCAACGATATTCTGGAGAACCTGCAAGACTTGATCGAGCGTGCCAGCATCGTTTTCGGTATCAAGGCTGCCAAAGCCTTCATCGATGAAAATCGTATCGAGCCTGATGGCCCCATTGGTCATTTCTACAATGTCCGAAAGCCCCAGCGCCAAGGATAAGGCGGCAATGAAGGTTTCACCTCCTGACAACGTTATGATCTCACGTGCCCGGCCAGTCTCGATGTCGTGCACGCGCACATCGAGACCACGCTTTGACCGCCCGCCGACACTCACCGTGTCGCGCTCGAAGCGGTATCGGCCATTGGTCATCGGATCGAGTCTAAGATTGGCGGCTTCCAGAACCTGGTCGAACATGGCGCCGATTGCGAAGGTCTCTAGAGTGGTCCGCATCTCGTTTTGCCCGTCGAACGCGTCTGCCAGGCCGCGCAGCGAACCTGACGATTGCTCAAGGCTCAGCAGGTGCTTCAGTTCATCGGCTAAACTCGCCTGCAACTCGAGAAGTGACTGATGCCTTTGCTTCGACTCAGCGCTTTGCTTTGCCGCATCGCCGGCCGCTGCCTGGGCTTGTTCACAAGCGAGGCGAGCCGGCTCGAGGTCGGGCCGCTGGGCATTGGCGACAGCGTTCTTGGCGGCAATTTGCCGACCGCGCGTTGCTGCCAAATTCTTGTCAAATTCGGAAACAGCGGTTTCCAATTCTCCGATCATATTGATGTCCGGAATGGCGGATCGGTAGGCGGCTTCAGAGAATTTGAGTTCGACCAATCGCGCCTCAAAGACCGCCCGCTTCTTTTCAACTTCATCCGCACAATCATTGAGCGAGGTTGACGCGTTCTGAAGATCTGTATCGGCTTTGATTTTGGCAGCATGGCAGGCCTGCTGTTTCTCCACCGCGTCGGTTATCGCTTGCCTGCGCTGATTGATCTGATTCGTGACCGCATCGATTGCGGCCTCCAACGCACCCGGCTCGCGCAACGTTTCCGGAACAGATGCGATGCGATCTGCATAGGCTTGGCGAGATAAAGCCTCGACGGTCGTTGCCGCACCCAAAATAGAATTTGCCTTCTCAAGTTTGGTCGCAGCGGCCTGTTTGCCTTCACGCAATTGCTCAACTTCCTGAGCGAGAAGATTCACATCAGCAAAGTCTCCGAGTTCATCAATTGCCCCGATGGTTTTTCGATACTCGGTATCAATTTCGTCGCTGCCCCGCTGAGGCGTCATAAGTGTTGCGATAGTCGCTTGACGGGCCTCGAGGGTAGCTTTGGCCGAACTGGCGCGTGACTGCGCCTCACGATCAAGCTTCGCGGCGACGATCGTCGCCGACTGAGCATCACGCCAAGCGTTCTCCAAAAGAGCTGCGTCGCCGGTCCCTTGTGCCAGCTGAGGGTGCTCACTGCTTCCACAAACAGGGCATGGAGAACCTTCCTCCAGCCGTCGTGCGAGCACGCTGGCTTGTGCAGCAATAAAGTCACTTTCACGCGCAGCTTCGGCTTCAGCGGCGTCACGGTGACGGGTTTGCACGGCCAATGAATCTGCCAATGCTCCGTCAAACTCGGCTTGCGCCTTTTCCTGGGCGTGGGTCGCGTTCAGATAAGCGCGGGCACCTTCAAGCTCAATTTTGAGCTTGTCGCGCAGACCGATCAACTCCTGCCGTTGCAAGGCATTCTGTTGGCCAGAAGCATGCGCCGCCGATTTTTGCTCGAAGTGCCGCTCGGCATCCACATGAGCTGAAGCAGCGCTTTCCTGCTGCTGCTTGGCGCTGTTGTAATCGCTCAGAGCTTCTTGATGCTCGGCGTGTCTTTCGGCGGAATCGGCCAATACCTGTTTGTGCCGGCCCATCTCATCTACCTTGCGCCCCAAGGTTTCGATTTCATGCTCCAGTGATCGCAGTTCCGCCAGCGCAGTGTTCGCCGCCAACGACGCGTCGCGAGCGCGGATGGCTGCTTCGTTAGCATCGGCCTGGGCCTTTACCGCCAATGCGTGACGCCGACGAGCGTCGACCAGACTGTTGTCGAGATCAGCCATCCGCCGCGCCAACTCAGCAGCGGATTTGCGCGCGCGGATGGCCTCGGTTTCAGGAATTTTGCTTTCCAGCAGCTCGACGGCCGCCGCCGCCGCATCGACTTCGCCAAATAGCTTCTCCTGGGCTTCGGCCGCCGCAAATTCTCTATTTGCAAGATCGAGGATCGCTGACGTTTCAGCCACCTTCAAACAGGCAGATTCATACTGGCCAAGCGCAGTCGCTAAACCCGCGCTTAATTCATCCGAACTGGCAAAGCCTTCTGACGTGAGCCGGTGTCCATTCAATCGATAGCCGTCTTCAATCTCGCGCCGGATCTCTGCAGAGTCCTCTTTGAGTTTGTCCGTCAGTCGCCGGTAAAGCGATACATCGAACAGTTCGCGCAGAATCGCGAGACGGTCATTGCTATTGGATACGAGGAAGCGCTCAAATCGGCCCTGCGGAAGAAGCACGATTTGACGAAACTGCTGCACGCCATAGCCGAGCAAATCCTCGACATGCCGCAGGACGTCACTGACCTTGCGTTCGGCGATAGGAACGCCGCAACAGTCCGGGCTGACCTCATCAATGGCAACTTCAGAAACGTCGAACAACCAGGCGGTATGCGCTTGCATTGTTTGCCCCTCTCCTCTGCTCTTGAGGCGAGGTTGGTCGGGAATGCGCCGGACGAAATAGCGCTTGTCACCAAGTTGAAACTGCAGACTGACCTCGGTCAACAGCGCTTCGGCCGCAAAGTCAGAGCGCATCGTTCCGATGCCCTGCTCTTCCTTTGCGCCTTGACCAAAGAGAGCAAAGGCGATCGCACTGAAAATCGAGGATTTCCCCGATCCGGTCGGCCCATAGATGCCAAACAGCCCGGCATCGGTTGCTTCACGGAAATCTATGGTTTCGAGGCCGCCATAAGGGCCGAACGCGCTAAGTGTTAGCTTGATCGGCTTCATTAGCCTTCCTCCAGCGTGGCGAATGTATGGAGTGCGGTCGCGACAATTTCGCCTTCTGCGTCCGAAAGTGCATCTCCACGGACAAAATTCACAAACGCCGCCGCGAGTGTTTGGGGATCATCAATCGCGGCTCTTTGTTCCGCCAAGCGCTGCTCGACAGGTCGTTCGTTCCGTTCGTAGGTAAGCTGAACAGCGTTCGGGTAGAATTCCCGGATCCGTTTCATCGGGTCGATCTGCGGCGTTTCGTCTGTCAACACCACGCGGACCAGATCATTGGATTGTTCTATTGCCGCCAGCAGTTCTTGAAGCTTGCCGCGTATGGATCGAACCTGCCTCAGCGGTTTGATTGGCAGTTCCGTCACCTTGATGGAGCCGTCTGGCGCAAGGTCAATCAGGCTGACGGATTTCTCCTGTCCCTCTTCGTCAAAGCCAAAAGCCAACGGTGCGCCTGAATAGCGAATATGATTCTGTCCGACCGATTGCGGGCGGTGCAAATGTCCGAGCGCAACATAATGCGCCCCTTCGAAGGCGGCAGCAGACACCGTTTCAATCCCACCCACCATCCGCATTAGCGGGCGTTCGCTCTCGCTGGTTGCAGCACCATCAACGAAGGCATGTGCAACGACGATCCATCGCATCCCATCGGAGACGTGCTGACGCGTGCTAGCAATCTGAGCCCGAATAACGTCGGCGGGGCAGGAAATTCCTTCGTCCTCAAAGCACAGCCGCGCAGCATATTCGAAGGCGAAGGGCAAAGCCGAAATCGCCACGGGTCCGTCTGCATCGGAGATGATCAAGGGCCTTTCGTCTTGGTCCAACGGCCCTCTGACGATTGCTTCACCGTCGCTAGCAAGAACACCCAATGCTCCAATCTGCGCGGCGGAATCATGGTTTCCTGCAATCAGAACGATGGCGGCGGATGAGGTTGCTCTTACGGTTCTCAAAAATTCGGAAAGCCGCTTGAGCGCGCTCTGGGGTGGGTTTGCCCTGTCAAAGATGTCGCCTGCGACAATCACAACATCGGGCTGATGGTCATCGATAATCGACAGTATCTGAATGAGGACGTGGTCATGGTCCTCCTCCAGAACCATGCCATGGAATTGGCGGCCCAGATGCCAGTCACTTGTGTGCAATATGCGCATTCACTGGGCCCCGAATCTCAATATGTATAAAAAATATATAGACGCTCGGCCTCGAGTCAAGTAATGTTTGCCGCGATGGACGAACCCGCCCTGAAGCCTGCAATGCTCGCCCGACTGGTTTATCTAGACCAGTGTCTGACCTGGCGTGGCCAGGTGAACCGCAAAGACTTGATCGAGCGTTTTGGAATCTCCTCGCCACAAGCCGCGATCGATTTCAGGGAGTATCTGGAGCGGGTTGCCGAGCCAAAACCCCGCTATGACACGGTCCGAAAATGCTACTTGGCTGATAGCGGGCATCTCGGATTACCGTTCAAGCAAGAAGCCGTTGCGCCGGATGAGCTTGTCAGAAGCCCTGCATCCGACACCTTCTCTTTGCTACCATCGCCGGTCCGGCAGTGCCCGCCATTTGTAATGCGCCATCTCTATCAGGCGATCGAGCAGCGGCAGAAGATCGAGATAGACTATATCTCGATGTCGAGTGGACTTCGCCAGAATCAGTGGATTGCGCCAGCAAACTTCGCATCGGACGGAGAGCGCCTGCATGTCAGGGCGTGGAGTTTCCATCATCAACAATGGCGCGATTATCTTCCAGTTCGGGTGTCCCCCCAAAGTAGCTTTTCAATCGCGCCGATTGGCTCGGAGCTTCCACAAGACGCCGACTGGGACGAACTGGTTGAGATCCGGCTTAGGCCGATCAGCAGCCTGAACGACGAGCAGAAGGCAGCTGTCCGGCTTGAGTTCGGCTTCACGACAGATGATTTAAGCTTTCAGATTCGCCGTTCGCTGGAATTCTACATTGAGCGGCGTTGGGGACTCAATCGACCGGGCGCGCGATTGGAACGGTGCTAGAGACTGGATGGTCGTGAGAATCAGTCGCTACGTGTTTGGACGTGACGCTGCTGGAAATGTGGGCATGTGCCCGGCACGACGGCTAACCACTTGGCCCTTCTAGAACTGCCCATTCCAATTTTCATCGAACTGGGCATTTCAACGTCGCGTTGAAACTTCAAGGCCGCCCGTGCGTGCGAACATAGCCTCGGCAATAGCCTTCCCAGGATTTGTAGAGCCTGTCCCCGCGGAGCGATTGCAACTTGTCGCCCATGAACTTGCGGTAGCCTTGAGCGACGATGTCTTTGTCCCACCCGCCGCCATGGTCGGAGACGATGGTCAGCAGCTTCTGGTCCCCGCAAAAATGGAGCGAGTCTGAAGGGAATAGCGGCTCCTGGGTGATCCGGGGGAGGGGGGGGCCTACAATCTGCTCTACCGTTCCGTCCCGGCGCGCCTTGCGCCCGATGCGGGGTCGGTCGAGTTCACGGGCTGCTGCTTCTTGGTCCTCGCTCGGCTTGGGGATGAAGTTGAGCACCACTTCCTTCACCGGATTGCCGCGGCCCGAACCTCTGATCTCGGCCCATTCAACGGTGAAATCAGCCAACTGGTCAATCTCGGCCTTGGACTTGTTGAGCACATCGCGCCGAAACTCGGCATAGTTTTTGAAGCTGCCGTCGGGAACACCAAGCCGGCGCCTCAGATCCTCGATCGACATTTTGACCGTGCGGTTCTGCCGGTTGATGACCAGGCATCCCAGATCGTAGAGCGTCAGGGCATAGCGGGACTGAAGCGACAGGGTGACACCGAGATTGACGCGCGCATAATAGTCGGAGCCGCGCAAAACGGTTCGGAGCGCATCCGACAGTTCGAATTCGACAACGCTCAGCCCGTCTTCGGCCACTTCCTCGACACAGCGCGACAGCAAAGATTGCGAAAGCGTCGCGGGACGGCCTTTGCTCGATGTCGTCTTGATGCGAACAATCACGCGGATCAATTCGTCCATCACGCCCTGGATGCGCTCATTGCCTTTGTGGGAGCGTCGCAATTCCTTCTTGGTGATCGTGAACACGCGGTCCTCGGCCGCATTGCCAGCGGCCTTGCGCAGCATCAGAGCGAATGCCTTGCGAGCAGCAGCACTCAATGAACCCGTTTCGAACTCGGATTCAACGAGCTCACCAGGCTTGCTGACAAAGTCCTGGTTGCTCTTCGCGATCCTTTCGGCAACACGAAGGGTCAGGCCAACTTGTGGCTCGTCTGATTCGACTAATGCCTCAACCTCCATGTGAGTCTCTTAGCATGAGTGGCTCACACAAAGCAACTCACCCAAAGCCCCCAAATGCTCATATAGAGGGTCTGGAATTCTGCGGCTTTGCCCATGCAGCCCCCAGTTTCTCATATAAAATCGTTCGGGCAGGTTGAGAGAATATAGCTCTCGATGGCGAGAATCGGCCTCCCCCCGCCGACTCACATAGAACACCCCGCAAAGCCGCAGAAATGCGTCGTTTCAGGGACGTCCCCCGATCACTCATAAGAACAGCGTGCGCCGCCCGACTTTCAACAGCTGTCCGCAGCCTTTGAACAGGCTGTCCACTTATGGCCCCCAAATGCTCATAGGAATCTGCGAGAGATCACGATGCGCCCCCGATTCCTCATATGAAGCCAGCTTTTTGACTCCTGACCGCAAGTGTCAGGAGGGCAAGAGCACGAGAATCAGCAGTTTATGCGCCTGATTTAATTCGCATTCAGGGGTGCCCCCAATTTCTCACATGATCCCCCAATCGCTCACGATCTGTCCCCCGATCCCACATTTTGAGGCCCCCGTGCGCTCATCCTACTGCCCCCATAGCCTCATACGAAGGTACCTTAACCTCTTGGCGTTACACCAATTTTTGGCCCTGAATCTTAGAATCCCTGAATCAAGAAAACTCCCGCACTGCGTTTGGGTTCTTTTTATTGATTGGATTTGAGGGAGTATAACCTCAGACCAAAGGTGCTCCAACGGTATTCGCATCCTCAGCCAGCGGCGGGAGGGAAGGGGGGTGTGGCAGATTGGAGGTGCCTTATGCGTCCGATCGCCAACAGACCTACAGTTGAAACGCAGCGCCTCGTCGATCGCCTGGGCGGTCACTGGCAGGGCAATGTCGCGATGTGTCGCTGTCCAGCGCATGAAGACCGCACGCCCTCGCTCAGCATTCGGCAAGGCGACCGTTCCATCCTGGTGACCTGCTTCGCCGGTTGCAGCAACGAAGATGTGCTCAAAGCCATCGCACGGCTCTCGCCCATTCCATCGGCCATCGCAGGCTCCGTGGAGCGCAGCAGCAAAAAGCCGGGCAACCCGCATTGGGCCATCTGGCAAGATGCTCGGCCATTCAGCGGCACACTGGGTGAACGCTATCTTCTGGAAACGCGCAGGCTGACCAAGCCGCTCAACAATCTGCGGTTTCACCCCCGATGCCCGCGTGGCACAGGAAAATCCGCGACTTTCGAACCAGCACTGATCGTCGCCATGCAGCTTGGCAACCGGCTAACCGCAATCCAGCGTCTGTTTCTCGATCCCGTAACCGCGCGCTGCACGGGGAAAATCGTCCTTGGGCAATCAATCGGTGCTGCCTGGACCAACGGCATCGTGCGCGAGAAGGTTGCGCTCGCCGAAGGGTTCGAGACGGCCGCTGCCTTCACTCAACTGCACGGGATCCCTGCCTGGGCCAGCATGGGCGCGAGACGGTTGCCGCAGGTGCGATTTCCTCCCGAAGTTCGCACTGTCGTCCTGCTGCGCGACAACGACCCCGAAGGCGAAGCTGCCGTGTACAAGGCTGAGATCGCCTATCGCAGCCAAGGATTGGCGATCGAACATGCGCCCCCGCCGACTCATGCAAATGACTGGGCTGACCTGCTGTTTATGTGAGGAAAGGGGGGCTGGTCCTGGTGTGCCGGACGATCGGTACGGGCATCAGGAGGCCAGACATGCGCATGACAACCGATGTGGGGGAAGGGCTGTTCATCGCCGCCAGCACGATCCACGACAACATCGATTCCGGCGAAACGATCACGAGAGACACGCTCAATGCGGCAATGGAGCTTGCCTTTGGTGCCAGCGATGCATCGGGCGCATGGTCCCAGCGGCAAAGCTTCGATGCGCTGGAAGCCGCCATGAGCCTTTGGTTGACGAGCTCCCGTCCCGATCCTGAACCCGCCACCGAGCTTGCCAGCCTATCTGCAAAGGTAGCGCTCTTTCCAACCCACACGGTGCGCAGCGAAGAGCAATATTTGCTCCAGCAATTCTCGACCCCAGCTGACATTGCCTGGCTCACCAGTCATTTGGCGGTGCTCGGCGCCGATGACATTGTGCTTGAACCAAGCGCCGGCACCGGAATGCTCGCAGCCTTTGCCAAGCGGGCAGGGACAAGCGTCCAGCTCAACGAATTTGACCCAACGCGCGCCAGTCTGCTGCGGCACATCTTTCCTGGCTGCACCGTCAGCGAACATGATGGGGCCCGGATCGCTTCGTTGTGCGCAGATGCGCTTCGGCCGACCGTTGTTCTCATCAATCCGCCATTCTCGATGTCGCTTGGACGAGGCGAAGATCGCAATGCCGCTGCGCGCCATCTGGCCTCGGCACTCAACCGGCTCGACCGCGGCGGCCGCGCAGTCGCAATCATGCCCGACTGGTTCGCTCCGGGACCGCGCATGGAGCAAATATTCCGGACCACGCTTGAGGGCACCACGATCAAACTGTCGCTGCGGCTCGACCGCGGCGCCTATGCCAAACATGGAACCTCGGTCGCGGTGCGCATCTATGTCATCGACAAGGTTCCGGGGAGCTTGTCCTGTGTAACGATCAACCGCGCCACACCCGCCGATCTGCTTGCAGCGATCGACTGTGTGCCACCGCGGGCCTTGCGGGTTGCACCAGAGCGCCGAGCAGCCACGCAGCCCACGAGGCTGTCGCTTTTCCGGTCGGTCAAATCAGCTGCACCGCGCCCGGTTATCGTGCGCACGCCGCAGCGCAACGAGGTGGCCGATATCGCTTACCGCGTGCTCGACGAACCTGCGCCTGCAGGCGAACAGCAGGGCGTCTATTCTTCCTACCGTCCTTCGCGCCTGGAATTCTTCGAAGCAGGCGAGCATCCGACCATGTTGGTCGAATCTGCCGCCATGGCATCGATCCATGCGCCCAAACCCGCCTATGTCCCGAGACTCCCCGAACAGATTGTAGCGAAGAAGCTCCTTTCGGCAGCCCAACTGGAAACCGTCGTCTATGCCGGTAATGCCTGGTCGCGGACCCTGCCGGGCCGCTTTGTCGTCGATCCCAAATCTGTCCAGCTTACCGAAACTGCTGATGGGGCGACCTACCGCACCGGCTTCTTCCTGGGCGATGGAACCGGGGCAGGGAAGGGGCGTCAGGCCGCTGCCTGCATCATGGACCAATGGCTACGGGGCAAACGCCGGCACATCTGGATCTCCAAGAACGCGCCGCTGCTCGAAGATGCCCGTCGCGACTGGACCGCACTGGGCGGGCTTTCGGCCGATATCATCGAACTCGCGGCATGGAAGATCAACCAGCCTATCTCGGCGCCTGAGGGGATCTTGTTCGTCCCCTATGGAACATTGCGATCAGCGCGCGTCGATGAAACCCGGCTCGATCAGATCATTGCCTGGGCGGGAGCCGATTTTGAGGGCGTGATTGTCCTCGATGAAGCTCATGAATTGGGCGGCGTCGCTGGCGGCGAAGGCACGATGGGAAGAAAGGACGGTTCCTTGCAAGGGATCGCGGGGGTCATGCTCCAGAACCGGCTGCCCGAGGCGCGGGTGCTTTATGCGTCTGCGACTGGAGCCTCCGACATCAACAATCTCGCTTATGCGGTTCGGCTCGGCCTCTGGGGGCCAGGCACGGCATTTGCCAACCGCGAGAAGTTCATCACCGAAATCCGCGAGGGCGGGATTGCCGCCATGGAGCTCGTGGCCCGGGATCTGAAGGCTAGCGGGCTATATCTTTCCCGCGCGCTGAGCTTTGCCGGGGTCGAATATGAGATCCTCCAGCACGACCTCACCCCCGACCAGATCGAGATCTACGACCAATATTCAGAAGGCTGGTCGATCATTCATCGCAACATGGAAGACGCGCTTGAACTCACCGGAATTGTCGATGCGCTCGAAAACGCCACGCTCAACTCACAAGCCAAGGCTGCAGCCCGATCGCGCTTCGAAAGCGCCAAGCAGCGCTTCTTCGGCCAACTTCTCCTCTCGATGAAACTGCCGTCGCTGTTCCCGGCGATCGACCAGCATTTGACCGAAGGCGATAGTGTCGTCATCCAGCTTGTCTCGACCGCCGAGGCCATACTCGATCGTCGGCTTGCCGAACTGGACCCGGAAGAACGTGAAGCGCTCGACCTTGATCTTTCGCCGCGCGAGCTGGTGATCGACTATCTTACACGCGCCTTTCCGACCCGGCAGATGGTCGAATATCAAGACGACACCGGCGAGACCCGATCGCGCCCGATGTTCGATGCCGATGGCAATGCGGTCTACAATGCCCAAGCTGAAGCAGCGCGCGAAGCGCTCCTTGAGCATCTCTGCGCGCTGCCACCGATCCATTCCGCGCTTGATGCGATCATCTTGCGCTTTGGCGCCGATATGGTGGCCGAAGTGACAGGCCGTTCGAAACGGCTGATGCGGTCGGCCGACGGCAGCCAACGGCTCGAATCCCGTTCCGCCCGGTCCAACCTCGTCGAGACCCAGGCCTTTATGCAGGGTTCCAAACGGCTGCTGATCTTCTCCGATGCTGGTGGCACGGGCCGCAGCTATCATGCGAGCCTCGATGCCAAGAACCAGGCCCGGCGGGTGCATTTCCTGCTCGAACCGGGATGGCGCGCCGATCGGGCCATCCAGGGACTTGGCCGCACGCACCGCACCCATCAGGCACAACCGCCCTTGTTCCGTCCGGTCACTACCAATTGCCGGGGCGAATTGCGCTTCACCAGCACGATCGCCCGCCGTCTCGACGCGTTGGGGGCGCTGACGCGCGGGCAGCGCCAGACCGGCGGGCAGAACCTGTTTGACCCATCGGACAATCTTGAAAGCGACTATGCCAAAGCTGCACTCATCGACTGGTATCACCTGCTAGTGCGCGGCAAACTCCAGAGCTGCACGCTCGCAGGCTTCGAGAATGACACAGGCCTGCGCCTCACCGACCAGGACGGGGTGATCAGCGAAGATCTGCCTCCTATCCAGCGTTGGCTCAACCGGCTGCTTGCGCTCCGGATTGCTACACAGAACGCAATCTTCGACGAGTTCATCGCGCTTGTCGAAACGCGCGTTTCGGCGGCAAAGGACGCGGGCACCTTCGACGTCGGTGTCGAAACGCTTCTTGTAGAAAGCTGCGAGCTTCTGGGTGACACGATCATCCGCACCGATCCCCAGACCGGGGCAACGTCGCATCTGCTCGAAATCCTCACCCAGCGTCGGCGTCAGCCTTTGGCGCTGTCGCGGCTCAAGGGCTTTTCGCGCGACAAGCATGTCGCCTGGCTGCGCAATGCGCGAAGCGGCAAGGTGGCGCTGCGCATCCCTGCGCACCCGCATATGGACGATCAGGGCAACACCCTCATCCGTTACGAGTTGGTGCGGCCGCTACGCAGTGAGTTCATCCTCGAGCGCGATCTAGCGGAAAGTGCATGGGAAGCCATCGCCGAAGCCGCGTTTGATGCGGCCTGGCAAATCGAGTTTGAGGCCGATGCCAGCAGCCTGATCGCCGACACGCTCTATCTGGCCACGGGTCTTTTGCTCCCAGTCTGGGGCGCTCTCCCCAAGGAAGATTTGACCGTTATGCGCATTCTCGACACTGTCGGCAATGGCTGGCTTGGAAGGCGGATTCCCGACATCTATGTCGAGCGCGTGCTCGACAGGCTAGGAGTGAGCGACCGGGTCGCTATCGCACCCGACAAGCTTGCCCAGGCCATATTGGCAGGACGCAGCTACACGCTCAAACATCCACTCAACACCACCATCAAGACTTCGCGCGTCAACGGGCAGAAGCGGCTCGAGATCGCAGGAGCCGAAGCGGCGCAGCTCCCCGGCCTCAAGGCCATGGGCTGTTTCACCGAGATCATCGCTTACAAGACGCGGATCTTCATTCCGCTCGATACCGCGCCTTCGATCCTCGCCCGGCTCCTCGCTTAGGCGACCGGCCAGGGTCAAGAGGGGAGGGGGGTGCGCGAGGGTGGCGCTGCAGTTTGTCGCGCCTCCACACCCTGATTGGAGATCCCCCATGCACATCATCCAGATCCCGCTGGCAAAGCTGCATCTGTCGCCAGCCAATGTCCGTAAGAATGACAGCCACCTCTTCATCGACGAATTGGCCGCCAATATCGGCGAGAATGGGTTGCTGCAGAACCTTGTCGTTGCCCCCATGGCCAAGCCCAAGGGCCATTATTGCGTCACCGCCGGTGGTCGTCGGCTGCGCGCGATGAACCGGCTTGTCGAGCTCGGCCAATGGCCAAAGGACGCAACCGTCGACTGTCGTTCGCTCCAGGGCGATGCGGCGCAGCAAAGCGAAGTCTCGTTCGCCGAGAATTTCATGCAACTGAAAATGACTGTCACTGACGAAATCCGCGCGTTCAAGCACTTCATCAACGAGGGCAGCGATGTCGATGCCATTGCCCGGCGTCTCGGGCTGACCCGCCGTCACATCGAAGCGCGGCTGCGGCTAGCCGATCTGGCCGAGCCGATTTTTGCGGCGCTCGATGAAGGCACCATCACGCTCGACATCGCCAAGGCATATGCGAGCACCGCCAGTCACGAGCGCCAGCTGATGGTCTGGGAGCAGATGGCGAACCATTGGCAGGGCAACAATGCCGACACCATCCGCCGCATGATTGCCCATGCCTCGTTGCCCTCGACCTCGCCCATCGCCCGCTATGTCGGTGAAACCGCCTATTGCGAAGCCGGTGGCCGCATCGAATCCGACCTGTTCCAGGCCGAGACCGGCGACAAGTGGCTCGACAGCGAAATTGCCTTGCGGATTGCCGGCGAGAAGCTGCAGGCCTTCGCGGTCGAGGTCGCAACCGAGACCGGCTATGGCTGGGTGCGTCCGCTGGTCGGCACGCGCGTCGATCATGCCGCGGTCGAAGCGCTTCACCCGGTCCAGGTCGAAGCAGCGCCGCTCAGCGACGAAGATCAGGCCCGCATCGCCGAGATTGCCGATGAAATGGCCAAGATCGAAACGCGTTTCGAAGAGGGGCTCGACGACGATGGCGACGCCGATGCGCTGGAAGACCGTTATAGCGCGCTCGAAGCCGAGCTGACGCGCATCCAGGACAAGCCCGGTATTGTCCCCGACGAGCTCAAACCGAGCGTCGGCTGCTTTGTCATTCTCAATTCCGAAGGCAATCCGGTGATCGATGCAACGCTCTACAGCGAGACGGCACCGCGCAAGCAGCGCAGCACGACCGGTGCCGGCGGCAGCGCCAACGGCTCGGGTGAGGCAGATGGCGGCGGCGAAGACGGGGAAGCGTCGATCAAACCGTTGTCACAGCGCCTGGTCAGCGAATTGTCGGTCCAGCGCCGCGACATTCTCGCCGCCAATCTCGCGGTCAACCCGGCAGTCGCGCTCGACCTGCTGATTTTTGCCATTGCCGATCGCACCCCGACCTACGGCCGTGACGAACGCGGCACGACGATCCGCGCGCCCGAACCCTCCTGCTATCTCGACGCCTATCCGGCTTCGCCAGCCTTCGAGCAGCTTGCCGAGGTCCGTGACGGGCTGGATCCGAGCTGGACCGAGCATGAGACGACCGTCGCCCGCTTCGAAGCCTTTGCCGCGCTCGACGACGATGCCAAAGCAGGCTGGCTTGCCTATGTTGTCGCTAAATCGCTCGAGCCCAGCATCGGCGGCGCGCGCGTTGGTCATCAGGGTCCAAACAGCAATGATCTCCACGATCATCTGGCCGGGCTGATGCAGATCGATGCGGCGCAGCATTGGCGGCCAACCGCTGCCAATTATTTCGACCGGGTCGGCAAGCAGCAGCTGCTCCGCCATATCACCGACATTGGCGGGACGACGATGGCGGCGAGCTATATGGCGAGCAAGAAGGGCGATCTGTCGCAGACCTGCGAAAAGCTGTTCGCAGGCGAAACGATCGTCGCGCCCGAGGTCAAGACCGCGGCGCTTGCCTGGGTTCCCGACGCAATCCGGTTCGGTGCGGCAACTGAAGCTGTCGCAGATGACGCCAGCGAGGCGAACGACGCGGCTCAGCCGCCTTTTGCCGAACCTGTCCAGAGAGCAGGCGAGGAACAGCTCGACGTCGAGGATCTTGTCGACGCCTGACCGCGCCCATCCGACTTTGCCGCGCCGTTCGCTTTGGCGGCGGCGTGGCACTTGTTCCCAACCGCATAGTAGGAGGCCATCATGCGTTTTCGCAAGATCGACGCGGCGGCGACCGTCACCGCGCTCATTCTCGAAAAATTGCGGACCGGAACGGCGCCTTGGGTTCGCCCCTGGTCGACGACCGGCATGCGCCCAGCGCGCCATAACGGCCTACCCTATACAGGCATCAATACGCTCTATCTTTGGGCAATCGCCGATGCGCGCGGCTTTACCAGCCCTTATTGGATGACGGTGCGGCAAGCAGCCGAGCTCGGGGCCGAAGTCAGGGCCGGCGAGCGGCATGCGATCAGCGTCTATTATGCGACCGCCAAAAAGGCGGCCGCTCGAGCGGAAGTGGCTGAGCAAGGCGACAAGATCTTCCGCTTCCTCAAATGCTATGCGGTCTTCAACGCCGACCAGATTGAGGGCCTGCCGGCGCATTATCATCCCGAGCCCGCTGATTGTCTCAAGGATCCGGTCGAGCAGCGCGCAGGCATTGAGGGCTTCTTCGAGGCAATTCCGGTGCCTGTGCGCCATGGCGGCGACCGTGCTTATTACAGCCCTGCAAGCGACCATATCCAGCTGCCGCGGGCGCGGCATTTCCAGTCGCTCGACCATTATTGGTCAACGCGTGCGCATGAATGTGTCCACGCATCGGGCGCCGAACACCGGCTGAAGCGCCAGTTCGGCAAGCGCTTTGGCGACAAGGCCTATGCCTTTGAAGAACTGGTCGCCTGCCTTGGCCAATCCTTCATCTCGGCTGAACTGGGTCTTCCCGCCAGCCTACACGACAGCCACGCCTCCTACATCGCATCATGGATCGAGGTGCTCGAGCGCGACAGGACCGCGATCATCCACGCTGCCGCCAAGGCCGAGCAGGCGGTCGCCTGGCTGCGCTCCTGCACCGCCAACGCCGCCGAGCCCACGCCGACTGCCGCCTGAGCGGCGACATAAAGGCGAGGGGGGTCTTGGCCCTTGCGCCCGGGGGAGCCGGGCGGGGAGATCCCAAATGAACTATGACCTCGCTTTCCGCTTTGCGCGCTCGCTCCAGCCTGACGCGCTTTCCACAATCCAAAATGCCTGCACCGCGCTTGTCGATGCCATGAAGGACGCCCGCAACGCCGGCTGCGATATTGAACGAGACCCGGCGGTCATCCTGCTGGGCCGCCATCTCGGCCGTGTCGCATCGGGGCTCGATCCAGCGGCAAGCTATCCAGCTGATGGAGCAATCCGGCAGGCCTGTTTTGAGCGGATTGCCGACCTGCGCGCAAAAACCGCGCTGGTCCCGCTGGCGCGGCGCGGCGTTGGGTATGATCCGGAAGCCAAGCGCGCTTTCCACCGCGAGGCCAGGGCCGCTCTGGCGGCGCTTGCGCGACAATTGGGGCTGGTGCCCGGCGATTATGACCTGCGGGTCAATGCAGGCGGGATCGCCGTCTCGGGCGAAGTGACGCTGCATACCGAGACATTTTATGTCCAGATCAGTTGCGGGATCATGGGGCCGGGGCGCGAGATCCTCTACCGCCGCTGCCAGGGACGGCGCGATTATTGCGGCGACCGGAACCATTTCGCCGATATCGCTTTGGCCGTCGATGCCATGCGGTTCGCGAGAAACTTGCAGCGCGAGCTCCGTCTCGCCCCCGGAACCGCCCGGCAGGACGCGCTGCCCACCGCCACAGCCGCCTGAATGCGCCCACATTCCCGCGCCCGGACTTTCGGGCGAACCTCTGAAAGGAGACATATCATGGGTTGGCACTCGATGACGGCTGCCGGAATGGGCGGCCATAAGCGGCCCAAGGCCTATCTCGATGCACAGCTCACCTTCGCGCCCGACCCAGTGAGGGACCGGCCCACCGGCCTGCGCGTGCTGCGTTCGTCGATGGTCGGACAGGTCTATTATGCCGCCGTTGAAAATTATGATGCGGATAGCTCGAAATCGGTCTTTGCGGTGGTCTGTCTGACCCGGTGGAACCCCAAGGCGCGCGATGGCTACATCTTTGCTTACAAGGATATGGACGAAAGCTGCGGCCCCAATGAATGCCAATGCCCAGCACGGATCCTTGATCTGCTCACCGAGCCAGCGAACGACTATGCCCGTGACTGGCGTGCCCGCTGCCGCGCGCGACTGCTTCTCACGGGCCGCAAACAACCCCAAGATGGCGACCGGCTGATATTTCCCGAACCCATCCGCTTCACCGACGGCTATGAAGGCCGCGAGTTTGAGGTTGTGCGCAGGCAGCGCGCAATCCTGCTCCAGCGCCCCGACGCGCGCGGCCTCTATAAACTCTCGCGGCTGATGGAACGGCGCTGGTCGCTCGTGCCCGGGCCTGGCACCAAGCAGTGACGCTGGTTCCACCCCCTCCAGAAAGACTGTCCCATGACCACGCGCCCCAAGGACGCCGTTCGCTCACCGCTGCGTGCTCGCCTCTGCAGTATTGAAAATGCCAACCGCCTCGCGGTCCAGGTCGCCGATGATGCGCAAAGTGACACGGCCGTGGTGCGCACCGGCGATCCGGTCCAGCCTTACCGAGTTGTGCTCGCCAATTGCGCAGTCGCCGGAAATATCGTCTCGCGCACCGTCAAATGTTCGCAAGGTTGAGATGATACACGGCCACGACCGAGCCGGTGTTTCAGCAGGCTCGCGGTCCTTGATCGACCGACCAGGCAGCGCCAAGCTCAAACTCGCTGTCGGCCGAAACCAGCGGGCCGTCAGGCTCTGCTGCAACATAGGGTGTCACCAACGGTTGCCGCGCGATCCGGGCCCGGCTCAACGAAGCGGCGATCCGCCCGCGTGCCTTGAGTAGCCCTTGAAGCCATTCAAGCGTATCGAGCATTTCGACCACGCCGCGTCCGGCAAGCGCAAAGTAAAGCGCCCGCTGGAAATCATCGCAAGCGTTGCTGAGGATCGCGGCCAGCTTTGCCCTACCTTCGGGCACGCCGTGATGGACCCAATCGACGGCCTGGTGCAGCTCCCGGACTGACAGATAGGCATCGTCAATCTCCATGCCGAGGCTGAGATTGGCGACAATCCGCTGCTGCGGCAGCAACTCCGGGTCGCAGGCTGCATCGCGCAAACCGATATCGAGGTCAAAATTGGCGAGCATTTGCGAATACCGGTCCATCATCATCTCCTGCTTTGCTGTGAAACATAACATGAACATGGGTCGCGCGTCAATCATGGCGAGAGAGAAGGGGTGGCCTCGTTGTGCAGGACGTGTGGGTGCGCGGCCCTTCTTCTTCAATCCAACAGGAGTGTGACGATGACGACGACGACCACAGCCACTGACAGCGAGGCAGCTCGGGCGCAGCAATGCGCGCGTCTCAACGATCTATGCCGCGCCGGGACCCTCAAACAGTCCCGGACCGTCTTTACCAGGGGGTGCATCGACAGCTTTTGCGATCCCGACGATCGCCTGAGCCTGTTTGCGGTGCAGGCCGAAATCTTGAGCAAGGTGCGCGGGCATGTCTTTGCCGAAGGCGATGATCCGCATGGTGAGCGCGACTTCGGCGCCTTTGAGCATGAGGGAGAGCGGCTTTTCTGGAAGATCGACTATTATGACCCGACGCTCAGCTTTGGTTCGGACGATCCGATCGATCTCGCCAAGACCCAGCGGGTCCTCACCATCATGCTCGCCAGCGACTATTGACCATGAGCAAGGAAACACAGCCATGAGTCGCCATAGCCTGCAGCCCTTGGCAGGCCTCGGTGCGGTTTACGAGGTCGCCATTGGCTGGGACCGCGCGCTTGCGACCTATTTTGTCATCGTCTTCGGCGTCCCCGACGACGACGGTCGCGGGCCTTGCGAGGCAGCCGAACTCTTGCCGCTCGTCTGGGAAGGAACAGCACCCGGCGCGCTCCCGACACCCGAAGCGGCTGTTGATCTTGCCGCAGCCTATGCAACGATACCCGAGGGACTGGCGGCCCAGCTTGCAAATGACCGAGAAGCCGAATCCGCAAGCGTTACCGACCCGGCCAGCCATGCATTTCTGGCGGCATTCTCGCCCAAGGCGAATGGCAGACCTTGAAAGGTGTCAGGAACTTGAGGGCCGCGACCGATGATAGCCCTCAACGCAAGTGACGGAAGGACGGACGCTTCGGTCAGCAGACTTAGGCTGGGGCGCCCATCTCCTCCTTCGGGGAAGTCGCCGAGGCGATCTCTCTTGCCAGATCATGCAGAAACCGGGTGGCCGGGCCGACCACGAGATCGTTCTCCGCCGACGTGTCGGACCAGCGATGCATGCCGACCAGCATCGCCAGCAACGGCCAGTCGATCAGTGAGCCTCGAAAAGGCATCTCCATCCAGGCCTCTTCATCAGCCTGGAGAATCCCGATATAGCCTTCATAGTCAAGGAGGCTGCCCAAAAGCAGCCTTTGGTCCATCTGCCTTTCCCGCCTCCAGTCGCGCGCAAAACGAACCATCGGCGACAGTCGCGCGAACATATCGAGCGGCGGGAGATGGTATGGCTGATCAAAACCACCGATCGCCAACCCATGAATTTCGTCTAGAAAAGTCGGCGAAGCGAATGCGGCGGGAATTATCAGTTCGAAGAGATGCCGCCGGCGCGCCAGCCCGTGGTCGGAAAGGTCGAAACTCACGTAGACGCGCCTTGCGCCCATCTCGATGTTCACCTCATCCTCAACCATAGTGACGGTAATGGTACCTGCTATCGCTCCAAGCGTTGCAGCGAAGATCGTCTGCATGAGTGTCATGCGGGGCGGCGGACCGCCGATCTCTGAAAGCGAAGACGCGATCACCAGGCCATCGCGAACCCTTCCAGTCGCAAAGGCCAGGCCAGCAGCGTCACCGAGCTGGTAAACGAGATCGGTGGGCTGCCACGCATCAGCAGCGATCGGACCGCCCGGCAGCTGTTTGTCGCGCACTGCAATCACGATCGACACGGTCGCGACGCGTAGATTGTCGGCGAGGGCGAGTGCGGCCTCGATGTTCGCGTCCGACCAGCTTTCGGTGCCTGGCAGCCTCATAGCGAACCGATCACATTTGAAACCGCATGTGGCGCAATGAAATCCGTGTTGGCAATTACACTGTCACCGCCCGTCCAGCTCGCGTCCAAAGGATCACCACGAGCATCAACCTTCATGGCCCAGGCGACCTGACGGCGCGGCACGTAGAGCTTGGCCGTCACCTCGCCTTGATAGTGATATTTGTGAAACCCGGAAAACAACCTCAAATCCCGGACATCCTCAGCGAGCCCCGGAATGTCAGCGGCTGGCTTGGGCGTGGTGACAACCCACAATCGAAAAATATAGCCCGGTGTTCTTCCGCCGCGCGTCGCGAAGTTGAGCGCGGTAGCTAGTGCCGGCACCACCACAGCTGGCATCTTTCGCCCCTGGTACTCGACGCATCCGGCACCGAGCGAGATGTACGGTGTCGTCGCCGCAACCTTCTTGTAATCGTTCACGTGATCGTCGAGCGCGGCGGCCGACAGCGCATTCTGCGATGCTCCTTGTGCGCTTGCCAAAGCGGCGGCGCCATTCGCGACGACCCAATTGCTCAGCAGACCAGTGTCGGCAATCACCCGCTCGGCCATCGCATCATCGAAGCTCGCGCTCTCTGCGATTCCCTTATAGCACCAGTTGATGAACAACGCGTACTTCCCTCCCGCGCCGACAGATGAACTGTTTCTCGCTTCCCGACAAGTTGTTCGCGCATAAGCACCGAAGTGAACACAAACACAGCCGAAGCCTGAAATGCATTGAAGAGCGAGAAGCACATCACCAACAGTCATTCGGGCGGTGCGCAAGCATTTCAATCTGTTATAGCCGGGCAATGCATGACGGAAATACACCCTTTCCCGCGCGATACGGTTTTCACGGGCCCGACGCCGAGATCACGATCCGCGAAGACGCTCCTGAAGAGGTGCGCAGTGCAGTGGCTATGCTCGGCTATGCTTTTGATCTCGGACCTGGTGGCATGCGCGAAGTCTTGTGTGAATTGCTGCTCAAACGCCCCGATCTCGGCAATTGGTCTCCAAGAAACATCGAGAATGAGGTGGATCGCCTGATTGACAGGGCGCCTTGGTACAAGATCTACGATTTCGCTGAGCGGCTTTATCTCGAAGTTGGGAAGGGCGACTTTTCCGGAGATCGGCAGCGCTCGTTTGAGGAACGCCTCAACCGGAGCTTCCGAGAGCTCGGCGTCGGATGGGAACTCCAACAAGTCAAGCTGGTCGCTCGCGGATCGGAAGCCTTCACGCTGGCAACGCGCGACGCCGTCGCCGTCATGCAAAATGCGGGCATGCCGACCGCTGCCCAGGAAATCCATGAGTCACTGAAGGACATCTCGCGCAGACCAAATGCTGATGTGACAGGTGCAATCCAGCATGCCATGGCTTCGCTGGAATGCGTCGCGCGTGAGATCGATGGGTCCACCGATACGCTCGGCAAAATCATCGGTCGGCTGACCTTCCCACCACCACTTGATGTCGCGCTCCATAAGCTGTAGGGATTTGCCTCCGAACAGGGACGGCACATTGTCGAAGGTCGCGAACCAAGCTTCGAACAGGCAGAGCTGGTCGTTACCATCGCATCGGCGGTCGGTGTCTACTTGCTAAGACACCACCAACGCGCCCTGTCTGGCCCCCAGTCCTAGCCGAGGATCGGTTCCAGCACCGTGGTAGATACCGATCCAGAAACAGCAAGAAAGGGAAGCATGCTCGGACCGGAGAATGCCATTTGGGACGATGGCGAATGGGTGAGCTGGAACGAAATCAACCAGCAGCTTCAATATCAGGAATGGGGCGCCAAATATCCCAATGCCGATCGCTCGCTCATTCCGATTTTTGAGAGCCTTTTGTCGCTTGCGGAAGAGTTTCACGCTGCGACGGGCAGCCATTTGCAGGTCTATGGCGACATCGGCGAGCTGTTCTGCGCCATCACCCACGGCTTGAAACTGAACCGCAACTACGCTCCCGGCGCCGATGGGCGGCTCGGCAAGGATCATGTCGAGGTCAAGACGATCACCCCGTTCAAGAACAGCGATGCCGTCGAGGTCAAGGCCAGCGGCAATTTCAGCAAGCTGTTTGTCGTGAAGATCAATGCCGAGTTCGAAATCGCAGGCCGGTTGATCGACCGCAAACATCTGCCGCCAGCCAAGCGCGGCAAAATTCAAGTGCGCTGGCAGGATCTGCCAGGGCTTGGACCGCAGGCTTAGGTCTGCCCTTTCTCCCAGACCTTGTCCGCAACATCTCTCGTTGTCGCGATCGTGCGATCGGCAAAGGCGCGCGGGCTGGTGTCGCCCACTGGCTTCGCCTTGCTACGCCAGGGGGCGGCTTTATCCGAAACCCGCGCAGGCACTCTGCCGTCCTGCCGGGAGGCCTGCTGCTCGGGTGCGGACCAGACGACCTGCGCCCGTCTGGCACACGCATCCTTCGCGCCTGGCCTCTGATCCGGCGTGCCGGGCAGGGTGCCGTTTTTTCTCTGGCCAGCGCCGGCGATGCGCTCCCGCGCACTTGGCCGCTGGCACCGGGACCTCCAACATCTGGCGCATTGCGGGCAACATACGCGCAGATGGTCTGAACGCGGGTGACAGCGGGGAAGGACCATTGTTTTTTTGGGCCATTCTATGGACAGGCTTTGGTCTGCATAGGGGGAGGACCCTCGCGCCGCCTCTCGGCCGCGCTCGGGCAACCTTCCCTATTCGCCATTGGCCGGCAAGCGGCCAGGCTCACTGAGCCCGGCTGCGCCGGTCTCAGCCCTGTGGGTGACGGTAAGGCCTAGGCCGGGACTGCACCCATGCCGCGGCGCCGCAGCGCCTGCCGCACGGGTGAGGAGGGGAGGGGGATGGCGACGAACGATTGATCAGCATTATCTTGACAATCGCACCATGTGATGCGTATATTCACATCAGGAGATGTATTTATGGCCAGTGCCGCCCTCAAATCGAAGCATCCTCCCGCGCCCGCCGGGCTGCAAAGCTTTGCCGGGGACGACGATCGCAGGCGGCTGACCGCTGCGGCGGTGAAGGCGGTGCTCCGGCTTGTCCAAGCCTGGGGAAGCGACAATGCGGAAGGTGCCGCGCTACTCGGCGTGTCGACAAGCACCTGGGACCGGATGAAGGCCGGGACTTGGAACGGTACGCTCAATCAGGACCAGCTAACCCGCGCGTCCGCGCTCATTGGTGTCTTCAAGGGGCTCCATTTGCTGTTTGCCGATGGGATGGCCGATCGCTGGCCGCGCCTGCCCAATCGGGGACCGATCTTTGCGTCCAAATCTCCCATCGCGGCCATGATCGAAGGCGGCATCCCGCGGATGCTTGAAACCCGGCTCTATATCGACGCGCTGCGTGGCGGGCTCTGACGCGCCGGCGTTGCCGCCGCTGGTCCGTGAGGCTTTCCCGCGCACGATCCGGCTGGTGGCAAGCGCGCGGCTCCGCGAAGCCGTGCTTGCGCCCTTGGCCGATGACGACGGCGAACTGGCCCTTCTTGCCGAAATCGAGAGTGCGACCAGCGCCAGGCTGATCGCCGAGGAACGCGGGCTCGGCGGGCTTGCTCCCGATGAGCTGGTCCACGGGGTTCCCCATGCCCGCTTCATCAATGCCAGCTTCGCCTATGCCAAACCGCGCGCGCTGATGCGCTTCAGCCCGGCAAACCGCGGTGCCTGGTATGGCGCGCTCGCGCTCGAGACCTGCATCGCCGAGGTCGGCTATCATTTGACCCAGGCACTCGCCGACGCCGGCGATTTCAATGCCGTGGTTGAATATGGCGAGATGCTTGCCAGCATGTCGGGGCTGTTTATCGACCTGCGCGGGACAGGGGGCCATCCGGCGCTCGATCCCGATCCTGCCGCTGGCTATGCGGCGGGCAATGCGCTTTCTGCCGAAGCGCGGGCGCAAGGCCATAACGGGATCATCTATCCATCTGTCCGCCACGCGAGCGGAACCTGTATCGCAGCGCTGTGGCCCAATGTCGTCCAGTCGGTTGTGCAGGGCGATATGGTCCGGCTGATTTGGGCCGGCACCCCGGACTTTCACTGGGAAGCGATCTAGCAGCCTTCGCGCTCTTCCTCCGGGTGCGGGAGAGCCCTTCAAGCACATCACAAGTCCATCTGCGCGCGGGAACGCGCGCAGCGATCGGCCGTGCGGCCGAAAGGGAAGGGGGATGGGGAAAAGTGGTCAGACAAGGGTTTGGCCAGAACATCCATCAGGAGACAATCGATGAATATCGGAACGATCAAGAAGAACGCCGCTGGCCAGCTCATTGGCCAGGTGAGCACGCTCGCTGTCACGCTGACCGTTGGTCTGCGCAGCGTGATGAGCAACAATCCGCGCGCGCCCAAGTTCGAAATCGTGGCATTGAACGCCGCCCGCCAATGGGTCGTGGTCGGCGCGCTGTTCGAACTCACCGCCAATGCCACCGGCGAGAGCTTCTACCAGGGCAAGATCGACGATCCGAGCATGGCGAGCCCGCTCTACATTGCGCTGTTCGCGCAGGAAGACGGTTCGTTCAACGTTGCCTGGCAGCGCCCGACGCGCCGCCGCGCGACCACGCTCGAGGCCGCTGACTATGGCGATGGCGATATGTTCGACGGCGCCGACAATCGCGGCGGCCACGAAGACCGGGGCGGCGACGGCCTGGGCGAAAGCACCGCCGAAGGCCCGCGCAAGGGCAAGGGCAAGGCCTTCGTCGACGCCAATGTCGATGCTGGCACCGGGACCAAGACCGAAGACGCGCTCCCCCCGCTGGTCGACGCCTGATCCCTCCCGGGCACAGCCAGCACCCCCACCAAGGGCTCGTTCGCTTCGGCGAGCGGGCCCTTGGCTTTTTTCAGATCGCGATGGCCTGATCTTCTGTGTCCACGACCATGTTGTGCCGTTTCGGACTTCGGATCCCCTCGGCCGAGCTTGCTCGCTCTTCCGCCCGACCGGAGATGCGATGGAATCGGATGGCGGTTTCGCCTTCTGAAGCACGGGTTGCCGACCACGGCTATGCGGAGTCCAGACAGTGGGGCTGGGATCTATCGCCTGCGCAGCGTGTCGACGCACAGCGAGGCTCGATTGACGCATCTTTTCACTTTCGGGCTTCACTTGAAAACTGCCGCATCTGCCCGTGCGTTGCGATGAACCATGCGGCGGTCAGGCCGGGGCACAACCGGTAAAGCAGCGGACCGGGAAGCCCTGCGGGCTTGCCGCACCACTCCTCGCTTTACCGGTTCCCCGCGGCTTTGCGCGGTGTGCCTGCCGTCCCTTATCCCGCCGCTCCTCCAGTTCATCGCCGGGCAGTTCCGGCGAGTTTTACCAAGGAGGCATTTGCCATGAAAAATCTGGTCATTCTCATCGGGCGCATCGCTTCGACGCCCGAAACCCGCAACAGCGGGAACACAAGCGTCACCAACTTCACGCTGGTCACCGACCGGCCCCGCATCGTCGACGGCAAGACCGTCAAGAATGAAGCGGGCTTCACCGAGACCATCCCCGAATTTCACCGCATCACCGTCTTCAACGGGCTTGGCCAGACCGTCGCCAAGCACAAGGCGAAGGGCGATATGGTCGAAGTCCAGGGCCGGCTCCATTATTCCAAATGGACCGACAAGGAACAGGTCGAGCGCTACTCGGTCGAAATCATCGCCGAGGAGGTCCTCTTCCTCTAAGCCGAACCAACCAGCATCAGGCGGCGCTGTCCTTCGGGGCAGTGCCGCTTTTTCATGTTTTCTGCTCGTTGCGGTCGCAGATGCGTTCTTCCCATTTTGGCAACAATTGCTATTTTAGCGATAACTTCAAAGGGAATCGATCATGGCTGTGACAATGCCGGACAGCACGCCGACGCGGGTGAGTGTGCCGCTCACCCGCTTTCACAACAATACGGGTGAGTTTCTCGATCTCGCGCTGGTACAGCCTGTGACGCTCACCAAACATGACCGGGTTGTGCTGACGATCTGCGAGGCGGGTTATTTTGAGCGGCTTGAAGCCTTTGCCGCAGCGCATGGTGGGCCGAAGCCGCCGCGCGGTTGATGAATGTCCGTTCTCGACAACTTTTCGGTCGTTTCAAATGTCAAATGGGTTCGTCAAAAGCTGCCATTTGTTAAAATCCCACAACTGACTCGATACCAGAATATTTTCTGTTCTGAGCACGCATTACTCATGGAACTTTCAGGAAAAGATGTTTGGAGGGAGACGCTTCGAAACATCAATCTGTAATCAAAAGCGAGGAGCGTCCTTAGCGCCGGTCGAGAATTTTCTTTGCCATCCGCAACACGTCCTCGACCAGGCTTGGCACGTGCTCCATCCTCCATGTTTTTGACCAGTTCATGATCAGATCCATCGTTCCACCCATAATGAATGTCACTTCACTCCCGTCGACGTCATGTTCTTCCAGTTCAAGCGCTTTGATGAATTGATCCGTGACCAGCATCTTGAAGCGGACCAGGGCGGGATGCGCATCTGGCGTAAGGACAATTTTGGCAAAGCGAGAGCGGCTAGATGTCACATGCTCGACAAACCAGCGCAACAGCTCAAGCCCCCCACCTCCAACGGCCGCCACTTGTGCCGCCAATCCGCCAAGATTGCGTTCGAGCATGAAGTCCAGAAGGTCCACTTTGCTGTCAAAATGCGCATAAAATGAAGCGCGTGCGACATTGGCCTCGTCGCAGATCGACTGGATCGTAATCGCGCTCCAGTCCTCGCGCTGGCTCAATACGAACAGGGCGTTCGCCAAGGCATCGCGGGTTTTGCCGACCCGGCGGTCAATTCGCTTTTCAGACATTCGACACCCGACTGCTCACTATCAAACAAAAGCCAAAGCCATGGCATTGGCATGGAATCCATTTCCGCACATATGCCAATTAACGAACAGATGTCCAGAAATAGAAGGGTCCAAAATATGGAAAATGCGCTGACGGAACGAATTGAAACATCCGATGGTATTGGCCGATGGCTGGTTCGTTGGTGGCTATATCCCTCACTATGGATGATCAAACTCGGCGCATTCTACCTAATCTGGTACAGCGACAACGCGCCTGAAAACATAGCAGCGATAAGCAGCGCGTTCGTTCTTATCCTCTGTTTTGCTGCGGAGTTTTTTTGTCCTTACGAAAAGCGCTGGGCAATGACGTGGCGCAGTCTGTGGTCCGACATCAAATTTGCGGTGCCGAATGGACTGACGATATCGGCCTTGGGTACGGTGCTTGGCTATTTTGCCATCGCGATTTCGGACGACTTGACCGGCCCGGCACAAAACTGGCCCTTTGCGATCCAGCTGCTGGCATGCCTGATGATCTTTGAGGGGGTCAATTATGCGATTCATCGTGCCATGCACGAACTGCCCGGCCCGTTTGGGGGCTGGCTCTGGAAAGTCCACGCCGCACATCATCTCCCTCCTCGGCTTTATCTGGTGATGCATGCGGTTTTCCACCCTATCAACGCCGTCATCATCCGCGCCGTCGCTATCGTGGTACCCATCTGGCTGATGGGCTATGATCAACAGGTGATTGCCATCTTTGGCATGCTAATGAGTCTTCATGGCCTGATCAGTCATTTCAATGTCGACATGCGCATGGGCTGGGCGAACTACATCTTCGTCGGACCAGAGCTGCACCGCTATCATCACAGTGCGCGTCCCGATGAATGTAAAAACTATGGAGCGCTTATCTCGATATATGACCAGCTTTTTGGCACATTTATCTATCGACCGGGCATTCCGCCCAAGGACCTTGGCGTGCTTCCTGATACAAATCTGCCCGACTATGATCGAACCGGGGCAGTATTGGCACTTCCGTTCCGGTAACTTCATGATGTGGCCTGTTGACGCGTCGGCGTAGAGCTTGTCATATTGGCTCCATTCGTTCTGCGGCCAACTTCGCCGGAAACTCTGGAGTGATTGGTCTGCCGGAATTAGAAGGCTCAAAATAGGAAACAACTGCCCAGCAAGGTGTTCCGCCGAAGGCACCGCCTCCGCAACCTGATATCCAACATGTTCGGCTTCTCGGGCTGCACTACATAGGCCGCACTCCTGCCTTCTCCCCGGTTCGTATCGTTAGTCGAATAGCGGTCGATTAGATGCGGTGAATGAAGGGCTGAAAGCAGCCTTTCCCGCTCAAAAGCAGACAGTCCGCTCCTCACCCAATTCCTGACATCGCTTCTCTGAGCCTTAGACAGCTGTGATTTGCTGTTAACCGGCATGCTGGGGCGATGCCGGGCAAATCCAATTTTCTCTCTCTCATCTCGCCATCAGGCTGACGCTTCATCGCCATAGCATGACGCTTGGGTACTGGCGGCCGTCAAGGACCAGCGGTCCCCCCAATTTTGCGCATCGGACCGCTACGCGTGTCCGTGCACAAAATCGGTTCCCCCACTGTCGGGCGGGGCCGCGACGGCGCGTTCCGCGCGTCGTCCCTGACTGCCTGGCACCAGCGTCCAGCTGATCTCCATCTTTCATCCATCGGGGATGAGAGGGTTTCAATTGGAGGTTCAGATGACCCAACGTTTTTCAAATTTCGCCGATCTTGCCGATCATTATGCCGAGCAGATCGCAACACCCGATTATGCCGCCGCCTTCATGGAGCAGACCGAACTGGCGCGACTGTCGATCGCAGAGGAACCGACCAGTGCCGAAATGCCCGATCCGGACAAGGCGCAGGCAGCCCTGGAAATGATCATGGCAACGGTCTTTGACCTGTTTCGCGATACCCGCATGGAGGATTTCTCGGCCGAGGTCGCCTGGGGCATTGCCAACAGCTTTCATGTCGTTGCCAAACGCCTCGACGACCGGGAGGATGCGGCAAGCCAGAAGCTCACCGACTTGCTCAAGACCTGGGATCCTTCCGAAGTCTACCAGACCGAGGTCGAGGAGCTGACGATTGCAGCCCGGAGCCTGTCCGAATGCCGTGACGCAATGGAGTGCATGCGCGAACATGCCGCGCGCATCTATCATGTCGAAACCGGCAGGCCCTTCTCACCGGTGCGCGGCTCGCGGGTGGCATCGAAAGCCACTGCATCGATGATCGAAGCACGCGACTATATCGCCAGCCGTGCCCAGCAGCGGCGCGAGCAATATGCCCCGTCCGGTGCTGTGGTTGCCTTTTCAGGCGGGCAGGCCTGGGCCGACCATGCGCTGATCTGGGAATATCTCGATTGCATCAAGGCGCGAATCCCATCGATGGTCCTGGCAACCACGGCGCAGAACAAGGGTGCCGATGTGATCGCGGCAAGCTGGGCTGCCAAGAATGACGTGAAGGTCGTGCTCTGCCGCCTCGACCGGGCCCTGGGCAATCGTGCCGCTTTTGTGCGCAATGACCGCATTGTTGGCTTCCGTCCGGTGGAAGCGATTATCTGCAGCGGGACCGGTATCCAGGCCAATCTTGCCGACAAGCTGCGCACCGCAGGGGTCCCGCTTCATGTCCTGCGCGAGCGCGCTGCGATGCAGGGCTGATCCACTTCGGTAGCGGCCACCAAGGGTGCCGGGCCTTCGGGTCCGGTGCCCTTTTTTTGTCCGTTCAGACAAGCCCGGGGCGGGCGCAGGGGGAGGGCGGATCACCCACACCCAAACACACACTCTCGCAAGACCTCCAAGCATGAAGACCGGCCCTGGCCCGCCTCAAGGATGCGCGGTTCCCCCAATTTTTTTCCTCCTCTGCGCTTGCGCTTCGTTCCAGAAAAAATCGGCACCCCCGCGCCCCGCTGTCGCGGCCTTCGGTCCTTGACCCGGACCAGCTCCGATCTTCGATCACGAAGCCTCTTCGATTTTCAACCAGGAGGTTATCATGTCAGCACTCGCACTTCAGACCATCGCCCCGTTCAACCAGCCCGCTTATGACGCCGCGTTCCGCACGGCATCAATCAGGGCCCAGCACAGCTTCTTCGACCAGCACATCATCAAGGATGACGAAGCCGGTTTCATCGCCATCGACGAAGGCGATTATAATGGCCTGGCGCCACATCTGATCGACCGGATCGTCCACACCATCGCCGGGCAGATGGCAGACGATTTCGACCTTCCCGACTATAGCCGCGCTGCCCATATCGCAGCCGGAATCGACCTCGAATTCGACGCCGAGGATTGCCCATTCTGACGTCTGACGAGGGGAGGGGCCGGCAGGCTCCTTCCCCCTTTTTTGTGCGAGACCAAAAGCCCCGGCGCGGCATCGAGCCACGCCGTTGCTTGCCTTGGGGCTTTGCTTTTCAGGCGCCTGCGGGCCGACCGGTCAAAGCCCGCATCATGCGACACGAGCTCTCCCACAAGTGAAACACGAGCTTACTTGAAAATCTGGGTAAGGGGGTACACCCTACACTGCGAGCAGTTTTGAGAAATCCCGTAAATCCTGAGGTTTCCAGGAGAGGCCCCGAGCGATCCGCTTGTGTTCGCTGTGCCGCTCGGTGAATAAATATATTATATTCAGATAGTTATGCCGAACACAAGCGATCCGCCAATCTGCATACTATTTGGCCACCAGACAGGGCGGTCACAATGGTCCACCGAAGGCGCGCGCTTCTACAAAGAGATGGCGTTGTTTCCTCTTCAAGCCCCGGCGACGCGCATGAATATCAGCCGCTTAACATTGCGACTAATGCCTAACACCAGAGCTGTTAGACCGGCGCCAGGCCAAGACCCAAATCACGTCCTTGTTGCAATGTTGCCGAACAAAGGCTACCAAAGACGCGCGTAAGAACCACCAGCTCCGCGATAGGAGCTGGATGGATGACATTGATATATGTTCCGCTCAGGCTCAAGCCCGAGCTGCTTCATGAACTTGATACGATAGCCAAGAAACGGGGCAAGTCCCGTGCGCAGATCATGCGCGAAGGGCTGCACTTCTACGCCGAGCGGAACACCATATTATCCGAAATGGAATATCGCCGGCTGATGGCCGACGAGTTCATCTACCTCGCGCTCGACGTCATCATCCGCGAAAAGCATAACGGCGCCTATCAAGGCATTCTTGACGAAGCCGCTGAGCGCGCGAAAGCTCTTTGTGCCTAGGCCCGACACCTATTCCGATACCGGCCGTTCGGGCAAGCTGACGCATCACTCAGCGCGCGGAGCGATGCCGCGCAATGCGGGAAACTTTACCCGCGGCTCCCAGCTGATCACGCACGAGTTCATGATGTGGTTTGGCTCGGTGCGCATTCCGCTCACGGTCTGGTTTTTTCTGTTCCTGATCGCCTTCATGATCACCTCCTTTCTCGTGATCCACGAGAATGAGGCGCAGATGATCCTCATGAAAATCTATGCTGCCGGATGGCAGTTCATGGAGTTCAATTCCGCCAAGGTCATCAACCTCACTCTGCCTTCCGGCGAAACAATCTTAGCTCCCGTCAACATGGTCGGCAGCCATCCGGCGGTGGTCGATGCCTGGGCGCGGTTGATGCGCGCCTTTTGGGGGTCGGCCTTCATGTCCGCCGTCATTGCGGTTCCGCTGACCATCTGGTTTGTCGATTTGTCGCACAAACGCGGGCGCGGGATCCTTGAGGAACGCCACCAGCGCGGCGCGATGCTTGTCGATGCTGACGACCTGTCAGCCGTGATTGCCGAGCACAATATGGCGGAGTTTGAGAAGGAAGCGCAGCGCTGCTTTCCCAAGAACAGCCTGAGCGAAGTCCTGGCGATGGATTTCATCAAGCGCAAGTTCTGCGGTGTGCACCATCCCTATGAGCTGGCAGGCGTGCGCTACCCTTGGCGCACCGAACAGTCGCACACGATGCTCATCGGCACGACCGGGACCGGCAAAACCACGCAGATGCGCGACATGATTGCGCAAATGCGCGCGCGCCAGGACCGGGCCGTCGTCTTCGACCTGACCGGCGCCTATGTCGAGGCCTTCTACAACCCCGACACCGACATCATCCTGAACCCGATGGACAAAAGATGCCCATCATGGTCGGTCTTCCTGGAATGCCAGAACCATGCCGATTTCAGCAGCGTCGCGGCAGCGCTGATGCCCATCGATGGCGGAGCGTCCGAACCTTTCTGGATCCTCGCCGCCCGTACGCTCTTTGTCGAAACCTGCATCCGGCTCAAACAAAAGGGCCAGACAACCAACCGCGATCTTGCGAGCCGGTTGATGATGGCGGACCTCAAAACGGTCCACAAGCTCCTCGAAAACACCGTGGCCGATCCGCTGACCGCGCCCGAGGCAGCGCGCATGGCAGAATCGATCCGCGCGGTGTTCAACACCAATGCGCAGGCGCTACGTTTTCTGCCCGAAGACAATCCGCCATTCTCGATCTGCGACTGGATCGGCAAGACCGACAATCCCGGCAGCATATTGTTCATCACCTCAACGCATAACGAGCTTGCGCTCAACCGCGCGCTGCTAACGGTCTGGATGAACCTCGCGGTCCATCGCCTCATGCGGCTGCCGCGCACGCGCGATTTGCGGACCTGGTTCTTCTTTGACGAGGTCCATGCACTGCACCGTCTACCGGCGATCGAGGATGGTCTGCAAACGGCGCGCGGGTTTGGCGGTGCCTTTGTCCTTGGCATTCACAGCTTTGCCAAATTGTCCGAAACCTACGGCGAAGAGGGTGCGCAAAATCTCGCATCGCTCGCCCGCACCAAACTCATTCTCGCAACCGCCGATCGTGACACCGCGCAGCGCTGCTCGGACTATATCGGTCACCGCGAAGTGCGGATGATGGATGAGGCCTATAGCTATGGCTATTCCAACATCCGCGATGCGGCGACTATTACCCCGCGCCAGCAGGTCGAGCCGCTCGTTCTCCCCGATGACATCATGAAATTGCCGTCGCTGCGCGGCTTCCTGGTGTTTCCCGAAGGCTTTGATGCGGCGCGCGTGCAACTTCACTATCGAGATTTTCCTAGCCTCGCGGCGCCTTATGAACCGCGCGAGAACGTAGAGCCGCTGGACTTTCTGGCAGAAGACGCCGCCGAGGATAGCGAAAGCGAGGCGGGCGGCCGCGAAGGCAATGCAACGCCCGAAATCCTGATCGAAAACAAGCCCGCAGCCCTCTCCGTTCCCGCGCTGCGCACCGGTCTGGCTGACGAGCCCGAACCTGAGACTTCGCCGGAGGCTGAGCCGAAAGCCAATCCAGCAGCTTCGCTGACCGCCGAGCGCCAGGCTTTTCTTGAGCGAAGCTTCAAAGGCGATATCGGCTCAGCTGAAAACACACGTCATCCCGCTGCAGCTTCCAAGGAAGGGGATGAACAGGTTGGCGCCCATATAGCCGGATCCCGTTTGCCGCCGATCCAGGGTCAATATCGCCTCGATCTGGCGCGCCGCGAACTTGGCGAAGCGCTCGAACCGGAAAGCCGGACCGAACGCAGCGTATCCGCACCCGACATAGGGCTCACTGACGGGCCGGAGCTGTAGCGCCATGCACTCCATCGCCCCTGTTCGCTCGTCCGGCGGTGCTGCAACCTATTTTGCCAAGGACAATTATTACACAGCCGAGGAGAACGCAGAAAAGGGAGTCTGGGGCGGGGCGGGTGCGCGCGATCTCGGGCTGGAGGGCATGGTCGACAAGGACATGTTCGAGGCCGTGCTCAACGGTCATTTGCCGGGCGGCGAGAAGGTCGGGCAGGTCGAAGGCAGACGGGCAGGTCTCGATCTCACTTTCTCGATGCCCAAATCTGCCTCGGTCATGGCCTATGTTGCAGGCGACGAGCGCATCCTTGGGGCCAATATGCGCGCGGTCGAGAAGACCATGTCCTTTGCCGAGCGCTCCTATGCCGAAGCCCGGGTCTATGACCGCAACCGCAATGGCGAACCGCAAAAGAGCGGCAAGCTTGTCTATGCGCTGTTCCCCCACGACACGAGCCGCGCGCTCGACCCGCAGGGTCATATCCATGCCGTCGTCGCCAATGTCACGCGGCTGGTGAATGGTAACTGGAAGGCGCTGTGGAACGGCGAAATCTGGAAGAACAACACCGTTATCGGCCAAGTCTATCACGCAGCTTTGCGTGCCGAACTGCAAAAGCTGGGCTATGAAACTGAAGCGGCTGGAAAGCATGGCGGCTTTGAAATCAAGGGCGTGCCCAAAGAGGTACGCGACGAATTTTCCAAACGCCAGCAGGTGATTGACGACAAGGCGCGCGAGCTGGGTATCCGATCGCCGCAGGGACGCGACCAGGTGGTCATCAACACCCGCGATGACAAACGGGTGGTTGAAGATCGCGGCGCACTGGTTGCCAGCTGGAAAGACCGTGCCCAAGCATTGGGCTTTGACGGGGAGGCTCTTCAACGGGCAGCGCGCGCGGCCGTCCAAGACAGTCCAGCACCAGGCCGGGCGGGCTCGGCCGCTGCGACCATGGCCGATTTGATCGACCGTTTGGGCGGGTTGATGCGGCCCAGCGATCCGCTAGTGGTGTCGGGCGCCGCGGCACTCTTCATGCCAGCGGAGACGATCAAGGCACAGCATGCGGTTGCCTCGGCCGTCCGACATCTATCCGAACGCGAAGCGGCCTTTTCGCAAGGCGAGATCATCAAGACCGCGCTCGGCTTCCAGATCAAGGGTGTCGAAGTAGAGCGCGTTACAAAGCGCATTACAGAATTGATCGGCGCTGGCCGGCTGATTCCGGGCCAGTCGGACAGGGCGGATGGCCATGTCGAGCTGGTCACGACGCCGGCCGCGCTTACGATGGAGCAAGCCATTCTCGATCATATCGATGCCGGCAAGGGACAAGGCCGCGTCATCCTGACCCCGGACAAGGTGCTCGATCGTCTGCAGGAGGCGGCAGGCGAGCGCCAGCTCAATGCCGGGCAAACCGCAGCGGCGGTGATGATCCTGTCGTCGGGCGACCGTTCAACGCTGATCCAGGGCGTTGCCGGTGCCGGCAAATCGACGATGATCAATGCCGTTGCCCGCGCGGCTGAAAGTGAAGGCGTCCGCGTGCTTGGCCTGGCATTTCAGAACAAGATGGTGGATGACCTGCGCGGCCCGGCCCGGGCAGATGGCGGGCAAGGGGAGGGCATTGAAGCGCAAACCATCGCTTCCTTCATTGGCCGCTATGGTGGGCTTGCCAATCGCGGATCCGGTCCGAAATTTGAAGCGGCTCGCGCCGAGCTCAAAAACACGGTCCTGCTAGTAGACGAATCCTCGATGGTCTCATCGCGTGATATGCTGCGGCTCAGCGAAATCGCGCGAGCCTTCGCGATCGACGGCCTTCATTTCATCGGCGATCGCCAGCAACTGTCAGCCATCGAACAGGGCAAGAGTTTTGCCGTGGCGCAAGCGGCGGGAGCGCCGATGGCGCGGATGGACGAGAATATCCGCCAGCGCAATTCGCCGCTGCTACTGGCCGTTGCAGGATTGTCGAACGAAGGCTTTGCTGCTCAGGCGCTCGATCTGCTGGCAGCCAATGGCCGCGTCATCGAGGATGGCAAGGATCATGTCGCAAAGGCAGCCGAAATCTGGCTTGGGCTGTCGCCCGAGGCGCGCGAGCGCACCGCCATATTCACGGCCGGGCGCGATGACCGGGCGCAAATCAACCAGATGGTGCAAGCCGGGTTGCTCAAGGAAGGACGGCTTTCCGGGGAGGGCCATGCGGTTACGACGCTACAGAGCGTCAATGCGAGCCGCGAAGAATTGCGGCATGCCTCGACCTATCGGACCGGGCAGATCTTCGAGGTGCGCAGGGCCGTTGCTGAAATAGGATTGGCCAAAGGGAATTATACCATCACCGGCATCGACCAGCGCGGACGGGTAGCCTTGAGCGACGGCCGCAAGACATTCAAATTCGACCCGCAACGCATCGATCCCCAGAACCACCATGACCGCATGTCGCTGTCCGAACGCGTCGCGCTCAAGCTCCACGATGGCGAGACCATATTGTGGCGCGAGCGCGATTCTGTGCGCGCCATCGAAAAGTCGACCTATGCCAAAGTGCTGAAAGCGGACGGCGACGGCATAACGGTCGAACTGGCCGACAAGCGCCAGCTCGCACTCCTCAGCGGCGATCCGATGCTCGCCAAACTCGACCTTGGCTATGCACTCAACGCCCATATGGCGCAGGGCATGACCAAGCCCGAGAGCATCGAGGTCATTGGTTCCTACCAGCGCAACCTTGCCACCCAGCGAACCCAAAATGTGCTCAACACCAGGGCGACCGACGACATCAAGGTCGTGACCGACAATCTCGATCGGTTAAAGACACAGCTCGATCGCACCCCCGGCAACAAGACCTCGGCACTCGAGGCGCTGGGCCATCTAGCGGTCGATCCCAAGCCAGCTGAGCCTATCCGCAAGGGTGAAGTGCCGCCGCTCGCGATGAGCCCGGAACTGCTTGCCAAGATCGAGGCGCTGCGCCCGGCAGCCGAGCCGCGCGCTTTGCCCGTGCCGGAGAAGAAACTCGGGCTCGACCTCATGTGATGACTAACAAACTGACCAGCAGAAAGGAGCAAGTACATGGCGTTTGATTTTGATGAAGCCGGCGATTTTGGATCTGAGCGGGACGCCCGGGAGTGGGCCGAACGCAACAATATCGATCTCGCCGATCTTCACATCCGCAATCGCGGTGACCGCGGCGTGACCTTGAGCGTCCGCCGTTCTGCGCTCGGCGACACCGCCCGGAGCGACCTGACCTATGGCCGTCGGACCGGCTTTTTCTCGTGAAATGGAAGGAGAGTGACATGAAAAGAATGGCGTTGATCTTTGCCTGTGCCACCGCACTGTCGGCGACACCAGCCTTGGCCCGGGAATCCACCCGACAGTCTCGAGGTGACCTTGATCATCGTATCGAGGTGGCCCTAGGCCAAGCCGCGGCAGCGCAGCAGTTTGTCGCTGATCATGCCTTGATGCATGGCAAGGATGCTCGGGGCTGGCCCTGCGGCGAGCCAGACAGCAAGGCTGTTGCAAAGGCGCTCAAAGAGACGGCACTCGCCCTGGCGGCACCTTCGTACCGCCCTGCGGCTTCGGTTGGCCGGAACCCAATCAAGGGGCGCGATTGCGACGCATGCGATGATTGCCCGGACTGTGAGACATGTCTGGGCGACACGTGCGACGACGACGCCCGGACGCCTCGTTCGGGTATCAAGATCGACTGCGTCGATTGTCCCGACCAAACTCGCCTGGTCTGAGGCGGTATTGCGGTGAACGCTGCGCTTCACAGCAGCGTGTGTTGCCCTTCGTGCGACGCGCGGATTGCCTATTGGCCGCAGCATCGGCTCGTTCAATGCTGCGAACGCTGTTTGCGGCCGATGCTGATGCTGCGGGTGAGGGAGAAGCCCTTCAAGCTTTACAGGGTGATCCGCCTGTTTGCAGCAGTGCGCATGCTCCTGGCGCTTCTGGCATCGGTGCTGCTCGTCGCGCTGGCGGCCCAGCTATTCCCGCTTGGCTGGATTGTGGGTGCCAGTGTTGCGGCCTTCGGGCTGCAGGGCTGTACCGATCTTGCAGATGGCTTTTTGGGGCTGCGCTCGGGCCATATGAGCAGTTGGCAGCGACCCCATTTCGGCGCGGCCGCGCGCCGCCAGTCGTTGATCAAATGCGTCTTTGGTTCGCTGCTGATCGGCCTCGCCCTTTTTGGCTTGCTGCTCATTTGATCGGACGGGAGGGAGCCGATGTCACAGCATTATAAATTTGACGAAGAAGTGCTCGCAAGCGACGATGCGAAATTCTTGTCGCGGGTCGCAATGGCCCATTCGCGCCGTATCCGGCCCCTATGCATGTGCGTGCCAGGCGGCAACGGGATCGAAGTTTATGTCGCGCGCCGGTTCGAGAAATATCATCTCAAACGCATGCCCAATAGCGGGCCGAGCCATGCCCCAGGCTGCGACCATTATGAACCCCATGATGATCTGACCGGTCTCGGGCAGCTGCGCGGACAGGCGATTATCGACGATGAAGCGACCGGTGAAACATTGCTGAAGCTCGCCTTTCCGATGAGCCGGGGTCCCGCCCGTCTCGCAATGGCTTCAGCGAATGAAACCAAGCCCTCGGTCAAATCCGATGGCACCAAACTCTCCATCCGCGGCCTGCTCCATTATCTCTGGAACGAGGCACAGCTGACCCATTGGCATCCGAGAATGCAGGGTAAAAGAGGATGGGCGGTGGTGCGCAACGAACTCTTGCGCGCGGCCGAACAGAAGATCACCAAGGGCAAACATTTCTCCGAAATGCTCTATATCCCCGAGCCGTTTCAGGCGGCCAAGAAATATGAGATTGCGCGGCGAAGGCGCGAAATCACCGCGCGGGCGCAGCAGCATACCAAGCAACTCGGGATGATCATTGGCGAGGTCAAAGGCTTCGACGTTTCGATCAACGGCGAGCGGATCGTCATCAAGCATCTGCCCGACTGGAATCTCTTCCTCAACAATGTCCTGGCGCGGCGTCTACGTAGCAATTTCGAGCGTGAGATCGAGTTGGTGGCACAGAATATGGGCTCGCACCTCATCATCTGTGCCACCTTCGAGATGAGCCGCGCGGACTATCCGCATGTCTGCGAGCTCACCCTGATGCCGGTCAATGAACAGTGGATCCCTTATGAATCATCCGAGGATATGGCGCTCGTTACCCAGTGCATCGAGGAGGAGCGGCATTTCATCAAGGGCATGCGGATGAACCTCGCCCATGACAGCCCGATCGCAGCCGTCATCCTGACCGATACCGACACGATGAGCACCGCGCTCTATCATAGCAATGGCCGCGCCTCAGCCGACGAGCTTTCGATCCTCGCCGAACGCATGGCTTTCAAGGGATCGGCGCATATGGTAATCTCTCCGGGTAACCGGTTGCCAGGTACACGGCACAGAGAAAAACGCACAAACCATTGATTTAATTTAACATAATCCTTATTATCAATCTTTGATTGTTGGTTCGGAGGATCTCCTTTTGACGGGTGAAGAGCAGACGCCCTACTGATCCTACCGCCAATCTAAGCATGCACACGCTTACGTCAGGAACCAAGTATTGCGTGCCGGCGCAACCGTATCGGGCGCACCAAAACCATGGAGCTCAGTCTCCGGCGCGTACAATGTCCTGATCACTTCGCGCATCTGCTCGGGATCCAAATCATGGGTCTCGCCATGACCCCCATGGTGCCCGCCGTGTCCACCGCCTTGCATCTCGGGGCGCACCCATGGCTTTTCATCACTGACCCAACGGCCGGGCTTGAACCATTGTATGCCATCGAGCACAACACGCTCAACCTCACCGGGATGGGCGACATCATGAGCGGCAAACCAATCCTCAATTCGGTCGTCCACCCAGCCATGAAGACTCCAAAAGACCGGATTAACGTGTGAAGAGTAGAACTCTCCCAAGAAATCATATGCGGGATCAAGCCACTTTGAGTCGAAGTCGGTTGGCAACCGACCGTTCGGCACCGGGTCGCCTGTGGATGGGTCGCGTGGGACGCTCGACCACCGCATATGCATGTCGTTGTGCACTGTGTACTCAAGGGTCGCTCCAAGCGCCCCAAGCGACAAGGTGCTGAGGTAGGCTGCGTTCTTAAATTGGCGGTCCCAGCCGCGCATTGCCGTCCAGAAATACTCGTCTGTTTTGAGAGCCGCCAATCGTCGCATTGTTGGCTGATGATCCTGCGCCCAATTAGGAGGGACATCGAAGCCAAGCGCCGGGTTGCCGCCTGGGGGAGGGACCGCGCCCCAACCCGCTAAACGTGGCATACCCTGCGCATCGTAAATCTCATGGACCATCCCAATCATCTCGCGGTGCATGAAGAGAAAATCTTCGCCCGAACCGTTGTCGACAATGGGGGCGCCGCGCTTCACCGCCGGGCGTTCCACGTCATGACCCGGTTGCCAGCCGAGCGCGCGAATAGAGTCGCGCTTTCCTTCTGACAGATTTGTCCACTGCCCTCGCACGTCGTGCCATACGGCATGATGAAGCCGATGCGTCTCGGACGCCAACATATCGCGCACCGCAGGCAGCAACGGGATGAGGTTGCGAGGTTCGATGAAATCAGACACGGCGTTCCTTTCTTCAGGCTGGTTACCCCGACCAGCGGCTAGTCATGACGGTTCGAGCGGCAGGTTCGCGAACCCGGCAGTACAAGTCAACTGCAGGATAAGAATACATGACCGCACAGCGGTCCAATATGTGTCTTCGCTCGAAGGCGAGGTGGCCACTACCCGCCCAACCAAGCATTCACATAGGCCTGTGACTGCTTCCGCTTTAAGGCAACTGAGCACACTGCTTTGGCGTCCAACAAGTCGTCGGGAGATGACATTGCAATCCAGCCATGTGCTAGCTTCGCGCTCCCGGCGATACCAATGGTGCGCGCTCCGGCATTCGGTCGTCCCATCATTCGGAATGGAACGGAAAAGATTTCGAAAATGCGCAGCTTACCCTGCATTCTGCGGAATCCCTGCTTTGCGGGGTAAAGTGGCGAACAATTGCCCTTGCGCGGGAAGTTTTTCCATATTGCGTCGCGGCGGCGGAGCCGTTCGTCGTAGCGCCGACAGAATTTGAGGCTGGACGACATAGACCGCATGCCGGCCCCCTCCCCGGTTTGCATGGTTGGTCGCATAACCGGCATAGTGCCGACTGAGAAAACCTGCTTTCACCAAGTCCGAGATTGCGCGACTGACATTGGTGCGGCCGACGGAGAGCACCTGCTCTTCAACCGCGGCCTCGATCAACGACTGGTCCTGCTCGGCATCACCCGACAGTTCACCCTTCAAGCTGTCGACGACGCGGCTCCGCAGTGCCGAGCGCCGTCCATCGCGCTCGCTGAGCGGCAGCAACTGCATGCACAACCAATCGCGCAAATAGATGGGTTGATTACTGTCGTATACAATTGGCCCTGCCCTGCCCCGCTCGTCCGATGCTTCGGTGACGAGTTGAAGAACCAGGAAGGCATAACGCGGCCTCGCCGACATTTTCGCGAGCGTCGCATAGATCGAACCAATGCCTGAAGAGTGCGTCTGGCCTTGCATGGACCAGCATTGAGCACAAAAGGTGAATCTTGTGAATCCCCTTTCTTGGCTTTCCCGCATTTTGTCAGCTGTGACACTTTACCCTCGGGCAAAGTGTCACGACTGATCATCTTTTGGGCTACGACACGATCTGTCTCTGTTTATTTCATAAAAACAAATACTCATGGCGAAAATCGTGCGGTCTACTCTTGCCATGGACCAGCAACATCTTCACAGTCGATCCGGGTGGTCATGGCAAAGTCGGCGAATCTTCATGGGAGAGCCCAGGTTGGTTGGATCACTGCACAAGATGCTCTCGTTCGAGAGCGAGCAAAGCCTGGGGTCCACCGGAGACTCCCTCTTTCTTGACGTACGGCATCAGATCCTGACGGCACATTTTGCCCCGCACCAGCTGATCGAGGCCGACAAGCTGGCCGCCTCTGCCAGCGTTCCAAAATCGCTTGCGCTCGCTGTCTTTCAGGCACTTGCTGATCATGGCTATTTGACGATGCAATCAGCCGATAGAGCGCGCATCGTGCACTGGACAAGCCAACAATTCGTCGATCTCGTTGAGGCGTGCCATGGTCTGATCGGACTTGCGATCGACAAATGCATGTCGCGCATTGATGAAGATGGCTTTTCCCATCTTCGCGAAGCGCTTGATTTTGAATTTTGCGACCCAATCACGGCGGAACAGGTCGAGGCGTTCCAGATCCGCTGGTGGATATTTTTCCATACCATCATATCGACGATTGAAGTCCGCAATTTCCGCAAGATGATGCTGACAGGAATGCCCCCTGCCCTGCGGCGGCGGGTCATAACCTCGCTTGATGGCGCGGGCCTGCGTTCGATGCTTGGTGATATGACTGCGCTCATCGACGCTCTGGCAGCACGCGACATTGCCAGGGGTCGGGCGTTGCTCGATCATCAATTCGCAGCCTTTACCCCTATGGTGTCCGCTGCAAATGAGGGTTTCAACACACTCGCCCGTGAAGATGAAGTCGATTATCTGCTTGGCCCGCCTTCCTTTGCTCCGTTGTTCCGGCAAACGGATGTGGATCTTCCTCGCTTTGATCGCGGCATGCGAGAGCCATTGTCCTGGGCTGCGTTCAAAACCCTAGGCCTTGGGGCTTAGCTGCGGTCATTGTCGAGACTGGAGGGCACCAAACGGGATGATACGGCCGTCAAGACCGACTTCGCGGTCGCCTGGACCGTAACAACAAGCATTGATGGTGGCCTTGAAATCAATGCGAGAAATGGTCGGGAACTCCGGCCAATCGGCGCGTGCAAGCTGCTTCAAAGACACCAGAAAAGGCGCACGTGTTGCCTCGACAAAATCGGTCATCCTGGCGTGAGCACTATTAGCGTCCTGTTCGGCAATGGCCTGGCAGGTTTGCGCCATCCGCCTCCACATGCCGTTCAACTGTTTGGGATTTTGCGACCAGATGCTTTTGCGGAACAAGGCATTGGGTCCCATGCTGCGGGCAATCTCCGAAATTGTCGAAACACGTGCCATTTGCACGACCATATTCTGAAGCCCGGCACAGGAGCTTATGAACCTTTCGGTGGCATCTGGGTCCGAATAATCAAAGGGCGATGCGAGCTCCAAAGCGCGATCCAATATGCCAACCTCGAGATCGGTTCGCCGCTCTGCGGCGCGCGCTGCGGCCATCGCCATCATCGTCGCTCGGATGTCGAACAGATCATTGATTTCGACCGCGCTCCACGTGCGAACGCCAAAGACGCCTCGTCTGGGAATATCGAGATAGCCTTCGTGAACGAGAACATTGAGCGCGTCGACAACGATTGCCGACTTGCAACCATAGACTTGGCACAGCTCGTCGCGGTCCAGAATCTGGCCCGGGCGATAGGTTCCGTGCAGGACTGCAAAGCGCACCTCGAGGTAAATTGATTTGGTGGTTGAACTCTCAGCCATTGTCGCAAGCTAGCCTGAAGCAGGTCGCAAATCGACGCCGATCTGCCTGTCCCAGACCGGCGTCTACAAATTGCGCTTCCCAGCGGGCAGCGACAATGCCGCACATGTCGGTGACGATCGCCCTCGCGTCTTCCGATCCAAGATCAAAAACCGCAGCGCCCGCCTGCGCATTGTCAAGCGTGGCCTCGCGCCCCGCAGGGCCAACCGCCAGAACGAGGCGGCGCTCCAGACCGACCTGGGGCTTTGGCACCACGTCGTAGAGCGGCGAAAGCCGCCACCCTGCTGCATCCCAAAGGAAGCCGTGATTGCGCAAATGATCATCGTCATTGGTGACCAATATGTTGAAGACCATGCGGCGAAACAGTTCGTGCAAATCCTTTCTGACCTGCGTTCCGTGCTGGCGGATCGCCGCTGCCAGATCCGCGTAGCCGTAAAGGCTGACTTCGCTCTCATGCGCTCCGAGCATGGTCAACCCCGAGACGAAATGGCGCCGTTCCATCCAGTTGCCGTGCGCTATCCTATCAAAGCGTTCGATCAGATAGATATCGCGGTCGAGCACGCGCTTGAAATCCAGCGGGGGGACATCAAGCCCGCATTCGGCCGCAAGCCGCATTGTCGCAAGCTCGACCCGGCATTCGGGAAAGCTGTCGTTAAGCGCCTGAAATTTGGCAATCCAGGGTTGATTGGCGATTTCGGTTACGGCTTTGGGGCGTGCGCCGCCCAGCGACGATCCGGTGAGCAATCGTCGCAGATTCTCATCGAGCAATTCGACATGCTGCGCGCGCTCTGCGGCCTCCGCCAATTCTTCGAGTGTGAAATACTCTCCGGGCGCATCGCCATCACCCCATGGCGTCAGTCGTTCGGGCCGCTCCAAAGTCGGTCCAAAGGCCAATGCTCCGACGCGGTGGTCACCCGAGGCCAGAATGAGATCAATGTCGCTGGGTGTTCGGTCGCCCAGGGCCTTGTACATGAGATATTGGCCCCACCCATCGGGCGCGGCATCGCGAATGCCGCCAAAAACCGCAAAGCCTTCCTGGGTGCGAAAGGTCCGGGTTTGGCCGGAATCATGCAGCGGCAATGACAGCGGGTCGATGGCCACCCGGTCCTTTCGCTCAAGGTAGCGGCGTCCGTAAGCGAAGGTCGCAAATTTGTTACGCGGCTCATCGGTCATGGTGAGCAATCCGGCTGGGACTGCCCCTTCGCGAAGATGCACGAAAACATAGGAGCGCGCTGTTGCCATGAGCTAGAAGTCCAGGCCGTCACCACTGACGGCGTGGGTTGTCTTGGGCAGGCGCGCCAGATCTTCGCTGATCCCTGCGAGATCCGTGTCGGGTGCAACCAGTGCCGCAAGGCGCTGGGTCATGCCGAAGACGTGGAGCGCACTTGCAAGGACGGCCAGTCCGACAGTCGGGTCGCCGGCCTCGAGGCGTTGCACCGTTTGAACCGAGACGAGCATGCGTTCCGCGATAAGCCGTTGGGGCAATTTGCGCCGGCGACGGGCCAAAGCGATATCCTTGCCAAGCTGCGCAATGGCGCGCTGGCTTTGGGGCGGTAGTCCGCTAGCGGCTCGAGATGAACGGGGCATATCAAGTTATATGACATATCATGCGAAAAAGTACAATTAAAAATGATATGTCATGTGGGAAACCGAGATTATGCCTCATACGACAGGCTGTTATTGCAGGAAACCAGATTGTCCCAACACGCAACTGCAACGAATAATTTGGCTCAGCCGCATGCCTGTCCGAAATCTGTCTACATTTTTCGGACAAACGATCAGGTTGCTCGATTATCGCAAAGATGTTACAAATCCTCTGATCAAAAGCGATTTCACTATAGGATTTGTAACATTCTTTCAGCGGCAGCCAGCCAAGGCGCGCCTGCTTGGCATGACGACCGTTCTGCGGCCAGATCGTTTTGCGCATCAACGCATTCGACCCCGCTGCCATCCTAAGCCCCAGATACGCTCAATCACAAATTACACACCCCAAACCATATTGCGAAAAAACGCCCTGCGCAGCCATCTCCTGCGCCTTCGCCGTGCCATGGTGATAAATATTCACAAACTCGATATTCTGTGATAGAAATTCGCGCGCAGTGAAAGAGATTCGCAGGCGACCGTGGTCCGGGTGATTGATTTTCGCGGAGAAGCATATGGGTGAATGGCCCTCACAAGCGGTGAACAATTTTCGCACGCGGGCGCTCCCTGAGCCTGCGACACCCGTTGGCTATGCTGCGCTGATGGCCGCTTATGATCTCGCGCTTCCTCTCCCGCCGCGACTGGCCGCAATTGCGGAAAGGCACCATCCGGTGGCAACAGCAGACTGGATCCTGCTCACACCGCGCCATCGGCCCGAGCAAAGTCTTGCGGCCCAGCTGACTTTCGCCATCAAATGGGAAGGGATCGATCTCGCCGTCCTCGCCAAGCTCTTCCAAAGCGTTGACGTTGAAGCCCTTACCGATGTCGTCAGAACGACACCCACGGGCCAGTTCGCGCGCAGGATCTGGTTTCTTTATGAGTGGCTGACCGGAAGGCGGCTGGACCTACCTGATGCGGGCAAAGTCAAATACACTGCAGTCGTCGATCCAGAGCAGCAATTCTGCCTCGCCCAGGGTGATCCCTCGCCGCGTCACCGGGTCAACAACAACTTGCCCGGCACGCCGAGCTTCTGCCCGCTGGTGCGCCGCTCGTCCTTGTTGGTCGCAGCGGCCGGCAAACAGCTCGATGTACAAGCGCGCGCGCAGATTGGCCGGGTGCGCCCTGACCTGATCGCGCGCGCTGCAGCTTTCCTGCTTCTCAACGACTCCAAATCTTCCTTCGCCATCGAAGGCGAGCGGCCTTCCGGCACCCGCGCGGTCCGTTGGGGGCAAGCGATCTCGGAGGCCGGGCACAGCGAGCTCAGCATCGCCGAATTTGACCGCCTTCAGCGCATCGTCATCGGCGACGCGCGCTTCGTTGCATTGGGATTGCGTCATGAAGGCGGTTTTGTCGGTGTCCATGATCGCGAAAGCGGTGACCCCCTCCCTGACCATATCAGCGCGCGCGCTGACGATTTGCGCGACCTCATAGAGGGCCTGGTCGCCTATGCAGTACGCGCGCGCGCCGGCGGTCTCGATCCCGTTGCGACTGCAGCCGTGCTCGCTTTCGGCTTCGTCTATATCCATCCCTATGTCGACGGGAATGGCAGACTGCACCGATGGCTCGTGCACCACGCGCTCGCAGCTGCAGCCTATAATCCCCCGGGGCTGGTCTTTCCGGTCAGCGCAGCAATCCTGCGGCGCCTCGACGAGTATCGTGCTGTGCTCGAAAGCTATTCCAGACCGCTTCTGCCGGAAATTGAATGGAAGCGAACCGCCAAAGGCAATGTCGAGGTGCTCAACGATACCGCCAGCTTCTATCGGTTTTTCGATGCCACGGCGCATGCCGAATTTCTCTACAGCTGCGTCGAGCAGACGATCGTCGAAGACCTTCCGGCAGAAGTGACTTTCCTTGAAGCCTTTGATCGCTTCAGCCTGGGGGTGCAGGAAATCGTCGACATGCCCGCTGACCGCATCGAACTTTTGCAAAAGTTCCTGCAACAACATGACGGCCGCCTATCGCAGCGGGCAAGAACGCGGGAGTTTGAAGCACTGACCGACGCAGAGGTGGTTCAGATCGAGCAGCTCCATGGTGATGCATTTGGGCAGAGCGAATGAGGCCAGGCAAAGGGTTGGGCCGGTCGAACATTACGTCGGAAATGTCGCCATTTCCCGACATAATTGAGCGAGCGATGCGTGCAGAGAGAATTGACTCGAAAGGAGAGGAGGCATAGCATTTAGAGCAGAGAGAGCATGTGCAATGAAATACGATCCATCATGGTATATCGGTATTGGGAAGGACGGTTTTTTGCCGCCTGACCATTCGGCTCCTGACCATGACTTTTCATTGGTTGGTTCAAATGGAACAGAACGCAGATCGGGAGGCCGCGCCAGCTGGATAACATTTTTCGCCATCTTTGGCGGTGTCGCAACTTGGATTGGGTATTCCTTTCTCAGCAGCTAATTTTTCCGCTTGTTCACATGCAGGTGGTTGCGGTTGGGCTCGTCAGGGAACACCTCAAACTGCACGCCATAGCCCCTCCCTAGTGCTTCCGAGACGCCTTCTGCCCATTGTCTCCCCTGCTCAACGCTGATGTTCCTGCCACGGAAGTCCAGTCCGCGATCGTCGTAATGGGCCGAGCCGGGCTTGTGGGTACTATCGTTGCCCGAGGTGATAATAGGCTTGGGAAGGCCGAGCTGTTCCGCCTCTCTCGCGACAGCCGCCATCGCCGGGATCATGGCGCCATCAATATTCCGGATGTTGGCACCCTTCTTCAGCCCGATGCCAAGCTCGCGCGCATAAGGCCGCCCATCAACTTCACCCTCCGGAGCTGCGAGCAGTGCGCCTGTCGGACCAGAATCTCCAACACCGATTGATCGAGGAAGCGGTCCTGCGGGCATGCCAAGGTCGGTGTTTGTGCCCATTGCTCCGATCGAGCCAATACCTGCGACATCGCCAAGTTCTGAGAGCTTCCGCTCGCGCAAATCAGACATCAGATCGGCCATGACGGCCGTGACGCCCTGGTCGCGGCGCTGCATCTCTGTCAGGCTAAGGTTCGGATTGGCGAGGTCGGGAAGGTGCAGTTCTGGATTCTGGCGCCGCAGATCCTCATATCGGTCCTGGACCAGATTGGAGAGGTCTGACGACATCTGGAATCCGTTGCTTTGGGCATAGCTCGCTTCAGCAACCAACCGGTTGCCGACCTCGCGATAACGCGACGCCGCCGCCCGCCGTTCGTCGGCTTCGCTAGTTCGGCTCTCGGTGCCGGTGGCCGCGCTTTCGCTGCGGCTCGTGTCGCTATAGCCGGAATCGCGCGTGAATGTGCCGGACGATGAGGTGGAAGAATTGGTCGTGCCAAGCGAGAAGCGCCCGCTATTGTCTTCCGACTTGTCGGTTGCGCGAGTGGTAAACGTCTCCAGGCCCCTTTGTTGAACCCTACTAGATATGTCTGAATTGTCGCGACGACGGTAAACAGAACCGGAAGCACTGACGCCGACCTCGGAGCCGACAATGTCGCCCAATGGCGTTCCGACCTTCGCATTCGCCCCCAAGCTTCCATCAACCCCTGTTGTGTCAGTAGCTACAAAGGAACTGCTGACGCTGTTTCCCCGGGAAATCCGAAGCCCGTCATTGGTCGAGGTGCGCTCCGAAACCCCAACCGAACCCTCAGTCCCTCTATGCTCTCTGTGATCCTTGGTGAAGCTTGATTGTTTACCGCTTTCGCTGCGGTTGCCGGTAACGCTCGAATTTGTGGTGACGGCCGAGCTGAAGGCGGATCTGGACGATGACCAGGTGGTCGAGGTGCCATTTTCAATTCGGTCGGCTTCATTGAGATAGTTCTGACCCTGCATCCGCAAATCGCTGGCATAGCTGGCTGTCATCATCGGCTTGAAGGGAAGCTGTGACATGCCGCCTGAGGAATCGATGACCGTGCGGCCGTTGCCGTAGTCCGAATAGGTCACGCCGTCATTGCCCCTGAACGAACTGCGCACGGCGCCTGCAAAGTAATTGCCTGCCTCGGTCCATTGATTGGCCTGCCTGTTGTTGCCGTTGAAGTTCGAGAAACTGACATCGCCATAGGCATAATTGCCCGTTGTGCGCTCGAGCGCTGCAGCCTCGCCGCCGCTTTGCACCGACTGGAGGAACCCCGCCGCGCTGTTGGACGCCGCCATCGCTCCGCGCGCGAGCATGGCGGCAAGCGCTGGCACCGACATGATCAGAAAGCCAGCAAGCGTTGCCGTGTCCTGATTGACCGCCTGGATACCACCCCAGCCCGCAAGCGAGATACCGCCAGGGGCGGCGGCCGCCATCTCACTGGCGATCCTGTCCATGATGAACATGTGCAGCAACACATAGAGCGGGCCCCAGGCCGCCAGATAGAAGAAGCCTGCAAGATAGCCCTTGAGTGCCGGAATGCCGGTGCGCGGGAAAAGAAACAGCGGAAAGATGACCGGGAACATCGCGTAGAAGACGAGCGTAAGGACGATGTTCAGCACCGGGACCCACACCATCGCTTGCTGCGCCACCGAGGTCATGGAATTGCGGGCCTGGGTGTCCGCACGCTCCAGCGCAAAGCCGTCGGCCTCATCATTTCCGAAATCGAGCTGGGCCGCGGCAAAGGCATCGACCAGCGACTTTTGCCGCAGCACCTCGGGTGCCGTCTTGGCCGAGCCATGCAGCAGCTGGCTCACCACAGGGACATCATTGGCCAGCCGCGCGCTGGCGGCGGCCTCGGTCAGCTTGGGATAAAAGGTGCGCGCAAATTTGGGGACATTGGCGGTCAGATAGGTGTTCCAGCTTAGCGTCAGTGCGTCATAGGCGTCGCGGCAGGTCAGATATTCAATGTCGACTGTCCCGCCTGCCTCGCGCATATATTTCTGGGCGCGGTTGACGGCGGGGTTGTTGCCGATTTCGACCCACATATCGGTGGACTCGCTCAGCGCCCGCATGCTCGTATTGCCATAGAGGATGTCGTAGAACACGCATTGCTTGAAATGGGCATCGAGGTTGGCCCTGAACACCGGATCCTTGATCTCGAAACTGCGCACCTTGTCCCAGAGCCGCGCGCCATAGACCATGCCGCCATTGGAATATTGCAGCGAATTGGGCATCACGAACACCGTCTCCGCCTGGCGCGTGAGATAGTCGCTGACCTGGCTTGTGAACGACGCCATCACACCCAGCCCCAAGGGGACATTGTTCACCGTGGCGGGCGCAAGCCCCGGATTGATGCGGTCTGTGACCTTGATGTCGACCGTCGGCACCATCAAGCAGCTGTAGATGAGCGTTGCCTGCAGGAACCAGCGGAACCAGGCCCGCCAGTCGAGATTGAAGGCTGTGACGGTGAGTGCAAAAATCAGCCCCATCACCATAACAACGCGGATCAACGACTTGAACCCGCCCGAACCGGTCCAGGCGGAAACGGCATTGAAGGTATTGACGAGATACTCGCCGCCGCCGACCGTGAACACCTCAAGCATGGCGCTGCCTCACTGCATCTGCGAACTGAGCGACTTCGAAAAACGCAAGGATGCCGTCATTTGCGGCGTCATCTGCGTGCGGAGCGTCTTTTCCAGCATCTGCGTGCGCTGGATCAGCTGAAAGGTCTGGTCGAACCGGTCCGCGGTCTTCGCCGAGATCCCCTGCAGGTTGCGCTGCGCTGCCTGCAGCTGTTCGCGCCAGTCGCTCAAGGATTCCTGGTCGGCCCCCTGAAAATCGGACTTGGCGTTGAGGGTGATTTCGATGAACCGGCTCGCCATGGTGCCGACCAGGTCAACCGCGACGATCTCGGACAGATCGTTGATCTGCTGGTTGGAGAGGCCGAATTCGGCGGCCGCACTTACCGTGATCATCTTGTAGACGGGAATGCTCGCCATCCCGAGCAGCTGGAGTTCCTGGGCTGTAAGGGTCAGATTTGGATTGCGCGCCTTGTTCGCCATGCTGGTGATGAGTGCCCGCACCCGCGGCTTGATCGCGGCCCCGTTTGAAATAACAAGATCAACCTGGGTCGGATTGAGGCAGGTGGAACGGCCCGAAAGATCGGTGCCGCCATCGCATTTCCAGCGCCGGTAGCTGACCGCGCTCGTTCCATCGAGCATGGCGCTGATCAGCGAAGCATCGGCCGGGCCGATATAGCGGATCTGCGGTTTCCCGCCGTCGGTTTCCGCCGGCACGTATATGACGGTGCCGACCATCGTCATCAGAAACTCTTTGAACTCGTCGTCGAAGGCCCCGTATTTTCCCTGAAGCGCTTTCCAGGTGTAATTGGCCTTCATCGATGGCTGGTCTTCCATCGCGGGGTCATTGTTGGCGAGCTTGATCGACTCGCGCTGTCCGCCATTGTTGCAGTTCTGGCGGGCCTTGGCCCAATCGCTCGCAGCCCCCTGGCTGTTGGCGATCATCTCGCAGACGATGCTGCTCGCGGCCTCGCCCTTCCAGATGCCGTTCACCAGCGTTTGCGCGGACTCGCAGCTCGAAATGTTCATCTGGTTCATTTGCTGGACCTTCTGCGCCAGCTCATCCATCACCTTGCCGATCTCGGGCGAGATGGTGTCGATCGCCAGCTTGAAGGCAAAGCCGAGCGCGTTGTTGGCGGTTGCCTTGAGCATCGCCACCAGTTCGGCCGTGTTGATGAAGGAAAAGCTGCCTGCAAACAGGTCAATCCCTCCGCATCCGGCGCGGGCATGTGGCAATTGCAGATTGAACGGTTGCACATTCTTCTGAGGAAAACGCGACCAGACATTGCCGAGCGAATAATAGCCCGCGGCCTGACCCTGATAGGCGATCGGTCCGGTGGCATTCGCCTGCACGCCCATATCGCTCATGAAGGATTGCATCTCGCTATCGACACCAGCAACGGCGGGTGAAGCAGCAGCAAGCGACACCGCGAGTGCGGTGACGCTTCCCACCATGCGCAAAGCCAGGCGGCGCATCAGAAGTCTCCTCCGGCTTCGACTTGCGTCAGTTGGAAAACGCGATCGATGATTTCGTCCTGCGAGAGGATGCCGTAGCCGATCGGCATGGGTTGCTTGGTCACGCTGTCAAACAGAACGAGAGCCGGCACCTGGCGTTGATCGCCAAGTCCGAGCCGCTCATATTGGCCGGAGTCGACCATATAGTTGGGAAAAACCGCCGAGGGTCCGCCGTCCATCGACACGGCGAGCACCGACATTCCATATTTGTCGCTGACAGCCTTCAGGATCGGCGAAAAAATGTCGCAGGCGCCGCACGACGATGAATAGAAATAGAAAACCCCGTAGCGCTGGGACAATTGCGAGAGGATGATGTCGCGATCGGTCTTGCGTTGATCGAGCCACGCCCGCTTGCCAAGCGTCGAGACGGGGCGCTGGAGTGTGTAGTCGAGACCGGGATCTTGCCACAAGGCGCGCTGCCAGACGTCGGCAAAGAGCGACGAGCGATCAAGTTGCTCGCGCTGGAAACGGACATAGGCGGTGACATTTTCGGGCGAAGGATCCAAAATGGCCGCCGCCTTCATCTCCTCGAGCTGTCCGGTGATCGCTGCCAATTGCGCCTTGGCTGAGACCATGGCAGCGGTCTGTGACGGCTTGGCTCGGGGCTTTGGCTTTTCGCAGTAGAACCACGTCCCGAGCTTGCGCTCTGCGCAATAGAGCGCATCTTCCTGATGCTGGACCTCGACGCCATCTTCGACGCTTGCAGCGATCGGGCTCGCGCCCAGCAGGGCAGCAAGCACAGCCGCCGCGAACCGTTCACCGGTCTTCATGATCATGGCTCCTTTCAAAATCCTTCATGATCGACATGAACACGCCGACGTCGAGGAAACGCTGGCCCCGGTCGAGCAGCCGGATCACGGCGGCGTAGACACCTTTGACTGCCTCGATGCCGGAATCGGCAATGGCGTAGACACCCGCATCGGCGCGAACCCAGCCGCGCGCCGTTACCGCGGCCAATGACGGCGCGAGTTCAGCGACCCGCAGACTGCAATTGAGCCAGCCGGCGACTTCGCGGGCGATCACCGTCGATGAGGATGGGCCGCAGCGACACAGCGCCATGCCCACGAGAAACTCGATCACCGACATGTCGGGGACCAGACCGTGACGTCCCAAAGGGATGATATTTTTGTCAGCCGCGCTCAATTGCTGCCCCCATGGTTTGCATAATAGGCTTGTATCTTGGCCTGGATGTCTGCGAGCGCTGCGGCTTCGTCGGGGAGCCGCGCTGCATCCTGGAATTCGGCATAGACCTCGCTGAAATCCATCACCGACAGATCGAGCTGCTGGAACTCATAGATGGTGAAGCCCTCGCAGGTTTCGGTCTTTGGCGGGCCCCAGGGCTTGCCGATCTGCGGCCGCCCCTGCTCCTGCAAGATGCGGCTAATCTTGGATTGGAAACAGCAGTAGACATCCTTGCGGGTCACGCAGATGCCGAGCACGCGGTCGGAGCAATAGGTGCCGACTTTGTGGCAGAGCCCCTTGTCGTCCTTCTCGTCGAGCAGGCGTTCGGCCGCGTTGCACAGAAACGGTGTGAGCAAGGGCACGCCTTTGCCCGAGCAACAATTGCTCAAGCCAAAGACCTTTTTGTGGCAGGTCTCGCGGGTGCCGCGGAACAGTGTCAGGGTATTTTCGTCAAATTCGGCATTGGCCTGGCCCAATGCGTTCAAGGCAACCACCGCGTCCTTGAATTCGGTCGAGGCTTCGCGTTCGATCGGTTCGCAGTCGCCATTGATGCAATAGACATCGTCGCCGCAAATATATTGCGTTGGCTCAGGCGTCGTTCCGGGGATCGGACAGCGATAGACCCGCTCGGAGACCTGGCAGGGACCAGAGACAGGATCGTCAAGGCAGATTTCGCGGTCGAGCACGCACGACGGATCGGTCTCGAGCGGCGCACAGTCATTGCCTCCGCCGACGATCAACTGGCATTGATAGATTTTGGAATATTCCCAGCAGCTGCGCGTGATGGCGACACCATTTACAATCCGCGTCTCGTTGACGCCGGCGGTGCATTGTTCGCTTGCAAAGGTGCATTGCGCGGGATCAATATTGCAGGGCGGCTCGGTCCAGGTTTCGGTGAACCATTTCGAGCTGCTGCGTTCAGCGACCGCGCCAGCAATGACCGATGAACATTGGTAGATCTCTTCGGGTGCGGCAAATTCGGTGCAGATCAGATAGCCCCCTCCAAACGGATCGCTGCTGAACGGATCGCCAACAAATTCAACCGTCTTGCAGAGCGTGCGTTCGGGCACACCGGCTGCCGCAGGCGAGGATCTGGTGCAGCTCGGGCTCGCTGCCATGGCCGCGCAGGACTGGAGGCCCGTTTCATAGCTGTTGATGAACCCGAAGACCGGATCGACGCTGAATGCGGCCGTCAGCCCTTCATTGTTGCACCGGTAGACAGTGTCGATGACTTCAAAGGCCCCGGGCGGCGGGGGCAGGATTGTGGTACCATAAAGGTAGATGTTGGGATCGCTGATCTGCGTCGCACAGTCGTAATAATCGATGGTGATGCCATAATCCGGAAGCGGAAAACTCTGGGTGCGGCGGCACTGCGAATTTCCTGCGAGCGCGCCGCAATTGTCAAATCCGGCGCCGTAGACGCAGAGATATTGATAGGCGGTCCCGCTCCACTCCTCGACACTCAGACTGCGCCGACACGCTTGCGGCTGATCGACCACGGCAGAACCAATATTGCAGGTCCATTCGGCATAATTTGTGCTCCCGCCACCGGGCGGCAAAGGAACACAGCTGCCAGCACCCGAAGTCAGGTTCTCGCCATCCAGATAATCCTGCGGCGCATCCTCGATCGCGACCGCACGCGCTATGTCGGTAGGAGCGATCGGTACGACCGGACGGTTCGGGTCATTGGCGGTTCGATAGGCTTCGCTCGACAGGCCGGCGACCAAACCGTCGCCCGGCAGGGCATCGGCGTTATCGTAATAGCTTGTCTGGGCGGGAACACCGTCCTGATAATGGGGAATCTGCCCAGCGGCCCCGGGTTGGAGCGGGATATCCTTGTAGCTTTCGCGCAGCTGCGAACCGATTGCCCTTGCCTCTGCTTTGGCTTCGGCATTGGTCATCGGGACGGCCGTTGCCGGCGGCGGCGCAGTGCCGGGGGCGGGCAGACCGGGATCGACATCCGGCTCCATGATCACGGGCTCGACCGGATCGACCGGCGGCGGAATATAGATCGGAGTTTGCGCCCAAAGTGGCTGGCCGGGAACCAGAGCAAGCAGGATTGCCGTCCAGACGAGCGCACCAAGCCTCATCGACCTTGCTTTCGGTATCGGGCGAGCGCGACCCCGGCAATCGGGGCACCCGGCCCGCGGCCGTCGGCAAAGGTCTCGAGCGCATATTCAAGCGTGACATTGCCGATCATTCGGTCATGCGCCGGCACGGCCGATGTGCAGTTCAATCCTGCGCACAGCTCAAAGTCGGACGACACCGCCACAAAGGTCGGTACTGCCGAGACCTTGAAGGCCCGAAACAGCCGCGGATCGATGGCGATCTGCGCCTGTTGCTCGGGTCCGCTCAGGACAGACTGCAGGCCCTTCACAAAGGCTTTGGCATCATTGCCGGGAAAGCCGCGAAAAACGACCACGCCCCCTGCCCGCGTGGTGTCCGCGATCAACCGCGACAGCGCTTCGCGGGGCATCGACAGGCTGGCAAAGACAATGAACAGCGGTCCGCTGCCTTCGGGCGCTTCGGCATTGGCGGCGGCACCAGCAACCAGCGCGTCAAAATCAACGTCGCCGGTCGGGCCTTTGGGCAAATCCTCGGGCCGAATAGTGGCGAGTGCGGCCATGCCGTTCGACTGTATCTCCTGCGCCTCCTCCTCAAAGGCCTTGCCGCGATCGAGAACCGTTTGGGCAAAGTCCTCGGCTTCCTTCATCTCGGCTGCGGTCTTGGCCTTGATGGCGCTGACATCGATGCCTTCGACGTTCTGGGCGACGGCGGCCGACACCAGCGCGATGCCAAGCAGGGCGGCGGCAGAGCGAATTGCTGAATTCATCGGCCCGTCCCCTTCAGAGCATGCAGCAATTGCGTTTGCGCCAGACCAGATAGCCAAAATCCTCGCCCTTCACCGGATAGGCTTTACCCGTCTGCGGGATGATGGTGGTGGCCCCGATCGGCGCGCAGGCGTATCTGCCGCTGGTGGTTGCGACCGGATTGGTCATCTGCAGGCGGTATTGCTGCTTGCGCATCACCGGCATCAGATATTTGTTGCACAGCGCCTTCGAGCCCATCGTGCCCCAGGCCAGGGCCTGTCTGTGCACCTTGTAGAGCATCCGTTCGGCGACCAGGCGTGACGCCTGAACCTGGGTTACATGGGCCGCGACATGGCCATTGAGCGGATACATCCCGCCATTGCATCCCGCGCACCAGAAGAGCTGGTCGATCGGAAGTTTGCGCGTCGATTGCACACAGTCCGCGGCGCAGGCCGCCGTTGCGATCGGGTTGGCAAAGAGCGCGACTTCCGGGTTGATGATCGAGGTGAGCGACGAATCCTGCCACAGCGGATCGAGTTCGGTGACATAGGCCACATCGAAACTGCTCTGCTCGAAGCAGAGAAAATCGACCAATATCTCCATCCAGTAGAGCAAGGGGTAGATGTAATAATGCGATTGCCACTGCGACGAGTTTTGCGTCTTGCCGCCAACTTGTGAGCGCCCCTGGACATGGCCATGGCCAATGTCGAAACCCGGATCGAGCTTGATCCCGCCAAGATTGGGAAAGCACCAGGGCTTGTTGGTCACATCAACCAGCCGCACTGGCTCCCAAAACCCAACCGAAATGCCGATACGCGGAACCGGGCTGCCGCAGGCGCAGATCGGAAGGGCGGGGTTTTTGGGATCGGGCCGATCGCCCTTCCAGATGTCCAGACCGCCGATCGACAGGGGGAAAAGACACGACCAGCAGACGTCGGTGATCGGGTTCACGAATTTGCCGTGGCAGGTCGCATTCTGAGCCTGGGCGGGAACCGCAACCGATGCCGCAAGGCACGCGAGCGCCACCCAAAAAGCCTTGAAGAGACGCCGGATCATGCCTCGGGCTCCTTTGCATTCCAGGCCGCATCGGCGCGATTTTTGGCGGTGAAATAGATCCAGCCAATCCACACAGTGGCGATCGCAAGCACCAAGATTGCGGCTGACGCCCAAAGGCCAAATATCCGGGTCCAGAAACCGATCATGCCGACACCTGCACAAAGGCTGACGCACAGCGCGACCCAGGCCCAGCGCAGCCTGCGCAATGCAGCGGTTTCGGGGGCGGCCATCGGTGTCGCCATGAACTCTAGGAGCACGTGCCGGCTCATGTCGGAGATACGCCGATCGGCGTTTCCCTTATGCTCAGCATCTCGCCTGCAGAGGTGACGACGGCGGGCGTGTGCTGGATACCGAACCGGCCCGTCAGTTGCCCACCCTGGTCGAAATAGAAGCGGCGCTGATAAGGTTTCATCAGGTCGAAGGGAGATCCATCGACAAAGATGATCTTCGCCTTCAAGGGGCTCCATCCGGCGACCGCCCAATCGACCTGCGCCTTGTCGCGGCCGTCGACAAATACCAGATCCTGCGTCAGCTTGACGAAAGCCATCGGATTGACCCGCTGCCCGCGTGCGGCGATGACATTGCCCTTATCGTCGCGAATGTCCTCTGTGACGACGGTCGACGGATCGAACAGCCATTCGCGCTTCAGCTTTGCTGCGCTGAGTCCGCAGACGGGTTTGGGGCGCCGCACACTGGCTATGGCCTGTTCGCGCATTTGCGCCTGGAGCGCTTCGAGTTTCCCCGACGATTCAAGATTCCTCAGCCTGGCCTCGATCGTCGTGAACAAATCCTGCTCGATGATCGGGAAGCTCTCGCCCATCTGACCAAAATCGTGCGCTTGCACACGGGCTGCGACCAAAAGCGCAGAAGCACCGGTGGCGGCAAATAGCGAAGCGAGGGCTATCTTGTATTTCACAGGATTGCCCTTCCGGTGCCAATGATCTGGCCGCGGCAGACAAAGCCAATATCGGCATAGCGGCTGTCGAGCCCATCGCGGTGCGGCGTCGCCATGAAATAGCATCCTTCGGGGATGACACCGGTGGGACCCGGGAGCAGCCGTTCACCGAAGCGCGAGGCGGGTTTCAGTGCCGCCACAGGTTTGCCGTTCACAGCAACGACATTGCCTGCCCGGCTCACGACATCGCCCGCGACACCATAGACGATCTTGCCGAAAGGCGGCGCGGTGCGCCCGAAATGGCGCGACACAAGCGCGGTTTGGGGCGCCCGGAAAAACGCATAGTCGCCTTTACTCGGCATCTGCCCGCTTTCGACAAAGAAGGCCCAATGCGCGAGCGACGCACTGCTGTTGATGAAAAGCGCGTGACTGTCACGCCAGGAGCCAAGCGCCTGCGTGCCTGCCAGCACGGCCGCGAGCAGGGCAATGCTCGCATAGCGACGCTTATGGTCGGGCAGCCTAGTTGCGCGGTCCATTGCCAATCCCCACAGGTGGCAGCGAAGCCGGGTCGGCCATCGCCTGTTGCATCGCTCCCATTACGCTCGCGGCCTGGGCCGGGGCCGGCTGCGGCATCTTCACCTTGGCAAAAACCTGCTTGCGCACTTCGGCTGTGATATCGGGGACGTCGCCTGCCAGCACGGCCTCGCCGACCAAGATGATCTGGCCCTTCGCTCCCCGGGCTTTGAGATTGCCTTCGACCTCGGCCATGAACGCCTTGGTTTCTGCCGTGACCTGCTCGGGCGGCGTTGCCGAACGCGCCTGCGCCTGGACATATTCGCCCACCATCGATGAGAGCTGGATGCGTGCCATGGGGGCGATCTCGTCCTTGCTGACCAGCTCGCGCGTCACCCATGCGCCCCATAGCCCGGTGCACACCAGCGCGCAGACGGCTGCAACCGGCACCCAGCTGATCGAGTGCGCTGTTGTCGAAACCGGAGCCGGCGCGATACCCTCGAACAAGGGGCCGTCACCTGCACGCGCTGCGCTCTGTTTACGTGCTGCCATCGATCATCTCCTTCTTGTTGGCAAAAAGGTGCGGCAGCGAATGCCGCCGGAAAAATCCGATCAGGGCAAAAAGGGCTGCACTCACGCCGGCAAGATCTGCCTCAAACCGCGCCTGTCGCGCTGCATCAGCAGCGAGGAAACGGTCACCGAAATTGTCGAAGTGCAGGATCAAACCGGCGAGGCTGAACTGCCCAAGCATCCAGAAGAAAGTTGCATAAGCCGCGACGACACAGCAGGCGGTCACCACTGCCCAACCCGTCAGCCGCAGCGACAAATAGCAAAAATCCGAGACGCGGATGCCATAGGACAGCCCGAAGCGAGCCCCCTGCCCTGTCGCCCGCGCCGCCGCTGTCGTAGCCTGAGCGTTCATTCTGCGGCCTCCAGAAACTCAGCTGCCGCCTCTGGCTGATGATGCGGGAAGGCGACCCGCTCGATCGCGTCGGCAAGCGGGACGCCGGTTTTGACCAGCCCTTCGATGTCGGCAAATATCCTCGGGCTCGACGAGTAAAGCGTTGCCGAATAAGGATCGAGAACGAGGCGGCCGACCGCCAGCGTTTCGGGCCCCTTGATCAGCACATCGGAATATTCGACCCCGTTGCGCTTGAGCGAGCGGAGCAGCGCCTCGGTATAGTGATCCATCTCGAACCGCTGGTGTTTGGCGAGATCATTGATGGTTTCCTCCTTTTGCTGGAGCACCACAGACCAATCCGAATTTTCAAGCGCGGCAAGCGAGCCTTCGGACTTGTAAAAGTCATTGAGCGACTGTGTCGCTGTGATCAGCGAAGAGCCATATTTGCGGCAGGTCCGTGCATATGTCTCGATCGCCTGCCCCATCTGTCCGCCGCCGAGCAGCTGCCAGGCCTCGTCGATCATCATCGCCTTGGGGATTGCGCGGTCCATCTGGCGCATCACGCGCAGTGACAGGAACATGAGCGCTGTCAGCGAAACCGACCGCAATTCAGGTTTGGAGGCAAGGTCAGACAGCTCGAAGACGGTCAGGCCCGCGCTCAGATCGATCGAGCAAGGTCCATCGAAAAACTTGCCATAGGTGCCGCCCCGCACAAAGGGCGACATCGCGTCGGCAAGATCATTGGCATAGGGTGACGGCTGCGCGCGAAGCGCTGCGACAACATCGTCGATCGTCCCCTCGCGCTTGCGAACGTTCCACACTTGGCTGACCGCGACATCGATCAATCCACGTTCGGTATCGCTCAACCGGTCCTGCTGGCGTGCCATCTGACCAACGATCGATTTGAGCATCGCCAGGCATTCGATTTCATAATCCTCGCCATCTTCGGCATGGTCGAGCGCGTCGATGTCGATCATGTCGAACGGGTTGAGCGAGAAACCCGAAGAAAGTTTGAACTCGACAAAGGCCCCGCCAAAAGCGCGCGCCATATGTTCAAACGAACGGCCGTCGTCGATGACAATGACTTTGGCGCCAGCTCCGGCCATGGCCGCGCATATGTCTTGTAAAAAGACCGACTTGCCCGACCCGGATTTCCCGAACACCGCGACATTGTGGTTGCCCGCCGCGTTCTGGAAGGGCGACCAGAAAAAGGGCTGGCCGCGCCGCCCGATCAACAGGACGTGCGGAATGGGACCACCGGAATATTCGCCCTGGATGGGCGCGATCGAGGCCGCGGTTGTGGTCAACATCGTGCGGAACCGCTTCATTCGCGACAGATCGGCACTCAGCCCGTTGGGGAGCGACAGTGGCATCACCGCCAACAGCCCCATCAGTTGCAAATAGCGCTCGTCGATCAGGTCCCAGCCGGCACCCTTGTAGACGCTTTTGAGCATCCGTTCATTGATGTCGCCGCGGCCGAGCGGCGAGAGCGCGCCAACACCGTAATAGGCCTGGCACAGCTTCCGCCCCTGGCGCATCTCTTGCTGGACATGCTGCCACTCGTCGCGCTGGTCGGCGAGCTGGGGGAGGAAGCGTGCGGATTTGGTGTCAGCAAGGCTGGTCGTGCGCATCACCTTGAAACCGGCCTTGGAGGTGGCCGATTCTTCATCGGGATAGGTAAGACCCAGGACCGTCATGACATTGCAGCCGAAGCGCAGCTTGTCGTTGATCATGTCGCCGATGATCTTCTGGACATCCCATGGCGCCCACTGCTTGGGGAAGTTGCGAACCGAAAAGAAGCGCCAGTCAAACTGGTCGGGGATGATTTCGCCAATGATCGGCACGCCATCGACTCTCTCGCCGGTCGCACGGAAGCGTTCGGCGTGGAAAAGCAGCCGGTCGGGCGTGACCTGGGTCTCGAGATCGCGGCGCACGCATTGATAAGCGATCGGATCGAGCTCGCTGTAGGTCTCGGGCTTGTCGCCATTGTCGACGGCAGCGCAGAGAAAATCGTCAAAATAACCGATGAGTTCCACCGGCGAGACATCGCGGTGGGGAATGCTGAGCGTCTGCAACGTACCGTAGAGACTATCACGCACGCTCGACAATGTTTCGGGTGTAACGCCGCCGTTCAAGGGCGCGCCAAGGCTGATGAAGACCCGGTGGTTCCTCAAATAAAAGGGTGCATCGCGCGACAGCGATTCCCAGGCACCGCGCCGAAGCCAGCGCGCACGGTGTTGGGCGGCGCGTCCGTAAACGCCTTTGGCGACGATCCGCGGCATCACCCAGTCGGCGATTTTTTCACCGATGCTGGGGCTTTGCCAATGGATGAACTGGATGTGGCAACCCGAAGGCACGGCATCGGACAGAAATTGGGTCAGGATCTCGCCGCTCTTTTCGTCAGCTCCCATCATGGGAGATGTTTCCAGCACGAAGCCGAGCGAGTCGGTGTTGACGAACATCCGCGTGCGCGTGTCGTAGGAGCGATAGGGCACCCAGCTCGCCAGCATCGGTGCACCCAAGCGACCGCGTTCGCCTTCGGGCTGCGCGGCATCGCCAAAACACATGGTCAGAAAACGGTCCCATAGACCGGCACCCTGCGGCATCAGTCCTGCTCCACCGTTCCGGGAAAGCTTGTGGGTTGGTTGGCAACCGCCGGTTTCTCGTCGACCCGCTTTGCTTTGCCCTGGCCGTCACCAGCTATTTCGCTTTCGCGCGCCGGTAATGCCGTGACCGGCCCGGCTGCAGGCGTTGATTGCGATTTTTGGGCCGAACTTACCGCGCCGGTTCCGGGAGCATGAGCGACGGCATGTGCTTTGCCACTCAGCTGCGCATCGACGGCAGCCTTGATCTCCGCCGGCGTCGTCGGCTTGCGTGCAAGCGCCAGCGCGCGCGCAGCAGCGACATTTGCAGGATCGGGCGGGCGTGCATCAACCCCTGCCAAGGCTGGTTCCTGTGTGGTGGGCTTGCCTTGAACCCGCTCGAGCGACCAGCCCGCCAATCCCGCTTGGGCAACGCCTTGCTGGTCAGGGAGCGGTGCGATCTGAACTGCCTGCTCACGCGACATTGGTGAGGGTGCTTGCGTATCACGGTAAGCGGTGCCGAGCTGAGTCCAGCCACCTGCATCGGCAACGGCATGAACCACCCTCGCCTCATGGAGATAACCGCGCTTGTCGACATAGGAAGGGAAGACCACCTTCACAACGCGCCGGTCGCGATGCACGGCATGGCCTGAGACTGCGATGATCTTGCCTTCTCCGCGCATTTTCGGCTCCGGCCACTGGCCCGATGTCGGCGTCATGGGCCGGGCATTCTGGATGGTGGCAAGCGCGGTATCGTCAATCACGGTCGATGGCGCACAGGTGCCGCCAGGGGCCGAACAGGAAAAATTTCCTTTCACATTGCCGCCCAGGAGCGTCGTGCACGCAGCGAGCGGCAAGGCAGTCAGACACATAGCAGCGGCACCGCCGCGTCGCGCCAGGGGCTTGTTCTTGCGCGACACCGCCAATGGCGACAGTGTGCTTGCGATACGCCAATAGGCTTGGGCTTCTGCGATAGTCACTTGATCCTGACCACAATGCACCAACCCGCCCGATTGACGCATCAGCGCCGGATTGAGTCTCGCCAGCTGTTCCGCACGAAGGAATTTCACAGGTCTGGGAAGCTCGCTAGTGACGGGGAGCGCTTCAGCACAAACAGCGCGCCACAATGTTTTGGCCTTGGATTCGCTTAAGCGCGCGCGTGACCGGGCGAGCCGCAGGCCCGACCGTGCAGCGATTGCCTCTGCAAGGCGCCTGGTCTCAAGACGCGTGAGGTGCCGGCTCATGACCGGACCTCTTTCAGCCAGTTGGCGATGAACTCTTTGGGACGATAGCCCTCGATCACCGCGCCATCCGAGCGCACCAGCACCGGTGTGCCCGAGATCCCATGCTCACGCGCGAAACGCTCATTCGCGTCAAGCGCCGACGTATCGCAATTGCGTGTCTCGCCGATCTCCTGACCCGAATAGGCCGCTTTAAGGGCTTTGCGGCGATCACGCGCGCAATAGACCTGGTTGGCAATCGCACGGCTGCCAAGAATGGAAATCGGCCGTTCCATGACGCGGACGTCGAGCTGCTCGAGCGTCGCAGTCAGCGCTTTGCAATAGCCGCATGAAAAGTCCGAAAAGACCGTGACTGTCTTGCCCGCCGGATTGCCCCAGACGATCGCGCCTGCCTCGGACAGGCCAGCGAGCGACAAGGTCCTTGTCATGCCCCTGCCCGCGGCATTGTTCTGGCCGCGCAGCTGAGCCTGTGTCGTCTCCGCCTCACGGCGGGAACCCGCC